>Ga0315902_10012568_pt1 | contig 11006 bp, 10 predicted proteins | sample LakEriMetagenome_9_FD_203523 | JGI IMG/M metagenome (GOLD analysis project Ga0315902, IMG submission 203523) | Freshwater fungal communities from buoy surface, Lake Erie, Ohio, United States - Buoy 12 MA117 | ecosystem: Environmental > Aquatic > Freshwater > Lake > Lake biofilm | place: USA...
GCGAAAATGCCTGTGGTGGCGAAATAGGCCAGAAGCGCCGGCTCGATCCCCTCGCGGTCCAGATCGAGCACGGCGTGGACTATCGCCCCGCACAGCGCGCCCACGGCGCCATGGACCCAGCCGCTTGCCAGCACGGCCCAGCGCCGGGCTGCGCGCTGCAATGTCCAGCCCACCACTGCGATCGGCAGCCACGCGACGATGATCGCCACCGGCACGGCCCAGGCTGCGCCGATCAACAAGAATGCGAGCATTCCGGGCAGATCGTCCAGCGAGGCGTCCTGGAACTCGGTTGGATCGATGGTGACCATGAAAACAGGGGTCAGCAGCATCGCAAACAGGCCGGTCAGGGATGCGGTTGCCAGCGCCCAGCCCAAGGCCTGGGGCATCGATACCGCTGGGCGTGGGCTGTCCGTCAGCTCCATAACCGCATGGCAGCCCAGACCAGCCCGCCGCCTGCCAGCAGTGTGAACAGATAGCTGCTCCAGCCGCGCGATTGGCGCTTGCGGCGGTCCCACACCAGTTCGACTTCAGGCAACGGCGGGGCTTCCGGCGCGCCGCCCTTGGGCGGGAACTTTTCTTCCAGCCGCCGGATCAGGCCGGGTAGCCGGAGCAGGGTTTCGGTATCCTCGCGCAGGCGGTCGGCAATGGCGGCCTCTGGACCCAGCTCGTCACGGATCCAGTTCTTCACGAAGGGTCCGGACACGTCCCACATGTTGATGCCCGGATGCAGCGCGGTTGCCAGTCCTTCGACCATTACCATGGTCTTCTGCAGCAGCAGCAAGTGCGGCTGGGTTTGCATGTCAAAATCGCGGGTAATCGCAAACAGCCCGTCGAGCATTTGCCCGACCGATAGCTCCGCCACCGGCTTGCCCCGCATCGGCTCGCCCACGGCGCGCAGTGCGGTCGCGAACTCGTCAACCGAGTGATAGCTTGGCACGTACTGCGCCTCGAAATGGATCTCGGCGACGCGGCGGTAATTGCCGGTGGTCAGGCCATAGAGGATCTCGGCCAGCCAGAACCGGGCGCGGCGGTCGATCCGGCCCATGATGCCAAAGTCGATCGCGGCAATGGTGCCGTCCTGCTGCACGAACAGGTTGCCCTGGTGCATGTCGGCATGGAAATAGCCGTGGCTGATCGCCTGGGTCAGGAAGGCGATGACCAGCCGGCTGGCCAGTTCGGGCAGATCGACCCCGCTGGCTTCCAGCGCGGCGCGGTTGCTGATCTTGATGCCGTCGATCCACTCGATCGTCATCACCCGGCCATTGGTCCGGTCCCAGTCGATCGCCGGGATACGATAGCCCTCGAAGCCCTTCATCGCCTCGGCCAGTTCGGAGGCGGAGGCCGCTTCGCGCCGCAGGTCCAGCTCGCGCATGGTCCAGCGCTTGAGGTTGGCGATGACCAGCCGTGGGCGCAAGCGCGAAGCCTCGCCGCCCAGCGCCTCAAGATGGGCCGCGGCCCATTCATAGGTCTCGATATCGGCGGCAAACTTTTCGCGGATGCCGGGCCGCAGGACCTTGATGGCAACGGTGCGCCCGTCCGTGGTCACGCCCTTGTGGACCTGGGCGATTGAGGCAGCACCCACCGGGTCCGGATCGATGCTGCTAAACAGCGCCTCCAGCGGCCTGTCGAAGCTGGCCTCGATCTCTGCCTGGATTGCCGCAAACCCCACTGGCGGCAGACTGTCTTGCAGGCTCAGCAGGTTGTGCGCGGCTTCTTCGCCCACCAGGTCGGGGCGGGTGGCCAGGGTCTGTCCCAGCTTGATCGCCGCCGGGCCGATGGCCTGGAACGCCCCGGCATAGTCCGGCACGCGCGGCTGAAACGTGCCCAGCCGGGCGAGGCGGAACAGCCGCTTGACCGGCAGCGGGGCGTTGCGATCCTGCTCGATGCCGCGCAGCGCGCCGTGGCGCGCCAGGATGCGGCCCCAGCGCAGCAGGCGGATCAGGTGCGTGGCTGGGCGGGTCACTTCAGATCTTCCACCCCGAATGGATGGCCACCAGGCCGCCCAGGATCGGTTCGACCCGGGTGCGGGTAAAGCCGGCTGCCCGAATCATGCCTTCGAATTCGGGCATGGTTGGGAAGCGGCGGATCGATTCGATCAGGTAGCGATAGGAATCGGCATCGCCCGCGATCGCCTGGCCGATCTTGGGTACCAGCTGGTGCGAATAGAGATCGTAGACTTCCTTGAAGCCCGGCCACTCGGTGGTGGAGAATTCCAGGCAATAGAACCGCCCGCCATGCTTGAGCACGCGGTGAGCTTCGGCCAGGGCATGATCGATCCGGGTCACGTTGCGGATCCCGAAGGCAATGGTGTAGGCATCGAAGAACCGGCTGGGAAAACTCAGTTCCTCGGCATTCTGGCGCGACCAAACCAGGCTATCGAGGCCCTTGTCCCCATTTTCGATTCTTTGCAGGGCCCGCTCGATCCCGACATCGAGCATGTCCTGATTGATGTCGGAAACCGTAATGGTGGCGCCGCGTGCGGCCATGCGAAAGGCGATGTCCCCGGTGCCGCCAGCCATGTCGAGGATCTGCTCGCCCGGTTGGGGCTTCACCCGCCGCACGAACTTGTCCTTCCACAAGCGGTGCATGCCGGCTGACATGACATCGTTCATCACGTCGTACTTCTTCGCGACGCTGGAAAACACCGCGCCGACGCGCTCAGTCTTCTCCTCGGGAGAGACCGCTTCATAGCCGAAGGAAACCTGTTCGCTCATGGCCCGCGCCTTACGCGGGTTTGTGCCCCGCGCAAAGCTTGTTAGGGGGAATTTGATGCCTGAGTTACCCGAAGTCGAAACCACGGTGCGCGGCCTGGCGCGCTATCTTGATGGCGCCAAGCTGGCGCGGGTCGAACCGCGCCGGGCGGACTTGCGCCGACCATTCCCGCAGGACCTGGTCCAGACGCTCACCGGTGCGAGCGTAACCGGCCTGTCGCGCCGTGCAAAATATGGTCTGATCCACACCGATCGCGGGAGGACCCTGGTGTTCCATCTGGGCATGTCGGGACGCTGGCGGATCGATCCGGAGGATATCGGCGCCCACGATCACCTCGTGTTCGAAACGGCCTCGGGTCATGTCCTCGCGCTCAATGACCCGCGCCGGTTCGGCTCGGTCGACCTGGTTGACGAAGCGCGGCTGGCCGAGTGGCCGGCCTTTGCCGCGCTCGGTCCCGAACCGCTGGGTGAGGAATTGACCGCGGCGCACCTCAAGGGCGCGCTGGCCGGGCGCAGCGCGGCGATCAAGCTGATGCTGCTCGATCAGCGGATCGTGGCAGGACTCGGCAATATCTATGTCTGTGAGGCGCTGTTTCGCGCCGGGATCGATCCGCGCAAGGCAGCAGGCAGGGTTTCCGGCCCGCTGCTCACCCGGCTGGTCCCCGCGATCAAGGCCGTGATCGCAGAGGCGATCGAGGCGGGTGGATCGACCCTGCGTGACTATGCCCAGCCCGATGGCCAGCTGGGTTATTTCTCCAAGCAGTTCGATGTCTATGATCGCACCGGCCAGCCCTGCAGCCGTTGCGGTGCGCCGGTGCTGCGCTTTGCCCAGGGCGGACGAAGCACCTGGCATTGCGCGAAGTGCCAGAAATAGCGCGTTCCGGTTGACGATTCGGCTTTGCCCGGTTAAGGGCCGCGCTTTCCGCGGGCATGACTCGTTCAGCGCCCGCGATTTTGTGTGAAATTCAAACGAGAATCGGATCGCCCTCGGGCGGCCGCAAGAAGGACTGACATGGCCAATACGCCGCAAGCCAAGAAGCGCATCCGTCGCAACGAGAAGCGCGCCGAAATCAACGGTAACCGCCTGGGCCGCATCCGCACTTTCGTGAAGAAGGTCGAAGCCGCGCTTGAAGGTGGTGACAAGTCGGCCGCCGCCGAAGCGCTCAAGGCTGCGCAGCCGGAACTGGCCCGCGGTGTTGCCCGCGGCGTGCTGCACGCCAACACGGCGTCGCGCAAGCTGTCGCGCCTGACCAAGCGCGTCGCCGCGCTCTGATTCGCACCGCCTGATTCGCTCCTGCCGGAGCCTGGGCGGAACGATAGCGGAACGGTTTATGAAAAAGGCCGGTGGGGTTCCCGCCGGCCTTTTCGCTTGTCCTCGACCGCAAGCCATGCTGCACCGCGGCAATGTGGTGGAATCCCGCGATTCGCGCCCGCTGCCTTGGAAAATGTCATGGAAAACAGTTCGTTAAACTGACCCTGCGGGATTTAGCGCCCGACGTTTGAGTCAAGGCCATTTATTTCAGTTTTTTTGCAGCGGGTCCCTTGCCCTCTGCGTGAAGCGCTTCATAACTGCCTTTCGAGCCGCGACTGAATCAGTTGCGGAGCATCTAACAAATCAAGGAATGGGCGTCGCTCCTCAGGTGCGGTGTCGGGGTGGCTTTGTGCCAGGTTTGGGCGGCCTGGGGCAGTGAAATGCGGGGGCACAAGGGGTGTCGGGTACAGGGTATTCAAATTCGCGCGGCCCGGCCGCGCTTGGCGGTGCTGATTCTGGACGTGGGAACGAAGTAGAGCGCATGATGGAAGAACAGGAAGCGCTCGACCTTGCTGCCGACTGGGCAGACATTAGCCAGGGGCTCCGCAAGGATCTTGGGCAACAGTTGCACAGCCAGTGGATTAAGCCGATCCAGCTAGGGGCCTTCTGCAAGGAAACGGGCACCCTCGACCTTTACCTGCCCACCGAATTCTCGGCCAACTGGGTGGCGGACCGGTTCGCTGACCGGCTGTCGCTGGCCTGGAAAATCGCCCGGCCAGATGTTCGCACGGTGCGGATTGCGGTCCTGCCGGGGCGCCGGGCGATGCCGGGTCTGCGGCTTGGCCGCGAGGACGGACGCCGCGCCGCCAACGATGGCGCGCAACTGAGCCAGCCGGGCGATGCCCTGGGCATGGGTGCGGCCGAACTCGGTGCGCTTGGCCAGGCGCCGATCGGTCTCGATCCCTCGCTGACCTTTGCCAGCTTCGTGACCGGCACGGCGAACGTGCTGGCCAGCAATGCCGCCCAGCGCATGGCGGCTACCGAAACGCCGCAGTTTGCTCCGCTCTATCTCAAGGCGGCGACCGGTCAGGGTAAGACCCACCTGCTTCATGCGATTGGCCATGCCTATCTGGTCAATCACCCGCGGGCGCGGATCTTTTACTGCTCGGCCGAGCGCTTTATGGTCGAATTCGTCCAGGCCCTGCGCCAGAATCAGACGATCGAGTTCAAGGCCCGGCTGCGCGGCTTTGACCTGCTGCTAGTTGATGACATCCAATTCATCATCGGCAAGGCCAGCGCCCAGGAAGAGCTTCTCTATACGATCGATGCCCTGCTCGCCGAAGGCAAGCGGCTGGTCTTCGCCGCTGACCGGGCGCCCCAGGCGCTCGACGGGGTGGAGCAGCGGCTGCTGTCCCGTCTGTCGATGGGCCTGGTTGCCGATATCCAGCCAGCTGACATCGAGCTGCGCCGGGCAATCCTTGAACACCGGCTCCAGCGCTTCGCCCCCAGCCATGTGCCGGGCGACGTGGTCGAGTTTCTTGCCCGCACGATCAACCGCAACGTCCGCGAGCTGGTTGGCGGCCTCAACAAGCTGATTGCCTATGCCCAGCTAACCGGCCAGGCCGTCTCGCTTCAGTTGGCTGAAGAACAGCTGACCGATATCCTCTCGGCCAATCGCCGGCGGATCACCATTGACGAGATCCAGCGCACGGTCTGCCAGTTCTATCGGGTTGACCGGACCGAAATGGCATCGAAGCGCCGCGCCCGCGCGGTCGTGCGCCCGCGCCAGGTCGCCATGTACCTCGCCAAGGTGCTGACCCCGCGCTCCTACCCGGAGATTGGCCGCAAGTTCGGCGGGCGCGATCACTCGACCGTGATCCATGCGGTGCGCCTGATCGAGGACCTGCGCGCCCGCGACGCCGATATGGATGGCGATGTGCGCAGCCTGCTGCGCCAGCTCGAAAGCTGATTTGTCAGGCTCCTTGCTTCCCGGTGCACATTTGGTAGTCCGGCGGCGATGACCAGTCCTGCCGCGCTTCCATCGGTCCTGCCGCTGGCCGAAGCCCTGATCGCCTGTCCCAGCGTCACGCCGGCCACCGGCATGGTGTTCGATTGCCTGGAAGGTCAGCTCGCCCCGCTGGGCTTTGCCGTGCACCGCTTCCTCGCGGGTGAGGCGCCGGATGGGCCGGTCGAGAACCTGTTCGCGATCCGGCAGGGGCCGCCGGGCAGCCGCCATTTCGGCTTTGCCGGGCATCTTGATGTGGTGCCCCCGGGCGAAGGCTGGACCGCTGGCGCCTTTGCCCCTGAAGTGCGGGGCGAACTACTCTATGGGCGCGGCGCAGTCGACATGAAGGGCGCGATCGCCGCGATGGTTGCGGCGGTGGGCTCCATTCCGCCCGAAGCCGGGACGATCAGCTTCATCATCACCGGGGACGAGGAAGGTCCGGCCCGCTTCGGCACCGTGCCGCTGATCGAACATATGCGCGCGGTGGACGCGATCCCTGATCTGATCCTGGTGGGCGAGCCTACATCCGTGAGCCGGCTGGGCGACATGATGAAGATCGGCCGGCGCGGCTCGGTCAATATCTGGCTGACGGTCGAGGGCGGGGAGGGGCACGTCGCCTATCCGCACCTCGCCAACAACCCGATCGGGCCGCTGGTCAACATGCTGGCCGAACTGAACGCGCTGGTGCTGGACGAGGGGACCGACTGGTTCCAGCCGTCGAACCTCGAAATCACCGATATCACCGTGGGCAATCCGGCCACCAACGTGATCCCGGCGCGCGCCCATGCCCGCCTGTCGATCCGTTTCAACGATCTGCACAGCGGGCAGGGCCTGGCCGATATGGTCAGCGCAATTGCCGAAAAGCACGGCGGGACGGCCCGCGCGGTGATTTCCGGCGAAGCCTTCCTGACCCCGCCCGGCGAGTTTTCGGCAATGGTGGCCCGGGCGGTCGAGGCTGAGACCGGCATCACGCCCGAAGCCAGCACGACCGGCGGGACCAGCGACGCGCGGTTCCTCAAAAGCCTGTGCCCGGTGATCGAATTCGGCCTGTGCAACGCCACCATGCACAAGCGCGACGAGGCTGTGGCCGTGCCGGATCTGGATGCCCTGGCGCAGATCTATGCGCGCATTGCGCAGGACGCGCTGGCCGGGGGCTGAACTCGATTTCGTCATTGCTGGCAAAACGAAGCAATCGAGGGCGATGGCGCGCGACGCCCTGGACTGCTCTGGCCCTGCGGACCTCGCAATGACGAAGGGAGAAGCAAGTGCCATCCGCCGCGGTGTATCCAGGTCCCGGCGCCGTTGCCCCGGCAACGCCAGCCTGTTAGGCAGCACCGGCAAGACAACCTAATGACTTCGGGGGGACGCAAGCCATGGACCGGCGCCTGACACTTTATATCCTGATCGGCATGGTGCTGGGCGTTGTCGCCGGCTGGCTGGTCTTTGCCTTCATCCCCAAGGGCGTCGTTACCGTCTGGCCGTTTGGCGTCGAGGCGGACCTCAAGGATCTCTACCTCAAGTCCTTCGGCCTGCTCTCCAGCATCTTCCTAAGCCTGATCAAGATGCTGGTTGCGCCGCTGATCCTGTCGACCATCGTGGTCGGCATTGCCCACATGGGGGATAGCGCGGCGCTGGGCCGGATCGGGTTCCGCGCAATCGCCTGGTTCATCATCGCCAGTCTGATCTCGATCGGGCTGGGCCTGGTGATGGTCAACTTCTTCCAGCCCGGGGTCGGGGTCGACGTTTCCTCGGCCACGGCGGCCTCGGTTGGCACGGTGGCGAAGCTCGATTTCTTCGACTTCATCCTGCACATCTTCCCCAAGAACGCCTTCGAGGCGATGGCCACCAACAATATCCTGCAGATTCTGGTCTTCTCGCTGTTCGCCGGGGTAGCGCTGTCCGCCATTGGCGAAAAGGGTGCGGCGCTGGTGCGTGGGGCCGATGCCCTGGCCGAAATGATGCTGCAGATCACCGGCTATGTGATGCGCTTTGCCCCCTTCGCGGTGTTCGGTGCGCTGGCCAAGGTGGTGGCGGCAAGCGGCCTCGGGATCCTGGGTACCTATGTTGAGCTGGTGACCGAGTTTTACCTCTCGCTCGCCATCCTCTGGGCCATCCTGCTGGGGGTCGGCGGATTGTTCCTGGGGCTGAAGATCTTCACCCTGATCCGCTACATCCGCGAGCCAATGATGATCGCCTTCTCGACCGCGTCGAGCGAGGCAGCCCTGCCCAAGCTGTTCGAGCAGCTCGACCGGTTCGGCGTGCCGCGGCGCATCTCGGGCTTCATGCTGCCGCTGGGCTATTCGTTCAATCTCGACGGCTCGATGATGTACATGTCGTTCGCGACGATCTTCATCGCCCAGGCTTACGGGATCGACCTGTCGATCGGAACGCAGATCGCGATCCTGCTGACGCTGATGATCTCTTCCAAGGGGGTGGCCGCCGTGCCGCGTGCCAGCCTGGTGGTGATCACCGGTACGCTCGCCATGTTCGGACTGCCGGTGGAAGGCGTGGCGATCATCCTGGCGATCGACCAGTTCCTCGACATGGGCCGGACCGCCACCAACGTGGTGGGCAATGCGGTGGCTACCTCGGTCATCACCAAGTGGGAAGGCATGCTGGAAGCGCCTGAGCCGGAATTCGTCGAGCACCCCCATGCCCCGGCCCATACCGCCGCCGATGGCCGCGCCGGGCTGGAACTGGATCCCTCGAACTTCGAGGATGAACGGAAGGGCTAGGCGGTCTTCGCCTTGCCCTTCGGGGCGAGGGTCTGCGGCTTGTAACCGCACAGGTCCGCCACCGGGCAGCGCCAGCACTCGGGCGTGCGGGCTTTGCAGATGTAGCGGCCGTGCAGGATCAGCCAGCGGTGCGCGCCGACCCGGAAGGGCTGCGGCACCTTCTTTTCCAGCGCCTTTTCCACCGCCAGCACGGTCTTGCCCTTGGCGAGGCCGGTGCGGTTGCCGACGCGGAAGATGTGGGTATCGACCGCGAAGGTCTCGGCCCCGAAGGCGCAGTTCATCACCACGTTGGCGGTCTTGCGGCCAACCCCGGGCAAGCTGGTCAGCACATCGCGGTCAGCGGGAACTTCGCCCCGAAAATCGCGCACCAGAATTTCCGACAGGGCGATCACGTTCTTCGCCTTGGCGTTGAACAGCCCGATGGTCTTGATGTGCTCTTTCAGGCCATCCTCGCCCAGCGCTACCATCTGGGCGGGGGTCTTGACCTTGGCAAACAGGGCGCGGGTCGCCTTGTTCACCCCCACATCGGTGGCTTGGGCCGAAAGCACCACTGCCACCAGCAGCTGATAAGTGTTGCCGAACTCCAGCTCGGTTTCGGGTGACGGGTTGTCTTCCGCGAGGCGGCGGAAGAATTCGAAGATCTGGTCCTTCTTCACAGCCCGAGGACTTCCCCCATGCCATAACGCCCGGCGGGCTTGCCGATCAGCCACTGCGCGGCGCGGACCGCGCCCTTGGCGAAGATGCGGCGATTCTCGGCCACATGGGTCAGCGCCAGGCGCTCGTCATCGGCGAGGAAATGGACGGTGTGATCGCCCGCCACCGATCCGCCGCGCAAGGATGCGAAGCCGATCGCGCCGGACCGGCGCGCGCCAGTAATTCCATCGCGCCCCCGCTCGGCATGGCTGCCCAGGTCAATGCCCCGTCCGGTAGCTGCGGCCGTGCCCAGCAGCAGCGCCGTGCCTGATGGCGCATCGACCTTCATCCGGTGGTGCGTCTCGGCAATCTCGATGTCCCAGTCCTCTCCCAGGCGGCTGGCCGCCTCCCGCACCAGGTGGGCCAGCAGCGTGACGCCGAGCGAGGTGTTGCCGGTCTGCAGCACGGCGATGGTTTGGGCGGCATGATCACATAGCCAGTGGTGGCGCTCCTCCAGCCCGGTGGTCCCGATCACGATCGGCACGCCGGCGGACATGGCGGCATCGAGATTGCCCTCCAGCGCGGCCGGGGCGGAGAAATCGACCAGCACGTCGCTGGTCCGGGCCAGCGCCAGCACGTCATCGCCCTTGTCGACTCCGCCCGAACAGTCCGCCCCTGCGGCGGTGATCGCCTGACGCAGCGCCTGCCCCATGCGTCCTGCGCTGCCGATAATGCCGATTCTTGTCATTGCCGTCCCCAGTGCTGGCGTGCTTCATGGGCGACATGGACCAAATCCGCAACATCGTGATCCTGACCGGCGCTGGGATCAGCGCCGAAAGCGGGATCGACACATTTCGTTCTGCCGGCGGGCTGTGGGAACAGCACCGTGTGGAAGACGTCGCCACGCCCGAAGGCTTTGCCCGCGATCCGGAACTGGTGCTGCGATTTTACGATATGCGGCGCGCCGCCATCCAGGAAAAGCTGCCCAATCCGGCACACTTTGCTCTGGCCGAGCTTGATGCGCGGTGGCCGGGCAAGCTGCTGATCGTGACGCAGAATGTCGATGATCTGCACACCCGCGCCGGTGCTCGCCGGGTCCTGCACATGCATGGCGAACACCTTAAGGTCTGGTGCACCAGCTGCGATGTCCGCTCGCCCTGGCGTGGCTCGTTGATCGAGCGGCCACCGTGCCCGGTCTGCCAGGCGCGCACGCTACGGCCCGACGTGGTCTGGTTCGGCGAGATGCCTTACCGCATGGGGGAGATCCATGCCGCGCTGCGCGAGGCCGACCTGTTTGTTTCGATCGGCACCTCGGGCGCGGTCTATCCGGCTGCCGGCTTTGTGCGCGATGCCCGCGAACTGGGCATCGCCACGCTCGAGCTCAATCTGGAGCGCTCGCAAGGGTCGGCCTGGTTCCAGGAAACACGGCTTGGCCCGGCCAGTGAAGTTGTGCCGGCCTGGGTGAACGAACTGCTAGGCGCCTGAACAGGCGCAGCATTCCGGGTCCTTGACGATTCGCATCGTCCGGAACCCCGGGGTCAGCCCGTCCAGCAAGTGAACCTTGCCCCATTGCGGATCGCCCAGCGCAGCCTTGCCCTCAAGCAGCGCGCGGATCGCGTGCATCGCGGCGAAGGTGCCAACCCAGCCGGCCATGGCCCCCAGCACGCCGT
>Ga0315902_10012573_pt1 | contig 11005 bp, 6 predicted proteins | sample LakEriMetagenome_9_FD_203523 | JGI IMG/M metagenome (GOLD analysis project Ga0315902, IMG submission 203523) | Freshwater fungal communities from buoy surface, Lake Erie, Ohio, United States - Buoy 12 MA117 | ecosystem: Environmental > Aquatic > Freshwater > Lake > Lake biofilm | place: USA...
AGCGCATGCGTGAGCGCGCGGGCGACGTAGTCGTGGGATTTTTTGCCGAGCGCGATGGCTTTGTCGAAGTCGGCGGCCTCGCAGGCTTCCAGCATGGCATGGACGTCGCGGATACGGCGGCGTTTTTTCTCCCGGAGGATGAAGAAGAAGCGCTCAATGGCGGTGCCGAAGACGAGAATGCTGACGACGAGCAGCGGATGCATGATGGGGCCGCCGTGAATGTAGGTGTCGATGAGCGAGTGCTTGGTGACGAAGTCCTTGATGGCTCCGCCGAGTGTGGCGTCCACGGGCATGCTGCCAGTGCCGGTGGCGACGAGCTTGCTGACGGCGGCGGTGATTTCCGGCGTCAATCCGCGCACGATGGGCATTTGCGAGCCGACCTGCGGCATGGCGACGCCGGCCTGCACACCGTCTTTGGATGCAAAGAAGGCGAGAGGGCCGACGAGGGCGAATTTGCCGTCCAAAACGATGCCCTGGCCGTCCACGGCTTGGCCATCGAAGATGACGCCGCCGATGACATCGCTGAGACGCTTGATCGCGGCCTCGACGAGGGCTGCCTGTGCGAGGAAGCGGTCTTTGAGGGAGGTTTTTTCGTTTTCAGAGGCGAGTTTGGCCTTACCAAGCACTTCGCCGAGGCGCTGCATCTCGCTGACGTGGATCTTGCTCTCGTAGCCTTTGGTGAACTCGTCGATGATGTTCGTGAGGTAGGTGTTCTCGTCCTTGGAGAGCTTTACCTGCGTGTTGAGGTTGGTGAGATCGAGGTTCGCTTGATCGAGTTCGCGTGTGAGGGCGGCGTAGTCCTCCTGGGACTTGCGCACCTGTTCCTCGATGGTGGCGAGCTCGCGGTTCAGCGGTTCTTTTTCCTTGTCGATCAGGGCGCGGACGGCACCGAGATCGCTCTGGCTGCGATCATAGTCCTTTTGAGCCGAGGCGGCGGCGGCATCGAAAAGTCCCTGCGCAGGGGCGGAGACGGTGAGGAGGGTGAGAAGGGCAAAAAGGGTCTTCATGGCAGTTATTCGATGGTGGCGGGCAGCTCGACGAGTTTGGGCGCGACGGTCTTTTTCATGACATCGAGCACTTCGATCATTTTTTTGGCGATGGTGGGCTCTGCGGCCCATTTCCAGCCTCCGGCGGCTGGTGTGCCGCGTCCGGCCATGTCGCCGGCGGAGTTCACGTAGTAGCCCTGGCCGAGTCCGAGGTAGATGGCTTTGACCTCGGCTTTTTTGCCGCCGCCGATGTCGTGAATTTCTGGCAGGGAGGCGATTTCGGTGTTCGCCTTGTTCAGCTCGTTGAGGATGCCGAGCACGTTTTGCATGCGCTCCGCGGCGGTGATGTTTTTGATCTCGGCGCCTTCCTTGGGCATGCGGTCGAGCAGGACCTTCACCTTTTCCTTCACGGCGGTGGGAATGAGTTCGCAGAGATCGCGAACGCCTTTTTCGAGCTTGGGAGCGATTTCGAGGAGGGCATCGCTGGCCTCTTTGACCTGCTTTTTCTCAGCTTCGGCCTCGGCGATCTTCGTTTTGGCCTCGGCGAGCTTTTCGCGGGCTTCCTTCATCTTTTTGTCGTTTTCCTGAATGGAGACCTGGAGGAGCTGGATGCGGCTTTGGAGCACGGATTTGCCCTGTTCCCATTCAGAGCGCTCCGCGGCGATGAGACGCTGGGTCTCAGCCCATTTTTGAAGGAGCGAGCGCGCATTGTCCATGGACGCACCGACGTCTTCGGGCGTTTGTTTGACCGGAGGGACACCGGGTGCCTGCTGCGCGGGGAGCGGTGCAGCGAGGAGAGTGAGCAGGATGAGGGGGCGAAAGTTCACGGCAGATGGGTGGTCAAATTTGAGGGAATTTGCATGCGGGCGGCGGTTACGAATCCGTGACAGGACAAGTGGATCACCATTCAGTGCTGAGGCTGAGGGAGAAGCCGACGCCGGTCTGCCGGGTGGAGAAGACCGGCTGGCCGCCGTTGTTGTAGTAGCGGCGCAGAGTGGGGTTGAGCACGTTCTGCGCGCGGAACTGGAGCTTGGTCTTGGGCGTGACTTTGTAGGAGAGGCCGAGATCGAGCGTGGTGAAGGGCTCCTGGAACACATCCGGGTCCTCGGGCAGACCACCGACGGCGTAGAGCTGCGGGCCGACGATGTTGAGGAAGACGCCGCCGCCGATGGGATTCTCCGCGGAGTCGTAAGTGAGATTAAAATTGAAAATGTAGTCCGGCTGCCCCTGCAGACGGCGGTTCGAGCCGTGGAGGCTGGGAATGGGATTGCCGAGATTGTCGATGACCGTGGGGCGCGTGGCCTGCGAGTAGATGAAGGAGTAATTCATCCCGAGGGAGAAGGCGCGCAGCTCCGGGGTGATGAAGGAGAGATCACGCTGGAATTCGAGCTCGAGGCCGAAGATGCGGCCTTCCGGTGCATTGACGTACTTGCTGAAGGTGGTGCCGGTGACCGGATCGTTGCTCAGGGAGAGCTCGATGGGATTGCGGATGACTTTGCCGAAGAAGCTGATGCCGACGAGGCTGCCCGGGGACGGGAACCATTCCCAGCGGGTGTCGAAATTCATGATGCTGGAGAGCTGGAGATCGCGATTGCCGACGAAGAAGTCACCGGTTTCGATGTTTTGGAAGGCGACGGGGGAGATTTCCTTGAAGGAGGGGCGCGCGATGGTGCGGGAGATGGCGGCGCGGAGGCGCGTGTGCTCGGTGATGTCCCAATTGACGGAGAGCGCGGGCAGGAGGTGCTGGGTGGTGATGTCGGCGCGGCTGCGGCCGGTGAGACGCGGGTCCGCCTGGGCGGCGGGATCGCCAGTGAAGGCATCATTGAGCAACTGCACGATGGCTGGATCGAGCAACTGCTCGTCCGAAAGCAGTGACTGGCGGATGCGCTCCTCGGAATAGAGATAAATGGGCGTGGCCTGTACTTTGAGGTCCGTGGACTCGAGGCGTGCGCCAAAGGTGACATTCAGCCCGGGCAGCAAATCGAAATCGAGTGCGGCATGCATGCTGGCGAGCATTTGCGAGGCCTGATAGGTTTCCGGGGCGTTCTGGCGGTAAATGAAGAGGCGGCTGGCGACGTTGTTGTTCGCGCCGTTGTTCGGGATGCCGTCGAGATCCACGCCGACGGGCAGATTGCCGTAAAGGAACTGATCGCCCCAGGTGTCGCCAGGGGTGCCGGGCTTGGAGGGATTCGGGAAGACGGTGTTTTGCGCGCCGCGGTTGTAGGTGAAGGAGTCGGCGCGGTAGTTGCGCGTGGAGTAGTCAAAGAAACTGCCGAACTTGAGCTTGGCTTTCAAATCAGACTCCTCGAAGAGGTCTGTGACGAAGTCGGTGCGGAGAGAGTAGCTTTGATCGTAGAGTTCACGCCAGTAACGCTGGAATTCCGGCACGACGGGATTGCCTGGGATGGGATTGTAGTTCCCAGAGTTTAAATCGTAGATGCCGCGGACGAAGCGATGATCAGGCTCCAACTGGGAGGAGGTATTGTAAGAGAGCCCCCAGGAAAATTGCAGGTCGCGGCCGAGGGTGTCGAGGTCATGCTTGCCGGTGAGCTGCATGACGCGGAGGTCACGCTCGGTGTAGGCGATGGTTTCGCGGTAGTCGCGCTCATCCGGTCCGAAGGCGTTCTGGTCCGGGATGCCGAACTGTAGCGTGGAGCGGTCCTCGGCCACGCGGTTGAAGAAGTAGGTGGCGACGATCTGGTTGTTTTTGTCTGGCTGCACGCCAGCGGAGACGAGCAGGCCCGCACGCATGGTCTCTGTGCTATTCATCACCTCGGAGATGCGCCGAGTGACCTGAACTTCGCCCGTGCCGGGATCGAAGAGGTAACGTGCGATGGTGTCGTCGTCGTTGTGGAGGTATTTTTTGCTGTAGTCTGCGGCGATGGTGATGCCGGCGGGAGCGCCCATGAATTCAAAGCGGTGGCCGATGCTGGCCTCGATGCTGTGATCCATGGGAGGGGCTTTTTGAATGGTGCCGAAGGCCTTGGAGAGCGTGTCATTCGCGCGCTGGCGCTCGAGGCGCACGGGGGTGTCGAGGCGGCTGACGCCACTGAGGCGGGCGAACTCGCCATTGCGGATGAAGTCCGGCAGCGCACGTGATGGTGCGGTGCCAAACATGCCGGTGCCACCGCCCTGGTAGGTGAGGAAGTTTTTGTTTCCGGTGGCCTGCGTGTTGTAGCTGGTGCCGTATTTGAACTTCACGAAGTCCTCGTCCGGCACGGCTTTCGTAAAGATGTCGATGGTGCCGCCGGTGGACTCGCCATTGAGCTCTGGCAGGAAGGTCTTGGAGGTGCGGATGTCCTGGATGACGGCGGCGGGGAAGAGGTCCAGCGCGACGGCGCGGCGGTCCGGATCGCTGCTGGGCACACGCAGGCCGTTGAGGCTGACGACGTTGTAGCGGTCATTCAGGCCGCGCACGACGACGAATTTGCCATCGGCGACGTTCACGCCGGTGGTTTTGGCGACGAGTTTCGCTGCATCGCTGGCACCGGTTTGGGAGATGAACTGGGCGCCGAGGACCTCGGTGAAGCTTTTCAATTCCGCGCGCAACTGCACGGGCTGGCTGGCAATGGTTTCGACGATCTCCTCAGCTTCCACGGTGAACTCATCGAGCTCGACAACCTCGCCCGTGAGGCTGATGGAGCTTTCCTTCACACTGCCGGGAGAGATGACGATGCCGCCCACGCGCTCGCGCACAAAGCCCTCGCGGCTTGCGAGCAGGGTGTAGGCACCGGGGGGGATGGCATTGATGAAAAAGGTGCCGTCCTCCGCACTGGTGGCCCCGTAAGAGGTGCCTTCCAGAACGAGGGTGACGCCGGAGAGTGGCGAAAAGAAATCCGCATCCTGCACGCTGCCGCGAAGACCACCGCTGGCCTGCTGGGCAGACAGCATGGCTGGCAGCAGCACGAGGAGCGCGCCGATGGCTGCGAAGAGACGGAGGAAAGGCAGGCTGGATCGCTGCATCATGGTTTGCCGGCGGATTCCAGTTGGAGGATCTGGGCGAGCTGCTGGTAAACGGCGTCGCTCATGGGGAGGTCCACTGCTGCGTGGACCAGACAGCACTCCACCGCCGCGTCTGCGGCGACGCGTGGGTGAGGATGCTTTCGGCCAGAGACGAGCACGTCCACCAGCGCCTGGTCACGCTGCGCAGGCATGCCCGCCTGGTGTGCGGCTCGCGCGGCTGCGGCCAGTGCGCGCGGCACATCCGCGATGAAGACTTTTTCCAGTGTGGCCCGTGCGTCACGCGCAGCCTGGGTGGCGAGATCTTTCTCACCCCATTCGAGCAGCAGCGGCACCGCATCCGCGAAATACGGCCCCTTCCACTCCGCCTGCGCGGGATAGGCGGCTGCCTGCGCGAGGTAGCGGCTGATGGCCTGCCGGGCGATAGGGCGTTGCTTCTCCTGCGTCCACAGCACGCGCGCGAGATCGAGCAGCAGGTGATGGGCACCCGGGTGATGAGATTCGGTGCAGAGCGGGCCGACGAGGTCTGCAAAGGGTTTCACCTCATCCTGAGGCAGAGTTGGCAGGGCCATTTCTAGCGCGGTGAGGGCAAAGCGAGCGGCCGCGAGGGGAGAGACGCCCTCCTGTTTCAATCGCGCGCGCACTGCGTCCGGTGTGTGCGGTGGCGAGGGCAGCTTTGCTGCGTGCAGCCAGGCGGTCTCGGCCTCCAAGCGCGTGTCCGGCTCCAGCACCGTGAGTGTGGTCATGTCCGCCGTTTCTTTGGCAAGCAGCCCGCGTGTGATGACCACGTCACGCTCCGCATCGCGACGGCGCACGCCGGAAAGGCGGGGGACGTTTTTTTCGACGGTAATCAGATAGCCGCGAGCCTCCTCCTCACGTCCCTGCTGCGCACTGGCGAGCATGAGGCGGGTAAAGCCAGACTCATCACCGAGGAGGCGCATCTTTTCGGCGAGAAAGAGCGCGTCTTCGGGTCTTTCCTCCTGCAGGCAGGCGGTGACGATGTCTCCGAGGCGTTTGGTGTAAGCGGTCACGTCACTGGCGAGGAGGTCGGCGGCGCTTTCCGCTAGGCGCAGGGGGTCGCGTGCCGGGCGTGCCGTGCGCGGCCGGATGTGCCTCTGCGAGTCCTTCACGAGCTCCTCAATGAGGTCTGCGGCAGGCTTTTCAGCCGTCGTTTCCTGGGCTGGAAGCCAGGCCGACAGGCTCAGGGCGAGCAGGGACAGTCTTCGGATGTGCGTCGAAAAAAGCATGGGGTTACGCGGCTGTATTGCGGCGAAGAATGCCTTCACGAAATGGCTTTAGAGTTACAAAACGGTAACTCCGGGACGCCCTAAACAGGGGCCAAGCATTCAAGCGCAACGAGTTCGTCACAAAAGTGGGTGGGTGGGGGCTCAACAACCCACGGCTGGCAGATTCGCCCATGAGGGCCAGGCGGGAGCTTCGACGAGCTGAAACTCTGGATTACCCTGAACTCCGCCTCGGTTGGTTCGATGTGGTAGGGCTATTCGAACGTCGCGGCAGCGTTTTGGAACCGAAGCGAAGCGGAGATAGACAGCCGAAGGCTGCCCGGAGGGTGAGCGAAGCGAATCCATGCGCCAGCCCTCTGGAGCTATTCGTTGAGCATTGGACGCTCGAAAGCGCCAGAGGACTGGCGCAGTCCAGAACGCTGCCGCGAGCCTCCACCATCTGGCGTCTGCGATGCCGGACCCAATTGACTCGGTCTGCATACAACGGCTCTGCTGAGCGTGCCGAAAACAAAATAAAAAGAGCGGCTGGTTGCCCAGCCGCTCTCGTGAGTTTTGACCGATGGGTCGTGTGCCTTACTGCGGGATCACGCGGTAGTGAACCGGTGTGCCAGCGTAGGTGTAGCCGCTGTCGGCCACGGTGATCTGACCAGATGTGGCATTGGTGTCAGCCGCGCCGCCATCCTGAACGGCGGTGAAGGGAGCCCAGGCCTTGCCATCCGTGGAGCGCTCCACGACGTAAACGACTGCGTCACCGGCCACGGTTTCCGTCGTGTCCGCTGCAAAGCTGACGGAGACGGTGGTGCTGGCCACGCTGAGCGTGAGCACGGGGCGGTCCACATTGTCGTCGCTCTTGTTGATGAGTTCCACGTTGTGGGACCAGGTCCAGCCAAAGAGCCAGTTGTTGTCACGCATGGCACCGCGGTGGCGCACCGGGGAGAAGAAGTTCGTCACGCCGACGCGGGAGGGGTCAGAGCCGATGTCGTCACGAGCGACGCTGTCCGCGCTGGTGTTGTCGTTGAGGCGGGGGTCGAGGCCATTTTTGGTGGCGTGACCTTTGGCGCGGAGCTGGCTGATGACCGTGCTGCTGAGGCCGATGATGTTGTCACCGTCGCCGCCGGAGCTCACGCTGCCCACGTTAAAGTAGAGCGTGTCGAGCACGTCGCCTTTCGTGTCCACCGGAGTGGTGGCGTGGTTGGCGATGAAGACAGCCGGACCATGGATGTCCTCGGTCAAACCACGAGCCCACTGGCCGTCCGCACCTTTGAGAATGTGCATCGCGCTATCTTGGGCCGCCGGAGTGGTGTTGGCACCCCTGTTGCCGATGAAGGTGAAATTGAAAGCCCACGCATTCGTCTGAGGAGTCACGCGGGAGTTGTCCGTTTCAGAGCCGTCCCACTCGATCATCTTGTCACTGACTGCAGCCGCATTGCGGCCGATGGAGGTGCCGTCCGTTCCATTGCCCCAGCCGGAGCGCAGGTAGCTCTCGTTGTCATTGATGGCGAAAAGGTGCTGCAGATTGCCGGAGAAGCCGAAGTCACCGTCGAAGCAGTCGTCACCATTGAGCACGGAGGCGAGGTAACGGCCGTTCGCATAACCACCGAACCACTCAAAGCCGTCATCCGCGTTCTGCGCCACTTCCTGGAACTCGATCACGGTGCCGCGGCCCATGCCGCCCATCGTCACACCATTGATCTCATTGTTCGCGGCGAGGTTGAAGCCGCCGTAGCGATGGGACCAGAAGCGAATGACGCCGCTGTTGTCGTTTTCATCCACGCCGCCGAAGAAGCCTGGATTGAACGTGGTGCTGGGGGTGAAAACCGAGCCCGCGCCGTCCGCGTCGAAGGCGGTGGCGAGGGTGACGGTGGAGTTGGTGAGACCCTCAATGAGCGCGAAGCCCGTGCCGTTGCCCGTCGCCGTGGTGAACACGGTCGGGTAAGCGATGGTTTCAGTGGTCACGGCGCCGGTGGTGTTGTCCACGCCGCCATGAGAGGTGCCATCCCAGGTCAGGGCGTTGGTGTCGCCATCACGGTCGTAGCCGAGGGGCGTGCGACCCAGAATGACAAGGCCGCCCGTTTCCTTCGAGTGCGCGAAGGCATTCTCGAATTCCGGACCGTCGATGGCGTAGTTCAGTGGAGTGATGCTCACGACACCGGCGCTGCCCGTGACGCTGATCGGGATGGTGTTCACACCGCCGGGAACATGCGGATCATCAATCGAGGTGAAGACGATCGGATCGTCCGCCGTGGCATTGCCCACGATCTTCGCACCGCGGGTGACGATGATGGAGCCGGGGCTGTTGGTGAAATTGGTCACCGACGATTCCGCGCCGCGGATGATGGTGCCGGGTTCGACGGTCAGCTTTGCGGGAGGGAGCACGTAAACGACTTTGGTGACGACATACACGTTGTCACGCGTCCAGCGCGTGTCGGCGGTGATGTCCGTGGCGACTTCGACGATGGCGGCGTTTGCCGCAGCGCCAAAGCCCAGCGCCGCGACGGAGGCGGCGAGCATGGATTTGGAAAAGAATTTCATAAGTGAGTGAAGGTGGCCTGTCAGGCAGGCCGGGAAGTTGGGTTGGGTAAGATGAGGTGGACAAACCGGACGCGTCTTACTTGCGACGGCGGCGGAACATCACGCCAGCCACGCCAGCGAAGGCGAGCACGGCACGGGAGGGCTCTGGGACGACTCCGACGGCGGCGAGCTGGATGGCTGGCGCGACCGTGGTGGGCAGCGTGGTGCTGCTGATGCTGCCGATGTGCAGGGTGGCGGAACCGCTGTCGAAGGTGGTCGTGGGGTCGAAGTTCTGCGCATCCTGCCAGAAGGAAGAGGAGAAGATCGCCTGCTGAGTCGCCGCACCGGAGGTGGCAGCATTCATCACCCAGGCATAGACGGCGCGGCCGGCGATGTCGGTGGTGTTGGTGAGGTCGATGCCCGCTGTGGCGTCGTAAGTCACGCCGCTGTAAAGCGTCGAGCCGCCCGTGTAGGTCAGAGGAGCGTTTTCATCGCCGGTGAACTCGAAGAGGCCTGCCTGGCCGCCGTAGGTGAAGGGGCCGGTGGTGCTGACGACTTCGATGAACGCCGCTTCGAGCTGAGACTGTGTCGCTGTGTTGAAGTCAACGGTGTTGAAGGTGCCGAAGCGGATGGTGCCGCTGTTGAACGCCGTGGTGCCATTGACCTGGACGAGGCCGCGATCGATGCCGGCGGCAATGAAGCTGGCAGCCTGGCTGGAGGCCGCGAAAGCGAGGAGGGCGATGGAGGAGAGAATGCTAAGTTTCATATAGGGTGAGATGGAAGGGTGTTGTTGGGTGGGTGGGGATTATTCGGCGAAGGGCTGCTGCAGGGTGAATTCGGTCGTGCCGGCTTTTTTGCTGAAGAGGATGGCCTTGCCCGCCTGGATCACGGCTGCGCCTTGATTGGCACCGGAGGGGGCAGAAACCAGACGCCATTGGCTGACGCTCGTGCGGTAGAAGTAGGCGGTGAGCACACCGGCGTTTTCGAGGTAAACGAAATCGGCGGATGCCGAGGTGGAACCTCCCGTGATGAAGTTGCGAAGACCGCTTGCGTCGAGGGTGGTGGAAACCGTCCAGGGGTTGTTCACGATGTTGAAGGCGCTGTTGGTCACATCTGCGGAGTCACGGCCGACCATTTCATCACCCGTGATGCGGATGCTCACGGGATTGCCGCCCGTTTTGCGGGCAACGATGAGGCCGCGGTTCGGTGGGATGATCACACCGCTTTGGTCCGAACCGGAAGGCGTGGACACGAGACGCCACTGGTTCGCGCCGGTGCGGAAGAAGTAGGCGGTCAGAACGCCGGCTCCATTGTCCACATACACGAAGTCCGCGCTGGCGGAGGTGCTGGCACCTCTCAGCCCGGCGGAGTTTGTCGCGCCGAAGATGGAGCCAAGCGTCTCCAGACGGTAGATGACAAACTCATCACCGACGTTCGGGGCGGTGGCGAGCGCGGCGGTCACCTGCTGGCCGGTCTGACCGGTGATCTGCGCGGAAAGACCGTAGGCATTGGTGCTGCTGCCGGCAGGAGCGGTGGCTCCTGCACCACGGTGGTCGTCACGGCTGGTGATCTTGATGGCGTGCGGAGTGCTCAGCACGTTCGGCAAGGTGGAAGGCGTGGAGGTCAGCGTGAGGTTGCTGCCGGAGACGGTATTCACCGTGCCGGAGGCGACGATCTCCACCAGAGGCAGCGCCATGAGCGTGGTCTGGTTCACAGGGAGGGAGACGTCGATGACGCCAGCCGTGCGGCTGACGGGGAGTTTGTCGGCCTGGGCCATGGCGGAGCCGGTGGTCAGTGCCACCAGGGCCAGGAGGCCGAGGGTTTTTTCAAGGGCTAGCTTCATGCAGTTTGGATGTCGGGTTGGGTTGTGGGTGGAAGAGATCGGAGCAGCTCCGTGGAGGGAGCGCGGCACGCTTTCGCCGATGCCAAACACGAATCCATTTTTGCATGGGAACATGTTTGTAACCTGCGGAGAGGGTGCCGCTCATGAGTCCAACTTCCGGCCCCAGCGACAAACTTTGTGTAGCGACAATTCTGTGACTTTCAGGCGTGCCACAGGCACTCCTGCCTGTGCATGAACGCCCGCATGCCGTATACATCGACGGGAGTGTCTGCGTCACTCACTCTTCGGCTGCAGCGCTTCGAGCTTCTTCGCCAGCTGCTCGCGATAGATGCGCGCGGCGTCCTGCTTGCCTTGGCTTTCGTAAAAGCGGGCGATGCTTTCCAGCTCGCGCGTCTCGGCGATGAGCATCTCCTTCAGGCAGGTATAGGCCAGCGCGGCACGCTCGCTCTGCGGATAGCGGG
>Ga0315902_10012579_pt1 | contig 11001 bp, 8 predicted proteins | sample LakEriMetagenome_9_FD_203523 | JGI IMG/M metagenome (GOLD analysis project Ga0315902, IMG submission 203523) | Freshwater fungal communities from buoy surface, Lake Erie, Ohio, United States - Buoy 12 MA117 | ecosystem: Environmental > Aquatic > Freshwater > Lake > Lake biofilm | place: USA...
GCCGCACCGGCGGCGCCCGCGCGACCGGCCGCGCCCCCGGCGCCCGCACGCGTCGCACCGCCCGCCGGCGCGCGCAGCGAAACCCGCGAACGGATGACCAAGCGTCGCGCGACCATCGCGCGCCGCCTCGTCGAGGCCCAGCGCACCGCCGCCATGCTGACCACCTTCAACGAGGTCGACATGAGCGCGGTGATGAGCCTGCGCGAACGCCGCAAGGAAGCCTTCCAGAAGAAGCACGGCGTCGGCCTCGGCTTCTCGTCGTTCTTCGTCAAGGCCGTCGTCGGCGCGCTGAAGGCCTTCCCGGCCATCAATGCCGAAATTCAGGGCGACGAAATCATCTACAAGCACTACTACGACATCGGCATCGCCGTGGGCGCCGAGGGCGGCCTCGTCGTCCCCGTGCTGCGCGACGCCGACCAGCAGTCGTTTGCCGGGATCGAGCACGGCATCCGCGACTTCGCGAAGCGCGCCGGCGACGGTTCGCTCACGCTCGACGACCTCAAGGGCGGCACGTTCACCATCACCAACGGCGGCGTGTTCGGATCGCTCATGAGCACGCCGATTCTCAACCCGCCCCAGGTGGGCATCCTCGGCCTGCACAAGATCGCCGACCGGCCGGCCGTCGTGAACGGCCAGGTCGTGGTGCGCCCCATGATGTACCTCGCCCTCAGCTACGACCACCGCATTGTCGATGGCCGCGAGGCGGTGCAGTTCCTCGTGAAGGTGAAGGAGTTCGTGGAAGATCCGGGCCTGCTGCTGGTGGAAGGGTGAGCCGCGGCCGGTTCGGGTACGATAGCGCCATGAGACTCCTCGCGGCCGCGCTGCTGGCGCTGACCACGGTCGGCGTGTCGGCACAGGCACCCATGCGTCAGGTCCCGGCACCGCCCGATGTCGCCAGGCCCCCGGCTGACGCCCAGAAGACCGCGTCCGGCCTCGCCTACAAGGTCCTGCAGCCGGGCGAGGGCACGGCCACGCCGGCCGAAGATGATTACGTGACCGTGCAGTTCACCATCTGGACGACGGATGGGCGCACCTACGACAGCTCGATTTCGCGCGGCATGACCGGCACGTATGCGCTGCCGAAGACGATCAAGGGCTGGAGTGAGGGCGTGCGGATGATGAAGGTCGGCGAGAAGCGCCGCCTGTGGATTCCCAGGAACCTGGCCTACGAGGGGATGTCGGGACGTCCCCAGGGCGCGGTCGTGTCCGACGTCGAGCTGATTGAAATCATCAGGCCGCCGGACAAGCAGGCCCCGGCCGACGTGGCCGCTCCACCGAGCGATGCCGAGCGCACGGCCTCGGGTCTGGCCTACAAGTACATCCGCCGTGGTGATCCGAACGGCCCGAAGCCCACGCGTGAGAGCCGCGTCACGGTGCACTACACCGGCTGGACGACCGACGGCAGCGTGTTCGACAGCTCGCTGCCGCGTGGTCAGCGCGCCACGTTCGGCCTCGGTGACGTCATCGAAGGCTGGACCGAAGGCATGCAGCTGATGGTGCCCGGCGACAAGATGCGGTTCTGGATTCCCGAGCGGCTCGCCTACAAGGGCGAGGGCAACGGACCGCGCGGCATGCTCGTCTTCGAGGTCGAGCTGCTCGCCGTCACACCCTGACCGGCACCGGCACGGGATTACCCGTGCCGGATCGCCACCGTCTTGAGCGTCGTGAAGCCCATCAGGGCTTCAAAGCCCTTCTCCCGTCCGTAGCCGCTCGACTTCACGCCGCCGAACGGCAGTTCCACGCCGCCAGCCGCGCCGTAGTTGTTGATGAAAACCTGTCCGCTGTGGAGGCGGCGGGCCATGCGGAACTGTCGTCCGCCATCACGCGTCCATACCCCGGCCACCAGCCCGAACCGCGTGCAGTTGGCCAGTGACACGGCCTCGGCTTCCGTCGTGAAGGGCATCGCGGCCAGCACGGGCCCGAACACTTCCTCCTGCGCCAGCCGATGCGTCGGCGGCACGTCGCGCAGCAGCACGGGGGCCTCATAAAAGCCACCGGCCGGCACATCGGGCATCACCGTGCCGGTGGCCACCACCGTCACACCGGCCTCGTCGGCCTCGGCGAGGAACGCACGCACGCGCTCCTGCTGCGACTTCCGGATGAGCGGACCCACCTCGAGGTCGAGCGCCGCCGGTCCGACGCGCAGGGTGCGGAAGGCGTCGCCCACGCGTGCCAGCAGCTCCTCGTAGATCGGCGCCTCGATCAGCAGCCGCGACCCGGCCGAGCAGGTCTGTCCGGCGTTCTGCACGATGGCATTGATGATGGCCGGCACGGCGGCGTCGAGGTCGGCGTCGGCGAACACAATCTGCGGGCCCTTGCCGCCCAGCTCGAGCGTGACCGGGCAGTGCCGCTCGGCCGCCACCTGCTGGATGATGGTGCCCACGGCGGGGCTGCCCGTGAACGAGATGTGGTCGATGCCCGGATGCCGGGCCAGGGCGTCGCCCACCTCATGGCCCAGTCCCGTGACGATGTTGAGGGCGCCGGCGGGGAAGCCCACCTCGGCGGCCAGCTGCGTGACGCGGATGAGCGACAGGCAGGCATCCTCGGACGGCTTGATCACGCAGACGTTGCCGGCCGCAAGGGCGCCGGCGACGCTGCGGCCGAAGATCTGCATGGGATAGTTCCACGGCACGATGTGCCCGGTCACGCCGTGCGGCTCGCGCCAGGTGAGGACGCTGTAGCCCTCGAGGAAGGGAATCGTATCGCCATGCAGCTTGTCGCAGGCGCCGGCGTAGAACTCGAAGTAGCGGGCCAGCGCGGTGGCGTCGGCACGGGCCTGCTTCGTGGGCTTGCCGCAGTCGCGCTGTTCGAGCGCCGCCAGTTCGTCGGCGTGCGCCGTGACGGCGGCTGACATCTTCATCAGCAGGCGTCCGCGCTCGGCGGCGGTCACGTGACTCCAGGGCCCCTCGAAACAGGCACGGGCCGCACGCACGGCGGCGTCGATGTCGGCGGCGCCGCTGCGGGGAATGGTATCGAACGCCTCGCCGGTGGAGGGATCGATGACAGACAGCGTGGCTCCGGAGAGCGCCGGCTGCGACTGGTGATTGATGACGTTCAGCGCCATGGCGACATTGTGAACCAGAACGCGGCCGGGGGCATCATCCGCGGCCGGTCGCCGGTCCCTCAGCGGGTGCAGGTCCGCTACCGCCGTGTCAGAAACTCGACGAGCCGTGCACTCACCCGCGCGGGCTGTTCCTGCTGCACCCAGTGGCCGGCCGCATCGATGAGATGTGTGCCCTCGTAGCGCGTGGTGTGCGTCGACTCGAGGCGTTCGATGGCCCCGGGGCTCTGGTACACGCCCCAGTCCTGGCGGCCCCCGATGAACATCGACGGCACGTCGATCGTCCGGCCCGCGAAGATCCGCAGTGCCGAGTCGCCGCCCCCCGACCGATAGCCGTTGAGCCCGCCCTGAAATCCGGTCCGCTGGTATTCAGCCGTATAGACAGCGAGGTCGGCGTCGGGCAGCCACCGGCACGCCGCCACCTCCTGCGGTGTCGGCATCTCGGGTGCCACTGATTCGGCCATCCCCAGCGCGAGGTCCATCACGTAGTAGCGCGGCAGCTTCGCCCACTCGGCCGCCGTGCGCCCTGCGAGCGGCTGCGGCTGGTTCGGTGCCCAGTCGGCGCTCTTCATGTGGTAATACGCGCGCAGGAAGGCCTGCAGGCCCTGGCGCGGGTGCCAGAGGTTCTCGTTCGCCTCGCGCGACTGGTAGTACCGCTGATAGTGCTTGCGCGGCGGCGACAGGCGGGCCAGGTCGTCGTAGATGGTGTCGGGCACCGGCCGCGGAGGCGGGGGCGCACCATTGGCCGTGTTGAATGGCAGCGTGGCAGTGCCGCCGAACGGCGCGCTCATCATCACCACCGAGCGGAACAGGTCGGGACGAATCACCGCGCACCATCCTGCCTGCGGCGAGCCCTGATCGTGACCAATGACGGCGCGCACGGCCCGATGCCCGAGGGCATACACCAGTGCCACCATGTCCTGCACCTGGTTGAACGTCCCGAACGGCGCCAGGTCATCGTCATAGCCGATGAGCGTGGTCGACGACCGTCCATAGCCGCGCCGATCCGGAGCGACGACGTAGTAGCCTGCCTCGGCGAGGGGCCCCATCACCTGCCGCCAGCTATAGGCCAGTTCGGGGAAGCCGTGGAGCAGCAGAAGCATGGGTCGATTGGGCGTCTCGAATCCTGCTTCGAGCACATGCATGCGAAGGCCATTCACCCCGTCGACGAAGCGCGAGCGCACGCCCCGGGGCAGCACCGCCGGCAGATAGGGCTCGAGAACAGCGGGCCCCTGCGTGCCTGGCTGCACGGCGGCCTCCAGCCTGGAGGTGGGCAGGACGGCTGATGCCGCCGCCCCGAGGGCGACGGAGACGAACCCACGGCGGGTGACGGGCTGATCGACGACAGGGCGCGGATGCAGACGCATACGTCTCCTCAGGTGTGTGCGGCGGGCTGCGCAGCCGGCAAGGTACGATGACGATAACGCACCGGAGACTGTCCATGCCAACCACCCGCCGATTTCACCAGCTTGATGTGTTCACCGCCACGCCGCTGCTGGGCAACCCGCTCGCCGTCGTCCACAGTGCGCACGACCTTGACGAGTCGACCATGGCGGCCTTCGCCCGGTGGACCAACCTGTCGGAAACCACCTTCCTGCTGCCGCCGATCGACCCGCGCGCCGACTACCGCGTGCGCATCTTCACGCCGGGTGGCGAGCTGCCCTTTGCCGGACATCCGACGCTCGGCAGCTGCGCGGCGTGGCTCGACGCCGGCGGGGTGCCGTATGACGAGGCCGAGGTCATCCAGGAATGCGGCGTCGGCCTGGTGCGCATTCGCCGCATCGGCGCGCGACTCGCCTTTGCGGCTCCGCCGCTGCGTCGCACGGGCCCTCTCGATCAGCCGCTGATCGCACGCATCGCCCGGGGTATCGGCATCGAGCCCGCGATGATCACGCACCACCAATGGGTCGACAACGGCCCGGAATGGTGCGCCGTCATGCTGCCGTCAGCCGCCGCGGTGCGGGCGCTGCGGCCCGATTATGCGCAGCTGGCCGGCCTGAAGCTTGGCGTCGTCGGCCCCTGCGGACTGGATGAGGACACGGCGTTTGAGGTGCGGGCGTTTGTGCCGGGTTACGGTCCCGACGAAGATCCCGTGACCGGCAGTCTCAATGCCGGCATCGCGCAGTGGCTGATTGGCGCAGGACTGGCGCCCTCGCAGTATGTGGCGGCGCAGGGCTCGGCCCTCGGCCGCGCCGGCCGCATCCATGTCGACAGTGACGGCGACACGGTGTGGATTGGCGGCGATGTGGTCGTGTGCGTGCGGGGTGAGGTGACGATCTAGCCTGCGGGAATCAAGGCAGGTAGCCCCCGGGAGCAGGTGCAGGCCCTGCTTCCATGCGACACCTGGCTGGCACGGCCTGAGGAGCACACTTCCCGACGACATCGCATCGACTGGCGCGCCTGACGACACTCGCTGGGACTGATGGTGACCACGACCGGCCCGCTCACGGTCACGCGCGAGGACGCGTCTTCGGGAAGAAGGATGTGCGGCTCAGCCTGGACAAACCAGGCGCATGGTCGATGGCAAGCGCCTCCCGACGCCCGCCCGAGGTGTCAGCCCCTGGCGCCTGCGCTCATCTTCGCACCGACGCGCAGTGCGAGCTCGAGGGCCTGGCGATAGTTGAGGCGCGGATCGCAGACCGACAGGTAGCGGCGATCCAGGTCGGCCTCGCTGAGCCCGCCGCCGATGCACTCGGTCACGTCTTCTCCGGTCAACTCGAAGTGCACCCCTCCGAGGACCGTGCCGAGCGCGGCATGCACGTCGAAGGTGCGCTCGAGCTCGGCGAGGATGTCATCGAAGCTCCGCGTCTTGAGCCCCGTGCCGGTGGTCATGCCGTTGCCGTGCATCGGGTCGCACACCCACAGCACACGCCGGCCCGCACGGCGCACGGCCTCGACGATCGGCGGCAGCGCACACTCGACGTTCGCTGCGCCCATGCGCGTGATGGCGACCAGCTTGCCAGGCTCATTCTTCGGGCTCAGCACCTCGAAGAGCCGCACGGCCTCATCCGGCGAGACGCGCGGCCCGAGCTTGACGCCGACGACATTCTCGATGCCGCGGAAGAATTCCACATGCGCCCCGTCGATGGCCCGCGTGCGCTCGCCGATCCACGGCATGTGCGTGGTCAGCAGATAGTGGCCGCTGCGGCGGGGCACGGTGCGGGTCTGGGCCGACTCGTAGTGCAGGTTGAGGCCCTCGTGGCTCGTGTAGAACGTGACGCGCGTCAGCTCTTCGACCGCGCGCTCGCCGATGGCTTCCATGAAGTGCAGCGCGGCGGCGAGCCGTTCGGTGGTCTCGCGGTACTGCGCGCGCAGGGCATCCGGAAGGTCGGCGCGCGACATGAAGCCGAGGTCCCAGTACTCGGGATGGTGCATGTCGGCGAACCCGCCGATGGCGAGCGACCGCACGAAGTTGAGCGTCATGGCCGCATGACCATACGCATCGAGCAGCGCACGCGGATCGGCGCGCCGGGCGTCGGCGGTGAAGTCGGGCTGGTTGATCAGGTCGCCGAAGTAGCTCGGCAGCGTGACCCCGTCGCGGGTTTCCGTCGGGCTCGACCGCGGCTTGGCATATTGACCCGCCAGGCGGCCCACGCGGATGACCGGCCGCTTCGATGCGTGGATGAGCACCAGCGACATCTGCAGCAGGATCTTGAGCTTGTTCGCGATGATCGTCGGCTGGCAGTCGGCCAGCGTCTCTGCGCAGTCACCGCCCTGCAACAGGAACCGCTTGCCCTCCTGCGCCTCGGCAACCAGCTCCTTGAGCCGCTCGACTTCCCACGAGGTCACCAGCGGCGGCAGCCCCCTGAGCTTGCCGACCACCGCGCGCAGCGAGGCCTGGTCGTCATAGCCGACGTCCTGTGCATGGGGCTTGTCTGTCCAGGAGTCGACGCGCCAGTTCACATGGAAGATCGTAGCATGGCGTATCGTGAAGACGCAGAGGCACCGTGCGGCAGCCTGACGTCATCGTCATCGGCACTGGCGGCATCGGCAGTGCGGCGCTCTGGCACCTGGCCAGGCGCGGCGTGCGCGTGCTCGGGCTCGATCGGTTTCCCGTCGCCCATGCCCGCGGCAGTTCTCACGGACAGACGCGGCTCATCCGCCAGGCCTACTACGAACACGCCGACTATGTGCCGCTGCTGCAGCGGGCCTATGCGCTGTGGCGCGAGCTCGAGCGGCAGGTGGCACGCCCACTGCTGGTGGAATCGGGCCTCGTGATGGCCGGCCCGCCGGAGGGCGCCGTGATCGCGGGGGCGCTCGACTCGGCGCGACAGCACCGCCTGGTGGTCGAGCACTTGCCTGGCATCGAGGCACGCCGCCGGTGGCCGATGGTCCACTGGCCGGAGGGCTGGGACGTTGTCTTCGAGCCGACAGGCGGCTACCTGCACGTCGACGCCTGTGTCGAGGCCCATGCCGAGGCGGCCACGCGGGCCGGCGCCGTCCTCGAGCACGACGTGGTGGTGCACGGGTGGACTGCCGCCAGCAGCGGCGTGACCGTCCACACGAGTCGCGGCACCTGGCAGGCTGACCGCCTCGTGCTGGCCCCGGGTGCGTGGGCCGAGGGCCTCCTGCAGCTGCCGGACGTTCCGCTGCAGGTGCTGCGCAAGCCACTGTTCTGGTTCACGCCCACCGGGAGCCACGCGCCAGATTTTTCGGCGGGCGCCTGCCCCTGCTTTGCCTTCGACACCCCTGAGGGCTTCTTCTACGGCTTTCCCGCCCTGGACGGGCGCGGCGTCAAGATCGCCGAGCACACCGGTGGCGATCCCGTGGATGACCCGCTCAGCGTCGACCGCTCACTGCAGCGTGATGACCTCGCACGCGTCGACCAGTTCCGCCGGAGGCACCTGCCGCGGCTGCAGGGCGACTGCTCGGGCCACGCCGCATGTCTCTACACCATGTCGCCCGATCAGCACTTCCTCGTCGGATGCCACCCCCGGCATGCGCACGTCGTTCTGGCCGCCGGATTTTCCGGCCACGGGTTCAAGTTCGCCAGTGTGATGGGCGAGGTGCTGGCCGACCTGGTCACGACCGGCTCGACGCCGAATCCGATCGGGTTCCTGTCGCCGACACGCTTCTGAGGCGACTGGCGGAACCAGACAGGCGAACCGTGTGCGCCCGTCTGCGTGAGCCATGTTTCCCGTCGAGTGCGCATTCTCCGGATGAAGGCGATTGACGATGCCCCGACACACATCGCCCAGACCCCGTACAATTGAAGGCATTACTCGCCTGCTGATTCCCCATCGCCGCCGACGCCGCGTCCAGCCCGAGAGCGCTGCGGCAACGACGACCCTGCACACGGTCGACTTCGACCGCGGCGACATCGGCGTGCGCGTCGACCTGGTGCTGCTGCGGCACCTCGGCCACGAACCGCAGATGTCGCGCGCGCGCATCCAGCGCTGGATTGCCTCAGGCCGCGTCACCATCAACGGCCGGCCCGTGCCACGTGTCGCCTGGCGCATCGCCACCGGCGACCGCCTGTGCGTCGACATGCATGACGTCCGACGCCGCGAGGTGCCCCGCGGCGAGCCGGTGCCGGTTGATGTGATTTACGAAGACGCACACCTGCTGGCCGTCAATAAGCCCGCGGGCCTCGTCGTGCATCCGTCCTACAAGCACGACACCGGCACGCTGCTGAACGGCCTGCTGCATCGGGCGGCCCAGTGGACCTCGGGTGACACGCCGGCCCTGCTGACGCGCCTCGACAAGATGACCTCGGGGGTGTTGCTGGTCGCCAAGCGCGCCGAGGTGGTGGCGGCGCTGCAGCGCGACATGCGGGCGCAGCGCATCGACAAGGACTATCTCGCCGTCGTGCACGGCGTGCCGGCACCGGCACGCGGCACCATCACGCTGGCCCTCGATCGCGACCCGTGGGATCGCCGCCGCGTCACCGTCACCGATCGGGGAGGGCAGCCGGCCGTCACCCGCTATGAACGCCTGGCTGTGTCTCCAGTACACGAGACCGGGGATGATGCCCGACGCCTGTCGATGGTCCGCTGCCGCCTGGTGACTGGCCGCATGCACCAGCTGCGCGTGCACCTGTCGCACAAAGGCTGGCCGATTGCAGGCGACCCCACCTATGGCCGGGCCGTCACGCCAGGACGCGGGCGCCAGGCCCTGCACGCCTGGCGGCTGTCCCTGACTCATCCGGTTACGGGTGAGGCCCTGTCGTTCGAGGCGCCGTTGCCGGACGACCTTCAGGCACTGCTGCGTGAGTCCGGTATCGCCTGGCCGCCGCCCCGGCGCGATGAGGACAGCGCATCCGGATCCGGGGATCCGGCGCCCGACGCCGCTACCGCGGACGTCGGGTGATGCGGGTGATGACCGCCGAGCCCCAGCTGATGGCCGCGGGCACGCCGGCCAGCACCCACAGGACCGTGGCAGCCGAGGCCGCTTCGTGATGGTGTCGCATGTCGAACTTCCGACAATAGCACCGTTTGCCCGCTATTCCTCCGCCATGAACGGATAGCGGTAGTCGGTGGGCGGCACGAACGTTTCCTTGATCGTGCGGGCCGACACCCAGCGCAGCAGGTTCATCTTCGAGCCGGCCTTGTCGTTGGTGCCACTCGCCCTCGCCCCGCCGAACGGCTGCTGCCCCACCACCGCGCCCGTGGGCTTGTCGTTGATGTAGAAGTTGCCCGCGCTGTTCCGCAGCATCGTCGAGGCTTCTCGAATGGCCTGCCGGTCGCGCGCGAACACCGAACCGGTCAGCGCATATGGTGACGTGCGATCCACAATCGCCAGCGTCTCGTGCCACCGGGCATCGTCGTAGGCATGCACCGTCAGCACCGGCCCGAAGATTTCCTCGCAGAGCAGGCGGTAGCCGGGGTCGTCCGTCTCGACCAGCGTCGGCTGCACGAAGTACCCCTTCGCGTCATCGCAGCCCCCACCCTCGATGATGCGCGCATGCTGCCGCGCATCGTCGACGTAGCTGCGGATGCGGTGGAACGCCTTCTGGTCGATCACCGCGCCCATGAAGTTCCTCAAGTCGCGCACGTCGCCCATGCGGATGTCGCGCATCATCGCGACCATGCGGTCGCGCACATCGGGCCACATCGACCGCGGCACGTAGAGCCGGCTGGCCGCCGAGCACTTCTGCCCCTGGAACTCGAACGCCCCGCGCACGGCGGCGACGGCCAGGGCCTGCGGATCAGCCGACGCATGGGCGACGATGAAGTCCTTGCCGCCGGTCTCGCCGACGATGCGGGGATAGCTGCGGTAGTGGCCCATGTTCTGCCCGACGCGCGTCCACATGCTGTTGAACACGGCCGTGCTGCCGGTGAAGTGAATGCCGCCGAGGTCGCGATGATCGAGCAGCACCTCCGAGATGGCGACCGGATCGCCGGGCACGAAGTTGATGACGCCCGGCGGCAGGCCCGCAGCCTCGAGCAGCTTGTAGGTGTAGTAGTTGCCGAGCAGCGCGGTAGCCGCCGGCTTCCAGACCACCGTGCAGCCCATCAGCGCAGGCGCGCCGGCGAGGTTGCCGCCGATGGCGGTGAAGTTGAAGGGCGTCACGGCGTAGACAAACCCCTCGAGGCCGCGATACTCGCTCTGGTTCCAGACGCCGTGCGAGCTGCTCGGCTGCTCGTCAATCAGCTCCTGCGCGAACGCCACATTGAAGCGCCAGAAGTCGACCAGCTCTGACGCCGCATCGATCTCGGCCTGATAGGCCGTCTTCGACTGACCCAGCATGGTGGCCGCGTTGAGCGTGGACCGCCACGTCGTGGTCAGCAGCTCTGCCGCGCGCAGAAACACCGCCGCGCGGTCCTCGAACGACCAGCTGGCCCATTCGCGCCGCGCCTCGAGCGCCGAGGCAGCGGCCTCGGCCGCAAGGGCCGGCGTGGCCTTGTGCCAGGTGGCCAGCACGTGGGCGTGGTCGTGCGGCATCACCACCGTGCCGGTGTCGCCGGTCCTGATTTCGCGGCCGCCGATGATGATGGGAA
>Ga0315902_10012590_pt1 | contig 10997 bp, 8 predicted proteins | sample LakEriMetagenome_9_FD_203523 | JGI IMG/M metagenome (GOLD analysis project Ga0315902, IMG submission 203523) | Freshwater fungal communities from buoy surface, Lake Erie, Ohio, United States - Buoy 12 MA117 | ecosystem: Environmental > Aquatic > Freshwater > Lake > Lake biofilm | place: USA...
ACGTTGGGCACGGCGGGCACGTTCTGGCCGAGCCCGTCGGTGGCGAGGCAGACCATCGTGCACAGCACGCCGGCCGCGAGCAGCCGCGACGGGCGCGGCGAGATCTGCGTGGCGGATCTCAATTCAGACTCCCGTCGGATGCCGGCGATGCCGCCCGCGGTCCAGCGGACGGACCCGTCGGCACGGGTTGGAAACTGGCTGGGATGCCGGCGTGACGATCCGCCTGAACCGACGCCGAACCCCGACCCTGGGGAAGGATCGGCAGCCTCGCGGCCGGCCTGCATCCGCTCACGGGGCCCGGCCGCAATCTTGCTGGGCTTGCCCGACACGCCTCGGCCGCAGACTCACCGCACCTCGCCCGAAGTCACCGGCGGCGGAACACGTGGCTCCGGCCCGGGAGAGCGAGGCGGACGCTACTCCCGGGCGCGGAGCACCCTTCCGGAAGGTGACTACTCGGTCCGGGCCATGACGAAGCCGTGGTAGGCCTCGTTGCCGTGCTCGCCCATGTCGAGGCCCTCGATCTCCTCGTGAGGCGACACCCTGAGGCCGAAGACGGCCTTGATGATCAGCCAGCACACGGACGATACGACCACCACGTAGGCACCCACGGCCGCCACGCCGACGAGCTGGGCGACGAGTTGTTTGGTGCCGCCGCCGAAGAACAGCCCGGCGTAGGGCCCGCCACAGGCGGCCGTGCCGAACGGTCCGGTGAGCACGCTCGTCGACAGGTCGGACTTCGTGAACAGGCCCACGCACAGGGTCCCGAAGACGCCGCACACGAGGTGCACGCTCGTGGCGCCGACCGGGTCGTCGACCTTGATGCGATCGAAGAACAGCACCGAGAACACCACGAGCACGCCCGCGATGGCGCCGATGATGAGCGAGCAGCCGACGTCGGTGTACGCCGCCGACGCCGTGATCCCCACGAGGCCTGCCAGACAGCCGTTGAGCGTCATGCCGATGTCGGGCTTGCCCAGCAGCAGCCAGGCCGTCAGTGTCGCCGTGAGCGTCGCAGCCGCGGCGGCCGAGTTCGTGTTCACGGCAACCTGGGCCGCCAGCGCCCCGCCGTCGCCGGCCACGCCCAGCGTGCTGCCGGGATTGAAGCCGAACCAGCCGAACCAGAGCACGAGGCAGCCGATGAAGGCCGCGGTCATGTTGTGGCCGGGCAGGCCCCTTGGCTTGCCATCGGGCCCGTATTTGCCGATTCGCGGCCCCAGAATGATGGCCCCGGTGAGCGCCGCCCAGCCCCCGACCGAGTGCACCGCCGCGCAACCGGCGAAGTCCCAGAAGTTCCACTGCTTCGCGAGGTAGCCGGACCCCCAAATCCAGTGGCCCGTGACCGGGTAGATCACGATCGCCATCAGGAAGCTGAACAGGATGAACGAGTGGTACTTGATCCGCTCGGCCACCGCCCCCGACACGATCGTCGCCGCCGTCCCGGCGAACACGAGCTGGAAGAAGAACTTCGCCCACAGCGGGATGTTCGCCCAGTTGATGGCCCCGTAGACGCCCTTGTATTGGTCACCCATAGCGGGACTGTTGTCGAGCGCGGCCCGGGCCTCGTCACCCAGGAACGAGCCGACCGCCCACGTCCCCGAGTTCCCGATCCACGCCCCGTCACCGGACCCGAACATCAGGTCCCAGCCGATCAGCCAATAGGCGATCGCCGTGGCCGCGAACACGATGAAGTTCTTGGACAGGATGTTGACGCAGTTCTTCGCACGGGCGAAGCCCGACTCGACGCAGCCGAAGCCCAGGTTCATGAAGAACACCAGCATGCCGCACACGAGCACCCAGACGGTGTCGGCCGCCATCCACAGCTTCGGCACCATCGCCTCGACGGTGAGCGGAGCCGGCGCCGCGGCGTCTTCCGCAAACACGACGTTCCCACACACCGCAAGGCAGCTGGCCGCCACGAGCAGCACGCCGCCCATCCATCGCAACATTGTTCGCTTCATGCGTTCCGCCTTTTGCACGCGGTTTCGGCCCGCCCAAGCTGGCGACACCCGCCTTCTGAGGGAACGAAAACCGTAGGCCGTCATGGGTGCAAACGGCATACCGTGACGGCGGCCATCCAGGCCCAGCCGCAGGTCGAGCCATGCCAGACGCTTGAAAAATGGCGGTTTTCGACCGTGGAAACCGCCAGGGCCGGGCGGGATCGGGTGCCCGTTGGTGAGTCTATCGGTGTTCGCCGAGCCTTCCTCGGGCCACTTGGGGAGCGCGGAAATCGGGCAGGCAGTGCCGCAATCCGGGGCATTGGCGAGCCGGCTGATCGTTCCTCCACGCCCCCCCACCCGGCGTCCCGTCGCGTCATGAGTTCACGACGATGAGCGGATGACGCCGGAGCTGCTGCGGATGCTGGCGTTGCTCACGGCCGCGCTCGACGTGGCGGCCGCGCCCGTCACGGGGCCGGTGTGACGATGCCGACCGGCGCCGCCCGGCTGAACGCCGCGAAAGCCTCCGGTGGTCAGATGGCGCTGGCGGCCGTCTCACCGGTGCGGATGCGAATCACCTCGGCCAGGTTCGTCACGAAGATCTTGCCGTCGCCCACTTGGCCGGTGCGGGCCGTCGCCACGATCTTGTCGATCACCGCTTGGGCCAGGCCGTCGCCGACGACCACCTCGATCTTCACCTTGGGCAGGAAATCGATGGAGTACTCCGCGCCACGATAGGTTTCGGTGTGACCCTTCTGCCTGCCAAAGCCACGGACTTCCGTCACCGTCATGCCCGTGACGCCGAGCGCGTTGACCGCCTCCTTGACATCATCCAGTTTGAAGTGACGGATGATGGCCTCGATCTTCTTCATATCCGTTCTCTCCACGGGGTTTCCGGCCATTCCGCGACGCAGTGGCGAGGCTCCGCCGATCACGCCGCCGACTGGGAGAACCCGACGAGGCACGTCGCGTGCCAAATCGCTCCAAGCTCATGTTTCCCGGCAATTGCCGATTTCGCCGCGTTACGGACTGCCTCAACTCCGCGCAACAACGCACGGCCGGTGCCTGCAACCTGAACCGTCCCGACACGTCGGCGGTCGGTCCGTCGGCGAAATCTTTCCGCGTGGCAGTCCACTCGAGCACCGCCCGCAGAGCCTCGCCCGGCCCAGCGATAACCTGACCTGCCCCGACAACGACTGGCGGCTCCTGATCGTCTTGGCTCGATACGGCGGCCTCCGAATCCCCAGCGAACTCCGGCAGTGGACGTGGGACGACATCGACTGGCACGGCGGCAACTTCGCTGTCCGGGCGCCGAAGAGGGAGCCTATCGACGGCCACGAGACGAGAATCGTGCCAATCTTCCCCGAGATCAGGCCATACCTCCAGCAGGCATTCAGCGAGGCTTCGGCGTGCGGCGTTCACGTATTGCCCGGCGAGTTCCACCGGGAGGGATGCGCCTACGCCTCAGCGGCCGCACGGGGCTGGCCTATCCGAGGGTGAATCCTTAACTGAAAAATTGGCACTGCACTGGGGGGCAGGCCTCGAACCGTCGGGAGCCTTCTCCCGGAAATGAACCAGCCGTATCCCCCGCGTTTGCGAAGAATACGGCTGTTCAGATACCCCCACGGGGAGTCGAACCCCGGTTTTCGGACTGAGAACCCGACGTCCTGGGCCACTAGACGATGGGGGCGCATGCCGGCCACTTGGACCGGCATAGTGGTTCTAGCAGTGTCGGTTTCGGAGTCAAGCAGACTTGAACGGCCCGTCCCCGGGCCGCGTCGGCCGGTACGGCCACCATCATGTTCGCGGCCCACGCGGGCCCCGCAGCCGCGTCACCGCCGCGGCCGGAAGAGCTCCGACCGACGGCCCCGCAAGCGGCCGAGCCCGAACCCGAGCGCCAGGGCCGCCACCGCCGCCACGGCCGCTCCCACCCACCGCCGCCGACCGGCACTGGCCGCCTCGCGGCCATGGGCCTCGGCCACCCGCAGATGCTGTGTCGCCTCCCGCAGGGCCAGGGTCGCCGCCCGCGCCCGCTGGGGCGCGGTGTCCGCGGCCGCCACCGCCGCCGATCGCGGGTCGGCCGTCCCGGCGAGCAGCCAGCCCGAGTCATCCGCCCGCCACGCCAGCGGGGCGTCGCCGCGCCGGCCGCGCGGCGCGACCGCCGCCTCCACCGCCTCCACCGCGTCGAGCAACGCGGCCGGCGTCTGGAACCGCTCGGCCGGCACCTTCGCCAACAGCCGCTCGACGATCGCGCACAGCCCGGCCGGAAGGTCGGGACGCAGCGTCGCCAGCGACACGAGCGGCTCCTGGATGTGTGCCATCACCACGCTCACCGGCGTCTGCCCCGGGAAGGGAGGCTGCCCGGCGAGCAGGTGGTAGGCCGTGGCCCCGAGCGAATAGAGATCGCTGCGGGCATCGACGGCGTGCCCCTGCCCCTGCTCCGGGCTCATGTAGAGAGGCGTGCCGAGCGTCATGCCGTCCTGCGTGAGCGCGACGTCGGAGGAGAGCACCCGCGCCAGGCCGAAGTCGGCCACCTTCACCTCGCCGGACGGCGTGACGAGGAGGTTCTCCGGCTTGATGTCGCGGTGCACGATCCCCTGCTCGGCCGCCCGGGCCAGCGCCGCGGCGACCTGGCCGAGCACGGCCAGCCCCTGCCGCGTGTCGAGCGGGCCGCGGGCCGCCAGCCAGGCCTTGAGCGAGGGGCCCGCGACGTACTCCTCGGCGAGGAAATGAATGCCGTCGATGCAGGCCACCTCGTGGATCTGCACGATGTTGCCGTGCACGAGCGACGCCGCCGCCCGCGCCTCCTGGGCGAACCGTTCCAACGCGGCTTCGTGTCGCGTCGTCTCCGGCCGCAGCACCTTCACCGCCACCTGCCGCCGCAGCGACTCCTGCTCGGCCAGGTAGACGTCGGCCATCGCCCCACTACCCAGCCGGCGCAGGAGCCGGTATCCTCCGAGGCTTCGCCCCGCGAGATCGTCGCCGGCCGGGGTGCCCGCAGGATTCGCGTCCATCGGGAGCCGAGTATAGGCCGACCTTCCACCCCAGGAGCACCGATGCCCAAGCCCGCCCCAGCCGCCCTGCAGAAGGCCGCCCAGGCCGTCGATCTGTCCGGCTTCGACTACCAGGTCACGCTCGACACCAGCGCCGGCCCGATCCGCCTCGAACTCGACGCGAAGAACGCCCCCGGCCACGTCCGGAACATGGTGGCCCTCGCCGAGAGCGGCTTCTACGACGGCGTCGGCTTCCACCGGATCATCAAGGGCTTCATGATCCAGGGCGGCTGCCCCGAGGGCACCGGCACGGGCGGCCCGGGCTACAAGATCCCGGCCGAGTTCAACGCCACGCCCCACGAGCCGGGCGTGCTGTCGATGGCCCGCACCAACGACCCGAACTCCGCCGGCAGCCAGTTCTTCATCTGCCTGGAGCGGGTGCCGCACCTCGACCGCCAATACACCGCCTTCGGCCGCACCGCCGACGCGGCCAGCCTGGCGGTCGTCAAGGCGATCGGCAACGTGCCAACCGGTTCCGGCGACCGCCCCGTCGAGCCGGTCGTCATCAAGAAGGCGACGGTCACCAAGACTGCGAAGGCGTGACCGGCGGCCCACGCCGCCCGCCGAACATCGTCCGCAGGCCGAGGAACACCAGCGCCAGCCCCCCCGCGGCCGAGAGCAGCGCGGGGCCGTTGGTGAACGGGTCGAGGATCGGCCGCACGGCGGCCCACACGCCGCCATCGCCGGATCCGCCACCCGTGGACGCGAAGACGGCCGGCTGGCCGAGGGATGGCAAGGGTGCCGTGCCCGGCACGTGCGTCGAGCGTTGGATCGATCCGTCGGCCGCGGCGGCGAGCTGCACCCGCGGCTGCACCGGCGCGCCGATGGAGCGGTCCACCGCGCGGGCCGCGGAGAACTCCGCGATGGGCGTGGGCGCGAAGCCCCGCGAGCCGGCGGCCGCCAGGAAGGCCCGCACGCGCGACGAGCAGCTGCCGATGGTGCGGCCCTCGGCCTGACCGAAGAGCACGCCGGCCAGCTCCCGCCGGGCGTTGAAGATCGGGCCGCCCGAGTCGCCCTGGCGGGCGGTGGCCCGGAGCTCTACGAACTCCTTCGGATAGCCGCTGCCGGGCGCGAGATACTCCGTGCAGTCACCGGTCTCCTCGCGGTAGTTGCCGCGGCCGAAGCCGGCGATCGTCAGCGGCTCCCCGGGCGCCGGATCGGACGCCGCCAGCGTCACGGGCGTGGTGCCCGGCTTCCAGATGACGATGGCCGCGAGATCCCAGGCCTCGTCCCAGCGGATCACGGTGCCGGCCGACTGGAAGCCGTCCGGAAACTGCACGAGCACCGCGGACCGGCTCTCCCGGATCACGTGCCAGTTGGTGAGCACGAGCCCCTGGGTGCGATTGACGTCCACGAGCACGCCGGACCCCAGCGACGTTCCCGCCTGCTCCGGCGCCACGATCCGGCACACCGCCGGATGCGGCGGCTGCCCCGTGAGCAGGTAGTCGGCCACGGTCTCCGGCGACCATTTCGCCGTCGGATTGCCCCCGAAGCCCCATCCCCAGGGCGCCGTCTGGGCGGCCGCTGGGCGGAAGGCGGGCAGGCATCCCAGCAGGGCGAGACAGGCGGCGAGGCGGAGGCGGGTGAGGGGCGGGTGGGCTGTGCTTCGCATGCTGGCCTCCTGCCCGGCGTCACCGGGCCTTCATCGGGGAACACCCCGCGACGACCGGCGTCGCGACTCGCGGTCGATGATCCGACGTAGCAACTCCTGCCGGAGCCGCTCGCGCTCGCGATCCACTTCCGGGGACGGGGACGAAGACGGCACGGGCCGCGGCACGGACGCAAGCAGGCCGCTTTGAAGAGTGATCATGACCGACGCTCCTGTCGTCATGCGGCATCCGGCCCGATGCAGCATCCTGTGAAATCGGCGGACCGGCGGCCGGGGCCGCACGGAAAATCCCACGTGCCGCGCCACCCGCACGACCCGCAGGGTCGCCCGCCGCGGGCCCGCTCAGGACGTGGTCGCGGGCGTGACGGTGAAGCCGTCGGCCTGCAGCCGCTCGGCGAGGGCGGCCACGTGCTCGCGGTCTGCCGTCTCCACGGTCACGTCCACGGCCGTGCGAAAGACGTCCGGCCCGGAGAACGCCCGGTCGTGCACGATCTCGCGGACGCTCGCCCCGGCCGCGGCGATCGCCGCCGTGAGCCGGGCGATGCCACCGGGCCGGTCGCTGATCTGCGTCGTGAACCGCCAACGGCGGCCGTCGGCGGCGAGGCCGTGGTCGATGACGCGGTCGAGGATCGTGAGGTCGATGTTGCCGCCACAGAGCAGGATCACCACCTTGCGGCCGGCGAGATCCGGGCAGTCGCCGCCGAGCAGCGGCACGAGGGCCGCCGCGGCCGCCCCCTCGACCACGGTCTTCTCCAGCTCGAGCAGCCGCAGCACGGCCAGCGCCACCGCCGCCTCGCTCGCCGTCACGACCTGGTCCACCAGCGGCGCGGCCAAGGCGAACGCCGTGTCGCCCACGCGGCCCACAGCCAGGCCGTCGGCCAGGGTCGGCAGGATCGGCACCTGCACGGGCCGGCCCGCCGCCAGCGAGGCGCCGAAGCTCGGGGCCGCCGCCGGCTCCACGGCGATCAGCCGGATCTCGGGCCGCAGGGCCTTGGCCACGATGCCCACCCCGGCCAGCAGGCCGGCCCCGCCCGTGGGCACGATGATCGCGTCGGCATCGGGCACGTCCTCGAGGATCTCCAGGGCCATCGTGCCCTGCCCGGCGATGACCCGCGGATCGTCGAAGCCGTGGATCCTCTCCAGTCGCTCGGCCGCCGCCAGCTCGACGGCCAGCCGCCGGGCGTCGTCGAAGGTCTCTCCCTCGAGGATCACGCGGGCGCCGAGCCGGCGGCAGGTGGTCACCTTCACCAGGGGCGCGAACCGCGGCATCACCACCGTCACGGGAATGTCGAGCAGCCGGCCGTGATAGGCCAGGCCCAGGCCGTGGTTGCCGGCCGAGGAGGCGACGACGCCGCGGCGCCGTTGGTTCTCATCGAGCAGCAGCAGCGCGTTGCGGGCCCCGCGTTCCTTGAAGCTGCCGGTGCGTTGCAGGAGGTCGAGCTTGCAATACACCTCCGCGCCGGTGGCCTCCGAGAGCGGGATGCTCGCCGGGCAGGGAGTCCGCTGCAGGCCGGAGCGAATCCGCTCCCGGGCCTGGCGGACGTCGTCGAGCGTCACGGCCGGTCGCGTCATGCTTCACCCACCCGCCGGGGCACGTGGAACGACCGCACGTCGATCCACTCCATGCCGGCCCGTCGCGCGGCCTCGATGCCGAGGTCGCTGTCCTCCCAGACGACGCACCGGCCCGGCCGGGCGCCGAGCCGTCGGGCCGCCTCCAGAAACGGCTCCGGCTCCGGCTTGTGCCGGGCGGTGTCCTCGCTGGTGACCAGCGCGTCGAAGGCCGCAGCGATGCCCAGGTGCTCGAGGATGCGGAGGCACACGGACCGGTGGCCGCCGGTGACCACGGCCATCGGCACCCGGCCGCGCGACCGCCGCACCACCTCGACCACCGGTTCGATCGCGGCCACGCCGTCGAGCTGCGCGAGGAAGGCCGTCTCCTTGTCGCGAACACCCTGGTCGAGGTCGATCTCGATCGCCGCCTCGCGGGCGAGCGTGGCGAGGATGTCGCGGGTGGGACGGCCGCCAAGGCCGTAGAACCGATCCTCGTCGAAGGGGATGCCGTGGCCGCCCGTGACGTGCAGCCAGGCCCGATAGTGGGCGGGCATGGTGTCGGCGAGCGTGCCGTCGCAGTCGAAGAGCACGGCGTCGTAGGCTTGGGCGGGCCACATGACGGGGGCAGCGGGGTGGGGCGGCCGGCCGATCGGCCCGACGCGCAACACGGTTATACGGCCTGGAGGGATTTTGTGCCGCGCCGGCACCCATTCCGGGACCGGCGATTTTCCCGACGGTAACCTAGGCTTGCGCCATCCGCCGCCCCCGCTCGCCATCCGTCCATGCGTCTTTCCCAAGTCGGCATCCGCACCCGCCTGCTCCTGCTGGGCGTCCTGCCGGCACTGGCGATCCTGGCCACGGTGCTCGGCCTGAACTTCGTGCGGATGCGGTCGCTGCTCCTCGGCTGCGGCGAGGAGATCCTCGCCGATCGCGTGAGGATGATCGCCGCCGACATCGACCGCGGTACGCTGGAGGCGGTGACGGCGGCGAAGACCATGGCGCTGGCCGTCGAGAACGGCCTGCTCGGCCGCCGGATCGACGCCCTGCGGCTGGCCCGCGACGTGCTCGAATCGCACCCGCAGTTCATCGGCGTGTCCCTCGGCCTCGAGCCGAACGCCGACGGCCTCGACGCGGCCGCCGCGGCGGCGACTGCCGCCGCGAGGCGCGGCGGCCCGCAGGAGGCGGCCCTGCCGGCCCCGGAGCCGCCGGCCGACCAGTCCACGCCGGGAGCGCTGGCCCGCATCCCGCCCCAGGCGCTGTCGCCCGAGGGCCGGTTCATCCCCTACTGGTTCCGCGACCGCAGCGGCGGCGACGGCATCCTTCTCACGCCGCTGGTGATGCTCGACAGCCTCTACTACGCCGGCTGCAAGGAGCGGTTTCAAGATCCCACGCAGGCCGACAAGGCGATGGTCACCGAGCCCTACGAGTACCAGGGCCGGCTGATGGTGGAGCAGACCTGGCCGATCGTCGTCAACGGCGGGTTCGTGGGCGTGGCGGGCGTGGACCGCGCGCTCGACAAGGTCGCCGCGGACCTCGACGCGATCAAGCAGCGGCAGAAGCTGGCGGGCTGGAACGTGGAGGTGTTCCTGCTGAGCCGGCTCGGCAAGGTGATCGCGGCGACCGTGAAGACCGCCGACCTGCGGGCGAAGCCGATCGCCGACACGCCCTACGCGCGGATCCTCGGCGACTTTCACCGGGCGGTCACCGTGGGCGACATCGTCCGCGCCGCCGACCCGCTCACCGGCACGCCCTGCCTGTACGCCGCCGCCCGGGTGCCCACGGGCGGGTGGACGGTGGTGATGCAGCTGCGGCGGGCTGACATTGTCGATCGCGTGCAGGGGCCGCTCCTGGCGGCGGGGGGCCTGGCGGCCGCGGGCATGGCGGGCGTGCTGGGCCTGATGGCCTGGCTGACGGGCAACCTCACGCGGCGGATCGGCCGGGCCGTGGCGGCGTCGCGCCGGGTGGCGCAGGGCGACCTCACCGGCACGATCGACGTCCGCGGCGGCGACGAGACGGGCCAGCTCCTCCGTGACGTGGGGGCGATGACCGCGAGCCTGCGGGGCATCGTGTCGCAGGTGAAGCAGGCCAGTCTCGACCTCAACGCCACGGCCCGACAGCTCTCGGCGGCCGGGCAGCAGCAGGAGGCGGCGATCGCGTCGCTCGGGGCGAGCACGAGCGAGGCCGCGGTCGCCAGCCGGCAGATCTCCGTCACCGGCCGCGAGCTGGCCGAGACGATGCGCGACGTGGCGGCGGTGGCCGCCGACACGGCCGGGGTGGCCGACGCCGGCCGGGAAGACCTCGTCAACGTCGGCGAGACCATGACCCACCTGGAGAACTCCACGGCCGAGATCACGGCCCGGCTCGCCGGGATCCGCCAGCGGGCCGAGGACATCAACATGGTGATCACCACGATCACGAAGGTGGCCGACCAGACGAACCTGCTGTCGATCAACGCCGCCATCGAGGCGGAGAAGGCGGGGGATCACGGCCAGGGTTTCATCGTGGTGGCCCGGGAAATCCGCCGCCTCGCCGACCAGACGGCCGTGGCCACCCTCGACATCGAGCGGCTCGTGGAGCAGATGCAGGCCGCGGTGAATGCGGGGGTGGGCGAGATGGAGCGGTTCGCGGCGGAGATGAAGGCGGGCGTGGGCCGCGTGGCGGGCATCAGCGGCCAATTCACCCAGGTGATCGACAAGGTTCACGGCCTGTCCGAGCGGTTCGAGCAGGTGCAGGGCGGCATGCAGGCCCAGGCGGCCGGCGCCCAGCAGATCACCGAGGCCCTGGTCACGCTCACCGACGGCTCCCGGGCCGCCGCCGACGCCCTGCGGGAGTTCAAGGACGCCTCCCGCC
>Ga0315902_10012592_pt1 | contig 10996 bp, 9 predicted proteins | sample LakEriMetagenome_9_FD_203523 | JGI IMG/M metagenome (GOLD analysis project Ga0315902, IMG submission 203523) | Freshwater fungal communities from buoy surface, Lake Erie, Ohio, United States - Buoy 12 MA117 | ecosystem: Environmental > Aquatic > Freshwater > Lake > Lake biofilm | place: USA...
CTCGCGCCATTGGTTTGACCAATGCGCCCGCGCGGGCGTTCGAGCGAAATTCGTCGAGAAACATCCGATTGACGATCTGTGGTGTGCGGCGCGCCCGCCCCGTTTTGATCCCGATATTCAGGACTATCCTACCCGCTTTGCAGGCACTTCGCGTGAAGCCAAGCTCGACAGGGTCGCACATGATCTCAAGATCGAGGCCTGGGCAGGTCTGCTCGTCGCCGACCCAGAGGACGTGTCATGGCTGCTCAATGTACGCGGCTCCCGGGAGTCAGTCGTTGTGGATGCGGGCGAGTGGCACATAGTCCCTGCCGCAAGGAGCCGGCTCCTCGTTTATGCTGATGGAACTGCGGAATGGTTTGTCGATGAAGAACGCGTAGATTCCGAGTTGAGAACCGCTCTTCCTGACCATGTCTCGATCTGCCGTCCATCGCGGCTGCCGGAACGATTGGCCAGTTGCGAAGCAGACGGCCCGGTTGCCGCTAACCTCAGGACAACTCCGGCGATTCTTGGCGATGCCGTTCCACATCAATCGCGCCTGCGCGATAGCGAATTGGTCGCTCGGTTGCGCTGGGTGAAGAACAGCGTTGAAATTGAAGGCGCACGCAGAGCGCATATCGAGGACGCCGTGGCGGTTATTCGCCTCATGGCTGAGCTTGCGACCGGTAAATTCGCGTCAGCCAACGAATTCGACGTGGCGATGTGCATCGAGAGTTATCGCCGGGAGAATCCACTCTATGTCGGCCCGTCTATGCCCGCAATGTCGGCGGCCGGCCTTAGCGGAGCGCAGGCCCACTATGTGCCGAAACGCGTCGGCTCTCGAAAGCTGTCGGATCATCCAATTTATTGGCTCGACTCCGGCGGCCAATATTTCGGTGGAACGACCGACAATACCATCACACTTGCGCTTGGAGCGCCGTCCCGAGTGCATGTCGAGACCCATACGCTTGTGATGCGCGGCTTTATCGCGTTGACGACGAGCTGCTTTCCAATGGGGATAACGGGATGTCATCTCTACGCGACGGCTCGGCATCCCCTGTGGAATCAGGGACTGGATTTTGGCCATGGAACGGGACATGGCGTTGGAAACTTCCTGAATATTCACGAAGGACCAACCATTAGCCGCGATCCGTCGCCGCTCAGCGCGGTTCCAATCGAAGCGGGTGTTATAATGTCGAATGAGCCGGGCTTCTATGCAGCGGGGGATTTCGGAATGAGGATCGAAAGCCACATGCTCGTGGTGCCGGCGGATCATAACGGTTTTCTAGCATTCGCAACTATTTCTCGCTTGCCAATTGATCCGAAGCTGGTCGATTTTTCCATGTTGTTGCCTGCCGAGAGGCAATGGCTCGCCGATTATCATACAGTGGTGTTGGCGGACGTAGGGCCACGTCTCGACGCGTTCTCGCGTCACTGGCTTGAGGAGCTAGTCCAGTGCTTTGTCGCGAACTCGCCCGGGATCTCCATTCAGGCAGGTTTCTAGAAAGAGAAACTCGCGGAGCGCATACAGGACGGATGAGCATATTCGTGGCGCAATATGATTAAATCGTGATCGGTGCGAGGTCTGCTGGATGCGCGCTCGTACCTGATTATTGTCCGTCGTCAGAACATTTGGCACAAATTGCGTCGTAAATTAGCGGAGTGGGGCCGTGACCGGCCCCCACCGAGTGGTTCGCAGTACGGCGTCAGCGGGTCAATCGCATGCGCGGGTTCCGGCACTGGAAGTGGCATCTCGACGAGATGTTCGTGAAGATCAACGGCGAGACGCACTATCTTTGGCGCGCCGTAGATCATGAGGGCGAAATCCTCGAGAGTTACGTGACCAAGACCCGCGACAAGAAGGCTGCAATGAGGGGTGGACTTGTACCGGTTTTGCGCCGGTCACCTGAGCGTTTAGAGATCGCAACACGAGACCGATACCAGACTGTCAGCAACGTCCAGCGAAGCTACCGCTACAGCGCCAGATGAATGAATGACCGCTTACCGTCATTCCGCAATAAAAGGCGACTGTCGGGATCGTCCGACAAATCAGCCATATCAACCTTGCCGATTCAATGTCCGCTTACGGGAGGGCCAGCCAGCGCTTGTAATGACTGCCATTGGGCGCAAAGCTGCCATTTACATCGCTTCTTACTGCCATCGCCTTGCAACACTGCGTTAGTCTGAAACACACGGATTAATTTTTCGGGTTTGAAACAACAGACGTATATCTTCTCACGTCAATAATTTATATAATAATATCAACTATATAAATGTTATCAGTTTCATTATCCACGGCGCGCCAATCCAAACCGGTCACCAACGTCGTTTCCCAGAAATAACGTCGCGTTAAAGGACCGAGCGATCTGCCCAATGGGCATGGGTGCCGCTGCTAATCTTATGCGGCAGGGCAATGCGGCACACGGGCCCTTCTGCAAAGCGTTTGCAGTCAATCAAGATGCATTCCGATGTCCCGAGATTTTCGTCGGTGACAAAGCTGACGAGATAGCCATCATCTTCGTCGACCGCACCGACGCGGGGGGCAAAGGGCGCCTCACTGCCGTAGCGCCCTTCAGGAAGCTCTATCGACCATGACTCGCCCGTGACCATGTCATGCTTCACAAAACCGTTAAACAGGAACCAGCCGGGCTTGGACGTGGTGCTATAGGCATAACGATAGGGGTGTCCAAGATAGCGCTGGTTCATCATCCCGAATTCAAGAATGCGGTCGTCCAGCCGCTCTTCGCGCGTCGTGCCATCCGCTAAGTTAAACCGCCAGCGGTGCAGCTTTGGCTTGAAGCTATGTTCGTCGACATACGCCATCATATGACCATAGCCGTCCGCATTTTCGAGTGGTGGCGGATAAGGGTCTTCTTCGAAATAGCCGTCGAGTATGATTTCGTCGCCATCTTCATAGGCATTGATGAAGTGCAGGACGAAGGTCGGTTCTGCCTCAAACCATCGAATATCCTCGGGCTGCCCATAACGCGGAATGAGCGCAAAGCGCGACGGCATCCCTTCATGCAACCGCGTTACATGGATATCGCGCTTCAGCAATTCTTCGTCCCAGAACAACGGAAAGTCGCACAATATCGACCAGTTTTGCGTGAACATCATGTCATGCGGCAGGCGCGGCCCCGGCAGCGGGATGGGCACATAATGCGCCAACTTCCCACTGCGATCAACGACGCCATAATGCATATAAGGCGCGTGCTTGGAATAGTTGAAGAACAACAATTCGCCAGTACGTTCGTCCACCTTAGGGTGCGCGGAAATACCATCAAGCGGAACCCAGGACGCCACGCCCTCTTGCGCCAGTGTTTCGGGGTCAAGCACATAGCCCTCCCCACATTGGTAGAAAGTGGAAACAGCCTTGCCCGCGTGCACAATGATATCAGTGCTCGAGGAATCCTTCAGGCTACCATGGGCGCCAAAGCCTGGGCGCTTGGATACCCCCGCTTTATCCATCAGCCCACCCCATAAGGATCCGCCCGCATCCTGCTCGGCCTGAAAGCAACGCGTGCGAACAAAACGGTTGCGATAGCTTGCCTTGCCGCCAGAAAAATCAATCTGGTGTATCATGCCATCGCCGTCAAACGGGTGGTAACGGCCCAACGGTTGATGCAACTGGTTTTCGGTGTTGCGCAAATAAACACCGTCAATATCGTCGGGAATGCGGCCCTCAATGACATCAAGGTCGGTCGCGGTGACCTCCTCATGCTGCGGCGTCCACGCCCCATTGAGATAAGGATGGTTGCTCGGTTGCAGCGTTGCTTTCACTGGCGGCAGTTTATCAACCCGCATTTCGTTCTCCTCTAGGCGTTCAGCCTATGTCGAATGTCACCCCTTGCGCAAGTGGCAGATTGTCCGAGTAATTTATCGTGTTCGTCGCCCGGCGCATATAGGCCTTCCACGCGTCCGAACCGGACTCGCGGCCGCCGCCGGTTTCCTTTTCTCCGCCAAATGCGCCGCCAATTTCCGCGCCGGACGTGCCGATGTTAACATTGGCAATGCCGCAATCGCTACCTTCGGCAGACAAGAATAGTTCGCATTCGCGCATGTCGGTTGAGAATATGGAAGATGACAATCCTGCACCGACGCTGTTTTGCAGGGCAATGGCCTGCGCCAAATCATGATAACGGAAAATATAGAGTATCGGCGCGAAGGTCTCGCGTAACGCTGGACCAATATGGCCGGGCATTTCGACCAAAGCGGGGCGGACATAAACGCCGTCCATCGCCATACGTTCGCCGCCGATAATGTGTCCGCCAAGTGCCTTTGCCTCATCAAGCGCTGTTTGCATGCCCGCAAAAGCAGCCTCGTCAATCAAAGGACCTGCCAGATTATGGCCGTCCAGCGGATCCCCGACCGCCATCGAACCGCTGGCCGACTGGAGCGCGCTGACGAAATTGTCATAGATCGCATCATGCACGAACAACCGGCGTAAGCTGGTGCATCTTTGACCAGTGGTGCCAAATGCCGAAAACAACACACCGCGTAGCGCCAGCGCAAGGTCGGCTTTGTCGCTGATAATCGCGGCGTTATTCCCGCCCAATTCAAGAATAGTTTTGGCAAAACGAGCTGCAGCCACTTGCCCGACCTGTCGGCCCATTTCCGTGCTGCCTGTGGCGGAGATGAGTGCAATGCGCGGATCGGCAACCAATGCAGCCCCTATATCGCGTCCGCCCTGAACGACTTGCGACAGATGCGCCGGTGCATCGCCGAAAGCAGCAACCGCTTTTTCAAAAATGGCTTGGACCGCAGCCGCCGTCAGCGGTGTTTTTTCCGATGGTTTCCAAATGACGCTGTTGCCACACACCAATGCCAAAGCGGCGTTCCACGCCCACACTGCGACCGGGAAGTTAAATGCGGAAATGACCAGCACGGGGCCCAGTGGATGCCATTGTTCCATCATCCGGTGGCCGGGCCGCTCGCTGGCGATGGTCAGGCCATGCAATTGCCGCGAAAGGCCGACGGCAAAATCGCAAATGTCAATCATCTCCTGCACTTCGCCAAGTCCTTCCGACAGCGGCTTGCCGCAATCTAGGGTGACAAGACGGGCAAGGTCCTGTTTTTGTGCACGCAAGGCATTGCCAAATAAGCGGACCAGCTCGCCACGGCGCGGCGCGGGAACATTGCGCCACGTTAGAAAGGCCGCGTTTGATTTTTCAACGGCGTCGTTGACGTCGTCGACTGTCGCAGTCGTCACCGTCCCGATACGACTGCCATCAATTGGACTGTGCACAGCAAGGTCGCCGCCATCAATGATGCAGCCCAGCGTTTCGAGAAGCGTTTTCGTTTCGGCGGCTAATGCCATTTTATTCCCCAGTCTTTATTCTGCAGTCCCACAACGCATGGCAAGGCGCAGGGTTGATGGCAAGACTTGCTGTCTTGTCCGCACGCTTATAAAGGCAAAGGGCGCGCAGGCCGCTATTCAGCTGGCCTTCCCAATGGAGATAAAAATGGCTGATTTGGCAGCATTCGATTGGTCTGACCCTTTTCGTCTGGAGGACCAACTGACCGAAGACGAACGCATGATCCGCGATAGCGCGCACGCCTTTGCGCAAAGCGAGTTGCAGCCACGCGTTATCGATGCCTATCGGACCGAATCTGACGCGCCAGAATTATTCCCGTTGATGGGACAGACCGGCCTGCTTGGCGCGACCATACCGGAGGCATATGGCGGCGCTGGCGCGTCTTATGTCGCTTACGGGCTGATCGCGCGCGAAATTGAACGTGTCGACTCAGGATATCGGTCGATGGCGTCGGTCCAGTCGTCGCTCGTTATGCATCCGATCTATGCCTATGGCTCAGAAGAACAAAGGCGCAAATATCTTCCGGGCCTGGCTGCTGGCACGTTGATCGGCTGCTTTGGCCTGACGGAACCGGATGCGGGATCGGACCCAGCGGGCATGCGTACCTTCGCCAAAAAGGTTGATGGCGGCTATGTCATCAATGGATCGAAAACATGGATTTCGAATGCGCCCTTTGCTGATGTTTTTGTCGTCTGGGCAAAATCCGAAGCCCATGGCGGCGGCATTCGCGGCTTTGTTCTTGAAAAGGGCATGAAGGGCCTCACGGCGCCTAAAATTCAGGGCAAGCTGTCGCTACGCGCATCGACCACGGGCATGATTATCATGGACAATGTCGAAGTCGGCGAAGACGCGTTATTGCCCGATGTGCAAGGGCTAAAAGGCCCGTTCGGCTGCCTCAACCGTGCCCGGTACGGTATCAGTTGGGGCGCTTTGGGTGCAGCAGAATTCTGCATGCACGCGGCGCGCCAATATGGCCTTGATCGCCACCAATTTGGCAAACCGCTTGCCGCCAACCAATTATATCAGAAGAAGCTGGCCGATATGATGACCGATATCGCCATGGGACTTCAGGCATCGCTGCGTGTTGGCCGCTTGATGGACGAAGGCCGGCTTGCGCCCGATATGATTTCTATCGTTAAGCGCAACAATGTCGGCAAAGCGCTCGATATCGCCCGTGCTGCCCGAGACATGCATGGCGGCAACGGCATTAGCGAAGAATATCAAGTCATGCGCCACATGGTGAACCTTGAAACGGTCAACACCTATGAAGGCGCGCATGATGTGCACGCGCTGATATTGGGCCGCGCCATTACGGGGATAGCGGCGTTCTAAAAAATTGGGCCGCTCAGCTTTTCAGCAGCGGCCCAGGTTAGGCTTCTCAGCCATCGGGGAGGGAAGCGTGTCTCTTAGGAGACGCACACATCTTCATAGAACCAAAATAGTAAATGATTGATGAACGGCCATTGCGCCATTCAAAAAATTGATGCGATTAACACGGCCCAGTTCTGCGGACCTCCGCAGAAAACGAAAATGGCGCATTATTTTCAATGCCTTGCGATTGGATATGGATGATCCGGTTTGTTTCCTTACGGATAACAGTCATGCCCTGACCATGCCCTGGGCAGGTGTAACTGACCGTTAGGGAATTTGCACTCGAACGCACGACATATTGATCGCACGCTACGCCGCTATGTTGGATTTGGAGCAGGCTTTCCGATTTACCAAGGCAGATTTTGGAAGTCGGTATATTCCCACCTGTTTGTCGTAACTGCCACATCCCACGATCGAGTGAATCCAGCAGCGCCATATCGCCATCTGGTTTTGCATCGCCCGCCGCCGCCAACGAAAGCAAAAACGCACCGGGGAAGGCATAAAGAAGGAAAGCAATATTCATAAGCTATTGTCCGCAAACCAATTTTACGCAGCGCAGCGACATGTTTTTCGATGTCTACATAACATCAATTGTGCCGTTTTGCACGATGTTATGTCGTGCACGAAGGATGAATGACGCTGCCGTCGTTGACGTGCAGTTCAGTTGTTAAAACTGGCAAGGCTTATTGGGAACCGGCGCGAACAAAATTCGCAGTCCACGACAATGTCTCCAGCGGCATCGGCCATTTCGGCGCGGTCGGCTGCCGGAAATTTGGCAATAACATCGCGAATGTGCACGGGGTCGCAGCGGCAGCCTTTGGACAGAAGATCGCCTTGTTCAATCCGTACTTCTTTTTCTTCATGGAACAATCGCCAAACGATTTCCTCAAGCGGAAGCGCCGGGTCAGCAAGCTCTGCGGCGGCGATAGTCGAAGACATGACTTCGACATGCTCCCATTCTGGATGGTCGAGCCGCACATGCAACCGCTCGCGACCTTCCTCACCCTCTGGTAAGTGCTGAACCAGCAAACCGCCCGCAACACAGCGGCCATCGACATTGTCGACAGCGACACGAATGAAGGTTGGGATTTGTTCGGATTGCACGAAATAGCTCTGCGCCGCATCCGCCAATGTTTCGCCCTCAAGTGGCACGATACCCTGATAACGACCCCCGCCCTCGCTCGCGGGCTTCATCCGGTCAAAAGTGATCGCGAGATAGCCTTCCCCGAAGACCCCCGATAATGTCGCGTTGTGCGGCAAGGCAGCCGCAGTCGCGGCATCAAACTGCGCATAGCCGCGCAATGCACCATCCTTATAGTCGCAGGCCAATAAGCGGATTGCGCCTTTTTCCGTCTGCGTTTGCAACGTGAGCTGGCTGCCCGGCTCCTTCAACGATGCGCCAAGCAGCGCCGTCAAAATTAATGCTTCCGCCAATGTCCGTTCAATCACCGGCGGATAAGCATGCGCCGCCAAAATTTCTCCAAGCACATCATCCAAACGTACCAGCCGTCCGCGTGCATCGCGAGACGGTATGGAAAAGCGCAAAGGTTGATTAGATAATGTTTCCGATTGCTCGGCCATTAGGATTTTCCGAGGCACCACAATAAGATCGATTTCTGCGCATGCAGGCGGTTTTCGGCTTCATCCCAAATGACAGACTGCGGCCCGTCGATCACAGCGTCGGTCACTTCTTCGCCACGATGCGCCGGTAAGCAATGCAAGAATTTCGCATCGGCCTTCGCCAAAGCCATCAGGCGTTCATTAACCTGATACGGCATCATCGCCGCCATTTTGTTATGGGCATGCTCCTGCCCCATAGACACCCATGTGTCGGTGACAACAACATCGGCGCCCGCCACAGCTTCCCCTGCATCGCGGTTGAGCGTGATATTGGCTCCAGCGACTTTAGCCGCCTGTATGAAATTGCTGTCGCTTTCATAGCCTTCGGGCACAGCAATGCGCACGTTGAACTTAAATAGCCCGGCGGCCTCCACCAAAGAATTCAGCACATTATTGCCATCGCCAAGCCACGCTAATTCCAGCCCCGGCAACGCTTTCTTATGCTCCATCACTGTCAAAAGGTCCGCGACGATCTGACACGGATGCGAGAGATCGGTGAGGCCGTTGATGACGGGCACGCTGGCATAATGTGCAAGCTCCTCGACCTTATCATGGTCATCGGTACGGATCATGATGGCATCGACATAGCGGGACAATACCCGCGCCGTGTCAGCAATGGTTTCCCCACGGCCAAGCTGCATCTGCCCCGAAGCCATAAAGATACTGTCACCGCCCAATTGCTTCATCGCCATTTCAAACGATGTCCGCGTGCGGGTCGAATTTTTCTCAAACACCATCGCCAGCGTGTAGCCCGCAAGCGGTGCATCGGCATCTGCTTTACCCTTTGGCCAGCCAGCGCGCGCATTTTTTCTACTGATGGCGTCGTTCAGCATCGCGGCGATTGCATCACCGCCCGCGTCGCTCAAGTTCAGGAAATGGCGCGTCATGCGGTTTGCGGAATCTGGTAGCTGGCGGCGCCTGCCGACAGCTTTTCCATGCAGGTTTGGATTTCGGCATCACCGATATTCAACGGTGGCAATACACGGAAGGTGTTGTCACCCGCCGCCACCAGCAACAGCCCATGATTGTCCCGCAAATGCGCCACAAAGGGCCGGGTTTCATGCGTCATCATCACACCGAGCATCAGGCCCTTACCGCGGACACCGGTAAATAGGTCCGGATAATTGCCGATAAACTGTTCCAGCATGGAACGTAGCTTGTCGCCTGTCGAACGCACTTGCGCGAGGAATTCGTCGTTCGCGACGACATCCCAAACCGCCTGACACGCCGCCATTGCAAATGGGTTACCACCATAGGTCGATCCATGGGTGCCAACGACCATGCCGCGCGCTGCCTCTTCGGTGGCAAGGCATGCACCGACCGGAAAACCGCCGCCCAGCCCCTTGGCCGTCGCCATGATATCCGGAATGATGCCATATTGTTCATACGCATAAAGCGTACCGGAGCGCGCGACGCCGCATTGCACTTCATCCAGGATCAGCATGATACCATGCGCGTCCGCCAACGCACGCAAGCCCTGAATGAAGGCATCTGACGCAGGGCGGACACCGCCTTCGCCTTGAATGGGCTCAACCAGAAACGCTGCCGTTTTTGGTCCAATCGCGGCTTTTGCGCCTTCCAAATCATCAAAATCGACATATTTGAAGCCTTCAAGCAAAGGCATGAAGCCCTTATGCATCTTCTCCTGATTGCTTGCCGAAATCGTCGCCATCGTCCGGCCATGAAAGGCATTCTTGAAGGTGATGATTTCAAACCGGTCGCTGCCTTGGCTTTGATGATAAGCCCGCGCGGTTTTGATGGCGCATTCGACGGCTTCCGCACCCGAATTGGTGAAAAACACGGTGTCGGCAAAGGTGGTATCGACCAACCGCTGGGCAAAGGCTTCGCCTTGCGGGCTGCCATAAAGGTTCGACACGTGGATCAACGTCGCCGCCTGATCTTGAATGGCCTTGGTCAGATGCGGATGGCCATGACCGAGCAAATTCACGGCGATGCCCGCGGCAAAATCCAGCGCGCGGCTGCCGTCTTCAGAAATCAACCAAGCGCCTTCACCGCGGACCGGTCGGAAACCGCAGCGCGGATAGACTGGCATCAAAGGCGTAATCGTCATGGTTTTGTTCCTTCCGACCAAATATTTGGCATATTCCAAAAGCCAAAAAGCGGCCCCTTGAGGCCGCTTGTTTCTACCTTTCCGCTATAGGCATGCGAAAATGGCAAATCAAGCTATGCCTCCGCATCCTTATCGCGCTTGGCGGCCGCGATCCGGCGTCTCAGATAGCCATAAAGCAACAAATGTATGCCTATCCACAAAAGGATAAAAATGACGATCATTTTGGCGGGCGTACTCATATATTATCCATAAAGCCGCTGAGGGCCCAAGCAACCCTGATACTCAGCAAAAGTTTGCGGCGGCGTAGTCCCCGAGCTCGAATTTGTTATAAGGACTGCTCAACCGTTGAGCGCACTTCTTATACGAACCACTACAGCCTTGAACCACGCCACCTTCACTATAGATACTATTCTGCGAGACGAGTTTCAAAACTCAGCTTGCGTCGATTAAGATTGTCACACCTCGACTGCCTTCAGCCCCTTCACCGCACAAACCAATTAACTTATTACGATAAAGTATCTTATGAACAAGCGCGGCCGAAAAATCCTCTTGGCATTCGGCGACACCATTTGGGATTCATTCCATAATCAGTGGCGAACGCTGTTCGCTCTATCTCTACCCATCTCCCATTTTTCTTTAGCAG
>Ga0315902_10012593_pt1 | contig 10995 bp, 7 predicted proteins | sample LakEriMetagenome_9_FD_203523 | JGI IMG/M metagenome (GOLD analysis project Ga0315902, IMG submission 203523) | Freshwater fungal communities from buoy surface, Lake Erie, Ohio, United States - Buoy 12 MA117 | ecosystem: Environmental > Aquatic > Freshwater > Lake > Lake biofilm | place: USA...
AACCTTGCTGGAGCCGGTCCCCATCGCTTACGCGATTGGGCTTTCTGATGCCGTGCTCACGAGTTGTAACGCCGCAGGGCGCACGGCATGGCTTCAGGGAGCGTAACCGCGTGAGCGGTACGGCTGGACCTCGCTGGAGCCGGTATCACTTGCGCGATTGGGGAATGCTGAAAATCGCTCCCGTTCCTGATTTCCTCTGCCCACTGGTGCGGTTCCATCGCGCCGCGGGCTGTACGCTGCCGGCTGGCACTATCGAGATCGATCGCTCGAACGGTGTCGAACTGAACTCCTGCGCGAGACGCAGGGCCTGATCGACATCGGCAAGGATTACGAGACCGACATCGACTGCCGCTGGCGGTTGGCCGGCCAAAGGGCTCAAAGGCCGCGAGCTCGATGAGGGGGTGCCAAATGCTCCGACCACCCGGCCGAAAGCGGCCTCGTTGAAGGGGGGCAGGTCAGGCTGAGAGGGCGATGCTAAGACGGCAGGCGATCTGAATGGTGAAACGGATCAGCGGCGGATCACGGGCTCAATCGCACCGCTGGATTCTGCCCGCCGTCTTCTTCAGCGATTGGTGCAGCGTCCTTCAGTACCTCACCGAAGACGATCCGGTGCCCGTCTGGGGTGACGACGGCGAACTCCCTCGTACCCCACGGCTTGTCTGCCAGCGGGTGCCAGACCTCGACCCCATTCTCCCGGCACTCGCGGTAGAGGCCGGCCGCGTTACGCACGTGCAGGTAGGCGAACCAAGAGTGGTCCGGCGTCTCGGACATGGGCACCGCGTCTGGGCAATGGCCAAGCCGCAGGCGACAGACGCCGCGGCTCAGGAACGCCCACCCATCCACCCGCATCTCTTCGGTGAAGCCGAGCCGATCAACGTAGAACCTGGCCGACGATTCCACGTCGCGGACGGCGAGTACGAATGTGGTTCCGATGACTTCCGGCATCTCCACGTCCGCCACGACCACCCTCCTTTGCCGAGTTTTTCTTTGAGAGAATCGCGTGCGCCTGATGCACGATTCAGGGAGCGTACCGTCGGAAGGCGTACGGCAGGCCGCTACGGGCCGCGGAGAATCGCCGGCGCGAAGGTCGCGTCGTCGAGATTCGCGTTGAGCGTCACGTTTGTATATGTGAACTCTGCCATCAGAGGCGGTTGCTGACCGGGCGCTTCCGGCCAGTCGTACACGTCAAAACGCACGGGCACATGCAGCTCGGAATCGATGGACACGCTGGCGCTGAAGAACTGCAGGCCGTCGCGGCGCTGGGGGTGCGTGATCCGCAGCATCTCGCAGGGGCGGCCGTTGATCGTCGCGGTTGTGATCCGCTCAACGATCGTGTTGTCGCCGGATGGATCGGCTTCGACATCCTTCTGCAAGGTGCGGATCGTCCGGTCGAGCAGATGGGAAAAGCCAATCTCGGTGATCGGCACGAGACTCTCCCGCTTGACGATGGAGCCAAACGGATCAATATCGATGACGACGTGGCTGAAGCGTCTTCCGCCCTTGCGGACCAGCAGTCGGTTGTCGTTCTGGCCGGCGACAAACAGGGCTCTTCGTCCTTCGACGTCCGTGGGGCCGAGGAACTCGAGCAGCACGCTGAGCGGCCGCGTCACCCGCGCCCCCGGTTGGGTCTCTTCGCGGACTCGCATGTCGATGTAGTGATAGTCCTGCAACTCGCCTTCGATCCGCTCGCGCTTGGTGACCCGGCACGTGAAGTCGCGGACGGTATCTCGCAGATAGGCCCGCTCTTCGCGGGCAAACTTCAAAACCTCGGCGAGCGGATGATCGGACACCGGCCGCGGGATGGCGACGGCCGGCAGGAAGGCCTCGACCGGTGTCGCGGAAGCCGGCACGGAGGTACCTGGCGTGGCGGCGGCGGTGCCAGCCTGTTGGGCATGAACGCCTTGGAGTCCTGACATGGTCGCGCTGAGCGACAGGAGGACCGCCACACCGGTGCGAAGCAATCGGCGCGACATGGACTTGACCCTTCGGACTGCGATCCCGGAACACCCTCAGCATACCCGTTGGTGATCGAGATTCGCGCCAAGTCGGTAGCCGGTCGTCGGCCCGGGGAGGCGCCTGCGCGGCCGCAGAGTCTGCGTGATCAGCCCAGCCGCTACCGAGCGATGCGGGGCCGTGGCGATCGCTTTCAAAAAGCCCCGAGCGGAAGCGAGGGGTACCGGCGCCGCGAACCACTGCGCCCCGTCTCTCGCACACTCGCCATCCCCGCGCTCGTGCTCGGGGCTTCCTGGCGGAGTGGCAGCGCTGTCCACGGCGACCGCCCGCCGCGGTTACTCCCGTTCGGCGATGAGGATCCGCACGTCTTCGTTGACCTTTCGCAGTTTCGTCGCCAGCGAGATGCCAATGTTTCTCAGGATCTTGGTGTGGAGCTGGGGGTGGGTCTCGAGCAGGCGGTTGAAATCCTCCAGCGCGAACTCGGCGCACTCCACATTCCCTTCAGCCACCACATTCGCCGACCGCCGGGCCCCGTCGAGGAACGCCATCTCGCCCACCATCGTCCCGACCGAGAAGCTCGCCACCCGGTTGCCGCTCTCGTGGTCGCCCAGCCACACCCCGACGACACCCCTCGTCACGAGGAACAGGCTCGTGGCCTCGTCACCACGATGGATCACGTGTGCCCCGGGAGCGTAGCCACGCCGGGTGATCAATCCGCTGAACACGCCGAGCTCGTCGTCGGCGAGGCCGGAGGCGATCTCGAAGATCCGCAGGTCGTCCACCTTCAGCGGCCCCGACGGCATGAACTCCCGCAGCAGATCATCCTCGCACCACTCGAGTGCCGCATCGGTCGACCGGAAGCGGAACACTCCGTCGACGGCGGGGGTGTCGGACAGGTGGGCGGTCACCTCCTGGCGGAGCATGGGCAGGTGTTGCGTGGAGGTGAAAAAGACGTGCGTCCCGTGGCGGCTGAGCGTGGCGGCCAGCTTGGCGAAGAGCTGCGCCGCAACACGATTGATGCCGGTGACGTGGTGGAAGTCGAGGATCACGCCACGCCGGCGGCCGGCGCAGCCGACGACGTCGCGGATGATCGGTTCGACCGTGGCAAAGGCGAGATTCCCCTGAGCCTCGAAGAGGTGGATCTGGCCGCCGTATTCGCCGAGGCATGCCCGCTCCACGGGATGTCGGATGCGGCTCGAGTGCCGCTCCGCCCCCGTGCACCGCATTCGTCGGCTCGTGTGGGCACAAAACGGCGGGTTGAACTGGTGCAGCTGCCAGGCCTGCGAGAGTTCCCGGCACACCTGGAGAGCCCGGGCACTGTTTCCCTGGGCGTCGAGCCGCGGGGAGTAGACGCCGATGCCCAACTGCCCGGCGAGCACGGCCACCACGCCACCCGCCACACCGCTCTTGGCCGGCATGCCGACGTTGTAGATCCAGCCACCCGAGAAGTCGTACATCCCGCATGAGGCCATCACGCTGAGCACGCTCTGCACGTGCGCGTCGCCGATCGCCCGCTCGCCGGTCAGCGGGTTGACGCCCTGATTGGCCAGCGTGGCTCCCATGAGCGCGAGATCGACGCAGTTCACCGAGATGGCGCACTGCTTGAAGTAGGTGTCCACCGCCGCGGTGGGATCGTTCTCGAGGACGTCGAAGTTTCGGAGCAGATGGCCGATGGCACGGTTGCGGTGCCCCGTGAGACTCTCGGATTCGTAGACCGCCTGATCGATGCGCATTTCGTGGCCGGTGTATCGGGCGAACATCGCCAGAATCCGATCGAAACAGGGCTCCGGCTCCGCAGCCCCGATCTGGCCTGTGGTGGCGATGGCACCCGCGTTGATCATGGGGTTGAGCGGGCAGCCGCTGGTCTTGTGGAGGCTGATGGCGTTGAAGGCATCGCCGCTGGGTTCCACGCCGACCTTCGTCAACATGTATTCCGGCCCGCGTTCGTCGAGGGCCAGGCCATACACAAAGGGCTTGGAGATCGACTGGATCGTGAACTCCTGCCGCGAATCACCGACCTCGTAGACGAAGCCGTCGGCGGTTGCGACGCAAACGCCAAAGTGCTCCGGATCGGCGTTGGCCAGTTCGGGAATGTAGGTCGCGACCTCGCCCTCGCGGAAATCGGCGTAGGTGGCGTGGAGGAACTCGAGAAAGTCCTGGATCGGCGAGCGCCGGTCGGGCATGGGCCATCGCTCCGCTTGGGGGCTGCTGTGAGGGGCGGAGTGCTGGCCGCCTACCAGCACCGGACGCAGCATACACGCGGTCGAGGCCGAGTCAGCGGGGGCGGTCGCCAAGTGGTCGGCGGGGATTGCCAAGGCTGCCCCGCTTGCCTGCCGGGAGGCAAAACCCGTGTCCGCCGCCGGGTTCCGCCCTTCGGCCCGCCCGCGCCGACTGCTACGCTCCGCACCCCCCCGGACGTCCGCATGCACGCCGCGCCGCGCCTCGACATCGTCGTGTCGGTCTACAACGAGGAGGCGGCGTTGCCGGCCTTTCACGCCGAGGTGTCCCGGGCTGTCTCCGCGCTCGCGTCGCGAGGTGTCGTCGCCCGGATCCTTTATGTAAACGACGGCTCGATCGACCGGTCGGGCGAGCTGCTCGACCGCTTCGCCGAACGCGGCAGCGCGGAGGTGATCCACCTCTCCCGCAACTTCGGCCACGAGGCGGCGATGCTCGCCGGCCTCGACCACGCCACGGCCGACCATGTCGCCTTCCTCGACGCCGACCTCCAGCATCCGCCCGCCGAGATTCCAAGGGCGTTCGCCTTGGCCAGCGAGGGCTGGGACGTGGTGCTGATGCAGCGGCAGGAGAGCGCCGGCGAAAGCGCCGTGCGGCGGCTGCTGAATCGGGTGTTCTACCGGGCGCTCGACCGCCTGGCGAGGTTTCCGGTCGAGGCAAACGTTTCGGACTTCTTCCTGATCGGTCCGCCGGTGGTGGAGGTGCTCCAGCGGGAGTTTCGCGAGCGGACGCGGTTCCTCCGGGGCTTCGTGCAGTGGGTCGGGTTCCGGCGGATCGTGATTCCGTACGTCGCCGCTGCCCGTGTCGCCGGCACGTCGAAGTACCACGGCCGCCGGCTGCTCGCGCTGGCGCGGGACGCCTCGCTGTCGTTCTCGTCGGCGCCGCTGCGCAGTGGCTTCGTGGCCGCGCTGGTGATGTTCGCCATCAGCGTGGTCGTCGCGGCCTACTCCGTCGTGGGCTGGATGGTCGGATCACCGCCATCCGGCTACACCACGCTCGTACTCTTCATGACGGTCGCCTCCGCGGTGCAGTTCGGGCTGATGGCGATTCAGGGAGAGTACATCGCGCAGATCGTCGACGAGGCGAAGGGGCGGCCCGTGTACCTCGTCGCCCGACGGGTGGCGTCACGCAGCGACGCCGCGGACCGCCGGCGGGCGGCCTGAGCAACCATCCCCAAGAAACCGCCCCAAGCGACCACCGAGGAGGCCCGAATGGAGTCGCCACAGGAGAACGCCGCGTGAGGATCAGCCGCGGCGCCGCGCTCGCGGTGCACTTCGTGCTCGATGCCTGCCTGCCACCCATCCTCCGGGATCAGCCGTGGTTTGTCTGGCTGCCCTTCCGGATGCTGTTCGGCCGACACGCCCGGACGTTCATGGAGTTCAAGGACCGGGCGCTCGATCTCGACGAGGAGGCGTTTCTCCGCATCTATCGCGAGACGGCCGGCGTGCACGTACAGCGGGAGACCGATCTCAACGCCGCCTGCCTCGCCCGGATCGCCGAACGCGTCGAGGGGCCGCGGGTGCTCGAGGTCGGTTGCGGACGCGGCCATCTGGCCGGCACGCTCGGTCGGCGGCACGACGTGACCGCCTGCGACATCGCCATCGATGCGGAGGCCCGGGTTCGTCACGCCCACGTGCGGTTCGTCGAGGCGAACGTGCAGCGACTGCCGTTCGCCGACCGCTCGTTCGACACGGTCGTCTGCACGCACACGCTCGAGCACGTGCAGCGGCTCGATGCAGCCATCGGCGAACTCCGTCGGGTGGCGGCACGGCGACTGATCGTGGTGGTGCCTCGGCAGCGTCCCCATCGCTACACGTTCGATCTCCACCTCCACTTCTTCCCGCTGCCCCACATGCTCCTGGAGCGGTTTCCGGCGGACGCCACGGTGGCGAGCCGGCGGATCGACGCCGTCGGCGGCGACTGGTTCTACGAGGAACAGCGGACCTGGGAGGCGGCGGTGGATGGGGTGACCACCGCGGCCTGATGCCGCCGCTCCCCCGACTGCCCGGCTTGCCCCGCTTCGGCGTCCTCAAATCTCCGCGGGCGCGTGTCGATCTTCACTCTCCGGGGGTCTGATCGGGCAACGCAACGCGATCGGAGAGACATGACCGCCGGCGTCACCGCCAGCGACGGTCCCGGGGGGGAGCGTCCACTGATCATCTGCGGAATGCACCGCTCCGGGACGTCGTTCGTGGCGTCGCTGGTGGCTGGGGCGGGTGTGCATCTCGGCGACGAGCTGCTCGAGTCATCGCCCGGAAACCCGCGCGGCCACTTTGAGGACGTGGGCATCCTCGAGTTCCATCGCACCGCGCTCGTCGCCAACGGCATCGTCTCCGAGGGCTACACGACGCAGCCGCAGATCACGCTCTCGCCGTCGCTGCAGCGCCTGGCGAGCGAACTGGTCGCCACCCGCGTTGGACATGGCCGCATGTGGGGCTGGAAGGAGCCGCGAACGACGCTGTTCCTCGACGTCTGGCGGACGCTGCTGCCCGACGCCCGCTTCTTGCTGGTGTTCCGCCGGCCGTGGGAGGTGGTCGACTCGTTGTACCGCCGCGGCGAGACCGCGTTTCGCCACAACCCGACGTTCGCGCTCGACATCTGGCTGCACTACAACCGCCTGCTGGTCGAGTTCGCAGCCCGCAATCCCGAGGCCACGCTCGTCTGCGAAGCCGCCCAGGTGGCCGCCGATCCGCGCAGGCTGTGCGACTCGATTCGCCAGCGGCTTGGCGTGCCGATCGGCGAGCCCCCCGACTGCTACGAGGCCTCGCTGCTTCGACAGGACGCCCACGCAGGCCGGCCCGCGCTGCTGGCTGCGATGTGCCCGGAGGCGATCACGCTCCACCGGCAGTTGCAGGGGTTGGCTGGGTCGCCGGCGGGCGGCGATTTCGACACCACTCCCGTGGCCCTGCGGGCACACCTGCTCGCGGAGTGGCAGCGGTCGGCGGTGCATGGCGATGCGGGGGACGCGACGCGAGGGCAGCGCGGCCGCGATTCGCGGCGACATGCGAGTGAGAGTGAACTGCCGCAGCGGCCGCGGCTGGCGTGGTGGCGACGACCGCCACGACGCCGCGCGGCGTGAGCCGCGGGCCGGATTGGTGGACGCTCCCGGGGGGGAACGAATGCAGGAACGACGGTTCAGGATCAGGCGGCCCGACGACATCGTCGAGGTCGAGGAAGGAGCACCGCCCACGGGCCACCCGGGGTGGCAGCAGACCGTCCGGGAAGCGTGCGGCACCGTGCGCGACGCGCTTCGCTCGGCGGAGCGCGCCGTCCGGCGCTTGCGAAAGCGCCGTGCCACCGTCCCGTTGCCGGAGGAGTATGGTCGCGGGCTGGAGCGGTCCGCACCACGCTGCCTGGCGACGCGGGTGCTGATCGTGGCGGAGGCGAGCATTCCCCAGTGCCTCAAATACCGGGTGCTGCAGCGGCAGGAGGCCTTTCGGCGGATCGGCGTCGAGTGCAACTGGCGGCCGTGGGGCGACCGTGCTGCCTGCCGGGCGGCGCTCCAGACCCACTCGCACGCGATCTTCTACCGGGTGCCGGCGGAGGAGAGCGTGCTCGCCCTCGTGGCGGAGGCACGTCGGCTCCGCGTGCCGACCTGGTGGGAGGCCGACGACCTGATCTTCGACGAAGCGGTCATTCGCTCGAGTCAGGGCCTCACCAGGCTGGGTCGCAGGACGATCGAGTCGCTGGTGCACGGAGCCGACCTCTATCGCCGGGCCATGCTCGCCTGCGACGCCGCGATCGCCTCGACGCCGCGGCTCGCCGAGGCGATGGAGCGCGCGGGGATGGACGACGTGCGCGTGATCGCGAACGGACTCGACGAACAGACGCTGGCGGCCGCGGAGGCGGCACGCGTTGCGGCGGACGAGGGCCGCGCGGCAGACGAGAGCCGCGAGGCGGACGAGGGCCTCGTGCGGATCGTCTACGGATCGGGCACCAACGCGCATGACGTCGACTTCGAAGAGGCGGCGCCGGCGCTGGCGCGGGTGCTCGACCGCTGCTCGCACGCGAGGCTGCGATTGGTGGGGTCGGTGGCGGTGCCGGCCTGCCTCGAGCGGCATGGCGACCGGATCGAACGACTGCCGGCGGGCGGATTCGAGGACTATCTCCATGTTCTGGCGGGTGGTGACATCGCGATCGCCCCGCTCGAGGATGCCGCGTTCAGCGATGCCAAGAGCGCGATCAAGTACCTCGAGGCTTCGATCCTCGGCCTGCCGAGTGTCTGCTCGCCCCGGGCCGCGTTCGCGTCCATGATCGTCGATGGCGTCAACGGGTTGCTCAGCGACGACGACGAGTCGTGGGAGAAGGCGCTCGCGAGCCTGGTGACGGAACCGGCGCGCCGGCGGCGGATCGCCGCTGCCGCCCGCGCGACCGTCCTTCGCGACGCCGCGCCGGCCCGCATCGCGCACCGACAGGTGGCGCCGCTCGTCGCCGACGGTCGCGACCGCAACCGGTTGCAGGTGCTGTCGGTCAATGTCTTTTACGGGCCGCGGACGTTCGGCGGGGCGACGATCGTCGCGGAGAGCGTGAATCGACTGATGCACGACGAGCACGGCATCGACGTGCACGTCTTCACCACCGTGCCCACGGCCGTCGCGCCGCCGCACACGCTGCACCGCTACGAGTTCGACGGCATCGGTGTCTTCGGCATGGGGCTGCCCGACGGGGCGCACGATGGTCCCACCGGATTCGACAACCCGGCGGCGGTCGCGTGCTTCGACGAGGTGCTCGACGCGGTCGCACCCGACGTCGTGCACTTCCATTGCATCCAGGGGATCGGCATCGGCGCGGTCGAGGCGTGCCGCGATCGCGGCACGCCTTACGCCGTCACGCTCCACGACGCCTGGTGGCTCTGCGGGCGGCAGTTCATGATCGACCGGCACGGGCACTTCTGCCACCAGCAGCGGATCGATGCGAACGTCTGTGCGGCCTGCGTCGACAACGCGCGGACGTTGCCGGGCCGCACCCGGCGGGCCCACGAGGCCCTGGCCGGCGCCGATCTCCTCATGGCCCCGAGTCGATTCTTCGCCGACTTCCACGCGGCCAACGGGTTTCCGGGGGTGCTCGTCAACAAGAACGGCGTCACGCCGCCGCTCACCAGCGGCCGCGTGCGCCGCGACGGACGGGTGCGGGTGGGATACGTCGGCGGCAACACGCCGATCAAGGGCTTTCACCTGGTGCGGAAGGTGTTCGCCGAGCTGGGGCACCTGCCCGCCACGCTTGTGCTCGCCGACAACACGCTGAACCTCGGGTTCTCGTCGTTCGGTGCCGATGCCATCGGCGGCATTCCGCACGTGGAGGTGGTGCCCGCCTACACCCACCGCACGATCGACGACTTTTTCGGCGACATCGACGTGCTCTTGTTTCCCACGCAGTGGAAGGAGAGCTTCGGGCTCACGGTCCGCGAGGCGATCGCCCGGAACGTGTGGGTGATCGCCACGGACGCCGGCGGCGTGGTCGAGGACATCCTGCCCGGCCGCAACGGGACGGTGATTCCCTTCGCCGACGATGGCACGGCGCTACGGGCCGCGATCATCGATGCCGTGGGCATGATCGACCGCCTCGCTCCGGGATCGGCGGTCGCGTTCGCGGCGGACGGCATCCGGTTCTGGGACGCGCAGGCCGCGGAACTCGCCGGCATGCTTCGCGGCTGCACGCGGGTGGCGATCCGCCGGGCGGCCTGAGCGGTTTTCCACATGACGCTTCCGCGGATGCACGTCAGGAAGCCCAATCGCGTCATGGACCGAGCCTCAGGAAGCCCAATCGCGTAAGCGATGGGGACGGATTCAACGATCGTCAGCGGTACGCCCTCGAACCGTCACTCGTGATCATGACGCGTCCGCGGGGCTCGGGGCTGCCCGTGCCCGTCGCGGGACTGTCGCTGCGGGCTCCAGCCCTCCGCTCGTTGGATTCCGGCTACGCTTCGCCATCCTGGCTTCGCTTGCCGCCGAGCCCGGCTCCCGGGCACGGGCAGCCCCTCGCGGCATCATCCCTTGGCGGCATCATCCCCTCGCGGCATCACCCGTCGCGGCATCACCCGTCGCACGTGATTCCGGAAGGGGGAGCAGCCGGCCGGAGGCACGCGCAGAAGCCGGTGCGACTTGTGCCCCGCTGGGGTCTGCCGGAGCGATCGAGCAGAGAACTCACAAGTCCCGCCGGCGCCGAGCATGTCTCCGGCCGGCTGCGGTGCCGCAACGAAGCGTAAGGATCAAGCGTGAGCCGTAGAACCGCGTGACGCCCGCGGGGTCAGAAGGCAGCCGTACGCCTCACGGCGTTACGCTTCCTGATGCGGAGGACAGTCGTACGCCTCACGGCGTTACGCTTCCTGAGGTAGAGGGCAGCCGTACGTTTCACGACGTTCGCCTTCCGGGGCAGATCGCTGCCTCAGGCGGCCTTCCGCTGCCGGGAGCCCACGGCGGGCGCGACCGCTTCAAGGACTGCGGTCACGTCGCGGCCAAGCACGGCGTAGAGCGAGTCGCTCAGTGGTGAACGGTCGAATGCGTTCATCCTCACGACCCGTAGCCCTGCGGCTCGCGCCAGGGCGGCGAGCGTCTCGGGAGTGAAAGAGGCGACGTGATCGGGCCGACGGCAACCGTACCAGCCACTGCCACGGAGCCGCCGGCCGACGCAGGCATGGTTGGGTACCCTGACGACGATCCTGCCGTCGAGGGCGAGCCGTTCGCGACAGAGGCGAAGCAGCGACAACGGGGACGTCTCGTGTTCGAGGGTGCGCGAGAGCGCGATGACGTGAACGCTGCCACGCTCCACGGCGTCGAGGCCGTCGACGGCAGCGCCTTGGATGCAGCG
>Ga0315902_10012594_pt1 | contig 10995 bp, 8 predicted proteins | sample LakEriMetagenome_9_FD_203523 | JGI IMG/M metagenome (GOLD analysis project Ga0315902, IMG submission 203523) | Freshwater fungal communities from buoy surface, Lake Erie, Ohio, United States - Buoy 12 MA117 | ecosystem: Environmental > Aquatic > Freshwater > Lake > Lake biofilm | place: USA...
ATTTACTATGGAATGTATTAACAACTGTGTCAGTAATATTAATTAGTTGCGTATATTTTGGTGATAAGATAACTAACTTACATTTGATAAGTCTATTTTTAGGTATAGCCAGTATTTCAGTTCTATATCTGGCTGAAAGATAAAGAGCACCGCTAATGGCTATCCAGCGGATTTCGCATTTTGCGTAATATTATTTAGTCTACATTACATTTTTATTATTTGTTACCGTAACATTGTAAATAATAAAAATATTTACTATATTTTATCCGCTGGATAGCCAATAATTACAAGTATAGTTTATTTTTTCAAATAGTTGTTATATGCTCATATTTTATAAAGATAGTAGGATACTAGTAACACCCTATGTACTGATGATGTAGTCCACAATAATTTGTTTATTATTCGTAATGGTAACTGGCTATCCAGCGGATTTCGCATTTTGCGAAATATTATTTAGTCTACATTAGATTCTTATTATTTGTTACCGTAACATTATAAATAATAAAAATATTTACTATATTTTATCCGCTGGATAGCCATAACAATAAACAATTTACTATATTTTATAGTATCTCTAGGAAATTAACGCAAAGACTTAATACAAGTCCGTTTTTTGTGAACTACGACGGTAAAAACGTCCGGATACCATATAGACACTATCGTATGGTTAGAATTTCTACGTTTATGGTATCAGACGTTTCTGCTCTCAAAAAATGGACTTAATATTATAAAAAAATAATATAAACATCTATTCTTTCAAGATGTTTATAAAATTTGTGCAAGTTCGACATACATAATGTTTTTATTGTAAATCTACTACTCACCCAAATAATAGTATTAGTAACATTATGTAATTAATTGTTTGTTAAAATAATACCTAACAAACATTGTCATACTTTAAACAATTTTATAATAATAATAACCTAACAGTATTATTTAATACTGTTAGACTAATAACCACACACTCACCAGTTAAGTATCCTTTACACCATACAAAATTGTTTATTTTATACTATTAGCTATATTGACATAGTATATATATTACCACTATTAGAACAATTTCTAATGTGTAATATAATAATACTAACAATATCATATTGCTAACTCTATTTGGTATAAACATTTTAGCTTATACCAACCAATTAAAACATAACGTATAATATTAGAAAATTTATACTTCTAATAGTATCTCATTATTGTTATATCAATCGCATTGTTAATAATACTATTAATCAATGACTTTTATAAACCAATTATATTGGATAGTACGTATTTAATTTTAAATGGTTTATGTAAGCACAATTTTAATGTAGCACCATGATACAAAAACAATGCCTCCATCTATATATAAAGGCATTAATTTAAAACTAAATACTGTTCGTTCATATTGCCATCACAAGTCCATATGTATACTTAAAACGTCCGTTGCCAAATAACCCATATTATATATGGTAACCATACGTTTTTACAATAGTATTTAACAATATGGGCCCGTATCAAATATGATACCGCCGTGTAATTAATACTATGGTTTACACAAACAATGAAACCTATAGTATACTAGCGCTACACGCAACGCATGATTATGTATATGAAATAATTAGAAATGATCAATTATTTGTATGAAAATATTTTTCACTTTTAGTATTTTTATTGTTTTTATAACTTTCATTGCTTTACACACAATTACGCATCATCTACATATTATATGCGATTGTTATATGAAAACAATTTTACCATCCCACTAACTTATCCTATATGGATGGATTAGACAAATCCATCCATATCAATTTAATTTATAATTTATTTGCTGTATGAACACTTGGGTATCAGCGTTCATATTCCCGCTACAACACTACACAATAGATAACTATTATATGTGGCTTGTCTTTATATTCTTTTATTTTCTTCTATTTTATTTTATATTCTTTTATTTTCTGTTGGTTTTTAATGGCTAATAAGATGAGATAATTATTTATTATTTATTTTACGGTTTAGTCTAAGACCATAAAATAAATAAGGAAACATGCGAAATAATAATATGGGGTAATACCCACTTTTAGTTTTATATTTGCTAAGCTAGGCTTCTCCATTCACCGCAAATTTGATAAGTTACTAAATTCTAAAAAATGTGTTAAATATTATTTTGTTACCGCAATATGGTAACAAAATAATAAACTGTTGTGATTTGTATTTCAATACAAAACTTAAAACTATGGTGAATGGAGAAGCCTAATTTGCTAAATGATTTTATTAGACAAAATTAATAATAAATAAAATTTGAAAATGAAAGAGAGGGTTGTATTATATCAATAGTTATTAAAATGAGTTGGATTGAAAGTAGTGAGTATGCCATTTACAATAAAAATTTCACAAAAAATTCCACTAATAATATGGCTGGGTTTGATATGGATGGTACACTAATAACTACAAAATCAGGCAAAGCGTTTTCTATAGATAAAGATGATTGGAAATTTATTAATGATACTACTATACTATCTAAAATACATAAACTTTACATAGATGGATATAACATTGTAATTATAACAAACCAGTCCAAGTTTAATGCTAAAAATAGTCATCTAAAACAGAAAATAGAAAATATCACCAATATTTTAAACATTCCAATACTTGTTTTTGTAGCAGTTACACATAACAAATATAGAAAACCTATGAATGGTTTCTTATCATATTTTAACGAACACTATTTTCCATTAAATATAGATGGTTCATTTTATGTTGGTGATGCTATAGATAATAAATTAGATCACAGCAATTGCGACCTACTATTTGCTAAAAACTGTGGTCTAAAATTCCACTATTTTGCACACTTTTTTGACGTTCCCACCAAAAGAAAAATCCCTACAATTATTGAACCTATACAAATACCTAAACATATACCTGTAGATATTTCAAATTATGATGTTATAATTACAGTTGGTGCCCCCTCCAGCGGAAAGTCTACATTTGCTATTGATAATTTACCAGAATACCAAAACACTAGTCTTGATAAATTTGGAGCCAATAAGTCTAAATTTACTAAGGATTTAGCTGGTCTAATGAAATCACATACTAAAACTATTATAGATAACACTTCTCCTACACATGAAACCCGATTAGAACTAGTCCAAAAAATACGTGATAGTTGGCCTACCGCCAAAATCTTAATTTTGGATTTCAAACTATCCAAAGAAATCGCCAAGCACCTTAATATGTATAGATGCCAGACAACTGGTCGATACATACCGGATATTGTGTATAATGTATACTATAAAAAGTATACCGATCCAATGTCTGATAATATTGAAGGAGTTGACGTAAAATCATACATACCGTCATTTTCGGGTGACGCCTTCAAATACTATTACTAAAACTTCTAATCACTATAAATGATTGGGTTCATTGATAATATTGATTTTCCACCTACAATCTTGTCAGCCTTGATAATTTTGTAATCAGATGGTGGAGTTAGCATGTGTTTACTACTACAATTACTAAAATTTAATCTTTTCTTTAAACCTCCTATTTTAATATCTAACCTATAAAATTCTTTTTCTATAAGTTTTTTGTGATTATCTATAAACTCAACAACATTTTTATTGCCCAGTAAATACATATCTACTATTATATTTGGATCTACATTCTTATCGAATTCTGGATTAAATTCTATTTCTATTTCTGTTTCACCACCGTTTTGCAGACCATTGAATTTACTATAAAATACATTTGGAAAATCTATTATTTGATTTAAATCGCAAAAATCTACTATATTTCTATGATCCTGTCGCAACAATTTATCTATGGTATATTTATCTTCACCTACCAATACTAGACCGCTACTTTTAGGATCAAAAATGACAATTTCTTCCCTATTTCTATTCTGAAAATGAAATGGCGAAAACAATTGCGGTGATATAAATCCGTCTATATCATACTGAGCCAACAAAGTTTTGAGTGTAAGTATACTCAGACTATCTATTGTTGTTATACCCAGCCGAATACCTTGTGGTTCAAATACATTTATATTAGTATTTATATTTTTCGCTAATATATTGCTTTCCCTATCACTTTCATATTTTTTATAATATGTATTTAATTGGGTATATTCTGTCATCATAGACTCATAATCACCACTCACCATTATTTCAAGTTCTCGTAACTGTGCAGCTAAACTACATAACCCATATGATATTAATAGTGAACGTAACGCTACAATATTTACATTGCCAACTGGTCTATTAAACATTTCACGCAATAAAATTATAATAAATCGCAAATCTAGCAATCGTAAACCTTTCGATGGCACAAAAAAACCTAGTTTATGGCTGGGTTGTTCACTATATGATAGGGCCAGGTCAATCGTGCCAAAATGTGTGGGTTCATTTGAAACGGGATTACTATCAGCATGATACCCACGAAACAACATAGTATTAGCAGGTAAAACAATAGCTTTATTTATTATTATAGGAAAATCATTAAAATCTAAGTGAAACGGTTTTAGGTGTGACATTATATTTATTACACATATTATATTTTTAGATCAAAAGTAGATAAAGCACTCTATCACACAAAGCATATTGGCTTTTAATATTTTACATAATAGAATAATATTGATCACCTAATATTTTTATACAGTAGATGTCTACGCTGTTTATAACCACCACCAAATAAATTTTTAGCAGGAAGAGTATTTATCATTGATATAGTTATTTTATCATCATATTTAGTATAATGTATGTCTATAAAGTAATAATTATTCATTAAATATAAACGGTCTGTGAATATTAATTTTTTGACAAAAATATCTATCCATTTTTTAGTGTAATTAGTGTACTGTTCCATAGAATTATCAAACTTTTTAATGTGTAAACGCCGGATTGGTCCCAATTGGGACCATTTTAGCCGGCGTTTACATATTAAGTAATAGTTTGAAAAAATTAAGAAAACATTTACTACCGTCATATAATAATATCTCGCCATCTGATAAGTATCCGACGAACTGGGCACAATTGTGCCCAGTTTTTTATATCAGACTGTATATTTTATATAAAATCTACAATTTCTGGTTTCGTATACACCATAGAAAATAATCTATAAAACATGTTTAATTTTCGTCGGCTACTTGCTGATAAAATTATACCTACTAATGATTGGAAATTAACAACATTTATTGATTGTTTATATTTATTATTAGTCATCTTCTGTAAACATTCATTATATTCCAAAATATATTGCTCTTTTATTTTACCAGTTAGTCTAGGCGAAAATTTAGCGCCATAATATTTTTCATACCATGTCATTCCATGAAGTGCTATATACGCACAAAATAAATTTTCAACCCTACCTACAATATTACTTACATCATGCAACTGAAATCCAGCTAGTTTTTCTCCATATTTATTTTTTACAAACGCTAAAGCAGTATTCATCATATCACGAGTACCTGCGCCATGTTTTAAATCTTGTGTTTCGTTACACAGTATATAAACTGTCAATTAAAGCATACTACTCTATAGAAGACATACTTATTGTTACACATCTATCTAAGTTTATATTTATTTTAGATATTTCACCTGTAAATTTATTCATCTCTATCGTTTCTTTTATATAATAAGTGTTTTCTGGACTGGTTACTCTATAGTATTTTAACATTATGGATATATATATATATATATATATGTTTATTCGATATAAAACAGATTGGAAACTGAATGGAAACTTGATAGGTATTTACCAAATTGCTAGTACTGATGTTTCAATATCTATTTATTTTAGGTGAAGAATACGATAATAAACAGATAAATTGCTATTTCACAAATAGTAGTAAGATAGATAGAAAAATAAATATGTAATTAGATGAAATGGTTAAAACATTTTAGTTTATGCACTAGTATCTACCTCGTACAGAAAACCAGTATTTTCAACCAAAACTCTATTATAACTGGTACTCTGTACAAAAACGCGCCACTCAGCCAGATCAGATGGCCTAATCTTTCCACCATTGCGTCCAATAATAGTTGCTGCCTGTTCTCCTGTATACATATCTCCGGTGATCTTATCCATAAGAACAAGTTCTTTCTTGTCCGAGATAACTTCTGGCTTGGTAAACTCGTAAAATCCACGACCAGTCTTAAAAATCAAGCTATGAGAGTTAACAAATTCCTTGATACTACACCGTCTGTCTACAGTAAGAACTTGAAACCTAGATGGTGCGACTGTTGTCAATCTGTCGTGGTGATTGCCAGCCGAATAGCTAGATGATATACCCATCAAACTATTGAACATAGCGTGCATACTACGATTCATCTGTCCAGATGCCTGAATTTGGTCGCGATATTGTGTCAGTGATTGATTCGTGTATCCATGATAACAAATAGCACTAATTATTTGAACCGTGTGAGAGAACTGGTCCAGCTGAAGATACACACCATCAGTTGATTTGGCTAGTGGTTCCCAGAAACTATTGCGCGCAGTACTACTTCCAAGGGCTTGAACACTATAAATGCTCACACCCATTTCTCTAAGAGCGGTTGCCTCTGTGCGCCAGTAAATGTTGCGCTGGTTGCGTGAATGACCATATGGGTGAGGAGTGGCATCACCAATCATGATAAGAATACGCTTTGAATCCGGACGCCAATTAAGACTACGGGTCTCGTGGAGTACAAGTTCATAACACTCATCACTATCATAACCATTTGTGGCTGGTACAGTGTTAACAAAATCGATAATAGTCTGTGGGTTGGTAGTGAATGGGGTATTCTTAGTAACATAAATATCTCCATAGTCACCATGTGCTGTAATACTAAACCTAATGTCAGGAATAGTATCAAACAATGTCTTCACTGTTTCCGCAATACGACGTCTAGTTTCAGACAGACATGTATACATTGATCCAGTTGTGTCAAAACTAATAGCAACATCAATAGGTTTAGGCAACTCTACTGACGGTGTGGTTGTCGAGACAACTTCTGGTAAATCAGCTACAATAAGACTATCACTGATGGCACCTGTCACGATAGACCCAAGTGTTTCCTTAACTTCATAGCCTGGCGCACTTACCACATATAGAAACAAAGTTCCCGCCAACAGCTTGCGATTATAAGCCGTGCTTTGAACATAGACTTTAAAATCGGGAATTGTGCTGGCGTCAATATTAAAATTTTTGGTTTCAGTAAGACCCAACAAGGTCTTAACATTATCACCAGTAATGAACATATTATCAGCAATACGTTGAACAATAATATGTTTAACATCCGCGATCTTTTCTGTCTTAGTGAGTTGATAATACCCATTGCCTCTCACATATTCAAGACCCTTGTTTTCTACAAACGTTTTGAGCTGGCTAGGAGCATTTATTTCAAAGAATTCTACGTACATTTTTGTTGTCTATGTGTTAGAGCCCTAATTAGAAAAAACCTATCAATTTTTTTTATATTTAAAATTTTCTATTTAATAATAGAATAGTATAGTATAATAATGAATATTATTTTTCCAATAGGTGGACTAGGTGAGCGTTTTAAAAATGAGAATTACACCATGCCAAAACCATTAGTAAAAATATTAGGAAAAGAGATGATTTTCCATGTATTAGACTGTTTAAATATGGATCCAAGTGATAAAGTCTATATTATTAGTAAAAGTGATCTTGAGAAATATAATTTTTCCCGTATAATTAAGGAGAGATATCCACAAATACAATTTATCTATTTAGATAAACAAACGGAAGGTGCTGTAGAAACAGTTTTAATTGGTGTTACAGAAATAGTCCATAAATTTAGTCCAGAAAATAAAAAATGTGTTTTGCTAGATTGTGACAATTTTTATTCGGTGGATATTCTAAAACAATATAGACAACAGACTGAAAACGCAATTTTTTGTTTTAGAGATACTCAAAACAATCCAGTATTCAGCTATCTGGAAGTGGATGACAATAAAAAAATCCTAAACATACGTGAAAAGCAGAAGATTAGCCAGTTAGCTAACACTGGCGCGTATTGTTTTAAAGATATTAATATATTACGCAACTATTGTAATTATGTTATTAAAAATAATATACGTGACAGAAACGAGTATTATTTGAGCTGTTTAGTCCAACATATGATAAATGATGGCCACTTATTTTATGCCAATGAAATAGATGTAGAAAGTTATCATTGTGTTGGTACGCCATTTCAACTAAAACTATATTGTGATAATAATGTACTGGATACTAAAAAACGTCGTTTTTGTTTTGATCTGGATGGTACATTGGTAAGTGCTCCATTTATTAAGGATGATTACGCAAGTGTGTTACCTCTACAAAAAAACATAGACTATCTAAAATTTCTAAAACAGTTGGGACATACTATAATAATTTACACGGCCAGACGTATGAGAACACATAGTGGCAATGTTGGTAAGGCTATAGCTGATATAGGTAAAATAACATTAGATACGTTAGCTAATTTTAGTATACCATATGATGAAATATATTTTGGTAAACCACAAGCGGATTTTTATATAGATGATCTAGCTATTTCCGCTAACTTGGACTTAGAACGTGAGACAGGATTTTATAAAACACACATCCAGGAACGTGATTTTAATAGTATTAAAACAGGTAAACTAAATGTAATTATTAAGACTAGTACTACGGATAAATTACGTGGAGAAATTTTCTACTATCAAAATATTCCAAATGAAGTACGAGACCTATTCCCGGTATTAATTGACCACAATTCTACTAGCTATACTATACAAAAGATACATGGAATAACATTTTCATATCTATTTGTAAATGATGCGTTGACTATTCAACTATTCCAAAAACTATTAGATAGTCTAAATAGATTACATATAATAAAGGATACATCGCCACATAATATATACATTAATTACGTCCATAAAATAGCGGATAGATATCGTGACTATGATTATTCTATTTTTCAAGATAGTCATAATATATACAATAAATTAATAAGCTATTTTACAGAATACGAAGCAAAAGATGATGGTAAAATGGGTATGATACATGGTGACCCTGTGTTTACTAATATATTACTGGATAAGAATAACAATATTAAATTTATAGATATGCGTGGAAGTTTGGGAACAACTCTAACAATGTTTGGTGATATATTTTATGACTATGGTAAGATATATCAAAGTTTAATAGGATATGATGAAATATTGTTAGATAAGCCAGTTGGTACATCATATCGTGTTGGATTAATAAATTATTTCAATGACTATATAAATAAGAAATTTGGATCATCAACACTAAAACACATTAAGATGATAGCAGCCAGTCTAATTTTTACACTATTACCATTACATAATGGCGACGTTCATAAATGTAATAAATATTATAGTCTATTATATAACCTAGATTATATGAGACAGTAAAAACTTACTAATAAGTAAACAGAAATATTATTAGTACGTTGTAATATAAAATAAAAAAACTAAAAATTAATATATAATATGAGCCAAGAACATACTATATTATATATAGATAATTTTAGTCTGTCTCATGAAAACCCAATGTCTACATTATGTGACCAAAAATGTAATAAACTAAGAACTATACCTAATGTAGTTACTTATAATATAACTGATAATTTAACAGTCTATAGTACTAATTATGATATATTATTATTGGGTATTAGAACTCTACCTAGTTATAAAGTAAATAAAAAGTATAGAAAAATCATTGAAAGTAACATGGAATATATAATGAATAATAATACATTTAAGCGTAAGTTACTTTTACTGCAGGATATACATAGTAAAACATATGGTAGCATGGATGAGTTAGCGGCATTTATAAATAATAATAATCTAGAAGTAATTCTAACATTTAATGATTGCTGGGAGGCGGATATTGTTAGGAAGAGATGTCCTAATATAATATTCCATCATGTACCACATCATATAGACACTAGCATATTTAAAAAATATCCTAATGTAGAAAAAACCTATGATATTATTCTATATGGAGATACTCATCCTACACATTATCCTTTTAGAAAACGTCTATTTGATTTAGTTTTGGCATGTCCAGATATAAAAACACTATATTTAACAGTCCCCGAAAATAGAGCGTTTGACCCAGATAAATGTGAACATGGTTTAGCCAAGAAAATAAATAGCGCTAGATTTGCTATATCCACTAAAAGTAGATATAATTATTTTCTAGCAAAATATTTAGAAATTGCAGCTTGTGGTACCATTGTTATTGGTGATATGGCAAAAGATGGATATAAGATATTTCTAGATAATAGTTATATCTATGTCCACGATAAAATGACTGATGATGAAATATTAACCATTATAAAAAAAGCATTATCACAACCACCTGATACAAATACAGTGGATAAGCTACATAAACATATTCATACTAACTATAATCTACAAAAATATGTAGAAAAAATACACAAAATATTATTAACACCAAATAAAAAGAAATAATACTGTTCTTCTATTTTATTATTTTATTATTTTAATAAAATAATAAAATAATAAAATAATAAAATAGGAAATTAAGACCAAACATATAGGAGATAGTGGAAAATATTTAATCTAATGGTGTTTCTAAAATCTTATCTATAATGGTGTCACTTAATTTAACATAAATAGGCGTTTTAGATGTTATGTGGAAATCATCATAATTATTGATGTTATTTAGTATCTCTTCTATATTTTTAAGTATAGCCACTCTTTCTCGCTTATCAATTCTACGCAATTTATGGATTTTATCCATAAAAACCACACGACTACTATCTATTTTTCCACTAACCTTACTTGTTAAGATCTCCTGGTCCACAAACCAACCAGGACAGTTTTTAAGTCCATTATATTCCTGGTTATAGTTTGTATAGATCATCTCTACTATATCATCTATATTATTTACTTCAAAAATAGAATGCCATGTTTTAGTATTTGCTAAATTATAACAAATATTTAGCTGCCCATTATATCGTCTATAGTTAATAAACATATCATCCGCATATTTAT
>Ga0315902_10012595_pt1 | contig 10995 bp, 8 predicted proteins | sample LakEriMetagenome_9_FD_203523 | JGI IMG/M metagenome (GOLD analysis project Ga0315902, IMG submission 203523) | Freshwater fungal communities from buoy surface, Lake Erie, Ohio, United States - Buoy 12 MA117 | ecosystem: Environmental > Aquatic > Freshwater > Lake > Lake biofilm | place: USA...
TCATATCAACCCGGAAGAGTTACCAACGGTATATGACAAACTATATGCTGCATCGAATAAGTATATCCTTGTCGCCGAATATTACAACCCTTCTCCCGTAAAAATTCCATACCGCGGACACAACGACCGTTTGTTCAAGCGTGATTTCGCGGGCGAACTCATGGATCGTTACCCAGATTTGACTTTATTGGACTACGGTTTCGCTTATAGAAGAGATCCAGCCTTTCCACAGGATGAAATCACGTGGTTTTTGATGCAAAAAAACACCTGAAATGGGCGTCGTAATTATTCCTGCTCGCGGCGGAAGTAAACGCATTCCAAGGAAAAACATTCGGCTTTTTCATGGCAAACCAATCATTTCTTATGCCATTCAATGCGCAAAGGAAAGTCAGTTATTTGATCGAATCATCGTTTCAACCGATGACCAAGAAATTGCTTCGGTTGCCCAAAAATTCGGAGCAGAGGTTCCTTTCGTAAGAAGTACAAAAAATGCCGATGATTTCGCCACAACTTCGGATGTGTTATTGGAGGTGCTCGGTCAGCTTCAAACAACACATGAACTGCCTGAATGGGCCTGCTGTTTATATCCCACCACTCCCTTGCTTATTCATACCGATTTACGTAATGCACGAGAGACCTTTCTCGAATCAAATGCAGATGTACTTCTGGCTGCCACCCGATTTGATTTTCCAATTCAAAGGGCTTTCGAACTAGACTCAGAAAAACTCGTTCACCTTCGTGAACCCGAGGCAATAGCGATGAGGTCACAAGACCTTACTCCGACCTACCACGATGCCGGTGCGTTTTATTTTTTCAATTGCCGCGGCCTCATGGAACGTAAATCACTATGGGCTGGCAAGGTGGCCGCCTTTACCCTTCCGTCCGATCGGGTACAAGACATCGATACGCTTTCAGATTGGAGGCTCGCCGAATATAAGTACCAACAACTTCATCCGAATGACTAGGTTGATGGTTCGCGCAGATGGAAATGCCCAAATTGGTTATGGGCACATCATGCGTTGCCTGTCAATTGTCAAAGGAGGTCATTTCAAGGAAGTTCATTGGTTTTCCAAGGAGGAAATTGCTGCATCTATTCAAGAGGAATCACCCTCAATTGAATTTCATATCATAGGTGAAGAAAGCGATTTCCATAAGCATATCAAAAAAAAAGATACCGTCTTAATGGACGGATATTCATTCTCCTGGCGGGACCATCAAAAAATCATTTCATTTGGGGCACATCTTATTTTAATTGATGACCTTGCAGACAAGCCGATTATGGCAGACATCGTCATCAATCCGGCTCCAGGATTTGATGCAACTTGTTATAAGACAGGAAATGCGGCCATCATTTTAACTGGTCTCAACTATGCACTACTCAGACCACCTTTGTTGGCATTGGCAAAAAAAAATATACGGAAGAAACCTAACTCCGTTTTGATATGTATGGGAGGTTCTGACCCAAAAAACGTAACCGAAAAAACGTTAGAGGCGGCGTCAAAAGAATCTTTTACGACAATTCATGTAGTGCTTGGCTCAGGTTACCGATATCAATCCACACTTGAGCATTTCAAAGATGAACGAATAACATTCCATAGTGAGCTTTCCGCACAAGAAATGGCTGATTTAATGGCTGATTGTGAATGGGGAATATATCCATCCAGTGGCATGTTAGTAGAAGGGCTTGCGGCTCAACAAGGCATACTTGCCGGCATAACAGCTGAGAACCAGCGTATGGTATATGAGGGCCACAAGCAGCTCGATTCAATAATCGATTGCGGGCAATTTTCGGCGGATGAACTCAAAAAAGCGTTTAAGCAAATGGCTACATGGCCCAAAAAAAAGCAATTGATTGATGGTTGCTCCGTTTCTCGAATACACCAGATGATAAATCGCTTATGGGTTACGGATGATTTCACTGCTAGAACGGCTACAGATCGTGATCTAGAACAAACCTTTAAGTGGGCTCAAGATCCTTCCATTCGCAAATTCTCCTTCCAACAAAACGCTATCACATTACAAGAGCATACAGAATGGTTTTTACGAAAACTGAACGATACGAGTTGTTATTATTACCTGATCGAAGATAAAAAAAGACCCATCGGTTCTGTTCGCTTTGACATCCAGGATGGCGATGCCTTAATCAGTTATTTACTGGATTCCTCTGAACACGGGAAAGGCTTTGGTTTGTTTTTATTGAAAAAAGGAATGGATCAATTGTCGAAGGACCATCCTGAAATTAAAATCAACCAATTTGTTGGCGATGTCATGCCTGAGAACAGTGGTTCGGTTCGTATATTTGAGTATTTAGGATTTCAAAAGGAAACAAGAGGTGATTTCCTTCGATTCACAAAGAAGAATAACCATGAAATTTACCATTGATCAAAGAGAAATTGGTGAGGGCTCACCTGTTTTCATCATTGCCGAACTTTCAGCTAACCATAACGGAAGTTTAGAAACGGCCATTGCTACCATAAGAGCCGCTAAAAAAGCAGGTGCAGACGCCATTAAACTGCAAACATATACGGCCGATTCCATTACTTTAAATTGCGACAAACCTGATTTCATTATTAAAGGCACTATTTGGGAAGGACGAAAATTACACGATCTTTACAAAGAGGCCTATACCCCATGGGAATGGCATCCTACCCTTTTTGAGGTGGCTAAACAAGAAGGGTTGATTTGTTTTTCATCCCCTTTCGATGCCAAAGCAGTTGATTTCCTTGAAGAGCTTGGTGTTTCAGCCTTCAAGATTGCATCCTTTGAAATTACTGACATTCCGTTAATTCGATACACCGCAAGCAAGCAAAAACCTGTCATCTTGTCAACAGGTATCGCAACAAAAGAAGACATTGAGTTGGCCATTTCAACCTGCAGAGAAGTTGGCAATAACCAGTTGGCCCTGCTGAAATGCACATCAAGCTATCCAGCACCATTGGAAGAAGCGAACCTAGCTATGATTCCCCAATTTGAAAAAGACTTTGAGGTCATTTCTGGATTGTCGGACCATACATTGGGATACATGGTTCCACTCGTTGCAACCGCGATTGGGGCAAAAATCATTGAAAAACACTTCATTTTGGACCGGTCAATTGGCGGTGCAGATGCCTCTTTTTCCATGAATCCGGAAGAATTCAAGGAAATGGTGGATTCCGTTAGAACGGCAGAGTCTGCCCTTGGAACAAATGATTATCTTCTAACTAAAAAACAGGTAGAGGGAAGGCAATTTGCACGTTCCCTATACATTTCAATGGATATCAAAAAAGGCGAAATACTCACTGAACAACATATCCGATCGGTACGTCCAGGTTTTGGGCTTCACCCAAAATACTTCCAAGAGGTAATTGGCCGGAAAGTGAATCGGGACTGTTCCCTTGGGGATCGACTCGATTTGGATTATTTAGATTGATGCTCTTCTTCTGTTTCAGGTTTTGCGTTTTTCAACGTGATACCCAAAACAACGATAAACCCAATGATCAACCCTATACTACCAACCGCACCAAGTACGTTGGATCGTTGGTATGACTTCGGCTCAAAACGCCATTCAATTTGATGTTTCCCCGCGGGAACCATGACGCCCCTTAAGATGTAATTAGCACGGAATGGTTCCGCTTGCTTCCCATCGATGTAACAATTCCATCCTTCGGGATAATAAACTTCGCTAAATATGGCAGGGGCCTCATACGTATTCGAGGAAGCGTATGTCAACGTTTTGGTTTTGTAAGAGACCAGCTTAATTGTGGACAACGTGTCTTTTCCAGTCGGATTTTTAACTCCCTTAAAATCAGTGTGCACCACTGCTGATGTTTTGGAATTCATCTTATAAAGCGCACTCATTTCTTCGTTGGAGCTGCCTACTTTTTTGATGTTCTCAACAAACCATGCAGGACCATTTGCATTGGTATTTTTAATCGCAGGTTTTGAAGGGTCCACAATTACATAGCGCGTATTGAGCATGTTTAGTACAGGCACCGTATCCGGTATGGCAACCTCCGAAACTTGAATCGTATCGAATACGGCCTGCGCTTGATCGGGAGCAATGGGTGCTTTGGCTGCGTATTCCCGCAATTTCGCATTTTTCGCTGCACCAATTACGGCATTAAACTTTGACATTTCCTCGCCTATTTGGAAATCAATCAGTTCCTGGTAACGCTTTAATTTAGCTCCGTGGTAACCTCCAAGACTCTTGTGGAAAAAACTAGTTGCTGTTTCATTAAAAGGATTATTGAAATTCAGCACACGGAAATCGGTATTCAAGTTCAGCACACCGAAGGCTGCATAATCGTTGACTGTTGCACTGTTTTCAATACCAGCATAAAGGGGGTATTCCGACATTTCGTTTTTAAAAGCACTCACTTTGGATTCAAAACCTGAAACGTTCTTTTTTTCCATGGCAAGTATGGACATATCAGCATTCGTAGCAATGTGTGGAACCATGGAGGTTTCAACTGGTTCGTAAGATGTTGGGGTTAAACCTTCACCTTCACTGTTCAAATAGCGCCTTGCAACCATTAGGTTATCACCGAATACAACCAGCACTAAACCAATGGTTAAAACGGCACGATTAACTTTCCAATAAGCCAAAGCAAGAACGAATCCACAAGCCACAAAAATCAGAAAAAGCGTTCTTCCCAACTCGCTCTTATAAATTCCCACCCTGGTATTTATCAATTCTTGTTTTAGCCCGTTTAACATAGACACTGATTCTGGATCTTTCGATTGACTCATAGCCTGATCGAACTGCTTGATTTCATCCATCTTAATAAAGGAGCCCGATACGGAGGGTGCCGCATAAAGTATTATTCCAACAAGCAAAAGGGTACCGCTGCCAATGAGCCACGCTTTTTTATCTCCCCAAATGTCTTTTTTATCCATCATGCGGTCAATAAACAAAAGGCCAAGTCCAGGAAGCATGACTTGAAGCAGGACCAGAATCATTTTTGAATCCCTGAACTTGTTATACAGCGGAATTTTATTGATAAAGAAATCGTTAATCCCTCCTGGGTTATTGGAAGAAAGCAAGATAGCCAAAACAACCAGTACTAGAAAGGGCCACTTAAGGGAATCCTTTAAAAATACGAGACCGAAAATAAATAAGACAGCCATCACCACACCAAAGTAGAAAGCGCCCCCGCTCATGCGCTGACCTCCCCAGTAGCGATTCATCTGTGCAATCTGCTGACTAAATTGCGGATCCACATTTTCCATTACGCTTTCATCGTTTCCAATCAAATCATCTTTGGCACCCTTCGCATTAGGCGCAATGAGGGACAACCACTCCCCTTTTCCGTAATTGTATTCAAGGATGTAATTTTTATTCAAACCTTCTGCGCTTCGTGCTTCGTTATCTCCTTTTGGTTTTAAAGTTAAATCGGTGGTACCTCTAGTGGTATACTTGCTGTACTCCAATGTGGAAGAAAGGTTCCCCCAACTTGGTAGAATCGCTAAAAATGCTGCAACCAATAAACCTGCTGATACTTTGAGTAATTCGTTGTATTCCTTTTGGACCACCAACCGAATGGCTTCACCCAACGCGACTGCGCCAAGTAAAAAGGCCAGGTAATAGGTCATTTGCAGGTGGTTGGAAGTCAAGTTCATTGCAAAGAAAACTCCGAAGACGGCGCTCCCCAGCAGCCACCTTCCCCGGAAGGCTAAAATCAATCCACCTAACGCAGGAGCCATATGCGCAATGGCATTTACTTTTGTCACGTGGCCTGCACCCAAGTACAAGATGTTAATAGTAGAAAAGCCAAAGGCCAACCCACCAACTATTCCTAGCCATGGATTGATCCGTAAACAAAGGGCAAAAATGTAAAAACCCAACATGGCAATAAACATCAATCCTACCGGTCCGGGTAACCCAAGTTGCATGTATTTGTTGACATAAGACATCAAATTCCCCTTGTGCTGAACAGAAATCTGGTACCCGGGCATTCCACCAAACATGGCATTCGTCCAAACGGCCTCTTCTTTATTCATCATGCGGTAGTCCTCGAGTTCTTTTGACATCCCTCGGAACTGTTTGATGTCACCCTGTCTGAGTTGATTTCCTTCGAAGACCGGCCAAAAATAAGCCATTGAAGCGATGACAAAAGCGGCAATCGCCACAAGATGGGGTGCGATTTTATTGATGTTTATTTTCATGCGAAAAGTCCTTTGATTGAAAATGCGTTTAAAGTTATAAAAAAGCATTGAATCGGTGCATGTCCAGATTTTTTCCCGTCTGTTTCAAACAAAACGAATTAAATCGAAAATATGGAGATTGTTCGCATGACATCCCTCTTTTTCTTACATGTTCTAAGAGGTTTAGACTAGAAAAAAACTAAAATAAACTTGTTAATCGATTGAAAAACATGGAAGATTGAGACGCACGAAGCGGAAAGTTAGACGCCGTGTTTGGCTATTTCATTCCTTTCTTAAGAAAGGCGCGAAAGCTTTCTCAAGTTTGTCAAGTTTAGGCTGAATAACATACGAACAATAAGGGGCTGAGGAATTGTTGTAGTAATAATTCTGATGGTATTTTTCCGCGTTGTAAAACCGGTCAAGCGGATACACCTCCGTAACTATCTTATCGCGGTAGGCACCTGAGGAATTGAGCGAAGAAATAATATTGGTTGATAGTTGTTTTTGCACGTCGTCGTCGTAAAAAATCACCGAACGGTATTGGGTCCCAACGTCTGCCCCTTGGCGATTTAAAGTCGTTGGGTCGTGTACGGTGAAAAACACCTTTAAAATGGTCGCCAATTCAATTTTGGTGGAATCATAAATTAAACGAATGACTTCGGCGTGACCAGTTCGTCCAGAACAGACTTGTTCGTACGTTGGATTTTCCGTTGTTCCTCCCGCATAACCGGATGCTACAGAAACTACCCCTTCCAGTTGTTCGTAAACCGCTTCTGTACACCAAAAACAACCACCTCCCAACACAATAGTATCCAATTTAGCAATGGAGTCCTTTTTTACCGAAACCTCGGTCGGAGGCAATTGAGAGGAACAAGAACCAACGAAGAATAATACCGAAGCAAACGCAAAATACTTAAACATGTTTTTTTTATTTAAACAGTCGAATAGAATGAAAAGTTCGTTGCCTGTCTATTGCTTTCGAAAATAAAATTTTAGGTAGAAAAAAAAGAAATCGTTAACCTTGTAAAAAAAAGCCATGTCATCCATATTAGTACCTGTAGATTTTACCGACACATGCAAAACAGCCATCCGTTACGCGCATGGCATGAGTCAACAGATGAATATGTCCATTACGCTATTGCATGTGGCGGAGAATGAAAGCGATAAACACACTGCTGAAGGTAAAATGCAGTCGTTGAAGTCTGAATTTGATTTCGGAACAACGGCTGTTGATTCAAAAATAGAAGTGGGGGATTTTTTGGAAGACATCGGAAGAATAGCCGATTTATTAGGTCAGCATTTCATCGTCATGGGAACACATGGCGAGAGGGGCTTGCAACGTGTTTTTGGCAGTTTTGCATTGAAAGTGGTCAAAAGCAGCAAGGTCGCACTTGTCATTGTGCAAAACGAAACAGTGTACAAACCTATAGGCAAAATCGCCATGACCATTGACCTTGCCAGGGAAAGCACTCAAATTTTAAAGCACGCTTCCTCACTTGCCAAGTATTACAACGCTGAATTGCATTTGGTAGGAGGAAAGCATTCGGATGCCGATTTCCGTGCGGATGTTTTAACCAATATGCGCATCTGCAAAGAGTTTTTAACGAAAAATGGTGTCGCGCACGACATCCACCTTCTAGACAGGCAAGGATTTGACAAAAACTTGATTGAATTTTGTTCAGCCAATGACGTCGACATGCTTGCAGCCTCGCACTACCAAAACACGCTGTATATGTTCTCGGATAAATTCGTTCAGCAACTGATTATGAATAAATTGCACATCCCGCTCATCACCATAGAAGCAACATCTACGAGCAATTTGTTTTATTAAGATACCAAAGCGGGATTCGCAAATTGCTTCACTTCTCCACCCGTAACTTTATGCCCACACAAAATGATGAGCCGCTCCACGATGTTGCGCAACTCACGAATGTTTCCGGTCCAGTTGATCTGCTGTAACGCCAAAATGGCATCGTCAGTGAATTCTTTCCGCGCTATACCGTGCTCAGCACACACCTGAGTCATGAAATGATTGGCAAGCAATGGAATGTCGTCTTTCCTGTCGTTCAACGATGGTACATGAATCAGAATTACAGCAAGTCGGTGGTACAAGTCTTCTCTGAACCTTCCCTCTGCGATTTCTTTTCGGAGGTCTTTATTCGTTGCGGCCAGCACCCTACAATCGACTTTGATGTCTTTTTCGCTTCCGACCCTCTGGATGACATTTTCTTGAAGTGCCCTCAATACTTTTGCCTGTGCACTCGCGCTCATGTCACCGATTTCGTCCAGAAACAAGGTTCCGCCTGAGGCCAATTCAAACTTTCCTTTTCGGTCTTTTACCGCTGAGGTGAACGCTCCTTTTTCGTGTCCGAACAACTCACTTTCGATAAGTTCAGACGGAATCGCCGCACAGTTTACCTCAATAAATGGCATTTTTTTCCGGTTGGAGTAATCGTGTAAAGACCTAGCCACAAGCTCCTTGCCGGTGCCATTTTCACCGGTAATGAGCACACGTGCATCGGATGGACCGACCTTTTCAATCATTTCTTTTATTTGATGAATGGCAACCGTTTCACCAATTATAGCGCTGCCTTTAAAGCGTTTAACAGTCGATTTCAACTGCTTGGTTTCCTCTACCAAGACAGTTCGATCCTTCGCATTTCGAACAGTTACTAAAATACGGTTAAGGTCAAGAGGTTTTTCGATGAAATCGAACGCGCCTTTTTTGATGGCATGCACTGCCGTATCGATCGAGCCATGCCCACTGATCAAAATAATGGGCGCATCGATTTGCTCTTTGTGCAAGGCTTCAAGGACTTCCATTCCATCCATTTCTGGCATTTTAATATCGCAAAAAATGATGTCGTAAACGTTTGCCTTCGCCTTTTCGCAACCTTCTTTCCCGTTTTCCGCTTCTGCCACTTCAAATCCTTCAAATTCAAGAATTTCCCTCAACGCCCTGCGAATAGCCCGTTCATCATCGATAATTAAAATCTTTGCCATGGTTTAATTTTAATGCGAATATATCAAAGTAAATTCGAATTTTGCCTCCATTCGTTGTCATCGCCAAATAAAACACCTTCTTTCATGGAGGCAGGACTTACATATACATGCTTGATACCCAACTTGCGTATGACCCAGCGGGATTTCAACGCGGCCAGATTGGACAGTTGCTTGCGAACGGGAATAATGTCGGGATGTCCTTTTCTCCAACTAGCACTTGAATGAATCAAATCATTGAGGCAATTCATAAGGTTGTTAATGGGCAGGATTTGTGAATCAAGGGTTTGGGGATAAGGTTGTGAAAACAGCATTTCGAAAAAAGTTTCAAAGGTTCCTGAAGCACCAATCAAATTGGTCACCTGGTTTTTCGCAAACGCCTCACTCAAAACCTGATCCAACCAAGATTCAAACGATGTAATTTCCTCTGAAGTCAATGGGTCAGAATGCTGGAATTGTTCTGCCATACGAATGAGGCCAATGTTTGCGCTGAAAGCATGGTTTACGTTGGTTTTATCCACAAAAACAAACTCCGTACTACCTCCTCCGATATCCATAATTACGGCATTTCCCGATCTGGAATGAAATCGGCTAACCCCATTAAAAATATACTCCGCTTCTTTCAAACCGGAAATAACTTCTACCTCAATGCCACATTCGTCTCGAACTAGTTGCAAAAAAAAACCTTGATTTTGCGCGTCACGTATCGCGGATGTTCCCATTGCCCGAAGCGATGAAACCTGCCACTTCCGGCAGTCGTTCATCAAATGTTTCAGGGCATCGAGTGCTCGTATTATGGCCTCAGGGGTAAGCACAGACTGACATATCCCTCCTTTCCCTAGGGCTACACCTATTCGGTCACGATGAAGTATTAGCCATTCGCTCCCTACCCTTTCACCAATCAATAAATTAAAGGTATTGGTTCCCAAATCAATGACCGCTCGTCGCATACATCACGGTTTATTCATCCATCTAAAAAGTTGGCTAAACCTTAAGCGATGTCCATATCGGAGAATGCCGTTTTGGTAAAGCCTTCCGGCTAGCAAAAGCATGCCTGCGGTAGAAACAACAAGCACCAAAAGAGCCACAAAAATCAAATACCCTTGTCCTTCCGGATACCCTTGTCCCAACTTAACCATTACCACGACAGGCGAAGTAAAAGGTAGGTAGTGAAACAAATCAGCGATTCCACTGGAAGGTTTTACCATGGTGTAATAACCTGCATACAAAGCGAAGCAAAGCAGTAAAATAATAGGAATTACGAACTGTTGGCCATCACTTTCAGAGCCAGATGCCGCCCCAACTGCCGCGAAGAAGGCCCCGTAAAAGAGGTAGCCCATTACGAAAAAGAGCAGGAAAAAACCAATCATCGTCGAGAACTGAATCCGTTCATAAACGAGTTCAACGAATTTATTGTATTCCATCCCTTGAAGCATTTGATCTAAGTCGCTTTTGTTCTTAAACTGTTGAGAAAGTTGCGCATAGTCAATCTTCGACGGGTCGGTCATGTTCATGAAAAACGTTTCGCGCATGACGTACAAACCAGCAGTAATAATCGTTGTCCAGATACAAAACTGAAGCAAGGCCGTCAAACCGATGCCGAGTATTTTTCCGGTCATTAATTCACCTGGTTTCACCGCTCCCAAGAGCACTTCGGCAATCCGATTCGTTTTTTCAGCTGAAACACTCCTCAGAATGGTCATTCCAAACAGAAAAATAAATACAAAAATGACCGCGCCAAAGAAAAGTCCAACCCAACCGCGTAAATCCGATTGTTCATCTTTCGGGTCGTAGACATCCCTGAATTTCATGTTTAGGGCTTGTTTGATTGAGCGGTATTTAGCAACAGGAAAATTGGTCAATTCCTGTATC
>Ga0315902_10012597_pt1 | contig 10993 bp, 8 predicted proteins | sample LakEriMetagenome_9_FD_203523 | JGI IMG/M metagenome (GOLD analysis project Ga0315902, IMG submission 203523) | Freshwater fungal communities from buoy surface, Lake Erie, Ohio, United States - Buoy 12 MA117 | ecosystem: Environmental > Aquatic > Freshwater > Lake > Lake biofilm | place: USA...
CTCGGCAAAGCTGGGCCGACGCAGCGTTCCCGCCGCCTTCTTCTGGGCCCAGATTGGACTCTCGGGCAGAAACGGTCGGATGATGATCAGCGGCAACGCGGGAATCAGTCCCGACATCAGCGTGTACCGCCAGGGGGCATGTTCAAATCCCTCCTTGATCTGGCCAAACAACGGAGTCAGAAAACCAGGGACCGCGATCGCGGGCAAGGCGTCGGCCACCGCTTTTCCATCCGCCCCCTTGCTCGACAGGTATTCGCTCGCAATCGCCACCAGCAGCCCGCCAATCGATGAGAACGCCTGGGTGTATCCCAGCACCTTCTCGCGTTGGATCGGATTGGGGAACAGCTCAGCCAGCCAGGCGACCGCCGCCACGAACTCGACGCAGACGCCGATGAACGTCGTGCAGCGGAAGAACAGCAGCATGTAGATGTTGGTCGAGAACCCGGCCAGGAATGCCGAGACGGCATAGAGAATGATGCTCCACGTGAGCACGAAGCGGCGACCCAACCGGTCGGTCAGCACGCCCCCCCACATCCCCACCAGCCCACCGACAAACGCGGGAATGAAGAACATGATCCCCTTCCAGATGCCCGGGGCGGTTCCCAGCAGTTCCTGTGAGGCAGGGCCGAGAATCAGGGGCAGCATCAGCAGTTCGTAGATGTCGAACGCAAAGCCAATCGCGGCAATGATGCAAATCAGCCACTGAACCGTGGTGAGGCCCTGGGCGGGAGGAGCAGTCTTTTGCGACATGTTGCTTCCTGGAAGGGTGGGCGGGAGGGTTTGGGGTAGGAATGAACAGCACTCTATCGGGGCCGGACGTCTGAGTGAAGCGAGTTGCCGGGAACTGGAATGTCCCAAAGGATGATCGATGCCAGAGGCGTAGCCCGCCTTTTATGGGGAACTGCCTGGCGGGAGTCCCGTACTGGCAGTTCGCGACGGACTGGAAAAGTGTGATTTCCCCAGACGGAAGACCGGGCTACACTGCGGTGATTCTCTTCGGTCGCAGTGGCCCGCACGAGGCGGGCGTCTCGGACGAACTTCGGCCCCCCAAGGATGTGAGGCATGCCCGAATCCCAGTCTGTGTCGGCCGCCGTTTCGGTTGAGCCTGTGTCTCCCTCATGGGGGGCTCGGCTTTGGCCCCGGCTCAAGTGGGTGATGTTTGGCCTGGTATTGTGGTTTGTCACCCGCCAGGCGCAGGGCATGTGGCGAGACCTGCAGGGAAAGTCCATTTCCATTGACCCGGCGGCATTTGCGCTCTGCGCACTCAGCACGCTGCTGGCGTGGGGGCCGTCGATCTGGTTCTGGCGCTGGCTGCTGGTGAAACTGGGGGTGAAATCCCCCTGGTTCCCCACACTCCATTCGTACCTCGTGGGGCATCTGGGGAAGTACGTTCCCGGAAAGGCGACGGTGATCGTCATCCGGACCGCCATGCTCCGAAAATTCGGACTGCGACCTGCTGTCGGAGCCTTCACGGTAACGCTGGAGACTCTGACGTACATGGCGGCCGGTGTGGCGACAGTCGCGATGCTGGCTCCCTATGCCTCGGTCGATGTGCCGCAGTTGCAATGGCTGCGGCACCTCGCGGAACGCCCCGTACTTGGGTTTGCTGTCGCCCTTGGGGTCGCGGTCACAGGAATCGTGGGCCTGTCGCTCTCCTCTCGTCGTTTTGTCACCCTGGCGTCGCGCATGGCGGAGCGCAAGGGGGATGGGGATGGCGTGCTGGATCACCTGCCCTGGTATGTGGTTCCATCCGGGTTCGTGCTGTTTCTTGCTGCCTGGTGGATCCAGGGGTTGGGGCTGGGCTTGGCGATTCGGGCAGTGAGTCCGGGAGACTTTCACTGGGGAGACTGGCCGCGCTGGACCGGTGCGGCGGCTATTGCCATGGTCGGCGGTTTTGTCGCGTTGTTTGCGCCCGGTGGTCTTGGTGTGCGTGAGGCACTGACCCTGGCCCTGCTGTCGCACCTCGAACCGGGGGTGGCGGTGCTGGTCACCGTGGTGTGGCGGGCGGCCAGCCTCGTGGGAGAGCTGGTCTACACGGCTGTCTTCAGCGTCGTCGACCGTTTCGTGCCGAACGAATTTTCGACGCGCGAGGAGAGTGCGACCCAGACGTCGTGAAAGTTGCCCACAACCCCACCATGGCGGGCGGCGCCTACCGGCTGCAATCGGTGTCGTAAATGGAAAGGCCAGCTTACGGGCTTTACCCCCGGTCGCGTAGCGCCCGATAGACGATGGGCTTGATGCGATTCTCCAGCTGCAGTGTGAAGGGCATCACCTGCGACAGGGCGATGACGGCGAGCTCATCTCGTGGGGACACCCAGAAGTGGGTCGAGGCAGCTCCTCCCCAGCCATATTCCCCCAGTGGGGGAGCCGTTGGTGTCAACGGAGCCTGGCAGACGACCGACACGCCGAGGCCAAATCCCTGGTGCGGCTGCAGCTGATCGGCAATCGTGATGGGATAGCTGCTGCCCAGCAGCTGATTGCCGACGAATGCCTGGAGTGTCGCGGGTTGTACCAGTGGTTTCCCGGCGACTTCTCCCTGCGACAGCAGCAGCCGGCAGAAACGCAGGTAATCTCCTGCCGTGGAGACGAGGCCGCCTCCGCCCGAGAGAAACTGTTGGGGTTTGCGAAACCGGCTCGACTCGGGCCGTTCCATCACCGCAAGGTTGCCATTGGTTCCCCGGCCATGCAGTTCGAGAAGGCGGCTGAACGACTCGGGAGAAACGTGAAAACCTGTCTCACTCATCCCCAGGGGAATCAACAGTTCGTCGGACAGGCACTGGTCGAAACGTTGTTTGGAGACCACCTCGATCAGACGGCCGAGGACGTCGGTCGCGATCCCATAGGTGAATCGTGCGCCGGGTTGTGAAACCAGCGGAAGTGCCGCCAGTTTCGAGACCAGCGTTGCGAGATCGGCGTGGGGATCGAGCAGTCGGGCCTGGAGATAGAGTTGTTCTCCCGCCGAGCGTCCCAGGGCCCCATACGGCATCCCTGCGGTATGCCGCAGCAGGTCGCGGGGTGTCAGTGAGCGTCGGGCGGGAACCACTGTCACCCCGTCGGGCTCCAGCACCTGCCGGTCGGCCAACTCGGGCAGGTAGTGTTCGAGAGGGGCGTCGAGATCGAGGGCCCCACGCTCGGCCAGCTTGAGCGCCGTGAGGCTGGCCAGGGGCTTGGTCATCGAGAAGATTCGAAAGATTGCATCCCTGTCGAGGGGCAACTCGCGGGCCAGGTCCCGGGTGCCGACCGCTTCGAAATAGACCGTGCGGCCCCGGCGCATCACGGCAATCACCGCGCCGGCCAGACGCTGCCGGGCAATAAGGTCTTCGATGCCTGGACGAATCTCAGCCAGGACGCGGGGCTCAAACCCCAACTCGGCCGGTTCTGCGGGTTCGAACTCGTTGGGAATCGGTGTGAACGAAGACACGGGTGGAGATGGACGGTGAAAAGAGTCAGTGAGTGCGGGTCGCAGTTGGCTCCGAAGCACCGTCGTGCCACACCGGCAGGATCCCTCAGCGCCAGGCATGATCCCCTCCAGGCAGAGCCTTCGGCAACCGGCGGAGGAATCCGAGAACCGACAAAAACGGGCCGGCTCAACTCAGGGACAATGCCAAATGGAAGACCCCGGCGCAGGGGCCGGGGTCAAAACGCAGTCTGCCTGTGGAAGCCGAGGCCCGGCCCGTTCAGGCGGCCCGGGCGGGAATCAGTTCCAGCGCTTCGTGTGAAAACCGGTCTCGGTAGCCGCTGACATGCTGCTCGTGCAGTTGGGCAATTCCCTCGCGGATCAGCGGCAGGGGGACATTGAGCGTCTTGCGGATGCGACGACTCTGCAGCGAGGTCTCGCCACCACCGAATTCTCGACGACCATTGGCACCGAGTTCGTGGGCATTCAGTCCGGCCAGGGGGAGGCCGAACTGGTCGGCCAACAGGCAAGCAAACCGGAATGGGTTGACCCGTTCGCCGCCACCGATGTGATAGACGCCGGCGAGCTTGCGCTGCTGGGCTTCATCAAGAACCACAGCCAGGTCAGCAACCAGAAGCGGCGTGGCGTGACGCTGGCAATCCAGTCGCAGTTCCCCCTCGTTGCTGAGGGTTTCGACCACCAGTTCGGGGAGGCCCGCAAGTTCGGGAAGCGGGGCCCAGCCATAGGCATTGGTCCGCACAATCAATGACTGGGGGTTGGCATCGAGCACTGCCTGTTCCGTCTGACGCAGCAACCGGGCTTCGTGACTGTCGCAGAAGCAGTTGCCAGTCTCCCGGTGGAACATCCAGGGACCGGTGAAGACAGCATCGGACGAGATCAGGGTGAACTCGGCACCCCAGTCGCGGGCCGCCTCGGCCCATTGGGCGGCGGCACGGGCCCAGTCGCAGGAATTCCAGTCCGGGCGTTGTTCATTCCACGACGACACCGCACTCGGGCCGCAGAAGACAACCCAGTCGGGCTGGCTTCCCAGCAGACGGGATGTCGGAGGATGCTCGGGAGACGCAGGGCCCTCGATATTGCACCCTTCGACCGACAGCGAGTGCTCCCAGCAGAGTCCTGTCACCTGTCGTCGCCCACCCCAAGCGGCAGCGAGATTGGCGCCCACCACGGTATCGACACCGGCGATCAGCAATCTGTCCACGCGCAAGCCTCCATGCTGTGTACCACACTGCGGGAACGCAGGCTCCCGGCACTGTGAAGTCCAATCTGTCCGGGCCAGGCCGAAACCTGGCAGGCTCCCTCCGGAATCGCATCCCGCTGTCCGGGGCTGAAGCGGGCGGAGTATAGAGGCCTCGCACGAACCCGCCAAGACCGGTTTTCTCGTGGTTTTCCCGTGATTGGGCGAGTTGTATACCGGAAACCCGACCCGGCCGTGGGCCGGGGTTTCCCCGGTCTGTGGTGTCAGCCGCGGCCCCCGAGTGTTGTCAGGGGGAGGCAGGCGATGTCCGGACAATCGCCTCAATCGGTCTCGACGGCCGCGGCCAGTACAGACGGATTTTTTCCGCAGTCCGATCAAGCCCCCGGGATTCCCTGTTCGATCTAACGGGCGGGGTTTCCCCTGTTTGCCCCAAGCGACCTTCCGCATTTTTCACACTCCCCGGAGCTGTGATGCTGTTCCGAGCTGCCGATCCTTGTCCGGATCCAGTCCCTGTCCCGCCTCCTCACCTCAAGATTCATCCACAAATTGCTCTCGACCTGACTTTTCTCCAATCGTCCCGGCAGCATCGGCAGGCCGAATTCGATACCTGGCAACGGGCCTGGCAACAGGTCGTAGCCGACATGTCGGCCGACCTGGAACGACTGGGTCCCGCTGAAGAATCGGCGGGAGATCCGCTCGTGTTGCGCCCCGCGTGGACCTGCATTTCCGACGTGTGACCGGCCTTGGCGGCACCGGCTCCACGGTGACTGGATCTGTGCCCGATGGTCGGCCTGTTCCAGGTGAACTCTGGCCCGCCAGGCATGGGCTTCGCTTGCAGATGCCGCACGTCCGCCGATAATCGACCAACAACGATACTCCGGGCAGGAGACCGCAGGGGCGTTTCCCGGCGGCATTTGTCCGATTCCTGTGCACTCTCTCACCCCACGTTTCTCTCATGGCCCGCATCAACGAACACTACCGCAAGCTGAAGGCTGGATACCTGTTTCCCGAGATCGGTCGCCGGGTTTCCAAATTCTGTGCGGAGAATCCCGAGGCGAAAGTGATCCGCCTGGGGATCGGAGATGTGACGGAAGCTCTCCCCCCAGCGATCATCGCGGCCTTCCGCCAGGGGGTGGACGAACTGGCACAGCGGAAGAGTTTTCGGGGATATGGGCCCGAGCAGGGATATGATTTTCTGCGTGAGGCGATCCAGAAGAACGACTTCGCCGCCCGGGGAGTTCAGGTCGATGCCGACGAGATCTTCATTTCCGACGGCTCGAAGTGCGACACCGGCAACATCCTGGAAATTTTTGGATCGGACAACAAGGTGGCAATTGTCGATCCGGTGTATCCGGTCTATGTCGACACCAATGTGATGGCGGGAAGGACTGGTCCCTGCGACGATCAGGGGCGGTATGCCGGGCTGGTCTACATTCCGGCGACAGCGGCCAACAACTTCGTGCCCGAGTTGCCGAAGGAACGGGTCGACCTGATCTACCTGTGCTATCCCAACAATCCGACCGGGATGGTGGCCACGAAGGACGAGCTGGCGCGGTGGGTCGACTACGCCCGCAAGAATGACTCGATCATCCTGTTTGATGCCGCCTACGAGGCATTCATCACCGATCCGCAGATCCCGCATTCGATCTACGAGATCGAGGGGGCGCGGGAAGTGGCCATTGAGTTCCGCAGCTTCAGCAAGACGGCTGGTTTCACCGGGGTTCGGTGTGCCTTCACCGTGGTTCCCAAGACAGTGATGGCCAGCACCGGGTCGGGCGAGCGGATTCCCCTGCATGGTCTCTGGAACCGTCGCCACACCACCAAGTTCAACGGTGTCTCGTACCCGGTGCAGCGGGCTGCCGAAGCGGTCTATTCGGCCGAAGGCAAGCCCCAGGTCAAGGCCCTCATCGATTTCTACCTGACCAACGCCCGGCTGATTCGCGAAGGGCTGCAGGCTTCGGGGATCCAGGTCTATGGCGGCGTGAATGCTCCCTATGTCTGGGTCAAGACGCCGGGGAACGAGTCGAGCTGGGACTTCTTTGATCGGCTCTTGAAGACTGCCCACCTGGTGGGGACCCCGGGGAGTGGGTTTGGGGCCAGTGGCGAGGGATATTTCCGGCTCAGTGCGTTCAACAGCCGCGAGAATGTCGAGGAAGCGGTCCGCCGGTTCCGCAAGGTGGTGGGTTGAGACCCGCGCCCATCCGAAGAGCAGAGCTCTCTGCCGGTTGTTGACCTGGGCGTCGGCCCATTGACGTGATGTTTGCGTGCCGCACGGGGTGTGACGGGCGCGAAACTGGCATCGGGCAGGTCGGGACGGATATGATCCCCCATTCCTACGGCTGAACCACGCCCTCGCCCGCGTGGCGGCCTTTCCACACTCCAACTTCGTGGGATGACTCGCATGAGCCACCTTGTTTCTGGACGGCTGGACCGTCGCGGATTTCTGGCGTCGGGCCTGCTGGCGGCCACTTCGGGATTGACGCTGTCGGGTTCGCGTCTGTTGGCGGCCGACGACAAAGACCCCTGGAAAGGCTTCCAGATGGGGATCCAGAGCTATTCGCTGCGGGGTTTTCCCGTGGAGAAGGCCCTGCTGGTCTCGCAGAAGCTGGGATTGTTGTTCTGGGAAACGTTCCCCGGGCACGTGAAGGTGGGAACGGTCCCCGCCTATGTGGCCGAGCAGCGTGAGCTGATGAAGAAGTCTGGTGTCAACCTCGTGGCCTACGGTGTGGTCGAATTCGACGGTGACGAGGCGAAGGCCCGCCCGATCTTCGACTTCGCGAAGGCGATGGGGATCAAGTCGATCAGTGCGAATCCGAAGAAAGACGCCGCGACGTTCAAGGTGCTCGACAAACTCGTCGAGGAGTACCAGGTCAACATTGCGATTCACAATCACGGTCCCGGAGCGCTCTATGACAAGATCGACGACGTGGTGAATGCCGTGAAGGATCACCATCCGCGTGTGGGAGCCTGTGTGGACACAGGGCACTTCCTGCGGAGCAAGGAGAGTCCTGTCGAGGCGATCGAGCGTCTCAAAGGACGCGTCTTCGGCGTCCACCTGAAGGATGTGAAGGACGCCAAGATCTTCAAGATCGTGGGTGAGGGGGATCTCGACGTGGTGGGTTGCCTCAAGGCACTGAAGGCGCAGAACTACCAGCACTGTCTCGCCCTCGAGTACGAAGAGAATCCCGAGAACCCGGTGGCCGATCTTGAGATCTGCATCGCCAACGTCAAGAAGGCCCTCGCGGCCCTCTAAAACGGGTGGAGTTCCGGAGGGCCGGTTGTCCAGCATCCTTCGGAAATCGGAGGCAAGCGCGGGGGTCCCCTTGGTGAAGGGGCCCCCGTCGCTGTTTTGAGTTTCTTTTCGGGCACCGATTGCCCTGAGCTCGCCATTGGAATCCTCCACCTTGGTGTGCGAGATGCCCGCCCGGTCCGTCTGACCGAGGGCAGTCGCGGCGCGGAATGAACTTCCCCCACTTCCCGGTTGCAGACAGGGACTTCCATGACACGTCCAACTCTGGCTTCCCGTCGGCAGTTCCTGGGACGGGCATTGTCCACTGTTGCGACGGGAGGGGCGCTGGCGACGGCTGTGCTGCGTCCCGGTGTGGGACGAACCCAGGCCGCACCGCTCGAGCGGGCCCTGATTTCCATCACTCTTGATCTCGAGATGAGCCGAAATTTCCCACAGTGGGAGATGACGCATTGGGATTATGAGAAGGGGAATCTGGATGCCGACACCAAGGCCTACGCGGTCGAGGCAGGTCAGCGGGTGCGTGAGCGTGGCGGGGTGATCCACTACTTCTGCGTGGGACGTGTGCTCGAGCAGGAGAATGTGACCTGGCTGAAGGAACTGGCCGAGTCGGGACACAAGATCGGCAATCACACCTACGACCACGTCAACATGCTGGCCCAGAAGCCGGCTGACGTGCAGTTCCGGTTCCAGCGTGCCCCCTGGCTGATGCGGGGGCAATCGGTTGCGGCCGTTCTGCAGGACAACGTGCGGATGACCAATGAGGCGCTGCAGGCCCGGCTGGGAATCCAGGCGAGCGGCTTTCGGACCCCCGGTGGGTTTGCCACCGGTCTCGACGGGCGCGAAGACCTGCAGAAAATGTTGCTGGGGGAGGGGTTCTCGTGGATCAGCAGCAAGTACCCCAGCCACGCCACGACCATTGCGGGAGAACGCCCCTCCGCGGCGGTCTTCGCCGACATCGTCCAGAAACAGGCCGCTGCCCAGCCCTACCGCTACCCCACCGGCTTGTGGGAAATTCCCATGAGCCCGATCAGCGACATTGGAGCGTTTCGCGGGGGACGATGGCCGCTGGAGGATTTTCTGGAAGCAGTCCGCCGGGGAGTGACTTGGGCGATCGAGAACCGTGGGGTGTTTGACTTCCTCGCCCATCCCTCGTGCCTGCTGGTGGCTGACCCCCGGTTCCAGGTGATGGAACTGATCTGTGACCTGGTCCAGAGGTCGGAGGGCAGGGGGGTGGTGGTCGATCTCGACCGGGTCTTCCAGAGCCTGGTCCCCACCTGAAATCCCGAACCCTATTCCCCCCCCATGACCACACTGGTTGACCTTTGGAACACAACCGTCTCCCAATTGGGGGATCGCATTGCCCTGGTCTCGCCCCGCACGTCTGCGACCTGGCATGACTTGGCGGAGGGGGCGCGGCGGGTGGCCAACTGGCTGCTGGAGATGGGGATTGTTCCCGGTGATCGGGTGGTCGTCCAGTTGCCCAACTCGGCCGAATACATGGCGGCCTGGTTTGGGATCCTGCAGGCGGGAGGGGTGGCCGTGGCACTGCACCCCGAATTGCTCCCTGCGGAAACCGAGCGTCTGTGTGCGCATTGCGAAGCGGGGGCGATGGTGGCGCCCGCCAGCCAGTCGCCAGTGGTGCGCCGAGAGGGGATGCGGATTCTGTCGTGCATGCCGCACAGCCCCCGGTTGTTCCCGGACCTCCCGGACGCGCCTTCCGCCACTCCGCGGAAAGGATGTCCGGACGTTCGCCCCGAGATGCTGGCACAGATCATCTACACGTCGGGAACGACTGGTCATCCGAAGGGGGTGTGCCTGACACATGCGGCCCTGGTGGCCAATACCCAGGCGATCGTGCAATGCCTGGAGATGACCGATCGTGACTCGGGGTTGGCGGCACTGCCATTTGTCTACAGCTATGGTCAATCGGTATTGCTGACACATGTCGCGGTCGGGGCGAGACTGGTGTTGCCGACCGACCTCGTGTTCTGGAATCGAACGCTGGACCTGATCCAGAACCAGCGGATCACCGGTTTCAGCGGCGTTCCCTCGACGTTTGCCATGCTGTTGGCAAAGTCGAATTTCACAAGCCGGTCGTTTCCCCACCTGCGTTACATCACGTGTGCCGGCGGGGCGATGCCCGAGGAGATTTTCGAGCGGGTGCGGGGTGTTCTGCCCCACGTCGATATTCACCTGATGTATGGACAGACCGAGGCGTCGGCCCGGTTGTCGATGCTGGCTCCCGGGGAGGTCAGAAAGCGTCCTCGATCGATCGGAAAGGGCCTGCCAGGGGTGACCCTGGAGGTCATCAATGAACAGGGACATCCCGTCGAAGCCGGGGAAATCGGGGAATTGGTCGCCCGGGGGCCGAACCTGATGCAGGGCTACTGGAAAGAGCCTGATCTGACAGCCCAGGTGCTTCGGAAGGGATGGTTGCATACGGGGGACCTGGCGCAGAAGGATGCCGAAGGTTATCTGTTCATCGTGGGGCGGCGGACCGACATGATCAAGGTGGGGTCCTATCGGGTGGCACCGATGGAGTTGGAAGAGGTGGTGCTGGGGTGTCCGGAGGTCGCGGAAGTCGCCGTGGTGGGGGTGCCGGATCCGATCTGGGGCCAGGTGCCGGTCGCGTATGTCGTACTCAATGACTCCCGGAAAACCGCCGTGACCGAGGAAATGGTCATTTCACGCGTGTCAGAGCAACTTCCGGGTTTCAAACGCTTGCGGGCTGTGCGGTTTGTGCCGAGTTTGCCACGGACCAGGAATGGCAAGATTGATCGCCGGCGATTATTGGACATCGAGTCGGGGGAGGAACCGGATTCGGCAGAGTGACGGCAATAAATATGCCGGGTCCTGAAATTCTTTTTCATTTGTGCTCAGTGCAGAACTTGACCATTTGTCGGGGTTTTTTGGAATCGCGCAGGGAAGGTGTTTTGAATTTCTGTTTTCAAAGATTCTCAATTGAAGAGTGAACTGTATTCTCGATATGACAGAAGCCGCCACGCGAGTCGCGGGTGGGGACCCTGCAGCGCGGGACCGTCGAATTTCAGGGTGTTTCCCGGTGACTGTGACTTCTCCCCTCGACCCATCTCAGATTGATATCGGCGAAGAGCCGGCCGCTGAGGTT
>Ga0315902_10012598_pt1 | contig 10993 bp, 29 predicted proteins | sample LakEriMetagenome_9_FD_203523 | JGI IMG/M metagenome (GOLD analysis project Ga0315902, IMG submission 203523) | Freshwater fungal communities from buoy surface, Lake Erie, Ohio, United States - Buoy 12 MA117 | ecosystem: Environmental > Aquatic > Freshwater > Lake > Lake biofilm | place: USA...
CCCCTTTCCTGCAACGCTAATGTCTTGGCATGGGAAACCGCCGCATATTCCGTCAACGGCAATTCCATCGGCAGCAAGTCGCTCTGCGGTAAGTTCGCGCACGTCTCGGTAGCAGGGGACGCTGGGCCAGTGCTTTTTGATGACATTCCTTGGAAACTCCTCAATTTCACAAAATGCGACGGTTTCAAATCCGCCAGTGCGTTCAAGGCCAAGACTGAAGCCTCCTATCCCGCTAAACAGATCGAGAACCTTTAGCTTGCTCATTCTGCGTCATACCAACTTAGCGCGGCACGCTTTGTCTGCTGTCCAGGCTCATTGCCCGGTAACCAATAGCGCGGCGGCTTTTCGTAATCGCAATTCAGATAACCTCGATTCCAAGCAATCCGGCGGATGTTGAATGGCAACCGATCAATCGCAGACTGAGATATGTTCCCTTCCTTGATCTGCTTCATCGTGCGGTCAAAGTCAGTTTCAACGGATTCTAATCGCGGATGACCATCGGCACCAACCACCCATTTTATGTCATGGCGGATAACCTGATCATTTCCGCCCTTTTCGTGGCCATGAAGATATTTGTTCCAGTGATCGCACCATCCCTGCGGCGTGCGCTTTTCACCCTCTTGTTTCGGAGCGGATTTTAACAGGCGGTTATTCATATGAACCCTCAATCAGTTTAGCCAAGCTTTTCGGCTGGAGGAAAAAATCAAAGTCGGCTTTCCAGCTACGGTCGTTCTGCCCTTGCAGAAACCGGCTTCGTCGAATCGTGGCAAGTGCATCTTGAAATTCTTCCAGCGAGGTATCCTTGCACCTGGCCGCAAGTTTGCGCTTTCGATCCGCAGTCAGCTTGACCACCCTCGCCAAGCCAAGCTCGGCAGCAGTGATATTCCATGCCTCAACAATTTCAATCGGGCGGACGGGTGAAACGCCAGTTTCACTAGAACCTTTAGGTTCTATAAGCGGTTCTTGGTTAGTGGTTAGTGGTTTATGGTTAGTGGTTAGGGTTACGACTGGGATGCTATCCGGTTCCGACTGGAAACCCACTGGGTTTTTGATCTGTTGTTTTTTAACGCTTTTTGGTCTTCCACCCTGCTTGCCATTGGCGCGATTGCGCTCCGCTTGCTTGTGATATTCGGCTATTTCTGCATCGCAACGCGTATGCCTAAAGCCATCATCTGACCGTTTAAACATGTCATTGAGAACGATCTGAACAACTTCGGTATCCATTCGGATACGTCTCGCAACCCACTGGGTTTCCAATGGGATTGGTCTTTCGTTTTCGTAATACATGTCAAGCAAGCGGCGGTAGGCTAAGTCCTCATCATTCGACAAGTGCCTGGTTGATCTGGCGTAATCGCCAATGCTAAATCGGTAATAGTGCATCGCGCCTACTCCACTGGGAGGCGCTTAAAGTCCCCGCACCAATCTGCTCGATACACCTTGGGCCAAATACCCCTGCCGGTTACAATATCTAGGTATGGCGCTTTCTTGCGACAAAGCATCTCTGGATTTTCTCCGAAGCTAATATCGTCAAAGAATCGGCAGTTTTCACAGACTCTGTCTATGATGTCATCAACCGCAATGTGTTGCGGGACGGGTGCTTTAATGGTAAGTGTCTTGCGTTTCATGCGAACGTCCTTTCGCGTGTGTGGGCGGGTTGAGCTTGCAGGCTCCCCGTCCACATTCTTTTCCATATTTTGGCGTTTAAGTCAATCTCAGTTCCCAGTCAGGATACAGATGCCGGAACAGTGCAGCGCGAAGCGGGAAGTCTCTGCTGATAGCCAACTTGGTGGGCGGCTTAACATCCTCCGCGATCAGCTTCCCTCGCTCGACGTACGAAAAATCGGGTCGATAAGATGCAGTCCGTCCGTTGCTCATTTTCAAGGGCTTACCGTTGATCACGAACTCAAACTTCGGCTCGATTGTCAGCCCTTCGATCTCCCGGCCTCGCTGTAGCAAATGCAGTTGATCGCAACGCTTGGCTTCACGCTTTGAGGCGTGCAGATGCCCAGCAGAGCAGGCGGTTTTCTTAGCGAAGTATTTAGTCACGCAAAGCCATTTCTACACGCTCGACAGCGGCTGCGAAGTCATCATCAATGGCGATAAGATCCTGAACCACCCGCACGCCATGAAACGCTGTGCTATGGTCTGTGCGGCCCAGCATACGCGCCATCTGAAGATAAGACATATGCGGACAGTTTCGGCTCATCACATACCAAGCCACCTGTCTCGCCCTGACCGGCTTTTTCTTTCGGCTGTTGCTTTCCAGACTTTCCTTGTCGATCTGAAACTCATTCATCACCGCTTTGACCACGGACAATCCGCTTCGCCTTGATCGAAGCACGGCGGCTGGCCGATACCATTTCGGAAACATGTTCATTGTGCCAGCCTCCGATAATATTCAATTTCGTGAGGCTTCAGCTTGCTGTGCTTCAGGTGATACGATGCCAGCGCGGCCAATAGCGGATCGTCTGTTCTGCGGCGGATATGACCGCGAAAGCTTCGATCGCTTTTGAAGTCCCAGCCGGACGGATTGCCTTGTCCTGGCAGGTATTTCTTCGGAAGGGATGCACGCATTTTAGCCATGTCGGTTTTAGATAAGGTCACGCCGAAGCGGTGGCGAACATGGGCGAGGATGGTGCTGTCATCGCTGATGTATGTGGCGAGATAACGGGCTAGGGCTATCGCGGTCGATGGAGATTCATAGATCATGGCTGAAGCCTTTCAACCAGATCGCTGCGGTTCATTGCCTTAGCCATCTCGATAGCCTTTTGACGGGCTGCAACGCGGCTGGGCAGGAATCGCCCTTCATTGTCACGGGCCTGCTTGGGCTTAAACCAACGCCTTAAAACGCTTTTAATCATGATAGTTCTCCGTTGCTTTTCTAAATGCTTCTACAAATTCAGAATAACCCAAGCTGCACAGCAGGCTGTTGGATGCTTGATCGAACGCTTTGTGCAGTTCGTTGCCGCTGAAGTTGGTCGTAAGTTGCTCGGCTAATGCCTTTGCCTCTGCGGGCGTGATCGGGCATGTTTTCGAGGTGGTCAGCATATGCCCGTCTGCCACGCCACGGATCGCCAAGTGCTACGTCCATTGCGCTGTCCCGCTTGTGACCGTTCTGCCCTAGCGATGTGCTGTCTGCGCTGGCGAAACGGATAATCGCGTGCGACCGCGATCCCCCGCATCATATGAATTGTCGGCCATTGGTTGCCTAAAAATGTAGCAACTTCATCCATCCTGCGGTGATATGCCTCACAACCAACCGCTTGTTCGTCTGCTGCGATGCCACCCTTGGCTTCGTCAAAGCGACCGACCCAGCCGAAGCAGACGCGCTCATATTTATCACATAGGCGACCGAGGCGTTCAATCGGGCCATCCATATGCCACAGAGGCGCTCCCCATTGATCGAAGGGCCAATCATTCAATAAACCATCATTGATCTGTGAGGGAGCGCCAGGACTATCAGGAATAACCGCCCAGCGACCTTCAATCAGGCGAGGTTCAAGCCATTGATAGTAATCTGACCAATCTCGTTCCTCTGCCCATTCCTGACCAGCTCGGAGTGCGGCTTGCCAAAATGAGAATGCGCCATTGTCGAACATGATTTTGGGACAATGTGCTTCAGCCAGATGCACTTGATCGGGACGATAGAAGGAAATGCAAGCAGACCGATTTGGCATAATCGCCTCGAAAGCCGCATTCGGGACAATTGGTGTACCGTGATAGATAACAGCACGGCGCTCAGGAACGCTTTTCATGGTTTCTCCTTATGAATTATTTTCCATTGTGATTTGATCTGATCGGGCCGGATAAACTGCCAGCCCATCTTCTGAAGCAGTGCGCCGGTAACATAGCGCGGCGGATAAAAAGCTGCCGTATCTGGTTTTAAGTCAGACACGGCAGCTAGGAACCAGTCGGGGAATGCGTTGAAACCGACTGGGTAGGAGCTTGTTGATCTATATCTGCCAAAGCCTTTTCCAGCTTGCCAATCGTCGGCAGCGTCGGGGGTATGCCCTGCTTAGTATAACGATATGCAATCGAAGGTGAAACCTTTGCTGACTTGAACAAGGCGTTCAGTTCGATGCGGCGATCAAAGGCGGCTTTCGCAACCTCATCCATGAGTGTTTTTCTGTCCATATCGCCCCAGTAAATTAGATTGATTTTGATTTCAATAGAAAACATTTGCACTTTTTTGCTTGCATATGTTCAAGGGATTGGTATTGTCGCTTTAACAACAACGGAGGCAAAAATGCGCAAAATCATTTACCCAACATACGATAACCCGCCAACCACCGACGAAGAACGCGCATTGATCGAGCGTCTTAAAGCGCGGCCAATGTCACCCGCTCTGGCCGAGCGCATCGAGCGCATCAACAAGGTTTTCGGGGTGAAGTCATGAACGGTGGCCTTCAGCAATTCAATCGCGTCTTGGAAAGCGTGCAGCCGATCACGGTCTGGCCGATGCAGCCGATAGACGTAGAATTTTACCTTAACGCCAGCGAAGAAGCTTGGAACGCAGAAATGACCCGCCGGTATGGCGACGATTGGGAGACGATAGATGGATAAAGAAACACTCACAGAGATGGCAGGATTCTTCCTTTTCCCCATGTGCTTGATTTGGATTTGGAGCCTTCTATCGTGATTCCCTATGTATCAGACGAAGCCTTTGAGGCGCTTGATCAAGCTGACGAATGGACGCAGCAAGAGTGGAATGAATGGAAAACAGAACAGGAGTTGAAAGATGACGAAGCCTAATATTGCCCAGCGCATCAATGCAGCGATGGCCGACGTGGATTATATCCAGAAGGAAAAGAAGCAGGGCATGAATTACAGCATCGTGTCGCATGATGCCGTGACCGCCAAGGTTCGCCCAATCCTTCAGAAGCATGGCGTGGTTTACTATCCCCGTAATATGCAAGTCGAGCAGAACGGCAACCGCACGCAGGCAACTTTTGACGTGCGCTTCGAGAACATTGACGATCGGTCAGACTTTATCGACGTTGCGACTTTCGGCTATGGCGTTGATCCCCAGGACAAGGGGCCAGGTAAGGCAATGTCCTATGGCGTCAAATACGCGCTCCTGAAGGTGCTGGGGCTTGAAACGGGCGATGACCCCGATACAGTCCAAGATGCCAGTGCAAACCACCAGAGCGCCTCTGTGGAGGTCATCAGCGATACACAGTGCGATATACTGCGGACTCTGATTGAAGCCAGCGGCTCCAACATCGTTTCGCTCTGCCAATTTTACAAAATCAAATCGCTGCCGGAATTGCCAGCCAGCAAGTTCGCGCACGCTGAAAAGAGCCTCAAGAATAAGCTTACGAAGGGACAGGAAGCATGATCGACATATTTGTGGACATTGAAACCATTCCAAACCAGTCGCCTGAATATAGGGCGATGGTGCGGAAGAATATTAAGGCTCCAGCGCAATTCAAAAAGCAGGATAGCATCGACGTCTGGCTGGCAGAAAATGCAGAAACAGCAACGGATGAAGCCATCGCCAAAACAAGCTTTGATCCTGCCTTGGGACATATTGCCTGCATCGGATGGGCAATCGGTGACGGCCAAGCCCAATGCTATGACGCCCGCAAGGTGGAAGAAGAAGTAAACGTTCTTGAATCATTCTTCCATAATATAATTGAAAGCTGCGGCGTTCACACAGCACGCTGGATCGGCCACTACATCAGCGGCTTTGATCTGCGGTTTCTGTTGAACCGCGCCATTATCTTGGGAGTCAAATTGCCATCTGCGCTGATATTCCCCCGCGACATTAAGCCATGGTCGGATCAGGTGTTTGACACAATGGTATCTTGGGCAGGCCCGAAAGGCTCGATCAGCCAAGACAATCTTGCCAAGGCATTCGGCCTTGCAGGAAAAGGCGATTTTGATGGCAGCATGGTAGCAGAAGCTTGGGCAAACGGCGAACACGATAAGATTGCCAACTATTGCTTGAGCGATGTCGAGACCGTGCGTGAGATTTACCGGCGCTTCAAAGCCGTTGGATACTGAAAGGAATAATATGAGCAGTTTGGTAAGGCGTATTCAGCGCCAGATATATCCCTCGACCACCGGCAATCCGGCACGCCAGAAATTTTACAATGGACGCGGCCAGAGATTGGGAATCACCAGCCCGAAATGCAAAAGCCTGATCGCCAGGCTGGCACGGGAAAAACGCAATGCAGAAAGGCAGATTAAATGACAGTTATCACAACAATCGTCGGCAATGTCGGCAAGGATGCAGTTTATAAAGAAGGGCAGAGCGGAAAAGGCTTTGTCAGCTTTTCGGTCGGCGCTTCGGTAGGCTGGGGCGAGAAAAAAGAAACGCTCTGGTTCGACGTGACCAAATGGAACGCACGGCCCAAGCTGGCAGAGATGGTTCTAAAGGGAACGAAGATTACCGTTGTGGGCGAACTGTCGACCCGTGAGCATAACGGCAAGACTTATCTTCAGATCAATGCCCAGACTGTCGATCCGCAAAGCCGGTCAGGTGGTGCAGCACCGCAGGAAGCACCAACCGACAATCATGATAGCTGGGACTCAGAAGTTCCGTTTTAAGGGAAAGGTAAATTTTATGGAAAATATTATTGCAATGACCGTTCAGACTGCCGTGCAGTTGAGTGGAATATCCAGAAGTGTATTATATGAAGCTCTTAAGAAAGGCGATTTGAAAGCTAAAAAATCAGGAAGGCGCACACTCATCATGCGCGTCGACCTAGAGAATTACATATTGTCGCTGGAAAAATATTAATGCTTCCGCCTCGTCGCCCCCAACCCGAAAAGCGTGCCAAGCGGTTTGTATCGCCAGCGCATTGTCGGTTCGTTCGCTCCCATGCCTGCTGTGCGTGCCACTCATACGATCATATTGAGGTCGCTCACGTCAGAACAGGAACGAACGGGGGGATGGGGCTTAAGCCTGGGGACTATTGGACGATCAGTCTTTGCCGCGATTGCCACTCTGAACAGCACAGGATTGGAGAAAGGTCATTCGAGGCGAAGCACGGCATCGACATGAAGGAACTTGCACGGGCGTTTGTGAAAGCCTCGCCAAAGCGGGTTGATCTGGAAAGGGCGCGTGATGGATAAGCGCACGATCAAGCTGGTTTGCAAAGCGCATAGGGATAGGGCTGCGGATCTTATCTATAAAGCCCCACAAGGCTATGTGGTCGCCATCGGGGAGGAAACCCGCACCCAAGAGCAGAATAGGCTCATGTGGCCGCTTATAGCCGACATACAGGCGCAAGTCGCAGAGACTGCCACATACTCAGCCGACGATATGAAATTACGCTTCTTGCACGCTCTAGGCCAAGAAATGCGATTCCTGCCTGAACTTGAAGGGTCGGGAATGTTTCCAGTCGGTCAGCGATCCAGCACGCTGTCGAAGTCACAGTTTACCGCGCTGATTGAATTGCTGTTCGCCTATGGAGCGAAGCATGGCGTGCGCTGGTCTGATAAGTCGCAGCGAACAATTGAAGGGATAAAATAATGGATTGGAATAAAACACGCGAGACGTTTCGCACTTTGTTTGCGGACACGCGCACTGCTGGAATGATAAATATCAACGTGCCGGTTCCAGAAACCGATTGGAATTATACCACTACCCTAGAAGACGATGACAGCCTTTTAATGGTTATAGAAGGCGATGTTATAAGGGCGTCTGACAAAACCGCTTGGCTGCATTTTTCTGCATATGATGCGCGAGAAATGGCGGCAATTCTGCTGGGCTTTGCCGATGCTTCTGATGCCAGAAAAAATGGGGATGACCGTTAACGCCTGCCGGGCCATCTGGACAGCCATCCCCTGAACGATGCGGACAAGGCGAAAAGTCACACCGTTCATATTCATATATACCAGCACCAAAATTGATTTGTCGGGTGTGATTAAAAATATACTTTTGCGCTTGACCTATGTGGGAATTTGTGGGAATGATGCTGCATCAACAAAGCAACGGGCAATTCCGCCCATCCAAAAAAGGAGGTTGCGATGTTTTATTCCCTCGATCAGGCGATGGCCCAGGCCACCCCGGCAGCTTGCAAGGAAGTTCTTTCGCAGGGCTTCAAGTTTGCGGTAGCAGTAGAAACTGCTGCTGGTCGCTGGTTCATCCTGAACACTGCTGACATGGAGGCGGCTAACAATACCGCACGCCAATGGGTTGATGTTCACGGCGCACGCGGCGCTTCGATCTGGCGCATTTTTGAGGACGGACTCGCTCCCAAATCTCTCGCCACAATTTTCGCAGAGCCTGAATGGGAGGACGCATAATGATCGCAGCATATTTCACCAAAGGTGGCAAGAACAAGCTGGATACGCTTGATGTGGTGCGCCTGACCAATGGCGACCGCGAATGGATTGAAACCATGTCCGTCATGGGCAAGCGCGAGGCGCGCAAGGTTGCCGAAAGCATGGGCGCGAAGCCTTGGAATTTTTAACAGGAGAGAATGATGCCACCTAAAGAATATATGACCGTTCGTGTTGATAGCGAGCTTCGAGACAAGATTGAGCAGATCGCCAAAGCGGAGCATCGCTCAATCTCAGCGCAAGCACGCATGATGCTGATCAAGGCTGTCGAGGAGCGAGGCAATGAGCATAAGGTTTGAAACAAAGGGATCAGACAACTGGCGTAGGCGTTCAGGCTATCAGCGCACGCAGCGTGTTCCTGGCCCGATCATTCCGATGGAAGCCCCTGCTGGCTTTTTTCAAAGACTCGCTTCGTTGATTGGAAAGCGTCATGGCTGATATTGAAATCACTACAGGAAGCAGCACAATGACAGATGATCTGATTGAGCGGCTGCACTCATGTGAATATGTCGCATATTATGATGGTGAACCGGGAATTGTGGCAGATGAAAATTTGCTACACGAAGCAGCCGACCGCATCGAAACACAGGCAAACACCATTGAAGAACTGCAAGCCGCCAATGAAAGATGGGCTATCGCCTTCAATCAAGCAGAAGAACGCGCCAACGGTCGCATCGAAGCCCTGCAAGCTGAGAATGCGCGGCTATTGCGGTTTCAGAGTTCTACTTGGCCAAGTTGGCCAAAATTACGGAACACACGCGTATGCCCAACATAACACTACAGGAGACAGGGCAATGACCGAGATTGAAAAGAAAGCCCTTGCGCTGGTGAATGAGATAGCCGCTGCTCGCGGAACATCGTATCCCTGTGTTGACCGCGCAAACGACAGCCGTTGGGAAGCCCTATGCCGCGCCATCGAACAACACGAAGCGTTCCAGCAAGAGGTGAGCGGGGTGATGACGTATATCAAGGCTCTCTACCCCACACTGCCAAGGAACTTTAACCGCTTCATCATCCCCGCGCCCAAGCCTGACCCGCTGGTGGAGGTGTTGCATGAGGTTGACACGGGGCCAGAGTGGGACAGCCCCGAAGATTACTGCAACAAAATCCGCGCCGCACTGGAAGCCCGTGGGCTGGAGATAAGGGAGAAGAAAGATGACTGACCGAACAGAAGCAATGGACAACCTGATTGCACAGGATGCGGATCTGATTGACGTTGCCTCTAAGGTAACGGAAGCTGACCGAGATGCGGCGAAGCATTTTTGGCAGAAGTCATTTGAGGGTGATTTTTATACACTACCCCAAGCCTTCGCCCGTCACCGCCAATACGGATACGACCAAGGGTATTACGACGGACGGCAAGTCGATGGCGCAGAAGAACGCGCAAAGATTGTCGCTTACGCCCGTGGTCATGGTGGAAATGCTTGGTCTCGAGACGTTTTGTATTTTGCCGAAAAGGTCGAAGCAGGGGAGCATTTGAAATGACTGACGATTTAGTGCAGCGGTTGCGGAGAACATACCGCAAGGAATTTCCGGTGACAGGTTCAATGATTGCCGACAATTCAAACAGGCTGCGTCCGTTCCCTATTTTGGCAGCCGAGGTTCCGTTTAATCCCGATGGCCACGAAGCAGCAGACCGCATCGAAGCCCTGCAAGCCGACAATGCGAAGCTGCGTGCGGCTTTGGCCCCGTTCGTTGACTTTTGGGAATGGGACACAATCAAGACCTTCATGGATTATCCAGTATCACAGTGTTTTACCCCCGCTACATTTTTAAGGGCAGTCAAAACATTCCATGAAACAAGCGAAACCTTTACACGTTCCAGCGACACGTAAAGAAAAGGGGACTATGTTTACACATAGCCCCCACCCCCTGTTTCAGTTCAAGTCAATGATCAATCGGGTGCATCTCTAGCTTTGGCGGCAATGAGGCCACCGCCTAATATCAAGCCCAATGCCTCACCCACCTGCGTAATCTGAATACCTAGCTTCGGCGCACCAGCAATGGCTACAATGGTTCCGACGCCTACATAGGTGCTAGGTTCTTTGGCTCGTGCCTTGATCCAGCGAAATGCTTTCTTCATTGTCACGTCTCCTTCATGCTTCGTTGATGGACACCTTGCCACCAGTCATTTGCACTGGGCCACCAATGACGGGTTCGCCTTTGGGCCAGCGCGATGCAACAAGCCGAGATTTGCCCAGCTTCATCACATTCACAGCGTTGGACTGATTGCCGCCCAACACATAATAGAATCCAGCATCCTCACCGAGGTAAAAGCCAACATGGCCCCCACCAGCGCGATCAAAGACAAGGATTGCGCCAGGAGCCAGTCGATCACGCCGCAGCAAAGATCCGTAATCAGACCATGCTTTCGCACGCATATAGAATTTGGGATAAGGCAGGTTTGATTCCTGCATACAGTGAGCCACAAAGACACCGCACCAAGGCGTTTCGTCATTGCTCCACCAAGCGTTCAACTTGCCAAGCCAGCGGATAATCGTCTGGTTATGACGTGGGCCGGGAATTTCCTTAAGCCCATCATAAGACCTTGCGATCTTCAGCCAGCTAGGTTCGCTCATAACAGCCCCAATTTAGTCCCTGCAAAGCCCATAACGACCATCACCATGCCAAGGATGAATCTGTCCACCCAAGCGTTGGTTTCTTTCGTCTTGGGTGCTGCAATCTCCAATGCGGACAAGCG
>Ga0315902_10012599_pt1 | contig 10992 bp, 9 predicted proteins | sample LakEriMetagenome_9_FD_203523 | JGI IMG/M metagenome (GOLD analysis project Ga0315902, IMG submission 203523) | Freshwater fungal communities from buoy surface, Lake Erie, Ohio, United States - Buoy 12 MA117 | ecosystem: Environmental > Aquatic > Freshwater > Lake > Lake biofilm | place: USA...
GGACGAGCACGTGAAGCGTGGGGATGGCGGCCGGCGGCGGGCTGGCCGCCGCGGCGCCGCCGGGAAGCCCGGTGGACGCACGCGGGGTGGCGGGCGGTGCCGACTCGGGATCGGGGGCGGGGCGGTTCTCCTGGCCGGAGTCCCCCGGCTTCCGCCGGGGGCTTGTCGGCAAGGATGGCGACGAGACGGCGGCGTCGAGCGCGGCGACGAGGTCGTGGCGGAGTTTTCCCAGCACGCTGAAGGGCAGCATCGGGCGGCCCTGGATGTCGGCCGTGAGTGCGCGGAGTTCGAAGGGCGTGCCGCCGAGGCGACCGAGTTGGGCTCGGAGCGTGTCGGCGTCGATCGCATGCTTCGTCGCCTCCTGGGCGGGCGATTCCGACTCGGCCTCGATCCGTGTACCCGCAGCCGTCACGGCCGACACTTTCACCGGAGTCCCCGGCGTCGCCGTCACGTGCATGTCCACCGGTTGCCGCCGCAACGGCGTCTCGGCCGCGAATGTCTTCCGCAGTCGTGACGTGAGCTGCGGGTCGTCGGTCTTCCAGACGGCCTGGCCGGGTCCGATCGCGTCGAGGTCGGCGGTGTCGCGCCCGAAGGTGAGTTCCACACGTCCGGCCGTCACGGGCTCGGTCACCGAGATGCCCGCCTGAAAAACCTCGTAGACGCGGCCGCCCACGGCGTCGTCGCTCGTCGCGCCCGCCGCGAAGGCGACGCCGTCGCCGCGTTTCACCCCGCCGGCGAGCCCCGACGCGAGATCGACCGTCACGCGGCCGCGCCGCACCTCCACGACCGTCCCCAGACGCACGCCGCGTTTCGCGCTCGTCTCGGCCGGCACGAGCATCTTGTGGTCGCAGCCCTGCAGCCAGCCCGGGGAAAAGCCACGGGAGAAGGAGAGTTCCATCTCCTCGACCTCGCGGGGCGTGAACTCGACCGGCCGGCCGGCGACGGCCGTGTCGATCGCCGTGCGGTAGTGGCGGGTGATGTTGGCGACGTACTCGGGCGTCTTCAGTCGGCCCTCGATCTTGAACGACGACACGCCGGCCGCGATCAGTTCCGGCGTCAGGGCGTAGGCGGCCAGATCCTGGGGGGAGAGCAGGTATTTTTGATTGCCGAGATCGACGTCCTTCCCGTCGCAGACGAGGTCGTAGGGCAGCCTGCAGGCCTGGGCACACTGGCCGCGGTTCGCGCTGCGGCCGCCGAGCGACTCGCTCGTCAGGCATTGCCCCGAGTAGGCCACGCAGAGCGCGCCGTGCACAAACACCTCGAGGGGCATGGCCGTGAGGCGGCGGATCGCAAGGATCTCGTCGATCGACAGCTCCCGGGCGACGACCACCCGATCCATGCCGAGTTCCTCGGCCAGCGCGATCGTCTCGGCGCTCGTGAGCGTCATCTGCGTCGAGGCGTGCAGCGACAGGGCGGGCACGATCTCCTTGAGCAGACGGGCCGCCCCCACGTCTTGCACGAGCACGGCATCGACCCCCGCCTCGGCCACGGCCAGGGCCACCCGCTCGAACTCGGCCAGTTCGTCGCTGAAGACGAGCGTGTTGAGCGTGGCGTAGCCCTTGAGGCCGTGGCGGTGCAGCATCGCCATCAGCCGCGGCAGCTCGGCGAGTGGAAAGTTGGCCGCCCGGGCCCGGGCGTTGAAGCCGGCGTGGAGGCCGAAGTAGACGGCGTCGGCGCCGTTGGCGATCGCCGCGCGGACGCAGTCCCAATCGCCCGCCGGGGCGAGCAACTCGGGAGCGGTGGCCATCGAAGCGTCAGTCATCAGATCTTCGAACGAGTATAGAACGCTTTATCGAGGACCACGCTCCAGAGTCGAGGAGGCTCGGGGCCGCCAGTGCCCAGGGAGCCGGCGTAGTTGACCAGCGGAGGCATGGATGCCGCAGCGCAGGCAACTCCGAGCGAGCGAAGGGCAGGATGCCCGCAGCGAGCGTCCGGCGAGCGGGCACGGGCAGCCCCGAGCCGGCCCCACCAAAACCGCTCTCAATTTGAAGCGAGCCTCACTCCTGGTCGCCGCGCAACTTCGCGAGAACCGTGTAGTCCTCGAGCGTGGTCGTGTCGCCGACGGTCTCCTTGCCGGCGGCGATGTCGCGGAGGAGCCGCCGCATGATCTTGCCGCTGCGGGTCTTGGGGAGCGTGGCGGTGAAGTGGATGTCGTCCGGAGCGGCCAGGGCACCGATCTGCTGGCGGACGTGCTTTCGCAGGGCGTCCTTGAGGGCGTCGTCGGGCTCGCCGGAGCGGAGTGTGACGAACACGGCCACGGCCTCGCCCTTCACGTCGTGCGGCCGGCCCACGGCGGCCGCCTCGGCCACGCTCGGATGGCTGACGAGGGCGCTTTCGATCTCGATCGTGGAGAGCCGGTGGCCGGCGACGTTGAGCACGTCGTCGATGCGGCCCATGATCCAGTAGTAGCCGTCCTTGTCCTGACGGGCGTTGTCGCCGGCCAGATACTTGCCCGGGACCTTCGACCAGTAGGTCTCGACGAACCGCGCGTCGTCGCCCCAGATGCCGCGGAGCATGCCCGGCCATGGCTTCTGCATCACCAGCCAGCCACCCTCCCCCTGCTCGACCGGTTCGCCGGAGGCGTCCACGATCTCGGGGCAGACGCCGGGCAGCGGCAGCGTGCAACTGCCGGGCTTCGTGGGTGTGCAGCCGGGCAGCGGGCTCATCATGATCCCGCCCGTTTCGGTCTGCCACCAGGTGTCGACGATCGGGCAGCGCTTGCCGCCGATCACCTCGTGGTACCACATCCAGGCCTCGGGATTGATGCCCTCGCCCACGCTGCCGAGCAGCCGCAGGCTGGAGAGGTCGCGGCCCTCGATGTGCTGCATGCCCCACTTCATGAACGAGCGGATGGCGGTGGGCGCGGTGTAGAAGATCGTCGGCTTCTCCTGCTCGATGATCTCCCAGAAGCGGCCTTCGTGCGGGGCGTTCGGGGCGCCCTCGTAGATGAGGATGCTCGCGCCGGCGGCGAGCGGGCCGTAGGTGACGTAGCTGTGGCCCGTGATCCAGCCGCAGTCGGCCGTGCACCAGAAGAGGTCTTCCTCTTGCAGGTCGAAGACCCACTCGGCCGTGGTCTTCGCCCAGAGCAGGTAGCCGGCCGTGGTGTGCTTGATGCCCTTCGGCTTCCCGGTCGATCCGCTGGTGTAGAGGATGAACAGCGGCGCCTCGGAGTCCATGGCGGCTGGGGGCTTGTCGGCGGGCATGCCGGCTACGAGGTCGTGCCACCAGACATCGCGGCCCGGCACCATGTCGCAGGGCTGCCCGGTCCGCTTCAGAACGATCACGTGCTTCACGGTCGTGGGGCCGTTGGCCGTGGAGGCGAGGGCGGCATCGACGTTCTTCTTGAGCGGCAACTGGGCCCCGCGTCGCCAGCCGCCGTCGGCCGTGATTACCGCCACCGCCTTGGCGTCGTGATTGCGGTCGGCGATTGCCTCGCTGGAGAAGCCGCCGAAGATCACGGAGTGCACGGCACCGATCCGGGCGCAGGCGAGCATCGCGATCACGAGTTCGGGCGTCATCGGCATGTAGATCGAGACGACGTCGCCCGCCCTGATGCCCAGCTTCTCGAGGCCCGCCGCGAACCGGCAGACCTCGGCGTGCAACTGTCGGTAGGTGTATTCCCGGCGCTCGCCCACAGGTTCGCCCACCCACACCATCGCGATCTTGTCGCCCTTGCCGGCGGCGATGTGGTGGTCGAGGCAGGCGGCGGAGGCGTTCGTATGGCCGTCCACGAACCACTTCGCGTGAGGCGGCTCCCAGTGGAGCACCTTCGAGTAGGGCTTCATCCAGGGGAGGGCCTGGGCCCGGGAGTGCCAGAAGCCTTCGAGGTCGGCGGCGGCCTCGTCGTAGAGCTTCTTGTAGTCGGCGAGCGACCCGATCCGGGCCCGTCGGGAGAACTCCGCCGGTGGCGGAAACAGCCGGTCTTCCTGCATCACGCTGGCAACCTTGCCCGCCGCCGTGCCGCCTGCCTGCGTCATCGCTGAAGTCCCCCTGGGAAGATGGAAGAGCCGAGTCTGGAGGTTTTTTACCTGCCAGACGGCCCGGCCGCCATCGGGCCGCGCGGCGGGGCCGCATCAGCGGCGAAGGGCCCGATCGCAGGCGGGCGGTCGCCGAAACCGATGCCGAGGGCCCGTGCGGCTTGCACGGCCGAGCCGTTAGGATCCACCGTCGAGAGGTTGCGGATCGCCTCGGTGATCGTCACGCTCTGAAAGTGCGGCGGGCGGTAGCAGACCATCTCGCCAAACCGACCTTCGTGCACGAGCCGCACGGCGTGGGCGCCGTACTGCGTCGCCAACGCTCGGTCGAACGTGGTCGGCGCGCCGCCTCGCTGGAGATGCCCGAGCACGACCGTCCGCACCTCGCGGTCGAGCCGGCGGGCGATCTCCGCGGTCACGATCTCGCCGATGCCGCCGAGCTTCACCTGCCGCCGCTCCCCCCGGCCGCCGTCGTGCACGAGCCCGCCATCGGGCAGGTGGGCCCCTTCGGCGACGACGATGAGCGTGAAGCGTTTGCCCTCGGCCTCGCGGTCGAGCACCTTCTGGCAGACGTGCTCGAAGTCCCAGGCGATCTCGGGCAGCAGGATCACGTCGCCGCCGCCGGCGATGCCCGCGTGGAGGGCGATCCAGCCGGCGTGCCGGCCCATCACCTCGAGCACCATGATCCGCTCGTGGCTGGCGGCGGTGGTGTGGAGCCGGTCGAGGGCGTCGGTCGCGCAGGCGACGGCGGAGTCGAAGCCGAAGGTGAACGCCGTGCACCCGAGGTCGTTGTCGATCGTCTTGGGCACGCCGACCACCGGGATGCCGTGCTCGTGGAGCTGCTGGGCGATGGCGAGCGAGCCGTCGCCCCCCACGCAGATGAGCCCCGAGATCCCGAGCTGCCGCACGGTGGCGGCGGCCTGCGCGAGCAGTTCCGGGTCGATCGCCACCCGCTCTCCCTCGCCGACGAGGGCGGAGAAACGGCCCTTGTTGGTGGAGCCGAGGATGGTGCCGCCCTGGAGGAGGATGCCGGCCGTGTTCTGCGGCGTGAGCGGCATGTAGGCGACGGAATCCACGAGCCCCTCGTAGCCACGGAGGAAGCCGACGCAGTCGTAGCCGAGCCGGTCAGCCGCCTTTGTGGCGGCCCGGATCACGGCGTTCAGGCCGGGGCAATCGCCGCCGCTGGTGAGGATACCGATGGTGGGTTTGCGAGGTGGCATGGGGAATTCGAGTGCCGGAGAAACACACTGGTGCGATTAACCGCCACAGGAATTGTAGCGGTTTGGCACACGCGCCCCGTCATCAAGATCTTGCAGCGATGGATGTCGTAATCTCTGCGATGGTCAGGGCGCGCGGATGCGCGAGGAGACGGAGTACCGCCGCAAGCTCATGGTGGAGGTGGGCGGGCGACCGCTCCTCTGGCACATCATGCGGCTCTTTGGCCACCACGGGCTCAATAGTTTCGTGCTCTGTGTCGGCTCCAAGGGGGGCATGATCAAGGACTACTTTCTGAATTACGAGGCGATGAGGCAGGACTGCACGGTGGCGGTCGGCGGTCGGCGACAGGTGTGATACCACGGCAACAGCGAGCCCTTTGACTTCGAGGTGACGCTCGCCGACACGGGCATGGACACGATGACTGGCGGCCGAGTGCAGCGGGTGGAGCACCACGTGAAGGCCGACGCGTTCATCGTGACCTACGGCGACGAACTCACCGATGTCGAGATCAGGGAATTGCTGGTATTGCATGCGACCCATTGCGAACGGGCCTCGGCCACGACCGCGCAGCCAGTCTCACGACTTGGCATCACGATGATTGACGTCCAGTCGCACGTAACAATTGTTTCCGAGAAACTAAAACTCGACGACTCGGTCATTTCACGCTGACTCGCGCTCGATCGTAGCGTCTTCGACTACCTCGAAGGCGGTCATTGCGAGTCCTCGAAAAGCAGCCACTCGAGCGCCTTGCCGAGGGGATGACGGTGATTCCCAATCGACGGTTGCCATGAAAAGCCCGGCTGGCTCGTGACTTGAGATAGGCAACGCCGCCGAAATCGGCAGCGAGATGAATGATCGTATCCGCTTCACGAAGTTGAAACTCGGCGACACCAGGTTCACGGAGATCAACATCCTGACGACCGATCGCAAGCCCCTCGATGCCCCAGCTGCCGAGGCAATCGCCTACATGGCTGCCGAGAAATCCACGTGCTCCGGCGACCGTGATCCTCATGTCGGCCTCTTTGACTGACTGACGTACTCCGCAACACTTTTTCCAACTCAGATTTCGGCATTTTAGGGGCGACGGCCGATGATCATCGCCGACACACCCCATGGAAGGCAGACGCCCCGCGAAAGCCAGATGTTTTCCAGTCCGAACATGGCCTCCAAAAGGCCACTGAGTGCGGAAAATTGCGCCCGGCTGAAGTCGGACTTCAGCGGCCTGTTTTGCGACGAGATCATGCAGCCCACTATCCGGCGGAGAATTCGGTGAATCGCGATCGGTACGAACAACAGGCTGTTGAATCCGCTGCACAGCAGAAGATCGCACCCCTTGAAGAGAGCCTTCAGTTCACCGATTCGATAGCGGCGAAAGTGGTGGTTAATCTCGTCGTGTTCGCTCCACAGCAGCGGTGAGGCCGGCGCGGTCACGAACAGAATCCCGCCCTTCCGGCAGACCCGCTTCATCTCCGCGATCGCTTTAGCGTCATCCTCGACATGCTCTACCACGTCGAACGCGCAGACTGCATCGAAAGAATTGCTCTCCCAAGGTAGATCGAGAATCGTTCCCTCAACGACCTCTAGGCCTGTTCGCGCTCGCGTGAGTCGGCAGCAGTCCGCATCGTACTCGAGCGACACTACGTCGCCGAGTTCGCCAAGCCATTCAGAGCTCCTGCCGGTGGCAACGCCGATGTTGAGAATTCGCGGTCGGGACGGGATGACGCCCGCGGAAATCATGCGCTCCATCTGCCGGCGCAGGATTGATTCCCGTGCTCGGAACCACCAGTGATGTCGCTCGTTCCGGTAGTACTCTTCATAATAGGCTGGTTCCATGGATTAAACCGTGTCCCTGCGACCCTCGCCGTTCCAGAACCTCCGCACCAAGTAGACAGGCCGCGCCCGAACCTCGTCGTAGATCCGATGAATGTAGGCGCCGAGGATCCAAATCGCCACCAACTGCACGCCGCTGAAGAAGATGATAGCCAATATGAGCGTGCTGAAGCCGGCGGGAACAGCGGTCCCAGACAACCAGGCCCCGAATAACCAGACCGCATAGCAAACGCTCACGAGGATTGCCGCGGAGCCGACGACGCCGAGCACCCTGATCGGAACCTTTGTGAAACTGAAGATGCCGTTGTAGGCCAGCCGAAACAAATCGCTCCAGCGGTACTTCGCCTTGCCGGCCGCCCTGGCCGCCCTTTCATACTCAAACGGAACCTGCCGGAATCCGACCCAGGCGCGTAGGCCCCTTAGAAACAGGCTCTGCTCGGGCATACGCAGCATCGACTCCAGCACCGGTTTTCGCATTACGGCGAAGTCGCCCGAATCGAGCGGCAGTTCGATATCCGTGATCCATCGCATCAACCGATAGGCGATCCAATAGGCCGTTGTCTTAGCCGCATTCTCCTTGCGAAGGCGACGAACAGCATAGACAACGTCTGCTTCCTGTTCATCGAGCTGGTCGAGCATTGTCGGGATCAACGCCGGCGGGTCTTGCAGATCCCCATCAATGCAGGCAATCACTTCACCGGAAGCATGGCTGAGTCCCGCGAGCAGGGCCCGCTGATGGCCGAAGTTCCGAGACAGATCGATCACCTTGAAACGTGGTTCACGGCGATGCCAGGCGACGAGTTTTGCGAGCGTGGCGTCGCGGCTGCCGTCGTTGACGGCGATCACCTCCCAGGGGCCGCGACGGGACGAAATCGCCGAAATGATTTCTGCCACGAGGCGATCGACCACCTCCTCTTCATTATAGACAGGTGTCACGACCGAAAGAAGCAACTCGTTGGCAGGCTTTATGGGTGCGGTCTCAGGCCCAGTCTCCAGGGTGGTCTCGGCTGTGATCATGCGGCACACTCCATAACGATAACGGTGTAGGGGATGCGAAACATGTCGTGGCGGATGCATGATGAGACCCGGGGAAAGACACCCTCCGCGATCGATCGGTAGGCTGACTCAGTGCGGATGAACTTTCCACGATCGTTGTCGAGCACGCGGCGGACGACAGCCGACTGCGGCGTCGTGTAGCAGCCGTCAAGCGTGATCAGTCGCCCCCTAGACGACAGGGCCCGCGCCGCCATACTGAACATGTCTCTTGCCTGGGCATCATCGAGGTGGTGCACGACGCCGACGGCGAGGACGATATCGAACTGGCCATAATCCGCGATGGTGCCGGGCATCAACTCGCACCTGTGGAACGTGCCACGATCGCCAAAACGTTTCCTGCATGCTTCGATGTAGGGTTTGCTCATGTCGAACCCAACGTACTCGACGTCGGAAAGATAGTGGAGCATCGCCCCCGTGCCGCAGCCGATGTCCAGCACCCGGTCGCCTGGATTCGGCTTGATGTGCCGTGATACGAACTCCGGCCCATAGGCAGTACCGCGGATAACGTACTGGGCCAGGTCATAGACCCATGGCGAGGCAAGGACATCCTTAATCGCCATAAGAAACCTCTCTTTCACTTCGATGAGCCGGCCACCACCAATCCGCCGAGTTCAGGTGATCCACCTGCCAAGCTATCAATTAGCCCCTTTAACAACGGCATTAGCAAGGTCAGCCCGTGAGGCGAGCTGACCCGTCAAGATTGGTGATGGCCGCGCGCAGTAGTCAGGCCTGGATCCCTGCATTCTCTAAGCATGTGTTTATTTCAGTTGCGTCTGTCATGGACGCTCGTTCGGCACCATGTTCATCGCGCGTCGTCGGAGCAGCTCAAAATACTGCCCCTCGTCGCACTTCACGTACTGGGACGAAATGACGTAGGAGTAGATCGGCTGCCAAGACCGAAAGGTGTCCAACGACACATACTTGTCCTTAAGCCGAAGAATGAAGTCGGTGTCACTAAATTCCTCTGGTCGCGGGTGCAGGGACTCGCTGAATGTCGACATGCCGCACCAAAAAAGCATCGAACATCTCGGTGAGCGCATGCCCGTGGCAAATGTGAATATGTTGCAACCTCCGAAAAACTGCAGTGACTGCGGAGGGCGACAGTTCGTCGACAGCAACTCTAGTGCTTCGCGCATCGCAGGTACGTAATCCGCGTTAAGGTCATTCAGCGGGCCGACATAGAGTTCCCTGAGGTGCCCCGGCGGAAATGGAGGAGGCCCAGGATTTACAGATACCTGGTGCAGTGTCCAGTAAGACTTAGCGTGAGGAAACAGAAATAACAGGCATGCCAAACCAAGCGACAGTGATGCTAACGTGTGGCGAATGCGCATCGCATCGTCACGACGCTCGTCGCCGGTCGAAAACCGGCTGGCCAGAGCTGCCGCCATTCCGGAAACAACCAGCAAAATACCGCGACCGTCCCCGTGCGACTGCGTCAAAGTGAGAGCGAAACCGGCGAGAGCCGGAAGCCAAACCATGCCCAGCATCCGCAAAGAACGGTACCGATCGATCGACCATGATGTCATAGGCCAGGCCAGCGCTGCTGATTGAACAATCATTAGTCCGACAAAGTCGTAGTTTGCCAGTGCGTTACGAATCGGAAAAAAGAGGTAGTGTACACCGTGACTTCGGGCGCTCGCGGCCATGCGAAGGTCGAAGAGCATCAGGTCTGGTCGAAATCCAATCTGAGCGAGAAAGAATGCAAGTAAAAGAACCCAGATGCATCCCAACGAAAGCCAATCCGTGCGAGTTCTACGTCGTTGAAAAAGTGACCAGGCGGCGAAGGGCATCGCAATGACAGCGAAGTTGGCTTTGAAGAAGACCAAGAGGGTAACACCGATCACAATCGAGATGTCCCGCAGTAGGCCAGAAGGACGCCCGGAGTGGTTTGGGGGAAACAGCGCTGCGATGATTACGATAGACAAGAGCCCGAAGCCGACTCGATTGTAAAACGTGGCAAACGTCAGAATCTCGGGCGGAAATCCCTGGTGGTAGATGCCCCCCGCTACAGCACCCGTTGTTGTTGACACGAGGAACCTGCTGAGGGGTCGCAAGGACGTACCGCAGACTGCCCAGCACCAAACCGCAAAAACTGCGGAAATAGATGCCGGCAGAAACCTCAATGAGCCATAGCTCGGCCCGAATAAGCTCATCGGAACGCCGAATAGAATTCCCAAAAGCGGACCAAACGGCGAGTGGTAATCGGCATGTGGTCGTAGGCCTTGGTGGTAACGCCAGCCTGCGTCAAGCATTAGTCCGAGATCTTGGGCGAAGCCGATGTTGGGAAGCGGCAGCGATAGGGCAGAAACGCCAAACAAGGAAGCGACCCAAGTCACCAGAGCCAGCGTGGCTAAAGTCTTGACCTTGGACCTCGTTCCACGAACGGAAGTACCACTCTTGGGTGTGTTGTGCGCTGCCGAGACGCGAGAGGGCTTTTCGATGGGCTGATTTACGGTCATTAGTTGATCACGGGTGAGAGAGCGTCAAAATAAGCTGCGTTGGGAAAGTGCTAGGCACGGTCGCACAACTTGTGCGACCAACACCGTGTTTAGCGTTGAATCTTGGCAGGTTAGCACGTTCTTTGCGGCGACCACGTTGCCCCTTGTCCGTGTCCTTGACTAGTGTACGGTAGGAAATTATGCGGCAACAATCAGCCCGCATGAGCGGCGAAAAATCGGCTGGAAAAGGTGGCTGCGACTCCATGTCGCATCGGTTCAAGTCGCCACCACGTTAGACTAAAGATTCATAGTTGCGTGCAGCGGTGCTGAGCTTCAAACCGAGGAGGATTTGGTCGAATGAGCGGCTTTCGTGAAAAAGTCGTCTCGCTGAAGGCCGTACACCACCGGTTGATCGGTCTCCGTTCCACGGGCCGCCGCATCGTCCACTGCCACGGCGTCTTCGACCTGCTTCACGT
>Ga0315902_10012601_pt1 | contig 10991 bp, 18 predicted proteins | sample LakEriMetagenome_9_FD_203523 | JGI IMG/M metagenome (GOLD analysis project Ga0315902, IMG submission 203523) | Freshwater fungal communities from buoy surface, Lake Erie, Ohio, United States - Buoy 12 MA117 | ecosystem: Environmental > Aquatic > Freshwater > Lake > Lake biofilm | place: USA...
TGCCACCTTCATCGCATCGACAAAAGTGGCCATGCTGAATTACACGCAAGAATGTGAGAAGCAGTTTGCAGTTGAGCAGGAGAAGGCGACAACACTGGATGAACTTGTTGAAGTCGGACTCAAGCACGACCACATCAAAGGCATACGCACTATCCGCAGAACTCGCATCAGCGGAGAGGTCGACTGGCTCAAGGTGCTCGGAGTCCTGTTCGGCTCCGGTATGTACAAGCCTGAAGACTTCACGCAGAACCTACTCAAAGCAATGGAGAAGTGCGGCGTGGATTCAATTCCTGGCATTGAGATTTACGAAGAGAAAATTCAAACTATAACACGATGAAACACAACCCTACCAAGCAGGTGCGCGCAATACTTGAGCGCGTGCCTGCAACACGCAAGAGCGATGCAAGGCTCATCGCTTACGTCTGGGCCGACACGATCGGATATGACAAACTGAATGCAACAACCGCGAAGGATGTTCTCGACATGATGAGCGAGGGCAAGCTTCCAGCCGCTGAGAGCATTCGCAGAGCACGCCAAAGAGCGCAACAGTCTAATCCAAATTTGAAGTAATATGGCAACCAAGATGACAGCAGTGCAATGGCTTGAGATAGCAGTGCAGAACAAGCTCAAGGCTGAGATGGGGCCGTACTTTGCCGAGGCATTTGAGCAAGCGAAGGAGATGGAGAAGGAGCAGATAATTGAAACCTACAACGAAGGCGCACTCGACGGCCTGCAACTGGGAGAGCAATATTATAATTTTGTGTTTAACTCATGACACGCGAAGACTACATCAAGTACCCAGCCGTATCGGCAAGCCGCATCAAACGGCACTACACTGGAGACATCAGCTACGCTAAGGCATCGCTTAACTACGGCAAGGACTTTCACTTCGCGCTGCTTGAGTGCGAATACGAGACAATGGGCACGCCAGTGCGCAACACCTACGATGCAATTCACCAGGTGCAACTCCTTGGCGAGATGTTTGACAAATCCGAGAAGGAGCGCATCGTGGTGAGCGAAATAACTGTGCACGACAAGACTTTCCTCGGCAAGGGCGCAATGGACCTTTGCTGGGATGAGATGAAAATAATCGCTGATGTGAAGACAACCACGGCCAAAAGCCTGCAAGCCTTCGCTGATGACATGATAAAGCACTGCAACCATGTGCAGGCCGTTTGGTACTCCATGCTGATGGGCTGGAATCCGAAGGACTTCTACTACATCGGAGTGCCGCCAAAGGTCAAGAAGTCAGGGCAGTTCAAAGACCTCTACCTCTACCGGCATAATCAGCAAGAGCTTGACCAGGCATACGAGCTTATCGCAGGCTTCTTGAATCAATTCGATGGGAATTATGGGAAGTAGGTATCCGCAAGAGGTCATTGACTACGTCATCGAATCCTATCCGACAACGCGCACTTCAGAGATGGCGAAGGTGCTCGGCATAAGCGAAAACAAGATTCACCAACTCGCCAACTCTCGCGGCATCAAAAAGACAAAGGAGTACATCCGCGAAGTACATGGCCCAATTGTGAAAGAAGCAGGCAAGCAGCACAGATACCCCAAAGGTTCCACGCCTTGGAACAAAGGAGTCAAAGGCAAGAACAACCCACCTGAGCACACGCTCTTCAAGCCGGGCCATCTCCCTGCAAACCACAAGCCTGTCGGATGGACTCGCGTGGATAGCGAAGGCTATCACTGGATGAAAATCGCAGAAGGCCGCAATGGATGGGTGATGATTCACCGCCTTGCCTGGGAGATGGAGAACGGCCAGATCCCAGAAGGCAAGTTCCTGCGCTTCATCGATGGCAATAAGGACAACTGGCAAGTGGAGAACCTAATGCTCGTGGACCGCGAAAGCAACATGCGACTCAATACGATTCACCGCTACCCTGAAGAGGTAAAGGTGGCAATGAAAATACTCTCAAAACTAAAACGCAAAATCCAAACACATGGCAAAGAACAAGATTGAACACCTAAGAGACCACCTATTCGAGACAATCGAGATGCTAAAAGATGGTGACATGGAGCTCGACAAAGCACGCACAATCGCTGAGGTCGCTCAAGTAATTATAAACTCCGCAAAGGTTGAAGTGGACTTTATCAAGACCGTGCATGGCAACGGCTCCGACTTCATCCCAATGGATAAGCGACTGGAGTCATGACCCTCCGCCCCTATCAGGAACGCTTCATTAACAACATCGCTGCGAAGCTGGTCACTACAAAAAGAGTGGTGGCACAGCTCGCAACCGGTGGAGGCAAGACGGTATGCTTCGCAGCAATCTGCGACCGCTTTTGCAAGCGCAACAGCACCGACATCCTAATCCTTGTGCATCGGGAGGAACTGCTGAATCAGGCATGCAAGGCAATTGCACTCGACACACAGCCAGTAGTCGCAGGCATGAAGTCCATCCCGGCAGCTCGCGTGTACGTGGCAATGGTTGAGACGGCATACAAGCGGCTGCACCAGTTCAACAACATCGGGCTTGTGATAGTCGATGAGTGCCACATTGGAAACTTCACCAAGGTCATCGAGAACTTCTCGTCTCAGTATATCATCGGCTTCACTGCCACGCCGCTTGCAGCACGCAAGACTAATCCGCTGCGCAACTACTTCGATGACATCATCTGCGGCATCGACATTCCCGAGCTTATCGAGCAGGGATTCCTGTGCCCTGAATTAACCTATTCCGCTGCGCAGATAGTGGACCGCGCAAAGCTTAAGATGAAAGCAGGCGAGTTCGATGCACAACAGATGGCAGCAGCCTACAAAGCACCCAAGTACATTGACAGCACTGTCAACGCCTACAAGGCACATTCGCTTGGCAAAAAGACTATCATCTTCAACTGCAATGTTGAGCACTCGCAAGCCGTGAACGCAGCCTTCTGTGCTGCCGGATTCAATTCGCGCCATCTCGATGCGGACTCGCCTGATCGCGCCGCAACATTGGAGTGGTTCGCCAACACGCCCGATGCAATTCTCAACAACATCGGCATCGCAACAACAGGCTTTGACCAGCCAGACATCGAGACCGTAATTGTAAACAAGGCCACAGCATCAATGCCGCTTTGGCTTCAGATGTGCGGAAGAGGTGCACGGCCGCATAACATCAAGCTTGCATTCACCATCATCGACCTCGGAGGCAATTGCATCACACATGGTCTCTGGTCATCACCTCGCAACTGGAGCAATATCTTCCACAACCCGAAGAAGCCAGGCGAAGGTGTGGCACCAGTTAGGCAGTGCCCAAAGTGCGGAGCCCTGCATCACACAGCAAAAAAGGTATGCGATGCGCAATACCTCGGAATGTATTTTCCTTGCGGCCATGTCTTTCCGGTCATCAAGCCAAAGGACGAACGCATTGAGAAGTTTATCCAAGTATCCAAGGCCATCGATGTAAAAAAGATAATTGAATCACATGCTCACAACAAGACTTATCGCTCACTCTATGTGCTTGTTGAGCAAGTTTTCAACAAGGCTGTGCGCATATTTCACAACATCACACCTCAGCAGCACGCACAAATCGAAAAAGAAATTCACGAACTTGCAAGGCTCTGGTGCAAAGAACACCGCAAACGTTTTGACCAATTTCACAGGGATTTCGTAAACAGCAAACTCACACAATTATGCTCATCTCACATTACTCAAGTATCTACACTAAACACGCCGACTCTTTCGAGCTTTCCTCATTCTTGGAAGGAGTCAGAACCGGCAAATGGCAGGACATAGTTCTGCAAGTTCGCGCAACTCCAGACAAGGCCGAGCGTGATAAACTCAAGAAATCTGCACCGCTTGTGACCGTATCAGGTCAATTCAGCGATCGCAAGGACGATGCTCTCAAGGAGCACTCTGGATTCATTGCCATTGACATCGACAACATCGACAACCCAGAAGAGGCCAAGAAGTTGGTGCAAGCGGATAGCTACATTTATAGCGCGTTTACTTCCATCAGTGGACATGGACTATGCCTTGTGATGCGAATCGATGGCACACGCCACGCAGATGCGTTTAATGGCATCGCATCGTATCTGTATCAAACCTATCAACTCATCGTTGACCAGTCAGGTAAGAATGTTTCACGTGCCAGGTTCATCTCATACGATCCTTGGATTCACATCAACACCAAGGCAATACTCTTCAAGAAGTACCTCGCGAAGCCTAAGGAGCGCAAGCTTGCCAAGGTCGCAGTAATCAAGACTGATTTCGATGCCATGATCGCTGAGATGGACCGCAAAGGGCTGAACCTCTGCGAAGACTATTCCGAGTGGATTCAAATCGCTTATGCACTTGTGAGCGAATTCGGTGAAGGTGGTCGTGACTACTTTCACACGCTGTCATCGCACTCCAGCAAGTACAACTCCGATGACTGCAATGCGCAGTACACGGCCTGCTTGAAGAACCACAGCGAGAGCAAAGGCAAGCGGTCCACAATTGCGACAATCTACTACCACGCCAAGCAAAACGGCATCCAAGCATACTCCGAGCAGACCAAAGAAATCCTCCGCGCTGCAAGCTCGCAACGTGCTGCCGGATTAGGCCCAGATGCCATCGTGAAATCACTCCAAGCTTCTGGCATTTCACCAGAGCAAAGTGAGATAGTTGTCAATGAGATAGTAGCAAAGGATATTAAATTCAAATCGGAGAACGTATCCGCTGATATTGCGGCGTTTATAAAAACTTTTGACCTCAAAAAAAATGTAGTTACGCGCAAGATTGAACTCAACGGAAGGGCCATCGATGACAGTGACATCAATTCTATATTCTTGGACTGCAAAGCCATATTCAAAGAGTCGACAAAAGACCTGGTTACTTCCATAATTTTCTCCAATCGCATCGAGACATACAACCCATTGCATGAGTTCTTTGAAGAGGAGATTATCACCGATGACCTTTGCCCGAATCTCACCCATTTGCTCAATAGCGTAATCACTGACACGCCTGATGCAGATAAGTGGATTTGCAAGTGGCTGGTTTCAGCGGTTGCTTCTGCTTACGGTCATCACTCGCCGCTGGTGCTTATCTTCTCAGGTGAGAAGCAAGGTACTGGAAAGACTCACTGGTTCCGCTATCTTCTCCCAAAGCAGTTGCGCTACCTATACGCTGAGTCGAAGATGGATGCCGGCAAGGATGACGAGATTCTCATGTGCATGAAGCTCATGATCATGGATGATGAGTACGGTGGTAAATCCAAGAAGGAAGAGAAGCGACTCAAGGAATTAACCTCCAAAGAGTTCATCAACGTTCGTGAGCCATATGGCCGCGTCTCGGTTGACCTTCGCCGCTTGGCGGTGTTCTGTGGCACATCGAATGAAACGCAGATACTGAACGATCCGACTGGCAACAGAAGGCAGCTACCGATTCACATTCTTGATATCAATCAGGATGAGTACAACAAATGCGATAAGGTTGGCCTATGGCGTGAGCTATATGCGATGTACTTGGCCGGTTGGGATTACACCATCCTGCGCGAAGATATCATTGCTCTGAATGAGTCAACCATGACCTTCAAGCATTCGACTCCAGAGGAGGACTTGATCCACAAGAAGCTCATGCCTGGCAGTGCGACAACATACGGCGAGTGGATGTCGCTGACCGATATTCAGCAGGGATTGATGGTGGATACTAAATTCAACTACCTCAACATTCAGCGTATCGGCTCGATACTCACGGCATTAGGCTATGAGAAAGACCGTAAACGCAAGGGTTCTTCAATCGTTACCATGTACTATGTCAGCAGAAATCCGATGTAATTTGTTGCAGCTTGTTGCAGCTTTGTTAAAAGCAAGTTGCAACATCTTAGCCCTACTCTCATGCAGCCTTCAGCGATTTGTTGCAACTTACACCCTCTTTTTTATTAAATAACAATATATATATGCACACACACACACGCACACACACACACACACATGTATATAGTAACAGGGTCTTTTTTTGGTGCAAGCTGCAACAAATCTCTGAACATATTGGTATCAGAGCGATTGAGGCCGTTCAACCTATGTACACCTTGTGTTGCACCCTTACTAAGCTGCAACAATTATGAGTGAAGTAAAAGCACAGGCGAAGGCATTCACAAACCTCTGGAATGCACGCCCCGACTTACGTGGAAGAGTTTTCGCCATCAACAACAACAGCGTGAACGGCATCAAGGGAGCAATGAATAAAGCCATGGGAGTTGTGCCTGGTGTTGCAGATATGTGCTTCATGAAGCCTGAAGGTAGAACGTGCTGGATCGAATGGAAGACAGACACCGGCAAGCAGTCACCATTGCAGATCAAGTTCCAACAGCTCTGCATATCTTTGGGCCATGAGTATCACATCGTGCGAAATGAACAAGAATTCTTGAAGGTGATCAACTCATGAGCACCTACGCGAAGATCATCCAGTACATGACAGAGAAGCTTCCAGATGAATGCACGCTTGTGGATGGGCCGACAACTTACACCTCAACGCAGCAGGCGCATCGGTCTCTCGCGATGTATCTGACAACAGCGAAGCCGGGCACTTCAGTGCATCGCACTTATGCGGTGAAGGCATTTAACTGGTTGAAGCTTCTACACAAGAACAATATTAATTTGCAAAACACAAACAAATAAATACCTTTGCACACATGAAAACAGAAAAACGCGGAGGCAGGCGACCTGGTGCTGGGCGAAAGTCCATGTATGGCGAAAGCATGTCAACACTCTCGTTCAGGGTTCCTGCATCTGCCAAAGAAACAATTCTCCAAATGGTTCGCAATTATCTTGCAAGCTTGACAATCGAGCGCAAGCGACATGAGCCTGAAGACGGTTGCTAAACTTTGGCACGATAAATGCAATACAAAATCAAAACACACACAACATGACAAGAGCAGAATCAAAAAAATTAAACATCAAACACTTCGGTGTTGACTTGTTTATGGTTAATCACCCAAACTTTTCAAAGTGGGCCGATGAATTCCTAATGCTTAACCCAGATCCAGTTGAAGAAACGGATGAGCAGTACGAATCAAACGAAAAAGACTACTACACTCTTGGATGCGATAAATACCACGCTTGGAAAGATGACCAGCTATAACCACAAACAATGCACACGCCGGCTCAGAGCTGGCGTGTTTGTCGACTCAGCATACATGAAGGACCATTGCTATTTTGGATATTTAACACATCCGGCAATTGACTACGATGTTGCTGTGGCCTTTGATGTTGATGATATTCGAAAGCTTGGCAAGATCAATAAGCTTGTTTTGAGCAAAGAGAAGGATGTGCAATATCACTTTGGAATACTTACGCCAACAGCAGACAAAAGCGGAGTAATTGGTCACACTGTCAAAGCTTTTATTGAAGGCAAAATACACGATTTGTTCATCTATCAATCGCAACTCGATGAGATCATATACAAGGGCCACGCGATTAATGTCACACAAGAAAGCTTGTTTTTCGAAAATTTAGTAAATTTGTAGCATGCCACTATTCCAAGGAGACAGCCAGGAGATTATCAGCATGAACATCCGCAAGCTTATCAGCGAAGGATATTCATCACAGCAAGCAGCAGCCATTGCACTGTCAGAGGCTGAGAAATTCCGTAAAGCACGCAACCGCCGATGAGAGTATCATTCGACATCGATGGAGTGCTGGACACCTTAGCAGGGCAAGATATTGCGATTCGTGCCATCGATAAGGACGATGATGTGTTTATCATCACAGCCCGAAATGAAGGCCGTGCATCTGCTGAGGTGTATACAATAGCCACGAAACTTGGAATCCCTCGCTTGCGTATTTACTTCACCAACGGAGCAGACAAGTGGAGAACAGTTGAGCGATTGGATATCGATTTGCACTACGACAACAGCCGAGAGCAGGTCGATAAAATTGAGCAAAACACTGACGCACAGGCTGTGCTATTCATGAGTTAAACATCGTTTAAACATCGTAAACCATGAGAGAAGGCAGAAACGGAGGCAAGCTAAGAACTGGAGGAACAGGCGCAGGTGGAAGACCTCCCAAGCTTCCCGACTTGCACATCTTGCTGGCCAACGTGCTGGGCAAGGAGAACAAGGACGGGCTGACTGCTGCCGAGGAGATACTGCTTGCACTTCATGCGAAGGCGAAGAAGGGCGACACCAGAGCAGCGGAGTTGCTGCTTGATCGAGGGTATGGCAAGCCGAAGCAGACAAGCGAGACCACGCTCAAGACTACTGAGCCGCTTGTGATAATCAAGACAAAAGACTCCGATGATTAAGGGCGCAGTGATAACGATTGCCACCTTGCTGCTATGTGCAGCGTTCGGCTGGTTCATCATCCTTGCGGTGCAGTCCTTCATGAAAGAGCATCCAGAGGATGACGATGATCACTTATGGCCTTCAATTTAACTAAGAGGCAAACCAAAGCATTTAACCAGGCAACTTCAGGCACTCATCGCGTGGTGGTGTTTGGAGGCGCGATTCGAGGCGGCAAGACGTACTGGCTGCTGCTGACTCTCAGCTACCTTGCACTGGAATATCCGCGCAGCCGTTGGGTCATCATTCGCCGCAGCTTGCCGGACCTGAAGCGCACAACCTTCCCAAGCTTCAGCGCAATTCTCGATGACGGTATCAACCAATACGTGCAGAGTTGGAACCGAGACACGCAAGTTGTGACGTTCATCAACGGATCGGAGTTGCTATTCATGGCCGAGAGTTACGATGATGACAAAGACCTCAACCGCTTCAAAGGGCTTGAGGTGAATGGTGCCGGACTGGATGAGGTGAATGAATTGCAGGAGCAGACGTTCTACAAAGTGCAGGAGCGCATCGGATCTTGGAACAAGGCTGAAGGCAGGCCGCCGATTGTCTGCATGGCAACTTGCAACCCAGCGAACAACTGGGTGAAGAGCATAATCTACGAACGCTACAAGGACGGCACACTGCCTGAGCGTTGGAGCTTCATTCCTTCCAAGATAACCGACAACCCTCACATCCCTGCTGAGTATCTCGAATCTCTGAAGGAACTGCCACCGGTCCAGTACGCACGATTCGTGGAGGGTGACTGGGATGTGATGGATGACGTTGCGAATCCGTTCCTGTATGAGTGGGCTGATGAGAAGCACATCGACGACAGCGTGCAGCTCAACCGCAATGTGCCGGTGCATGTCTCTGTTGACTTCAACATCAATCCGCTTTGTGCACTGGTGATTCAGCATGTGGGCAGGGGCGCAGTGGTGGTGGATGAGATAAAGATTGAGAAGGGCAGCGTGGATGCTTTCTGCGATGCGGTCCTTGCGCTTGGCGTGCCGATGGGCCTCATCAGGATTACTGGTGATGCGATGGGCAAGGGCGGAACAGTGCAGCAGCGTGACAACTCCAGCGCGTACACGCAGATCAAGCGGCGGCTCGGCATGAGTGACAGCCAGTTCTTGATTCCGGCAAATCCCACGCACTACAACAGCAGGATTGATTGCAATGCTGCTCTGCGCAAGTTGGACATTCGCGTGAACTCCAAGCGGTGCAAGGGATTCGTGTTTGATGCGAAGCAAGTGCAGTGCGATGCGAATGGAGGTATCATAAAGACGAACAGGAAAAATATTGCGGAGCGTGCTGACTTTTTAGATTGTTTTCGTTACTTTGTGAACGCAATCCTAAAGCGTTACTTATGAGCGTATGCAGTCCATGTTTTGATTCAGGCATCAATGTAGCGGCTTGCAATGCAGGCATCAGCTTCGGCTTGGTTACGCCTGAAACTGAATACACCGTTACCATCACGCACAATGCCACCAAGCGGATTCAAAGCTTCGTGGTGACATCTGACATCGATGGCATCATCACGATCATCGGGGCCAAGATGGATGCGCTGCAAGGCTACACCATCAGGTTGAACTGCGACCAGTTCAGCATCTGCGATGTGCTCTATGACTGCATCAGCTTCAGCGTTGTGAACATGGATGTTGACGAACCACAAACCATAAACTTGCTCGAATGTTTAGAGTGCTAAAGAATATCGCGCACGGCTGGGCGTTGTGGGCGTTTGACACCAAGGAGAGCCGCGAGGTATCGAAGCCTCGCATGGAGATTTGCAAGGAGTGTCCTTATCGCATCAAGGCAACCAACACATGCCGAGAGTGCGGCTGCTTCCTTCCAGCTAAGACGAGATTGACAGATGAAGCCTGCCCGTTGTTACGCTGGTAATATGCTCACCGGGTTCATCATTGTCGAAGCATTGCTCATTGATGATGAAATCGACAAGCTGCTTGAGCGCGAAGAAAGGTGGACGGATTTACTGATTAACACACATGACATAAGCACAGTGCATGAGGACAATGAAGCGGAGCGTTGCTTCATCACATTTTTGAGCACTGACAAAGAAGTCACAACAAAGAACACACTGGATGAAATTATTCAAAAGATTAGGAGAGCGACTGCGATCAACTTTTATACGCAGTAAGAAAACAAACTACAATCTTGTTGAGGTATTCAAGCACGGCGGCCATAGGTACTATCGCTTCCCGAAGGAATTGAATATGCCGCTTGAGAGATTCGCCATGAGCATGACACTGCTTGAGCGATTGAGCTCTGGGCTATCAGGCAGCGAGATGGAGCGCATACTTACAGAGATGGAGAAGGCACTTGCTGCCGGACTTAGCAATCCAAAGACAGCGGCATTGATGGGCGCATACATCCACGTGATTCGCGAAAGGCAGAACACAGTGATTCATCGCGATCTTCTGCTCAACATCGCAGCGACTTGGATAATCCGCGAAGACGAGAATCCGGCTGTGGTGAATCCCGATGTGCATCAGCAGAAGCTAACCTTATTCGAAGAGTTGAGCAAGGGGGCGGCTCACGATTTTTTTTACAGCTTGGGTATCGAGCCGCTGATGCCCTTATTCAATATTTCTCCCGAAGAGTTTCAGACATTGTGGGAATACAACACGGTGGAAATTCAAAAGCTGAGCGAGGCGTTACGCCAGCTGAGTTCTCACCGCAAAGCAGGGCTAAAAGGACAGCAGAGAGATTCCGAGAGCAAGTGATGAGCTTGGC
>Ga0315902_10012605_pt1 | contig 10991 bp, 8 predicted proteins | sample LakEriMetagenome_9_FD_203523 | JGI IMG/M metagenome (GOLD analysis project Ga0315902, IMG submission 203523) | Freshwater fungal communities from buoy surface, Lake Erie, Ohio, United States - Buoy 12 MA117 | ecosystem: Environmental > Aquatic > Freshwater > Lake > Lake biofilm | place: USA...
TTAACATGTTTACCAGACACCTGAAGTGCGATAGCCAAGAAAGAACCCAAACACAAGCACAATGACGTTAAAAAGATATACAAGGCTGATGAATGTATCTTCATGGCTAGAGACGCACTCATTGGAGTATGGATCTAAACCCCACCAGCAAGACTGCACCAAGACAGGAAGAATGGGGAGAAGGAGCGAAGCACGGTGTATCCAGAGCGTTTCTACGGACATGAAAGAGTTTCTTATACTGATTGAAGATGCTTGCTTTTTCAAGAAATTTCTTAAAGCGTCGAGTGCCACAATCATAGGATAGAGACCATAAAGGTATCCTAATTCCAGGAAAAAGAACTCCAAATGACAAACAACTGAAGATCTTGGAGCCAGTAAAAGAAACTGAGAGGTGATTATGCATACACAGCTCACAATCAAGTGTACCGATGACCTTTCCGTACTCAAAAGTCCCACAGATCGACAGATTGGGTATCGCCAGATGATACCCGATCCAACAAGAAGAAACATCAGCTCTAATGAAATGATAGAATAATGAAGCGCTTTAGAGAAGTCATAGTTGGTCATGCAAATGTAAAGTCCAGAATCAGATTTGGTTAAAGCATCACCAAAGCTACATCGCTTGATGTTCACATTCAACAATAGGGATTGTGTCGTTGGAATTGAGTAAATGAGAAGTTGAACTTTCATTGGTGATGATTTGATGGACTTTCTGGCTAAATGTATCAAAAAGCGAGCCTTTCCATCAACTATTTTGCTCTGGCTTGTTCCAAGGATCTCCAAATTACTTTCGAGCTCCTTCGCAGTAACCAATATGGAAAGCTGAGCGGAAGAAGGAACTCTGTTTCCAAGGCTGTCCAATGCCTCTATAGCAAATCCAAATGATTCACCTGGAAACAACGAGACCTTAAAGCCATCCTTTGTAGTTTTCAAAAATGAATCAGCTACAAGATGTGAATCTGCGTCAAACCTCAAAGATGCAGGAGCTGAAGAGGTTCGTGTCTCTGATCCAGAGAAATCGTTTTCAGAAGAAATATTTGATGTGACAGGTTCGGAACATTTCAAGGGCAAGTAAGAGTGCCACCAGGAGCCAGAAGATTCAGCACTGACATTTTTGAAAGAAATGTCTCTGAGGGTAACATTTGAGCATGTATCAAACGAAAAAACTGCCCCAGTACCGTAAGTTGATCTCTCAGAGGAGCAGCCGAATTTAGAAGAGACTGAGCAGTTTTGAAACTGAGAGTTTTCCACGGAGAGAGTTCCGCCATCAAAATGAACAGCTCCTCCAGAAAGGGCTACACAGTTTTCAAAATTCACAGACTTGATCGATAACACATGAACTGAGACAGAGTACACAGCACCTCCAAATCCATCGGCTAAAGAATTGCAAATCTGGAGCGATCTTATTGCAAAGTCGCCTGGACCAAAAGCGTAAATTGAGCCACCTTGGTTGCCGCTCCGGGAATTCTGAACAAGAGAAGATTCAACTGTATGATGGTCGCCATGACTACTGAAGTAACACAGCGTGCCCCCAGATTGTGCAAAAGATGACATGAAGCTGCTTTGAGAAACGTGAGAAGAACTGAAAGCATTCATAAATAATGCACCGCCACAACCACTGGTTGCTTCATTATCTACGAACAGACATTTCGATATAGTGCTCTCCAAAATGGACGAAGGGCTAAATCCAGCCAAAAGGACTGCGCCTCCTGAAGTATCTGCTTTGTTTAAACCAAAGAAACAATTGTCAAGTTCACTCGAGAAAGACAAAATTTTAAGAGCACCACCAAAAGAAGCCCTGTTGGAAGTGAAGTTTGTATGAAGAACATTGGTCGATTGAGAGCTGCTGAAAACAGCCCCACCTTCAAGTGATGCCGAGTTGGAGTCGAAAACACAGTCATTAAATAGCGCACTCGCTCCAGAAACATGAATACTTCCTCCAGACTGAGCAGTGCTCTGCGAAAACAGAGAAGATTCGACAAGAAAGGAAGTGCAGTTAATGCAGCTTGCTGATCCTCCACTTTCAGAAGAATGACGAGAGAAAACACAATCGAGTACATTAACACTCAGACCCCGAAATCCCAAAGCACCCCCAGTTAGAATTGCAGTGTTCTCAGTGAAATTAGAGGATTCGATAGTGAATTTGCCTCCTTGGGTTTCTTCTTGGTCCCAAATCGCACCACCTCCTTCAACAACTGCTTGGTTTCTAGAAAAATTACAAGTCCGAACTTTGATATCGATATCTTGTCCTCGTCTGAAGATAGCAATAGCCCCTCCATGACCAGCTTTGTTGTTTTGGAAGTTGGACTCTTGAATGATAGTTGGAAACTCGTCTCGTGGAGTCAGATACAATGCTCCACCTCCCTTCTGCGAGAAGTTCTCAATAAACGATGAGTTAAGGACAGAAGCAGAAGAGGTAGTATGGATGGCTCCGCCGAATAAGTCAGTTGAGCAATTCTGAAAAGTTGAATTCGCAACTGAAGCGCGAGTTTCCCTAAAGGAAACGCATCCACCATTTTGCTCGGAATGAGAGTCCTTGAACACACAGTTAATGATTGACACGAAAGAAAAAACATAGTCAAACGCAAGAATGGACCCTGAAGAAGCGCTTGTATAGTTGTAGAAAGTGATACCGGTGATATGAACTGATGATGCCGAAAGCGCAGCGATTTCGAGACCAGAACTTGAAGAAATTCTTGTCGGTAAACTTGAGCACGTGATAAATGTAGAACTTGCTCCTGCTCCTCGAATGTTGAGGAGATATCTTATCGATGTGACTCTAACCGAGCACATTTCAAAGCGTCCAGAGCCAACATCGACAATAACTGTATCAGAATCAGAAAGGACAGTATTTTGAATGACTTGAAATACTGTATTGATGCTATCACAAGGTAGGAACAAAGACCCGCACGAATTGACAAACGATGAACCAATACTACGTACATAAAAGGTTCGATCGACAGCGATAGCACCTGCCATTAGACACAGAGCGACACCCATCCACCCTCCTCTCATGCTCAACCGATTTTACAAATGTAACGATCCACCCTCTCACTGTCGTAACGCTCGAGTGACGATGAAAGTGAAACAAAGCAAGTTCAGGTTTGTTGAGGCGAAACCTTCCAAAACCAACTTCGCCGATCTCAGGGTTGGTTCTCCTTCTGCCCCAAGTCCTTGTATCTCAGCCTCGGCTGCATTCATCGCGGTGCCCTGGGGACCGATTACTCAAGGAGACATCTCGATCCTTCCTCTCGACCCAGCTGGCTTTGATTGTCATGCAATGAACGTGGGGAACATTGTAAGCGTCTAGTGAGTGGTTCTGAGTGATGATAGTGTTTCCATGCTCATACAGGAGGTCTAAATGATGTCAACTTCTCTCCTGTAGACCATCATCTTTTAAGTTCTGCTGGACGTGATGGATATATCAATTCTTATCGCATTCCTTCTAATGGGATCTTGGAAGGACCTCCTATTACTGAGTCGAGACATTCTGGACTCGCTGGAGGAAGTAATTGTGTTGTTCATCATCCTTGTGTCGGTGGAGCTCTGGCAGCAGGAGGGAAGTCTGACTTTGCCCTCATGGATCTATCAAAGGGAATTGTACGCTCCTTTGCGTTTGATGACTGTGTCTCTATTTCCTGGAACTACAATGGCTCGCATGCTGTCTTGGCGGGAAGAAATGCTGAAACAACTCTTTGTGATCCCAGAGATGTCAAGACGAACTCTGTTCTTTCAACAAAGTCTTCGATCGTTCGAGCATTCAGTGCTCTCTTCTTGGGAAACACTCATCATTTCAGCGTATTCGGTCAGGATAAGACCAGGAAACCTAAAGCTCTCATTTATGATGCAAGGAAAACTGCTTCTCCTCTCATCAATCACCAACTTGAACTGGGTGCTGCGATCATTTTGAGCCATTATGACACCGATTGTCAACTGATGTTTTTGACCACTAGAGGATCAACGAATCTTGAAGTTTACGAAATGGAATCATGTCTTTCCTCTTCTAAACTAACCAGACTCAGTTCATTTGTTTCTTCTTCTCCTTACCAAGGATTTTGTGCCGTCCCCAAGACTTCTCTTGATGTCAATGATTGTGAAGTCGGAAGGATCATTCAGCTTGGATCCAAAGACGTCACACCGATTTCTCTGCGCGTTCAAAGAAAACTCATTGGATTTCATGCTGATCTCTTTCCTGATACGAGAAGTGACGAAAGCTGCATGAGTCTTGAGGACTTCTTTGGTGGAGCCAATCCTAAGCCACAGCTTAAGGATCTTAGTCCGACAGCTGCTTGGAGGAATCCAACAAGAGCTACTGCTAAACAAGCCGCTGAAGAGAAGAAAGAGGTACCAATCTCAAAGAAGGAAGCAGATATGAAGCTTTTGAGTTTCACTTCCGAGAAGAGAAGAATTCTCGATGAAGCCTTTAGGAAATCCGCTTTTGCCAATATGAAAGCAAAGGAACCAGGATCTTTGGAGTTTGTTTGGACCAAACTGCAGAGAGGAAAAGATGTCACATTTGGATTGAATATGAAGTCCAATGCGAAACATATCGCAGTAACTTGGAAGTCCACTGGAGGTTCAGTGATGACAGTTTTGGATGCAAACAAACCCTCCAGAGCTCCTACGAAAGTTCCTGTCATAAAGGCACACTCGGGGGATATCACGGCTTTTGATTTAAGTTTGCTTCAGGAGAATCTACTTGCGACAGGATCTGTTGATGGAAAAGCCAAAGTCTGGGCCATTCCTTATGCTGGTTTGGCTACGGACATCAATGATCCTATCATCGAAGTATCAGGAATCGGGAAGATACACTATCTCAAGTTTCATCCTTCAGTTGAGAATGTAATGGCGACCTCCTCTTCATCCTTTGATTCATCCATTGTCCAGATCTGGGACTTGGAGAATCGAGTATCCAAGTATGATGTCACAGATTGCGAGAAACCGATACCTCATTTTGATTTCTCCGTGAACGGAAATCTCTTTGGCTTAACATGCAAGGACGGATTTGCTCGAATCTACGATATCAGATCATCTACGACAGCATCTCATACTGTCAAACTTCCTCAAGTAGTTCGAGACGTTGGGATTTCATTCCTTGGAGAGCATCCATGTTTTATGACTTACGGATGGGGAAAAGGCAGTATTCAGCAGTTTTCATTCTGGGATATCAGGAATCTTCGTTCGGCTTCAGACTCTCCTGCCTTGACACTTCCTTTGGAACAAAATAACTCTCAACTCATTCCTCATTACGATGAAGATTGTGGAATCCTTTACGTAGCAAGTGAAGGAGAGAGAGTTATTCGATTCATTGCTGTTGATATCACAGAAGGTACTGTCAAAGCTGAGCCTTTGGGTAGCTATACCAGTCCTGCTCTCATTAAGGCTTTGTCGTACCTTCCAAAAACATCTTTAAATGTGAAGGAAGTCGAAATCGCCAAAGCTCTGAAACTAGGCGATGAAGAAATTCGACCAATTACTTTTTCTGTTCCCCGAAAGCGTAAGGAATTCTTCCAGGACGACATCTATGTTGCGGCGCGCTCTGGAAAGGCTCTTTTTACTGCCACTGAGTGGTTTGAAGGAGGAAAGAAAGAAATCACTCGAGTTAGTCTTCAACCAGATGGCATGGCAAAATTGTCTGAAGCCCCTGCTGAAGAACTCACGGACATGCAGAAGCGGAGGGCGTCAATGCTCCGCGACCAGAAAGAGAAAGCGTCGAAAGATCGTCCTACGATGATTGACCATTTCAAGAAGTTCGAAGTCTCCACTGATGCGCCTCCTGTTAGCAGTCGTTGGGATGCTGTTTCCAAGGCAAAAGGAGATGTAGCCGATGATGAATGGTAAATTCATTAAACTCGATCTACTTGCGAACATAGAACAGCAGATACCCATCATTGGAAGCGCTCTCCAAAGTGTTTTCTAAGTCAGTCTACACAAGATCATTCAAAAGATCCCCGCAAGTTTACCTTGGAAAGAAAAGCATCGTTGCATCGAATCCATGAGCCTTCTTTTTCGTCAAAGACATCAGAAACATAATGACCACTGGACGCGAAATCTCCCAGATGCTGTATGACAGCAGCCAAACTGAACGTACTGCTTGTTTTTTGGGTGTCACACAAGAAACAAGATAGATCGATGCTCTCGTTGATTTCCATCCAAGTTTTGACTTTTGTCATTGACAAAGAATCCTCTTGACGAAATCTCTTCAGATGAACCACAAGTACATTGGGAAGCTCTCTGATAACTGGATGGATCTCTGCAAGATCACTCTGACACTTCTCACATTTCAAGGCTGCGATGACTGGCTCAAAGTATGTCTGGAGTCTCTCTGTCATGGTCTTTAGAGCCTGAAGATCAAGAGAGAGATTCAAGTGATCTTCAAGGACTTCTCTCTTATAGCTGCAGTTCAAGCAAGTGATCCTGTTCTCAATGCAGAGACGGAACAGCAAGGAAAGCTTGGAATCGAGAGTGCTGTCTAGGAGATCACATAGGGAGATGAAGAATTCATGAGCGTCCTGCTGTTTGAAGCCATCAAACTGAGGAAACTTCTTCTGTACAGCATCCAAGAGTTCTTGGATCCTGAATTCTTTGTGTTTTCTCTGAACAAATGTTTCCACGAGACTCTCGAGACAACCTAGAAGGTCGTTGGACTTTTCAGTCTCTGAATGATTCTCTTTGCCTTTGATACACTGCTTGTTCAATAAATTGACAACGGGAGGGCAAGAAAGAAGACATTGAAGAATCGATCCGACATAACATGAATTTCCAGCGTTGGGAAAGCAGACTCGCTCAATCTTGGGAGTATCATGTTTCCAGTGACTTTGCTTCATGGTTTCCATTCTTGTGTGGACTGAAGAGCGAGGAGGAGTTGGAGCGGAAGTACGATTCCTCTTCAGCAGCAAGTATTCTTCTTTAGCTTCAGTGTCACTATCGTCATCTTCCTCTCGAGATCTAACTCTCGAAGAGAGCACCAGAGGCTTGTATTTGACCGCGGGATCTGGTTTCTGATGTCCAAAAGAAGAGAGCAGTAGCTGTTGAGAACGATTTGAGGCTCTGGAGTAAGTTTTGGAGCTTGAGAGTTGAGAAGGCGTCCTAAGACATGAGACAGGTGCAAAAAAGTAGAGATACGAGAAGAGCACGGTTTGAGGATTGGGAGAAGTCGGCATAAGCGTTTGACCCTGATCACTACCGAGACCCGTTACGCTAATGATGTTTTGCGCGCGCGGGTGTACCGCACCTGTGTACTTGGAGGGATCATTTTGTAAAGAGCGATGCAGGTGAAGAGGGCGGCGGTCGCCATGTCGCTTGTGCTCGCAGTGGTGTTGACTGCTCTGTTTCGCTTTGATATAGCGTATCTACTGCTCCATAGAACCTTGGAACTCTCGCTGAGCATATCGATCTCCTGGGGGACGCTTTTGGCGATATCGATGTTCTCTTCGGTTTCGGCAGCTGTTGTCCTCTTCTTCTCGTGGTTTCGCTTTGCGATTGGTTTTAGAAGATCTCCAGGGCCTGCCTCAATGCCAATTGTAACTGAAACGCGTGATTTGGCGAAGAGAATTGAAGCCACTTCCTCAACTTTGTTTGCACAAGACACTGTTCAGGACTTCTTTGATGCTGACATCGTCGCTCGACATCTTAGGAACCGATCCTCTCTTCATGCGCTTGATGTTCCTGAAGAGTTTTCTGACTTTCAACGCATGTTGTATCGAAGGTGTTGCAGGATCATTGCCAAATTGGATGTTCAGTCATTCAAGCTTTTGTTTTCCAAGACTGACTGGGTTCATCTTAAAGAAAGAGATGTGATTTATAAACAAGGCGATTTAGGAGATTCGGGTCTGTTCTTCATCATTGAAGGAACTGTAGATTTGTATTCTCAAGATAGATACTTGTATTCTCTGGAAGCCGGATCTTATTTTGGAGAGACTGAGCTTTTCGACGTTGAATCCAAAAGAAAGATAACAGCTAAGGCAGGAACTGCTCTTGAGCTTATAAGATTGAAGAGAGATGATTTTCTTCAAGTTGGAAACCAGGAACCTCGACTTTTGCTGTCTTTTGTATGTACAGCAATTTCTCGGAACTGGATACTCTCTGATTTTGTTCTAAGAGAGGTACTTGGCATCAAGTTGCTCTCTGACCCTTCGTGGGGATACTTCGCAAGTATTGGATCTGTTTTCCTGCCAATACACGAGGATTCAGATGGACCTAAATCTGAAAAATTTGAGGTAAATCATTGATTGCAGTTTTAATCTGATCTGTGAGGTTCTGGAGATTGGGTCTGGCGAAGAACTTTTTGAACAGGGCTGGTCATCTCACAGTCAAATGTTTGTTTTGTTGAGTGGACGGGCCAGTTTATACCATTATGATGACTCCAAACTATCAGACGCTGATGTCAGGAAAGGCTGGGACTATCAGAAAGAGATTGACATTGGAGGTGTAGTTGGAGCTATTTCCTCTATCGTGGCTCGACGACGATTTTATTCTGTTCGAGCAATATCAGATTGTACCTTTCTGTGCCTTAGCCTGCGAAATTTTTCTGCTTGTCCGATGCAGTTTGTGAGTGACATTGCCCTGCAAGCAGGCAAAATCCTCTCCAGTTTGATATCAGATTTTGTTTCATTTGGTCTAGAGATGACTCCTTTTCAGGCTGGTCAAGTTGTCTTTCGTCAGAAAGACCCAGTACAATATTTGCACTTTGTTGTTAGCGGAAGACTTCGAATCGTCAGCTCTCAAGCAGAGGGTGTTGAGCGAATCGTCCAAGAAGTTGGACGTGGAGCTTGTGTTGGTGAAATGGCGATTCTTGCAGGGATTTCGAAACATAGACTTTCTGTTTTGGCATTGCGAGATACCGAAGCTGTACGTATTTCTAAAGAATCGTTGGATCTGTTGATCCGTTCGTACCCTCAAGTTCTTTCTCGGTTATCTCAAACAATGGCCTCTCGTCTTCTTTCAATTACTAGGCAGGATTTTTCGAGCTTTTCTGATGACACCAAGGGCAAACCGCGGCGTATCCATAGAATTTCTCTCTTTCCCTTGTCAGAGAGCGTCGATATTGCTTCATTTTCTCATAATTTGGAATCTTCTCTGCGTGACTTTGGTTCTGTGAAAGTACTGGACAGATCTTTTGTTTCAACTCTTCTTGAAGAGCAAGGTATGGATTTTTCCTCGTCTTCCGTGCTCAGCGACTCTTTGTATCGCTCTCGTGTGTCATCCATTTTCACTGATTTCGAATCATCGCATCGGTTCGTGATCTTGATTGCTGAATACTCTGCCTCCGCTTGGAGTGAGTCTTGTGTTCACCAATCAGATTGTGTCCTTCTCTTGGCAAATTCAATGGAGAAACCTGACGTTTCTCCTCTTGAAAAACACATCATATGGGAATCTTCGCGAAAGATGTTCTCTCGACGAGAACTTTTGCTGATTCATGCCTCAGATGTGAGTGTTCCTTCTGGCACTAAGCTTTGGTTGGAGAAGCGCAAGGTCCATGGATATCACCATGTGAAGATGCACTCTCTTCAACATTTTCACCGATTAGCAAGATACTTCGCTGGTCAGGCTGTTGGGCTTGTCTTTGGTGGTTGAGGAGCACGCGGTCTCGCACACCTAGGTGTCATCAAGTCCATGGAAGAGCTCAATATGCCTGTTGACTATGTGGGTGGGACCAGTCAAGGTGCCTTTATGAGTGCTCTCTATGCATTTCACTTTGACTATGACAAGATGATTGAAGATACAAAGAGATTCTCTGCCCAAATGGGGAGCTTATGGGAACTGTTATCTGATGCTACTCTTCCTCTCATGTCGTGGTTCAGTGGACGAAAGTTCAGTCTTTCCATTCAAAGCTTTTTCGGAGACACTAACATTGAAGATCTTTGGATTCCTTTTTTCTGTGTTACGACAAACATGAGCACAGCAGATATCTGTATCCATCGAACTGGAACTCTCTGGAAAGCGGTTCGCGCCAGTATGAGCATTCTGGAATACTTACCGCCGATGTATCTTGACGGTGAGTTGCTCATTGACGGAGGTATGTTTCTCATTTTTTTTCGCTGGTTTCTAAGAATGATGCAGGGTACATCAATAACTTACCTGTCGACGTTATGCGAGAGGTTTACAATCCAGATATCGTTATTGGAATTGATGTCGAGAGCAAAATAGGAAGCTTCTTCAAAAACATCCCCAACTATGGAGACTACCTGTCTGGTTGGTGGTTGTTAACCAAACGACTTGTTGCATTTCTGAATCCGTTCTCCAAAAACATCGACCTACCCAAGTTCTCTCAAATCATCTATGCATTGCTCTATCTGAATCATTCCCGAAACATCCGCTCTTTTGTCAATGATAATCTGATAGATATATACATTTACCCAGAGCTTGGAAATGTTATGCTGCTTGACTATGGGAAGATGAAGGATATTGTGGAAATCGGTTACAGATATGCCAAGATCGCATTAACAACCTGGAAGCTTCAAAATAAGCGATTCATTCCTCTTCGTCGTCTAGAGCACTCTAGGTCTCTTGAGGAATTGTCTTCCAAGTCGAGCTCACCTTTATTGCGAGGATTACGCACAAAGTCCTATCGAGTACCTCCCAAGCGAAGCTCTGATCGGAAACGCATGGAATTGGCTCTGACTTCATCTGGAACAGTTTCCGCAGATGAACACGTGGACTAGCGCCGAAAGAGATCCAAATCTTGTAGTAGTTTGGTGGAATGGCTTGTTGTGAGTAGAACTGCAATCCAGGATTTTGTGTAATGATTTCTAGAAAGGCTTTGTTGATTGTTGTTCTCTGCTTGTGTATACTTTTGGTGGTGATGGAGTTTTTTCTCCTTATCTCTTAGCGTCTTTTCAGAGCAAAAAATTGCTGAAGAAGCCGGAATCACTCAAATCAGGCTGCAATTCGTTTTTGCGTCTTGATTCTCTGCTGGATTTGTCTATTCTGTCTTGACCAATCCGCATCTCATATCAACAGAACCAATGCGACTTACCGGATGTTGCTTC
>Ga0315902_10012606_pt1 | contig 10990 bp, 11 predicted proteins | sample LakEriMetagenome_9_FD_203523 | JGI IMG/M metagenome (GOLD analysis project Ga0315902, IMG submission 203523) | Freshwater fungal communities from buoy surface, Lake Erie, Ohio, United States - Buoy 12 MA117 | ecosystem: Environmental > Aquatic > Freshwater > Lake > Lake biofilm | place: USA...
CAACGAGGCCGAACGCCACACCGGGGCCCGGTAGTCGCGCCAGGTGCGCTGGTGGCCACGGGCCCAGCGGTACCGCTGCCGCCAGTACCGGTGCACCGTCGTGACGCCTTCCTCCTCGTCGACCGCCGAGATGTCGTAGCGCACCTTGAGGCCGCCCAGGACCAGGCGGAGCGTCAGGTCGGTGTCCTCGGTGACCGAGGTGGTGTTCCACCCGCCGATCTCGCGCAGCACCGAGGTCCGTACCGCACAGTTCGCGCCGCCGTAGGCGGGCAGGGCGAACACGGCCTGTCGCCCGTACTCGTTGACGAGATACCCCCCGAGGTAGTCGATGGCCACCACGCGGGACACGATCGAGTCGCTGTCGTTGTGGATCGTGCATCGACCCTGGGCGGCGGCGACGGTGGGGTCCTCGAAGTGGCGGACCAGCCGTTCGAGCACATCGGGCCGGGGACGATGGTCGGCGTCGAAGACGACCACGATCTCGCCGGTGGCCCGGGCGAGCGCCTCGTTGAGCGCCGCCGACTTGCCACCACCGGCACCGACCGGACGGTGCAGGACCGTGAAGCGGGGGTCGTCGGCGACGAGTCGGTCGAGGCGGGCGCCGGTCCCGTCGGTCGACCCGTCGTCGACGACGATCACCTGCAACCGGCCGGCCGGGTAGCGGAGCGCACCCAGCCCGGCGACGAGCGCCTCGACGACGAGCGCCTCGTCGTGGCACGGCACCATGACCGTCACCGGCGGCAGCACCGCTGCGGGGACGTCGGCCGACCCGAGGTCCTGCGGTGCGTACCGCACGGCACACAGGGCGAACGTGAGGTGGCGCACGAAGTAGGCGCCGAAGAGGATCATCAGCACGACCTGGACGAGGTGCACCACGGCCCCGACGCCGAACAGCACGGCGATGAGCAGCAGCACACCGGCGCTGGTGCAGACCACCACCGGGCCGTCGGGCAGACGGGGCCGGTGGCCGAGCAGCACCGGCGCCGCGCCGGACCCGGCATCCACCGTGTCCTGCTGCGCCTGCACCGGCTGCGATTCCTGGCTGTTCACCGTCGTCCGTTCCGGGCCGGCGACTCGACGCCGGACCCTCGTGTCGGTCCGTCTCCACCCCCGGCCGGCTGAACCGGCCCGGGGCCCGGCGAGCGGTCACCGTCCGGCGCCGCAGACCGGTCGGCGTACCACTCGCCGTGGTGCATCGTCGCCCGCCGACCGATCCCCCGGCAGGGGGATTTCGTCACGGGACGATCGGCCCCGGCCGGCCGTGCACCAGCCGAAAACGCGGACGGGCCCGGACGGCGGTGCGGACCGGTCACCCGATCCGCACCCGCCGTCCGGGCCCCGTCCCGGCTCACGACAGCGGCGACAGCTCGCCCTGCTTCATCCGGCGCTGCCGGCTGACCATGTAGGCACCGGCGATGCCGACACCCAGCGCCGCACCGACCACGCCACCGGCGGGGATCGGGATCCCCGGCCCGCCCGGGCACGCACGGCTGTAGTCGACACCGTTGTAGGTGGCGCCGAAGTAGATCGCCCGGCCCTCCTCGGTCCAGTTCAGGCCGTCGTCGACACCACCGGACGCCGCATCGGGGATGATGTCGCCCCAGTCCTTGGCGTTCGACGGGTAGTTGAACGACGGGTTGAACGGCGTCGACGTGTGGTGGCTGTGGTCGTCGCCACCCTGGCCGTCGACCGACGAGCGATCCACCGTGATGCGCACGTACGGGTTGGTGACCGAATTCGTGCGGTGGCAGATCGTCACCTTGTGGTCGGGCGACTTGGGCCCGCCGTCGGACTTGGCCACGGCCGTGGTGGCCGGCAGCAGTACCAGCCCCACGGTGAGACCCAGGGCCCCCAGTTTCGTTCTCTTCTTCACGACACCCTTTCCTTTCATGTCCTGTCGGAGGCCCAGACCGCCGACGAGTTCGTCCGGCCGGCGTACGCCGGCTGCTTGTTCTCGCCGGCGCCGAACGACGCAGACGACCGGAGCTGGGCGGCTTGGCCGTCAGCCCCGCTCACCGACCAGACGAAGCGCTGCGTGGCGAACGCCTCGGCCTGACGGATCCGACCCTGGAAGCCCCGATGACGGGCCAACGCCTCGATGGCCTCGAGGTCGACCAGGCCGTTCTTCAACACCTGCGACACGTGCGCCCGCAGCGACGCCAACTTCGCCGGCATGGTGGCACTGACGTCGACGAAGACCACCGGATCGAACGACAGCGTCGTCGGGCCCTCGTAGAAGCACAGCCGGGACAGACGCCGGCAGGCGCTCATCGACGCCAGGGACACGGCCCGGTGGTCCTGGTGGGAGTCCTCCGGCGCGTGGGTGTAGACGATGTCGGGCCGGACCTCGGCGAGGACGTCCTCGATCACGGCGACCGTGCGGCTGCCGGCGTCGACGTCGCAGTCGGGCAGGCCGCCCCAGTAGAGCTCGGCGCCGAGCACGTCGCTGGCGTCACGCTGTTCGGTCATGCGGGTGCAGCGCAGCTGCGGGCCACGCTCGCCGATGGTCATCACCAACATCGCCACGCTGTGGCCGGCGTCGCGGTGCGCCGCCAGGGTTCCGCCGCAGCCGAGCTCGATGTCGTCGGGATGGGCGCCGATCGCGAGGACCCTCATCGCAGCATCTCCCGCACCCGCTTGCCACCGGTCCGCACGACGGCCACAGGCGCCGGTTCGCCCCCGGCAGGGCCGGCGGCGGGAACGGTCAGCGGCATCACCGTGTCGAGCGCCGCGGCGAGCTCGGTGCCGGGCACGAAGTCGACCGCCACCGCACCGTCGGCGAACCGCACGAAGCGGATGACCCGGGACGGCGTGACGAACTCGCCGTGGTCGACGTCGGGCAGCGTGTCGAGCAGCTCCGACAGCCGCTCGACGCACGTCATCTCGCCCATGCACTCCCGGCTGCGGGGGTGATCGACCACGATGCCTCGCACCGCACCGGTGGCGAGCTCCTTGCGCAGCCGCACCAGGTCGGGGGCAGCGACCCGGGCGAACGGCCGGGAAGCCGGGGTCGGGGTTGGGGTCGGGGTCGGCGTGGGATCCGGGCCGAGCGTGCCGGAGAACGCTGCGAAGGTGGGGACGCCGGAGGCAACGGACGGGGCGGTGATCCGTTGCCTGCCGGGGCCTGTGCGCATCGGGTGGGTCACAGTCCTGCTCCAGATGAGGAAGGGCCGTCTTCGCCACCGTGCCGCCCGGTGGTTGCCCCGCCCGGGCGTACCCGAACGAGGCGGAAGCTGCTTCCCCAGATTTGGGGGCCAAAGCCGCCCTCGGGGCAGAGGAGATTCGGCCCAGGACCGGTGGCACCCGGCGCCTGCCTGCGCTCAGGCCTCGAGAGCCACCATGATCCGGGCGCGCTCGTGGAGCGCGGCCTCACGCCAGGCGTGCACCGCCAGCCACACCAGGGCCTGCTCGATCCCGTCGGTCCCGGCCAGTTCCGTCGCGCGGGTGATCAGGAAGTCGAGCATCACGTTGTCGGGATCGGGCCACGGCGGCTGGGGCTGCGGCCGGTCGCGCAGTCCCGCCACCGCCGCCTGCGCCGCGAGGTAGCCGGCGAGTGCCTCGTCGATGCCCCGCAGGTCAGCGGGGTCGTCCGGGTCGTGCATCACACCCGCAGCGGGCCGAGCACCTCGGCGTCGTGCTCGCCGACGTGCGGCGCCCGGACCGGCACCCCGGCGGGTGAGCCGTTCAGCTTCACCGACGCACCGGGGTAGGTGAACGTGCGGCCGAGGTCGTCGTGGTGCACCGGCATCGGGAACCCCCGTGCGACGAAGTGCGGGTCGGTCACGATGTCCTCGGGGGCGAGCACGGCACCCACCGGCAGACCCCGCTGCTGGAACCCGACGAAGGCCTCGCGGGCCGGCAGACGGCTCGCGATGAGGGCCACCGCGTCGCGGCCGGCGCCGAACACCTCGCCGATCATCGGGTCCTCCTCGATCTCGGCCATGCCGATGTGCTCGTAGGTGCCGCCCATCTCGAGCAGCACCGCGAGCGGGAACTCCTCGGTCAGGTCGAGCTCGACGAGCCAGTCGTAGAGGGCCTTGAACTCGGCCGGACGGCGCGGCGGCACACCGGTGTTGAGGTATCGGCCGTCGGCACAGAGCACCTGGGTGTCGTCGGTCGGCCGGGGCGACGCATGCCGGCCCGTCTGGCGTTGCACCTCGCGCCGGGCCACCAGCCAGCCGTAGGTGGCCATCTCGGTCGTCACATTCGAGGCGGCGTGCATGCTCACGTCGATGAACTGGCCGGTCCCGCCGTGGTCGCGGTGCAGCAGGGCGGTCAGCACCGAGATCGCCCCCCACACCCCGGCGGTCTGCAGTCCCTGGTTGCCACCGCCGCGCACCGGCGGGACGGTGTGGTCGTCGTACCCACAGCTCCACACCGGGCCGGCGGCGGCCAGCACGGTCAGGTCGGTCGCGTGCTCGCCGGAACGGGGACCGCTGCGCCCGAACGGCGTGATGGCGCAGTGCACGAGTTCCGGCCGGGCCGCGCGCAGGTCGTCGTGGTCGAGCCCGAGTGCGGCGAGACGGCCCGGCCGCTCGCTCTCGAGCACGACGTCGGCGGTGGCGACGAGCCGGCGGAACAGGTCACGGCCACCACCGGGCGAGTCGTCGTCGAGGTCGAGCACGACGCTGCGCTTGGCCACGTTGTAGTGCCACCAGTGCAGGCTGCGTTCGGGACCGGCCTCGTCGCCGGCGAAGGGCCCGTACCGACGCTGGCCGCTCCCCCCGGGCGGTTCGACCACGATGACGTCGGCGCCGAGCTCGGCGAGGAGCTTGCCGGCGAACGCGGAACCGTCCGAGGACAGCTCGATCACCCGGTATCCCTGCAGAGCGCCCATCAGATGACCCCTTCCTCGCGCAGGCCGGCGATCTCGGCGGCGGACAGGCCGAGGATCTCGCCGAACACGTAGTCGTTGTCGGCACCGAGCAACGGGGCGCCCCGGTCGATCACCCAGTCGGTCTCGGACAGGTGCACCGGCATCCCGTCGACCCGGACCTCGCCCATGGCGGCGTGCTCGACGGTGGGCCACAGCCCCCACGCCTCGGTGTTGGCGTCGTGGTCCATCCGCTCCGACGGGCGGGCCACCGCCGCAGCGGGGATACCGAGGGCCTGCAACCGTTCGGCCAGGGCGTAGCGGTCGTGGCCGCGGGTCCAGCGGTCGAGGTCGGCGTCGAGGGCGTCCTGGTGGGCCAGACGACCCTCGAGCGTGGCCAGCGTGGCACCGGTCGCCCAGGCCTCGCCGATCTCGGCGGCGAGCGCCTGCCACTCGGCGTCGTCGCGGACCGAGATGGCGATCCAGTTGTCCTTGCCCTCGGCGGCGTAGATCCCGTGCGGGACCATCGTGCCGGTGGCGTCACGGTTGCTGTTGGGCGAGCCGTCGCGGCGGGTGGGGCGGCCGTTGACCGTGAAGTCGAGCACCGCCGGGCCGAGCAGCGCCGCGGCGGCCTCGGTGCAGGACATGTCGACCCACTGGCCCTCACCGGTGCGACGGTGGTGCGCCAGGGCGGCGAGGATGCCGAGGGTCATGAAGTAGCCGCCGTGGTGGTCCATGTAGGAGTAGCCCCAGCCGGCCGGGGGCATGTCGGGCAGGCCCGACGTCAGCGTGAGCCCGCCGACGGCCTGGGCGATGGGACCCCACGACTTGAACGTGCTGTACGGCCCGGTCTGCCCGAACCCGCAGTTCGACACGTAGATGATGTCGGACTTGATGGCCTTGAGCTGCTCGTAGCCGAACCCCATCCGGTCGAGCACCCCGGCGGCGAAGTTCTCGGTGACGACGTCGCTGATGCGCACCAGTTCGGTCAGCAGCTCACGGCCCCGCTCGGTGCGCATGTTGATGGTGATGCCGAGCTTGCCGACGTTGTGGTTGTTGAACGCCGAACCGAACTCGTTGCCCCGGCGATCGTCCTTGAACGGCGGCGCCCCCCGCAGGATGTCCCACCGGCCCTTGCGCACCGGATCCTCGATCCGGATCACCTCGGCGCCGAAGGCGGCGAGATGCCGCGTGGCGCCCGCACCGGCCAGCTGCCCGGTGAAGTCGCAGATCCGCACGTGCCCCAGCGCACCCGAGCCCATGTGCTCCCCCTTCGACGTGGTCCCCCGCCGCCGGACGGCACCGACGGCGACCGCACGATAGGGCGTGGCGGCCCCCCGCTGCACCGGCGATCGGGACCGGGTGCGGGCGACGGCGGGCTAGTGTCCCGGCGTCCAGGGGGTCCCGATGACCGACGAATCACCCGACGCCGGCACCGGCGTCCTGCTCGACGCCTTCGGCGGCGTCCGCATCGACCACGACAACGCCGCCTACTACCGCGGCCTGCTCGAACACCGGCTGCTGCTCAACCGGTGCGACGAGTGCGCGGCGTGGCACCACCCGCCCCGGTCGGTGTGCCCGCGGTGCTGGTCGCGGTCGCTGACCCCGACCGAGGTCGCCGGCACCGGCACCATCGCCCTGCTCACGATCCTGCGCCAGGGACCCCGCCAGCCCGGCGTCGACTACACCGACGGCCACGCCCTGGTCGCGGTCGAGCTCGACGAACAGCCCGGCCTCCGCCTCGGTGGCACCGTGCTGGGCGCCGACCCCGCCTCGCTGAGGCTCGGCGACCGGGTCCGGGTGGTGTGGCGTGACCTCGAGGGCCGCGGTCCCCGAGCCGACTTCGAGCTGCTGTCATGAGCGCCGGCCGCCGCAACCCTGCACGCGACCAGGTCGCCGTGGTCGGCCTCGGCCGCTCGCCCTATGCCCGCGACCGGGCCGGGTGCACGCCCGGTTCGCTGGTGATCGACGCCGCCATCGCCGCCATCCGCGACGCCGGGCTGTCGGCGTCGGACATCGACGGCATCTGCGGCTCGACGGTGGCCACCCAGTACGTGCAGGCCGCCCTCGGCATCGGCGAGGTCAGCTGGTTCGCCAACCCGGCGACGGTCATCGGCAACCAGTTCGTCGCCGCCGTGGCCGCCGTGCACAGCGGCGTGTGCGACACGGCCCTCGTCTACCACCACGCCTACCGGATGCCGTGGTCGTCGCGCAGCGCCGGACGCGACCCGATGCGCCGCCGGGCCGGCCTCGGCCTGGGCGACACCCGCAGCCTGTGGGGCACCGGGCACGTCGAGTCCGGCCCGAACTCGATGTTCGGGGCCAACGCCTACGCGGCCTGGGCCGGGCGGTACCTGCACGACTACGGCTACGACCGCGACGTGCTCGGCCTGGTGGCGATCAACTCGCGCACCAACGCCGGCCGCAACGACAACGCCGTGTACCGCGACCCGCTCACGATGGACGAGTACCTCGCCGGGCGCATGGTGCGCGACCCGCTCAGCGTGTTCGACATGGACATCCCCATCGACGGGGCCGATGCGTTCGTGGTGACCACCACCGAACGGGCCCGCGACCTGCCGCACCGGCCGGTGCTCGTGCACGCCGCCACGCTCGGGCACACCGACTACGGCACCGAGGAACAACTGCGCGACCTCGACCACGCCGGCCAGATGGTGGTCGTCGACCGGCTGTGGGCCCGTTCCGAGCTCACGCTCGCCGACGTCGATGTGTTCTACCCCTACGAGGGCTTCTCGAACATCGCGCTCTCGTGGATCGAGAACGTCGGCTACTGCGGGCGCGGCGAGGGCGGCGCCTTCGTACGGCAGCACTGGGTCGAGGCCGAGCAGCGCATCGTCATCGACGGCCGGGTGCCGCTCAACACCCACGGCGGCAGCCTCTCCGAGGGCGGCACCCAGGGTGCGGGGCACCTGCACGAGGCGTGCCTGCAGCTGCGGGGTGACGCCGGCGTCCGCCAGGTCGACGGGGCCGCCGTCGCGCTGGTGACCCCGGGCGGGTACTACTTCAACTCCCAGGGGTTCCTGCTCCGGCGCGACGGCTGACGCGGGTCACCTCCAGGCCGGTCCGCCGACGAGGTCCCGCCGCAGCGGCGGATAGCGTCGGACCATGAAACGGACCCGTCTCGACGGTCGTGACCTCGCCGGCCGGCCCGAACTGGCCGACTGGCGGGTGCTCGGCGACACCCTGTGCGCCCGCTTCGCCGCAGCGTCGTTCACCGGCGCCGCAGACTTCGTCGCCGCGGTGGCCCGGCTCGCCGACGACGCCGACCACCACCCCGACCTCGACCTGCGCTTCCCCGGCCTGGTCGAGATCGTGCTCACCACACACGACCGCAACGGCCTCACCGAGTTCGACGCCGACCTCGCCGTGCGCATCTCGGCGCTCGCCGCGTCGAGCGGCATCCGGGCCGAGCCGTCGGGCCCGCAGGCGCCGAGCGCCGTCGTCACCGCCGGCGACCCGGCGGTGGTGGCGGCGTTCTGGGCCGCCGTCCTCGGCTACCGGGCCCGTCCGGCGGACGACGACGGGGCGGTGCTGGTGGTCGATCCGCGCCGGTTCCACCCGCCGTTGCGCATCGTTCCGGCCGTCAACGCCACCACGGGGCAGGCGGCGACGGGCCGGCTGCATGTCGCCGTCGCGCTCGCTGCCGACGTGGTGGCAGCACGGATCGAAGCCGCGATCGCCGCAGGCGGCCGCACCTGCTGCACCGTCGGGCCGCACGGCCCGTGGGAACTGGCCGACCCCGAGGACAACCGGGCGGTGCTGTCGGTCACGGTCGGCGCCGGCTGACCGGCGACGACGTCAGGAACCGAGCTTGGTGACCAACTGCTCGAGCAACTGCTCGATCCGCTCGAGACGGTCGGTCCCCGACCCGCCGACGGCGGCCCGGCCGTTGCCCGTCGTGGCCTCGCACTCGAGGGCCTCGCGGCACGCCCGCAGCATCCGGCCGCTGTCGCGTTCCTCGGCGATGTAGCGGCCGAGCAGGGCACCGGTCTGGATGTCGATCGTGGTGTCGGCGAACATGCCGGCGAACACGTCGGGGCGGCCGTCGACCTCGGGCTCGCCGAGACCGAGGCAACGGAACTTCTCGAGGTCGCTGAGGGTCTTCGACGAGGCGACCGCCAGACGCTCCTCGGCCTTGGCATCGGCGCGTTCCATCACGTCGTAGCCCAGCTCGCACATCCGCTTGGCGAAGGCCAGGCTGTGCTCACCCTCGCGCAGGGCGATGGTCGAGATCACGGCGCGGACATCGTCACGCTCGGTGGTGTCGGCCCAAACCGACAGGTAGCGCTGGGCCTCCCCCTCGGCGATGCTGATGGCGTTGAGCAGGCCCAGGTACGACGGCTTGTCGGTCATGGGGCAAGCCTGGCGGATCGCGCGGCGATTGGCAACCTGCCGCAGCGTGATCAGGCGCCGATCGTCACCACGTAACGGACCTGGTCGTCGGCATCGGCGGCCGGGGCGCCCATCGACGGGCAGGTCCCCCGGAAGCAGTTCTGCACCGTGAAGCGCACGACCGTACCGGTGAGCAGGTCAGGACCGAGCCGGACCGCGAAGTACGCCACGCCGTCGCCGCAGCCGGTCGCCCGGGGCTCGCAGGCGGGCTTGTCGCGCCATCGCTTGTCGATCTCGACCAGGGCACCGGTTGGCGTCACCGACCCGAGTTGCCACTGGTCGCCGACGCTCTGGTTCTCGGGCCCGGCCTCGACCTCGAGCCGGGTACCGGCGGGCGCGGTGAGGTCGGTCCGGTCCGGGCCGACCCGGACCGGGGCCGGACGGGCCGAACTGCACCCGGCCAGCACGAGCATCGCCACCACCGCAGCTCGGACGGACGGACGCAACGTGTTCGGCCTCATGGCTCCATCTTCTCAGCCCGGACCCGGCGAATGGCCGCACCGGACCCCGATAACGCCGTGCCCCCGCCGGGCAGGGGCGTTACGCTCGGCCGGGAATCGACGCGATCCGGGGGAAGCCATGACCGAAGTGATGCCGGGGCGGTCGTCCGCCGCCTTCGACCTCGACGCCAAGTACCGGGAGGAGTCGGGCTCGTTCTTCTTCACCGGCGTGCAGGCGCTCGTCCGGGTGCCGCTCGACCAGATGCGGGCCGACCGCCGCGCCGGGCACCGGACCGCCACGTTCGTGTCGGGCTACCAGGGCTCGCCGCTCGGCGGCTACGACCGCGAGATCATCAACCACAAGGCCCTGCTCGACCAGTACGACATCGTGCACCGCTCGGGCCTCAACGAGGAGCTCGGCGCCACCGCCGTCATGGGCAGCCAGCTGTCGTCGCTGTTCCCGAAGCAGCGCTTCGACGGCGTGCTGGGCATCTGGTACGGCAAGTCGCCGGGCCTCGACCGGGCGGGCGACGCCATCCGCCACGCCGCCTACGCCGGCACCCACCCGCTCGGCGGCGTGCTCACGCTCACCGGCGACGACCCGTCGAACAAGTCCTCGACGCTGCCCTCGGCGTCGGAGTACGCCCTGGCCGACCTCCACCAGGCGATCCTGCACCCGGGTAACGTGCAGGAGGTCCTCGACCTCGGCATGCACGGCGTCGCCCTGTCCCGTGCCACCGGCCTGTGGTCGGCGATCAAGATCGTCACCGCCGTCGCCGACGGCTCGGCCACCGCCGAGGTCGGTCCCGACCGGATCCGCCCGGTGATCCCCGAGTTCGAGCACCAGGGCAAGCCGTGGCGGCCCAAGGTCAACGGTCGCCTCGGCGGGCCCCAGGCCAACGCCGCCGAGCAGGAGATCTACGAGGTCCGTTACGAGGTGGCCAAGCTCTACGCCGCCGCCAACGGGCTCAACAAGATCACCATCACCTCGCCCGACGCCTGGCTGGGCATCGTGGCGTCCGGCCGGGTGTACCACGAGGTCCTCGCCGCCGCCGCCGTGCTGGGCCTCGACGAGGACGGCCTGCGACGCAACGGCATCCGCCTGCTGCAGTTGGGCATGATGCACCCCTTCGAGGGCGAGATCGCCCGGCGCTTCGCCGACGGCCTGCAGGAGATCCTCGTCGTCGAGGAGAAGCGACCGTTCATCGAGACCCACCTGCGCGACGCCCTCTACGGCATGCCCGACGCCCCCCGGGTGGTCGGCAAGTTCGACCCGGAACGCAACCGGCTCATCCCCACCCACGGCGCCCTCGACGCCGACTAC
>Ga0315902_10012607_pt1 | contig 10990 bp, 7 predicted proteins | sample LakEriMetagenome_9_FD_203523 | JGI IMG/M metagenome (GOLD analysis project Ga0315902, IMG submission 203523) | Freshwater fungal communities from buoy surface, Lake Erie, Ohio, United States - Buoy 12 MA117 | ecosystem: Environmental > Aquatic > Freshwater > Lake > Lake biofilm | place: USA...
CCGTTCCTGATGTTGATTTTAGGGGTAAAGATGCTGTCTGCCCAATCGCCGGTATTAAACGGGCGTATCACAGTGGATGGCCGGCCCTTGACCGGGGCGAAGGTTGAAGTGGGCACTTCAGGCCGATTCGTCCTGACTGATGCAAGGGGGGCATTTCACTTGGACGCTGCTCCGGAACCATTGCGGCTGAAGGTGAGTCATCCGGCTTGCGAACCGCTGGACACATTGTTTGAATCGGGTGTTGTAGGTGGTCTGAACGACGTGAAACTTGAATGCAAGCAGAGAATCTTCGAAATTCCCCAGGCCGTTGTCATTGGGAGTCGGGGAAATGCCGGATTCAACCGGGCCGGAGCAGGTCAAACCGTGTCCAAAAAGGACTTGGAGGAAATTCAACCTGTAAGTGCGAACGAGGTGCTGCGTGTGGTACCGGGATTGAACGTTGTGGATGAAGAGGGATTGGGCTTGAGGCCCAATATCGGTTTCAGGGGATTGGATCCTGACCGAAGCAGGTATGTGCTGGTTCTGGAAGATGGAGTTCCTGTATCTCTTGGTCCCTACAACGAACCTGAGCTTTATTACGCGCCATCCATCGACCGGATGGTGGGTGTGGAAGTCCTCAAGGGGTCGGCTGCCATTGAACAAGGCCCCAGGACCATAGCAGGTGTGGTGAATTACCGTACCGAAGATCCCCCTCCCACAGAACAAGGTCGGTTGAGTCTGCAGGGTGGTCCGGGTGGTTACACCAGCGCCCTGGGTACCTATGGGAATACGGTGGGCAATGCCGGATTCCGAATCACCGTATTGCGAAAGCAGTCCGACGAGTTCGGTATGCTTAGGCTAAGATTGAACGATATCACGACCCGTTTCCGATGGATCATTTCGGATCGGAGTATCATGGGCTTCAAAGCCGGCATCTACCAAGAAACTTCCAATGCGAATTATATCGGACTGACCAATGCCATGTTGGAGGCCGGCGGAAACGATTTCACACGGCTTGCACCCGACGACCGGTTCCGCGTGCGTCGATATAGCCTTTCCGGAAATTACAGTCATCGGTTCACCGAAAGGCTACAAATCGATGTGCTGATGTATGCTTACACCACCCAGCGCGATTGGTGCCGGCAGGACTTCACTTACTCCGCTTTGGATGCATCGGGCCAGATGGTGGCACCACCCATCGATTGGAGCGGTGTGACCTGGGGCGATACAACGGTTTCCGGAGGAGCCATCCACATGCGGAACAGCACAGGAAACCGCATCCGCAGCTATGAAGTGGCCGGGGCCGATATCCGATTGAAGTATGAGATGGAAATTGGCCGAAGTCTGCACACCTGGACTTTGGGCGTCAAGTCCATCAGCGAGTGGGCGCATGAACGCCGAGTCAACGGCACCTATCCCGGCGATATCAGCGGAACCATCAGCGACGAGGAAATGCGTCCCGTCCTCGGGATAAGCGCCTTCCTTTCCGATCGAATCACCTGGAATCACCTGGAGGTCGTACCCGGTATCCGTATCGAGAATATGTACTACCAAAGGGAGATCCTGAGAGGGAAGTACAACGGGGAAACCATCGACACCAATATCATCGGTAAGGGCAGGCTTGTGCAGCTCATTCCCGGTGCTTCGCTGGTTTATAAGGTGCATGAAGTGGTGCGGATTTATGGTGGTGTGCACCGCGGATTCGCACCGCCGCGAGTCAAGGACGCGATCAGTACCGACGGAACGGATGTGCAGCTGGATGCTGAACGCAGTGTCAATTACGAAGCGGGCGTTCGGACACAACTTACCGGGCATTTGACGACCGAGTTGACAGCATTCCTGTTGGATTTCAGTAACCAGGTGATTCCCGTTTCCGAATCATCAGGAGCGGGCGGGGGCGCCGGCCTGGTAAACGGCGGTGGCACCCGAAGCCAAGGCCTGGAGTTGTCGATGCAGATGGAAGAAGTTCCTCTGAATAAGAACGGATGGAACATTTCGGCGCATGTGGCTGCCACATTTACCGATGCCCGTTTTAGCGAAGATCGGTTCAATGGCAGCGGTGAAAGCCGGGTCAATCTGAGGGGGAATCAATTGCCATACGCGCCCAGGTGGACAACCAATGTCCGAGCCGAATTTGCACACAACACGGGCTGGATGTTGATGCTGGCCATGCAGCATACCGGAGCGCAATTCACCGATATCAGAAATACGATTGATCCTTCGGCCAACGGACAGGCCGGCAGATTGAATGCATTTCGGGTGGTTGATGCCGGACTTCGTCATCAATGGGAAAAATACAAGCTCCACAGCAGTTTGACGATCCGCAACTTGTTCGATGCGCGGTACGCCTATACCCGTCGCCCGCAGGGGACCCGGGTGGGATTGCCCAGGATGCTTTTTGTGGGGTTGAGCAAGGAATTCTAAGGCGGCTTCTCCCGCGAGGAGTGTTACCTTTGCGGTCCCTCTATGGCTGATATCATTCGATTATTATCCGACACCGTTGCCAACCAGATTGCCGCCGGTGAGGTCATCCAGCGTCCGGCATCAGCGGTCAAGGAGCTCCTCGAAAACGCCGTGGATTCCGGAGCACAATCGGTGGGGTTGATCCTTATTGATGCCGGAAAAACCTTGATTCAGGTCATTGATGACGGTTGCGGAATGAGCGATACCGACGCCCGGCTTTGCTTCGAGCGCCATGCCACGTCAAAGCTGCGCCAGATCGATGACCTGTTCAGTCTGCGAACCATGGGTTTCCGGGGAGAAGCACTCGCATCGATAGCCTCGGTGGCTCAGGTGGAACTCAAAACCCGACAACGCGAATTCGAAGTGGGCTACCGGGTCGAGATCGAGGGCGGCGACCTCAGACAGCATGGAACGGCTGCTGTCCAGCCGGGCACATCCATCTCCGTCAAGAATCTGTTTTACAATGTACCGGCGAGGCGGAATTTCCTTAAGTCCAACCCTGTCGAATTCCGCCATGTTCAGGAAGAGTTCATCCGGGTGGCTCTTGCCAATCCCACCGTGCAGTTCAGCCTTCACCACAACGGTGAGCAGGTTTTTGATCTGCGTCCGGGTAACTATCGGCAGCGGATTGCCGCAATCTTCGGTAAAACCTATAACGAGCGCCTTGTTCCTGTCGAGGAAGACACTACCATCGTAAGGCTGGAGGGGTATGTGGGTAAGCCGGAGGCCGCCCGCAAGAACAGGGGAGAGCAGTACTTTTTCGTAAATGACCGTTTCATCAGGGACTCCTACCTGCATCATGCCGTTACAGCCGCTTTCGATTCGCTCATCCCCAGGGACTCCTACGCATCCTATTGGTTGAAGCTCACTGTTGATCCCGCTGAGATCGATGTCAACATCCATCCCACCAAGACGGAGATCAAGTTCCGTCATGAAAAGGATGTCTATGCCATCCTCCGTGCGGCTGTCAAACGTGCTTTGGGCGTCCATAGCGTCGCACCGATGCTCGATTTCGAGCGGGAGCCTTCTTTTGATGTGCCATTGTCGAAATTGAATCAGCCTCCGGTTCAACCTACCATCAGTATCAATCCCAACTACAATCCTTTCCGGAATACAGGTGATCTGGCATCGTCACGCGGGATAACCATGCCTCAAGAGCGCATGAATCCCACGAGGGAGGAAGTGGCCGCCTGGCTCGAAAACCACAAGCCTCTACGAACGGATCCGGTCTTCCAGGAGACTGCAAAGCCCTTGTCTCCACTCATGCAATGGTTGTCCATTTTTGAGGAAATGGATGATTTCCGTTTTTCACAGATCGGTGGAGATACGGTTGTCGCTGTGCATACCCAAGGGCTTGCCGTGTTCAGTATTCAGGGAGCCAGGGAACGGATCCTTTATGAAAGGAACCTCAATGCATTGGTGAGCCAGCCCGTGTCATCCCAGCAGCAACTTTTCCCCGAACAGATCCGCCTCAATCCCAACGATTACCTGTTGGCCCGTGAAATCGATGGAGACCTGCGAAGCCTGGGTTTCGACCTCGTTGATTTCGGTAACCAGACCGTGGTTGCGCAAGGAATTCCGTTAGGAGTCGAACCCGGTGAAGTGCAAAGCACCCTACAATACCTTTTGGAGCAATATCGTGAGAACCGCGACCGGCTGCATCTGTCCGCTCACGAAAGCCTTGCCCGAAGCACGGCCAGGGCTTTGGTCTCGCGCAAAAGGCCGGTGCATGTTTCCAGGGAGTTGCGTCAACTCGCCATCGATTTGCTGCATTGCGAGGATCCGGTCAGTGGACTCAATGGCAAACGGATCTTCCGAACCGCAGGAACGGAGCAGCTGATTCAATTTATCCAGAATGGTAACCTTTTGGCCGAAAACGACTAAAGCATGAGCTACCAGCAATTCCGACCTATGCGCTGGCAGATTCTGCCACCGGTTGTTAAAAATCTTCTGATCGTCAACGGCATTTTTTATCTGGCCACCGTTGTTTTTGATGAGAAGTTTGGACTAGATCTTACCCGTTACCTGGGATTGCATTTTCCCCTGAGCGATCTCTTTCGACCCCATCAGGTGTTCACCCACCTGTTTATGCACGGTAGTGTCATGCATCTCTTTTCGAACATGTTCGCCTTGTGGATGTTCGGGAATGTGCTGGAAAATGTTTGGGGGGGCAAGCGATTCTTCATTTTCTATTTGGTGACCGGTGTAGGGGCGGCGGTGATTCACACTTTAGCGACCTGGTACGATATTTCCCAGATGCAGGCTGTGGTGGATCAATTTGCATTGGATCCCAGTCCGGATTATTTCCAAGCATTGCTTTCGGAATACTACCCTCATTATCGACAAAATTCCCCTGAGCTGAACAACATGATCTACTCTTGGTCGAATGAACCGTCAAGTCCCCCCTTGACCGATGAAGCCGTTCGCATCGCCCAATTGCTGGTCGACAACAAAATGGATATTCCTACGGTTGGTGCATCGGGTGCTGTATTTGGTGTTTTACTTGCATTCGGAATGCTCTTTCCAAACACCATCATCTACCTGTATTTCGCCATCCCCATCAAGGCCAAGTACTTTGTGATGTTGTATGGGCTGTTCGAACTTTACAGCGGGGTTGATAGCAGTCCGGGCGACAATGTGGCCCACTTCGCTCACCTGGGTGGGATGCTTTTCGGCTACTTGCTTATTCGCAGCTGGAAAAGGCAGAGAAACCCATACGATAACGATTCGTATATGTGACCATGCGCAGATTGATCGACGACATCAAATTCTCTTTTGGCAACGCTCAGGCCCTTTACAGGCTGATGGCGGTCAATGTGGGCGTTTTCCTCGTGCTCATGTTGATGCGCACCGTCCTGTTTTTATCGGGTGGGGGAGACTTCCTCTACACCTTCTTGGTTCGTCAGCTAAGTCTTCCTGCCGATCCATTTTCCATTGTTCTGCAACCCTGGTCTTTGCTTACCTATATGTTTCTCCATACCGATCTGCTGCATATCCTTTTCAATATGCTGGTGCTGTTTTGGACCGGAAGATTGTTCTGTGAGTACCTCGGAAACCGGAAGTTGACCGGGGTGTATCTGATGGGTGGGCTTTCAGGAGCATCACTTTATTTATTGGCCTATCAACTGTTTCCTGCATTCGATGGCGCATCCTCCGGTGCTCATTTGTTGGGCGCTTCCGCAGGAGTGATCGCGGTGATGGTCGGTATCGCCACCCTGCTTCCCGAGTATACGGTTCATCTGTTGTTGATCGGTCCGGTGCGACTCAAGTTTGTCGCGGCATTTTCGGTGGTCCTTTATTTCATTTCCATACCGATGGGCAATGCCGGCGGTCATATCGCTCACCTTGGCGGAGCTTTGGCCGGATTCTTCATCGTCCGCGCATTGCAAAAAGGCCGTGACCTGACCTCCTGGCTATCGTTTTTTGAAAGAAAAGGAAGCAACACCAAAGGCAGAAGACGCATGAAGGTCGTTAGCAGGAAGTCTCTTTCCGATGACGAGATCTTTCGCCGTGACCAGGTTGCCAGTCAGGAACTTGTGGACAGAATTCTGGATAAAATCAACAAGTCCGGCTTTGACAGTCTCACCAATGCCGAAAAAGAAGTGCTTTACAGAGCCAGCAAAAAAAGCTGAAGGACGAATCCACCAGAACATCCTTTTTTTCCCGTATTTGGAATTATTGTTTCGTTTTTGGAACTTTATAGCCCCCAAACATAGGTGTATTGTGACTCTTTGGATTTTAATAAACTCGTTTTCAGGCAATTAAAAAACAGAGGTTCGATTGGCACAATCATCGGATACAGTAGTTAACCAAAATCACTTCTATGCGCGTTAAAATTTCATTTCTCCGGGACCAAATGTCGGCGAATACCATTCCGCTGCACCATCAGTCCCTCATCGCAGAAAGTCTTTATCAATTGATCGACGCTGTCGGCGGTGACCGAACACAGTACAACTTTTCCAGCTTGAAGGGGACTTCAAAAATCCAGAACGGATTCATGCGCTTCCTCAGCTCTAAAGTGACGCTGGTGGTGTCCTCTCGCCAGGCGGATCACCTTGAGCAGATCACCTCGAAGATCTTCGAAATGCCCTATTTCGCAGTCGGGAAAATGAACCTCATGCCCCGAAGCCACGAAATCATCCCTGATCCTGAATTTGCGACCAAGATGCGGTACTTGTGCATTAGTCCCATGATTTTGGTGGATCCCAACCGTGACCCTGAAAAAAGCCAGGTCACCATTGATCCGACCTCTCAGGAGTTTTCCGATATTCTCTATGAGCAAACCCTCGACCGGATGGAGCGTGCGGGCTATTCGGAGGGCGATCTCAATAACTTCGCGGAATTCGATGTTCAACCCGATCACGAATATGTCCAAAAGCTGAATGAAACCGGGAAGAAATTCGCCCGCTATTACCGTTCCGCCGATGGCACGACCATGATCGGTTATTTGCTTCCTTTTACCTTACATGCGCACCCGGAGGTGCACAAGTTCATCTGGCAATCCGGAATCGGTGCCCTGTGTGACCAGGGATACGGCATGATCGACCTGGTGAAGATCTGATGTAAATCAACTAATCAAATGCAAGGAAGGCCGCCCCATCAAGGCGGTCTTCCTTTTTTTCAACTTCTTCCGGCTTAATCGCCTGCTCATTACTCCTTTTGTATTTTCGCCCGCATGGCATCCGTCCACTTCAACAGAAAAAATGTGATCGTTTTGATCACCCTGTCCGTGGCCATGGTCATTTTGACGGCCGTTGCATTGAAGGGCGTGGTGTTCAATTGGATGGTGGAGAGAATCCAGAAGAAATGTGCGGAGAAATACGGTTGCCGGCTTCACATCCAACGCCAAGATCTGGAGGGGTTTCGGATTGTGCACCTGGGAGGGGTTTCTTTGGTTCCCGACAGTGGCGATACCCTTCTGGCTATTCAGAACCTATCGGTTACTTTACGGTTGCGAAGTCTGTTCATCGGACGGGTCGATTTGCAGGCCATCAGCATGGATACTTGCCAGATCAGCCTTGTCAGGGGGGATTCCGGAGACAATTTCACCAAAATCCTCCGGCGGTCGGGTAATCAGAATCCGAACCCTGAAAAGGCTTCGGATAAATCCCGTAGGTGGGACCGGATGGTGGAAGGAATCATCGAGGAAATTGCCTCATGGTCGGACAAGGAAGTTGTTTTGCATCGATTGGTGCTCAGTTATCGCGATGCCCAACTGGAGGAGCAGTTGGTGGTGCCGGAGCTTTATCTTGAAAAAGGACGGCTTCAAGCCAGCTTGGTTACATCCTCGGGCGATGGGGTGAATGTCTGGATAGCCGATGGTGCATTCTCCGCAGGCGGTACGTCATTTCAAGGGAGTTTGAAAAAGACCCGCGGAGGGGAGAATGCTTTACCGTTCCTGACGCGGATCGACGGGTTGAAAGCTTCATTTGATTCGATCCAATTGGGGTTTATTACATCCCGTTCAGGGGATATCATGCATGTGGAAACCCATATGGCGGTGTCCGGAGGTTGGATCAATCATTGGCGGATCTCCCGTGAGGAGGTTCGGGTGGGAGAGATGGCCTGTACTCTGAAAGGGACCGCCGGTCCTGATATTCTGGCCCTTGATTCCGGTAGCGTGTTCCGCCTCGGTCCACTGAATTATGCGCTTCAAGCATCGTTCGTACCAGGTGAAAATAGCCGATTGAAGGCCGGCTTGTCATTCAATACCGATACGGCTGATTGTTTTTTCCGTTCCCTGCCGACGGGTATGTTCCAGTCCCTTCGGGGATTGAAAACCAAGGGCGGTCTAAATTTCAAAATGGAGCTTGATTGGCCACTGGCAGCTCCGGACTCCTTGCGGTTCGAAGCAGGAATGGCAAAGCGTAATTTCTCTATTCAATCTTATGGGAACGAGGACTTCAGTCGGATAAAAGCGCCTTTCAGTTACCTGGCCATGGACGGGGAACGCCCCGTTCGTTCCGTTTGGATTGGGCCTGAAAATCCGCTGTTCTTCCCATTGGATCAGATTCCTTCCGACCTCAAAAACGCCGTCCTGATTTGTGAGGACCCCTCTTTCATGAAGCACAGGGGCTTTGTGCAGGAAAGTATAAGGGAGTCCATGGTGACCAACCTGAAGCAGAAACGGTTTGCCCGTGGAGGAAGCACGATTAGCATGCAGTTGGTTAAGAATGTTTTCCTGAGCAGGAACAAGTCGGTGGCCAGGAAGCTGGAGGAAATATTGATTGTATGGCTCATGGAACAGAACGGACTCGTATCCAAAGAGAGGATGCTCGAGGTGTATTTGAACATCATTGAATGGGGGCCTGATGTATATGGTGTAGGTGAGGCTGCCCGCTTTTATTTCGATAAGTCGCCGGCCGAATTGACCATGCCGGAGTGTATTTTTATGGCGAGTCTCATCCCCAGTCCGAAATCATTCAAATACCGATTCGACGGGGAGGGTAATCTCAAGCCCTATGTTCGGAATTTCTTTGGACTCGTCGCCGGAAGGATGGTCCGGAAAGAAATGATTCCTCAAGTGGTTGCAGATGGTTTGGAAGCGAATGTTCGACTAGTTGGACCCGCTGCTCAAATCGTGTTGCCGCCCGATACAGTACCTGTCGATACATTGGAAATTCTTCCTATTATCGACACAGTTGATTGATAATCAATATTAAAATAAATTTACCTAAACAATTGAAATAATCGTGAAAAAGCACACTTTAATCTTAGTCGCATCCCTGTCAATGGGGTTCGCAACACTTTACTCGTCTTGTGATAATGGGTCGAAGGATAAGGCAGAGGCTGAAAGTTGTACCCCGTTGAATCCGAATGGGGACAGTGAAAGGGCGTTGTTGATGCGGGAGATGACCCGCCTAGCCGAAGGCAATGCAGAAGCTTTGCGAAAAGGCGGTGATCTGTTGCCCTACGACGGCGAGTTTGAAAAACTGGCTTCCACAACCGGAACCATGACAGTGGATGAGGCTTTCTTCAAAGCCATGTCGGAGGGTTACCTGGTCCATCTTCGTGAACTCTACAAAGCTGCTCCAGAAGATCGCATCCGCATTCACAACAATTTGATCCAGTCTTGCCAGGATTGCCACGCTCAAACCTGCCGTGGACCACTTAAGCGAATTGATAAGATGATAGTCAATATCTAATTGATTATCAGTTTTTAATTTCGCTTACTTTTAGGTTTGGTTCAGGGTCTTTGATTTGATTTACCGTCTTCAGGAAAGCGCCAATGTATGAGGTCGAAAGCTCTGTTTCGGTACCCATTTATCGGGCGTTTTCCGGTTCCGGTTCGAAGTCCAGGCTGATGGAGTTCATGCAAAACCGCTTGTAAGTGGGTGCCGGACCATCATCAAAAATGTGGCCCAAATGGGCATCGCATCGTCCACACAAGACCTCGGTCCTGAACATCCCGTGGCTTTTGTCCGGCTTGTATTGGGCACTGTTCGAACCAATGGCTTCGAAGAAACTGGGCCAACCACATCCGGAGGCGAATTTGGAGTCGGATCGGAACAGGGGGTTGCCGCATGCGGAGCAGAAGTAGGTTCCCTTCCCTTCGTGGTTCCAGTACTTGCCTGTGAATGCCCTCTCTGTGGCAGCCAGGCGTGCTACTTCATACAATTCCGGACTCAATACCTGTTGCCAAACCGAGTCGGGCAGATCCAATCGTGCGGTTGCGGTTCTGGAGTAATATGGGTTTTTGGATTTGGAGTCGGAGGAGGTGGCCATGTTTTGCGATGCGTTCAATGAATACGAATGGTTTGGATTATCCTGAGAACAGGCCTGCATTGTGGCCATAAAAAGGAATGTAAATCCGAACAGCGGACTTCTGTACATGCTCCATTAACTCCATAATGAACGGATTGTTTTAAACCGGCCGGAATTTCGTTTTTCCCAAATTGGGAATGAGTGGTTGGATTCGCTCCATTGAGAATCCGGAGTGCTGTCAAAAAAGGGTGTACTTGAAAAAGGTGTTGAAAAAGCGATGTGATTTTGGCGACAGCCCAGGTTGCTGTTGGTAACTTTGAAGGTGAAAGCCTGGGCTTTTTGCGAATTTTGCCAGCCTTTTGAATCCAGAACGAGCAAGCGCCATGTCGAAGAAGCAAATCACACTTGAACACAATTACACGGAAGACAGCATCCAATCCCTGGACTGGAAACAGCACATCCGGCTTCGTCCGGGGATGTACATCGGAAAGCTTGGCGATGGTTCGGCCAAGGATGATGGAATATACGTCCTCTTGAAGGAGGTGATCGATAACTGTATCGACGAATACGTGATGGGATATGGAAAGACCATCGAAATCGAGGTCAAGGAGGGAACGGTGAGGGTTCGCGACTTCGGTCGGGGGATACCTCTCGGTAAGGTGGTTGAATGCGTAAGCAAGATCAATACGGGGGGGAAGTACGATTCTCAGGCCTTTCAGAAATCGGTTGGCTTGAATGGGGTCGGAACCAAGGCGGTGAATGCCCTGTCCGGTCACTTCAAGGTACAAAGCGTCCGTCAGGGCCGAACAACGTGGGCCGAGTTCAGCCGGGGCGAACTTCAGAA
>Ga0315902_10012611_pt1 | contig 10987 bp, 8 predicted proteins | sample LakEriMetagenome_9_FD_203523 | JGI IMG/M metagenome (GOLD analysis project Ga0315902, IMG submission 203523) | Freshwater fungal communities from buoy surface, Lake Erie, Ohio, United States - Buoy 12 MA117 | ecosystem: Environmental > Aquatic > Freshwater > Lake > Lake biofilm | place: USA...
CAGTCGCGGGGCGAGACGCGGTTGACGCCCTCGAGCGGCGTGCCGTCGATGGCGTTGAGGAAGTTGAGCGGGATCGACTCCACCCGCATCGCCCGCAGCTCGAAGGCCATGTCGACGAGGTCGTCGTGGGTCTCTCCCATGCCCATGATGCCGCCGCTGCAGAGTTGCAGGCCGGCCTCGCGGCAGGCCTCGAGCGTCGCCACACGATCGGCGTAGGTGTGCGTGGTGCAGACCTCGGCGTAGTGCCGCTCGCTGGTGTTGAGGTTGTGGTTCACCTTGTCGACACCGGCGGCGGCCAGCTGCCGGGCCTGCTCCGGCGTGAGGAGGCCGAGGCAGGCGCAGATGTTGAGGCCGTAGAGGTTCTTGATCTCGGGCGTGATCTTGCAGACGAAGTCGATCTCCCGCTGCGTGGGGCCGCGGGCGGAGATCACGATGCAGAAGGTCTTCGACTGGCGTTCCGCAGCGAGCTTCGCCGCCTCGAGCAGCTTGGGGGCGGAGAGCAGGTTGTACCGCGGGATCTCGGCCTCGGAGACCTTCGACTGCGAGCAGTAGCCGCAGTCCTCGGGGCAGAGGCCGCTCTTGGCGTTCATCAGGAAGAAGAGCTGCACCGTGTTGCCGAAGTGGCGGTGCCGCACGCGATAGGCCGCCGCGAGGAGATCGAGCAGCTCAACGTCCGACGACTCGAGGATGGCCCGGGCCTCGGACCGGTCGATCTCACCCCCCTCGAGCACCCTGGCGGCGAGGGCGTGCCAGCGGCTGGCGGCAGGCTCGTGGGCGGAAGGGGCGTTCGAAACGGAGTCGCAGGCGATCGACATGGGGGAAGTCTCGCGGGTCACTGGGGCAGGGCGGCGGTCCGCCGCACGGCAAGAATGTATGCGATTCCAGCGAACGCTGCCAAAGGCCGATCAGGCGAGCTCGAGCGGAAACGGTGTCAGCAGTTCGAGGCCGTCGGCCGCGACCGCGTAGGCGTTTTCCAGGCGGATGCCCGAGCGGAGTTCCGGGGCGTAGAGCGCCGGCTCGACGGCGATCACGTCTCCCTCCTCCAGCACGTCGTCCCACATCGGGTTGAGGTGGGGCGCCTCGTGGACGGAAAGACCGATCCCGTGACCGAGGTGGCTCGACCAGCTGCCGACGGGGGCGGTGGCAAGCCATTCGCGCACCTGTTCGTAGATGTCGCGGCAGCGGACTCCCGGCCGGGCGATCCGCTCCACGAGCCGGAGGGCCGCACACACGTGTTCCCAGGCGGCGAGCTGCACGTCGGTCGGGCGGCCGTCGACCGCGAGCACCCGCGACGAGTCGGCGAAGTAGCCGCGATAGGCGGGGCCGAGGTCGAGGATGTAGAGCTCGCCCGCCACACAGAGCCGTTCCCGCGGAGGCCCGCCGCGGACACCGCAGGCGTAGTCGTTGCCGGTGCCGGTGAGCATCTCGCCGCAGGAGGCGACGGCCGCCGCCTGCAGGGTGGAGAAGATCTCGATCTCGCTCGCCCCGGGCCGCACGAGCTGGCGGGCCGTGGCATACATATCGCCCGCCGCCGCGAGGGCCCGGCAGAGGAGCGCGAGTTCGTCGGGATCCTTGGAGCGGCGGAGCCGTAGCAGGGCCGGTTCGGCGTCCACGAGAGCCGCCGTGCCGAGACGCGCCGTCACGTGGGGCGGGCAGGCCGAGAATTCGACCGCCACCCGCCGCGGAGCCGGGCCGGTCGTGAGCCAGTCGGCCAGCACCGCGGCGGCGGCCTCGCGCTGGTCGTTCCGCAGTGTGCTCCGCCACTTGGCCTCGTAGGTGCGTACCTCGGTGACGGCGGCCTGCTCGACCGGCTTGTCGGGGCAGACCAGCAGTGACTCGCCCGTGGGCCGAAAGGCCGCGAGCGGCGCGAACCGGAGATCCCAGCGGTGGCCGGTCAGGTATTCGATGTGCTCCGGCGAGACGACGACGATCACATCGACGTCGTGTGCCGCCAGCGCGGCGAAGAGCCTCGTTTGCCGGCTGCGGCAGGCGTCGAGATCGAGCAGCGGGAAGGATCCATTCATGGAGTGGGTTTTCAGTCGAGCTTGGTGAGGAGGCTGGAATCGAACGCCGGGAACCGCGGGTCGATCCGCTCGAGCGTCTGCCGCAGGAGCCGGGCCACGACGAGATTGCGATACCACTTCTTGTCGGCCGGCACGATGTGCCACGGGGCGTGGGAGGTGTTGCAACGGGTCAGGGCGTCGTCGTAGGCCTCCCGGAAGTCGTCCCACCGTTTCCGGTCGGCGAGATCGTCGGGCCCGAGCTTCCACTGCTTTCGCGGATCGCGGAGCCGCTCCTCGAGCCGCTCTCGCTGCTCTCGCTTGCTGATGTGGAGGAAGCACTTCACGAACGTGAGACCGCCGTCGCCGAGCAGTTTCTCGAAGGCGTTGATCTGGTCGTACCTCGGTTCCCAGACCGACCTGGGCACGAGCTTCCGCGCCCGCACGACGATCACGTCCTCGTAGTGGGAGCGATTGAAGATCCCGATCCGCCCGTGCGCCGGCACCGCCGCATGGATCCGCCAGAGAAAGTCGTGGGCGAGCTCGAGGGCGCTCGGCGCCTTGAAGCTGCGGACGTCGAGGCACTGCGGGCTGATGCCGCCGGCCAGCATCCGGATCGTGCCGTCCTTGCCGGAGGTGTCGATGCCCTGGAGGACGACGACCACCGCGCGGCGGCTCTCCGCATAGAGGCGGTAGGCGAGCTCGTCGAGCGCATCGCAATGGCGGCGTGTCTCGGCCTCCGCGTCGGACCGGTCGAGTCCCTCGTGGAAGTCGGGGTCGAAATCGGCGAGCCGAATGTCGCGGCCGGGGGGCAGGGTGAGCGGTTGGTGCACGGGAACGCTCCGGTGGCTTGAGAAGCCCCGGAGTGTAGCAGTGCCGCCGCTTACCGCGTTGCCCGGAGCAACGCGGCCCGGGAGCTGACGCCGCGATCCCGGCGGCGGCGCGACCGGAGCGGGGCGATGAGTCGCGACTCCGTCAGGTCGTGCATCAGCGCCGCATCGAGGGGCATGCGGGCCGCGTGGTCGACAGATTCCGAAGCGTGGAGCTGGTCCTCGATCGCCAGCACTTCGTCGATCGGCCACACGGGCACTCCCCGCACGCGATGGGTCGTGCCGCTGATCGTCGCGGTGAACACCGTGCAGCCGCCCGCAGCAAAGCCGTGGTGGGAGGCTGCGGCGGCGGTCGTCAGGTCGGTCGTGTGCATCGTGTGTTTCTCCGAGGTCTGGCCGGCCGCTGCCGGCGACGCACGGAAACAGTGCATACGGCGTGCCAAGCCGGAGGGACCCGATTGGGGCCCGCGCCGATACCCCAGGCGGTTCAGTTTGTCGGGAGCGGTGTCAAACTGCGCCGGTTCGGAGAGCTCGGGCGGCTGCCTCGATTGAAATTTTTGCAGCCGCGGCTGTCGCCCGACGCGGCCGATCAGCCTGCGGTCGTGCCGGTGCCCGGGCCGCCGCCATCGCGAGCCGAGGCGCCCGCCGGGTTGGAGGCCTCGCCGCTGCGAATCCGGTCGCGAATCTTCGCCGCAAGCTCGTAATTCTCCGCTCGCACGGCCTCCGCGAGCTGCTCGTCGAGCGTGGGCCCGATCTCGTAGCGTTGGCGGACGCTCTCCCGCATCTCGTGCAGCCGCCGCACCAGCTCGTCGTCGGCGTACTGCTCTTCCGCGTCGTAGCGGGCGAAAAGTTCGCGGAACCGCGCGAGCCCGGCGTTGATCTCGCGAATGGCTGCCTCCGGCCCCCCTTCCTCGAGCGCGGCCAGAGCCCCCGCCTGCACCCGGTGGAAGAGCACGAACGGCCGGTACTGCTCGTGCGACAGTGTCCACTCCTCGTCGGGCGAATGCGCCCGCACGAAGTCCATGAACGCCAGGCTGTGGTCGGCGTCGCGGGCGGCCCGCCGGTATTCGCGGAGCGACAGCCAGCACAGCCGCCGGTGGTAGTACTGCACGAATTCGCGGTCGGCCTCCGCACACTGCTCCTTGGAGAGCCGGAACGCGTCTCCTTCGCGGATCGCTTCGCCGACCAGGTAGTCGTAGTAGGTCTCGGCGCCGTTGGGCCGCTGGCCGTCCGGGCGGAGATCCGTTTCCATCTGCAGGACACCCATGTCGACCCGCATCTGGAGCACCTCGCGGCCGTTACGGGCGCGGATCAGCCGGGCGTTCACCTCGCCGGGCTGAAAGTCCCACTGCTTGAGGAGCGAATCGATGTCACGGGGGCTCGCCATCGAGGAATCCTTGGACCGCACGGATCGCGGGCTTCACTGCCCGCTGCGTCGGATTATACCAGCGACGGGGCCGGCGATTCTCGGCGGCGGTTCCGCCGCGAGCAGGAGCCCGTTCAGTCGGGCGGCAGTCGCCGCAGACGCTTCGTGGCACCGCGGCGTTTCTTCGTTTCCAGACGATTCGCGACGGCGGAGCGGGGCTTCTTCGTGCGTCGCCGCACCTTCGGCGGCACGAGGGCTCGTTCGACGAGGGCCGCCAGTTTTTCGCGGCAGTCGGCGATGTTTCGGCCGCGGTCGCGGTGTCGCTGGCTCGCGATCAGCAGGAATCCATCCGCCGTCAGCCGAGGTCGCAGGGCCGCCAGCATCCGCTGTCGCACGTCGACCGGCAGGTGGGGCGTGTGCCGCAGGTCGAATCGCAGGATCGCCTTGCTGCTGGTGCGGTTGACGTGCTGGCCGCCTGGTCCGCTCGACCGGACGAACTGCCAGTCGAACGCATCCGCCGGAATCACGATCGGCCGGGGGCCGTCGATGGAGATCTCTTCGCGTGCCGACATGAACTGCCTCGCTCCAGCATTGTATCGGCCGCACGTCGGCCGATTCCGGAATGTGTCTGGCACGCACGTGGTGGATCTGGCTCGGCCGCGTTGGCTGGAACGAGTTCGCCTGCGGGTTGTCAAGCGGAATTTCGTTGCCCGGTGCTGTCAGCCGCTGTCTGCGCCGGAGTCGCGTTTCCTGCGGGGGTGGGGGCCGTTGCCGGGCCTTCTCTGGACAGTCCGTGCGCTGCATCCCCATACTTCGCACCGCCTTCTGGGTTCCGATGGCGAAGAGGCGGGCAGGAGAGTCTTTCACGCATGTTCGATGTCGCGGTCAGTGAGTTGACGACGCCCCGCTGGGAGTTGGTCCAGGAACTCTCGTGTCTCGTCGAGCACGGCCTCACGGCCATTTCCCTCTGGCGGTCCAAAGTCTCCGACATGGGCGTGGCCGCCACCGCGCGGGCGCTGGGCGAGGTCGGCGCCCGGGCGTCGAGCCTGCAGTGGGCGGGAGGATTCACGGGCAGCGACGGCCGCACGTTTGCAGAGAGCGTCGCCGATGCGTCCGACGCGATCGCTGCCGCCGCGGCGTTGGCAACTGCGTCAGCCCAGCCGCCGGTCGTCGTGGTTCACAGTGGATGCCGAGGCGGCCATACCCGCTCGCACGCCGAGCGGCTCCTGTCGGAGGGGCTCGCAGCGCTCGCTCCCACGGCCCGCGCCGAAGGGGTCGTCCTCGGCGTCAAGCCGGTTCATCCGCTGGCGGCGGCGGGCTGCAGCTTCCTGACGGACCTCGGCGCCGCCGTCGAACTCGTGGAAGGCCTCGCGGATCCGCACGTGCGGATCGCACTCGATCTCTGGCAATTCGCCGATGCTCCCGAGTTCGACGCCCTGCTGCCGCGGCTGGCCGCGGTCGTCGGGCTCGTGCACGTCGCCGACCGGGCGACGGCGGTGCTGCCGGAGGCCGACCGCCTGCCGGCGGGCAGTGGCGGGTTGCCCCTCGAGGCCCGGGTGGGTCAGTTGGTGGGCCACGGGTATCTGGGCGATTTCGAATTCGACCCCGTCGGCGAGGCGGTGCAGGAACTGGGCTACGAAGGGGCGTTCGCCGAAACCCGCCGCATGGCCGATCTGTGGATCGACCGGATGGCGGCCGAGGGTCTGCGCCGGCCGTTGCGGGTCGAACCGGCGCATCTGCAATTGCGGACCGTTCAGCGGCGTGGAGCCACGGCGGGATCCCGGAGGTCCCAGGCCTCCACCCAGGTCGTGTCGCGGGGCTGAAGCTCGAAGTCGGCCCGCAGCCGGCGGTCGAAGTCTTCCATGTGGCCCGCCCCGTAGAAGATCGCGATCCGGCGATCGCCACGAGCGATGCGGCGGTGAAGGACCTCGAGCGCCGCGGTGTTGCGGTCGGTGATCAGCGTGGAGCCTTCTTCGCCGCCGAAGGCCGCCGAGAGCATCTCCATGTCGGTGAATTGCTCCGCCATGATCCGGCGGAGCTTGAGCTGTCGCTCGGCCGCCGGGCCGAAGAGCAGGCCGAACATCTCGCCGATGCCCACCTCCGTGCCGGCTCCGCCTTCGGCCTCCGCGCGGGCCATGCCCTCGCGCATGAGCCGCGTGAACATCGTCCACCAGGTCTCGCCCCGCTTGGCCATCGCGGCGGAAAATTCCTGGGGAGACATGTCGGCATGGACGAAGTTCGGCGCCGTGTAGTCGATGCTGTCGAGCTGAAACTCGAGTCCCAGCAGCTGCTTCATGCCCTGCTGGGCCGACCCGATCATGCCGGAGGGCTTCTTGCCGGCCTTCGGCACCCGGGCGTTGGGGGGCGCGACGAGCTCGTAGAGCACGCTGTCGTAGTCGGCGAAGCAGCGGTTGAGCGTGTCGTAGTAGTCGCGGCTGCCGATGTGGACGGCGCCGACGAGATCGACCTCCACGGGCTCGCGCCGGCCGGCCTTGCGGGCGGCGGCAGGCGATTCCACGTAGCTCACGATGGACGTGTCGAGCGACAGGGGCCTCTGGGCGTCGTCGCGGGTCACCCGCAGGAATTCGACCCGCTCGGCCACCTCCTGGGCGAGAACAGCCGGGCCGGCCGGAGAAACGGCAAGCAGCGCAAGGCAGGCAAGGGCGAGGGGGCGGGCGGCCGGAAAGGCTGACTTGAAGCTGGGGCCGTGCATGGAAGCGGGCTCCGGAGGGCGAGGCGTCGCCGGGGCGACCTGGCAATAGGCGCAGGATACCGCGGCCAGGGGCCCCCGTCATGCTGGCGGTCAGCCCGTATTCGCCGCCGCACCGGAAGAGTTTGCCAAGTTTCGTCAACCCGATCGCCCGGCAGAGCCGATACGACCGGAGCAATCCGCATTGGCGGAACACCGGATCCTGCTCCCCAGGACACAAAGCGATGGCCACGACACTCGGCATCACGCGTCACACGGCACGTTTCACGGTCTGGCTGGCACTCTGTGCCGCAGCCTGCCTCGCGCCCCGGGCCGCCCGGGCCGGCGACTGGATGCCGCTCCTCCCCGATCAGGACTTCTACGACTTCCAGCTCTTCGCCCCGCCGGATCTCCAGGAGTACGAGATCTACCCGGAGCCGAGCGAGGGCATCTTCTTCTCCTACGACCGGCTCTACTGGAGCATCACGCCGCCGAGCGTGTCGAACGTGGGTGAAACGGAGAACGGCGGCTACCTGATCCCGTCGCAGCCGATCTCGCCGCAGACGCTGGTGCAGCTCAACAACGCCGGCTTTCAGGGGGCCAACACGATCTCGGGATCGAACACGGGTGCGAGCGTGATCGGCGGCGTCTTCACTTTTGGCGCCGATCCTCTGCAACTCGATCTCAATACGAGCTGGATGCGCACGGCGATGACCTGGGGCAACCGTTTTGAAGGTGGCTGGATTTACGACAACCGCGGCGTCGCGCTGAGCTACTTTGATTCGGGCAATCAAAACCAGCAGTTCACCACGCTGAATGAATTCGCGGCCTCGTCGCCGACCCAGATCTTCACGCAGCAAATCTCCTCCAGCGGGGGAGCTGCTCTTGGCGGTGTCGCGCCGCCACCATTGGTCATCACTACGATCACCTCGAACAGCCCGCCCCCGGATCACCTCATCGCCCAGAAGCTCACGCAGGACAACTCGACCCGCATCCAGAGCGCCGGAGCGGCGATGATCGTTCGCCGTGAACTCGGGCGCCGCGGCAGCGGCACGACGGCTCGGTTCGCCTTCGGGCCGCGGTTCTACCAGCTCGAAGACCGGTTCAATATCGCGTACGAGAGCAACCAATACGCCTTCAATCAGGGGCCGACGGGGGGCGTTCAGGGGCAGGGGATCAACATGGGCGGTGCGGCCGGCGGCGCGGGCGGGCTGGGTGGCGGCGGACTGGGTGGCGGCGGACTGGGTGGCGGCGGGCTGGGTGGCGGCGGGCTGGGTGGCGGTGCCATGGGCGCTGGCGGTGCAGGCGGCCTCGGAGCCGCGGGCGGCGGATTCGGCGGCGGCCTCGGCAACACGAATATGTCCGTTGTCTCTACTTCTGCCGGAGACGTGCTGGGCATCTCCGGTGTCGATTCGCTGACCGGTCAGGGGCAGGGGTCTCCGCTGCAGACCGGCGAATGGAACACCTCCTCGTTCAACAACATCGTCGGTCCCGAGTTTGCGTTGCTCCTCGAGACGAGCCGGGGGCGCTGGACCCTCTCGAGCGAGTTCAAGTTCACGGCCGGCTTGAATTGGCAGAATACGCTCTACCGCGGCGCGAATTTCCCCGATTCGATCGGGGCGGACTACATTCGATCCACGTTCAATCCGTCGGTGACGAGCGCGCAGGGCGGGGTTCTGGTAGATGGACAAGCCCAGCAACTCACGCCGCCGCCGCTGTTTCTTCAGATCTACGGTGTCGGCCAGAGCAATGCCACCAACGACGTCGAGCACAACTTCGTGTTCACGCCGATCGGCGAGTGGCGGTTCGGTGCCCAGTTCAAGGTCAGCCAGGCGGTCACGCTGCGTGCCGGCTACACCGGCCTCGTGATGGGTTCGATCGCCAGGGCGTCGTCGAACACGGCCTACAAGTCGGTCGACAAGGCGGTGCAGTATGCGGAGGTGCTCGATCCGGAACAGCCCGCGAGCATCGACAATCCCTGGGTCGTGAAGACGACCGGCCTGCGGCCGGACAACCCCACCCCGGGCTCGATCTACACCGATCCCGACAGCCCCTACTTCCGCGAGAACCCCATCTACAACCGGATTGGCGCAGGAGCGAACGACGTGCAGGACGTCGTGTTCACCAACGGCGTCGACTTCGGTGTCGAGATCAAATACTAAGCCGAGCGTCGGGCGTAGCCGGGGTCGATCTTCGCCAGCTCGTCCTGCATGGCTGAGACGGTTCGCCGGATCTGGTCCGGCGTGTGCCGCGACGTGATGAAGAATCGCAGCCGGGCGGCTCGCTCCTCGACGGCCGGATAGAGGATCGGCTGCACGTTGATCCCGCGGGCGAACAGGGCCCGGGAAAGCCGCAGGCTGTTGATCGAGTTGCCGAGGATGATCGGCACGATCGCCGAACCGCCCGACGGGCCCGTGTCGAGGCCAGCCTCGCGGGCGAGTTGGAGGAACAGCCGGGCGTTGGCGTGCAGCTGCTCCACCCGCTGGGGCTCCCGCTCGAGCAAGCGAAGCGCGCCCAGGGCGGCGCCGGCGGCGGCCGGCGGCAGGCCGACGGAGTAGACGAAGCCGGGCACCGTGTACTTGAGCCAGCGGACGAGCGTCTTCGAGCCGGCGATGTAGCCGCCGCAGCTGCCGAGGGCCTTCGAGAGCGTGCCCATCCAGAGATCGACGTCGGCCGGATTCACGCCGAAGTGCTCGCCGATGCCCCGACCACGCCGGCCCATCACGCCGATCGAGTGGGCCTCATCGACCATCAAAAGCGCCTTGTGCCGCTTCGCGAGCTCGACGAACTTCGGCAGGTCGGCGAAGTCGCCGTCCATGCTGTAGATGCCCTCGATCACGATCAGCACCCGGCGGTACTGGCCCCGCATCTGGGCGAGCAGCTCGTCGGCCGCCCGGAAGTCGTTGTGGGGGAACGGGCGGCGACGGGCGCCGGAGAGCACGGCCCCCTGGAGCAGGCTGTTGTGGGCGAGCCCGTCGTGCAGCACGAGGTCGCCCGGGCCGACCACGTGGCCGATCACCGTCTCGTTGGTGGCGTGGCCGCCGACGAACGTGATCGCGTCCTCCGCGCCCACGAACCGGGCGATCTCCCGCTCGAGTTCCTGGTGGATCGTCTTCTCGCCCGACACGAGCCGGCTCGCCGACACGCTCGTGCCGAAGTGGTCGATCGCCGCCTTGGCGGCAGCGGCGACATCCGGCTCGCCCGACATGCCGAGATAGTTGTAGGTGGCCCAGCTCACCATCTCCCGTCCGCCGATGCGGGTGCGGTCGTTGGTGAGCCCCTCGTGCACGCTGAAGTACGGGTTCTCGAGGCCCGCGTCGCGGACCATCGCGAAATTCTGCTCGAGGGCGCGGACCTCCGGGAATTCGGCGATGCGATACGCATCGGCGGGGATCTCGGCCGAGGACGCGGCGGCCTGCACCTTCACGCGGCCTTCGAGCGGCATGTGGTCGATGATCGCCTCGGTCACCTCGCGGCAGGTCTCGATCTGCGGCAGCACCTGCTCCGGGAAGCGGCCGCCGAAGGCCTCCTCGAGGCTCGCCACGATCTCCATCCGCTCGAGCGAGTCGAGCCCGAGTTCGACGATGTTGGTGTCGAGCGAGAGATTGCCGGCCCGCTCCTTCGCGATCCGCCGCACGTGGTCGAAGACCGTCTGCACGATCTCCTGAGGAAGTTCGCGGTCGGGGCGATGGGCCCGCGACGCCTCGCCGACGGGCCGCTGCCGGGCGAGGCGCGGGGCCGACGCCGTGGCCTCTGGCGCGGCGGCCACCAGCCAGCCGATGTGCTGCTCGACGACCTCGAGCGACCCGTCGAGGAACTGCCGCTTGCAGGCGTGCCGCTGGATCTTGCCGCTCGACGTCTTGGGGATGCTGTTGGGCCGCACCAGCACGATCGCCTCGACGGCCACCTCCTGCTCGAGCGCGAGCCGACTGCGGATCGCCTCGAAGGCCCCGGCGATCTCGGCCGGCTCACGGCGGCCGCGCTCGAGTTCGGCGGTCACCACCACCCGCTCGCGGCCATCGACTTCGACGGCGAAGGCGGCCACGGAGCCGGCCCGCACGAGCGGGCTCGACTGCTCGACCGCCTGCTCGATGTCCTGCGG
>Ga0315902_10012613_pt1 | contig 10987 bp, 11 predicted proteins | sample LakEriMetagenome_9_FD_203523 | JGI IMG/M metagenome (GOLD analysis project Ga0315902, IMG submission 203523) | Freshwater fungal communities from buoy surface, Lake Erie, Ohio, United States - Buoy 12 MA117 | ecosystem: Environmental > Aquatic > Freshwater > Lake > Lake biofilm | place: USA...
GAGCAAATGCCATAAATCCTGACGCAATTTTTGATAACAGCAAACTCTGGGAAGGAGGAATCAGAGAAGAGAGAGCAAAAGCTCACGGTGTTAAACCCGAAGAATTAGAAGACTTTTATGCGCAAAGAAATATTTTAAAATCGCATGTTACTTCTAAAGATGTAGCAAATACCACTGCATTTCTTTTGTCTGATGAATCCGCCAGAACCACAGGCTCGGTCATCGCCGTCGACGGCGGGGTGGCTGCTGCGTTTCCGCGATAAACGGAAATGAGTAAGAGCAAGTGAATTAAGTAATTCACTTGTAAAAAGAAGGAGAAAGAATGATTAAGAACAAAGCATTAGCTGGAATTACAGTTGCTGCTGCGTTGCTTCTTGCTGCATGTTCCCAAGGAACTAGCGACACCGCTACAGGTGCAGACGAAGGAACAGTTGCAGAAGCAACCGGAACAAAGCCAGCACCATTTGATGCAGGTCCGGTAAAGATTGCCATTGTGCAAAACAGTGGTGCCGGTGATTATTTCCAACAATGGACAAACGGTGCTAACAAGCAAGCAGAAGCAATTGGATTTGAAGTTCAAGTCTATGACGCTCAAGCTGACAATGCTAAACAAGCAACTGACATGGAAACTGCAATTGGTTCAGGCGTAGCCGGAATCATTGTTGACCACGGTCAAGCAGACACCATGTGTCCATTGATCAACAAAGCAATTGAAGCAGGAATTCCTGTTGTTGTTTATGACGTTGCAACTGCTGAATGTGCACCAGAAGCTGTTACAACACAACAAAGCGACGCATCTCTTGCACAAGCAGTGCTAGATCAAATGGCACTAGATCTTGGTAAAGATGCCAAAGTTGGATACGTAAACGTATTAGGTATCGCACCTTTGGATCGTCGTCACGTTGTATGGGAAGAAATTGTTAAAGCTAACAATTGGACCCAGTCCTTCTTCGTTGGTAAATTCACCAACTCAGTTGCAACTGATAACGCACAATTAGTTGACGCAGCTCTTAAGAAGAGTCCAGACGTAGTGGGTATTTTTGCTCCTTACGATGAACTAACTAAGGGTGCTGTTTCAGCAATTGAACAAAACAACCTTCAAGCATCAATCAAGGCATACGGAATTGATATTTCAAATGCTGACATTGAAATCATGACAAAAGAAGGTTCACCATGGGTAGCAACAGCAGGTACTGATCCAAACGCGATTGGTGCAGCAGTTGTAAGAAACATGGCTCTTGAAATCGCAGGCCAATTGGGAGTTAAATCAGTTGATTTCCCAGGAGTTCTAATTACTGCACAGTTCCTAAAGGACAATGCAGTTAAGAACATGGTTGACTTGCGTGCCAAGTTGCCAGAATTGAACCTTGCATCTGTCAGCGGTGCTGACTGGATTCCTGCCGTTCAGTTCTAATTAAGTAGTAAAAGGAGGCGAGTTAATGGTTTCAGCTGTTGAGGTTAGAAACATTTCTATGGCATTTGGTTCAAACCAAGTGCTAACTGGAGTGGATTTAACAATCGATAAAGGACAAACCACAGCATTGTTAGGAGCTAATGGTGCCGGTAAGTCCACATTAATAAAAATATTGTCCGGAGTTTATTCATCCTTTACCGGAGAAATATTGATTGATGGAAAAGCTGTAACTATTGACTCGCCAACTACTGCCAGGGCAGCAGGTATTGAAACTGTTCACCAAAGAATTGATGAAGGAGTAATTCCTGGATTAACTGTGGCAGAAAATTTGTTGTTCGAAAGAATTGTGTCAGGAGAAATTTCGAGAACTGTTTCTTTAAAAACTATTGTCAATGAAGCAGAAAAAATAGCATCTGCTCTTGATTTAAAATGGAGTAAATCCAAACTTAAAAATGATGTTTACGAATTAGGCATAGCCGAACAACAAATGCTGATTTTAGCTAGAGCGCTTTCTCGCTCACCTAAACTATTAATTTTAGACGAACCTACCTCTGCCTTATCAAATGCAGAGAGCCAAAATCTATTCAAATTTATTAAAAATCTTGAATCACAAGGAATTGCAATTCTTTATGTATCACACAAATTAAGCGAAATTGAACAATTAGCAAAAAAATTAGTTGTCATAAGAGATGGCAAAATGAGAAATGAGCAAAATTCACCATTCTCATGGGATGTAGCACTTAAGGAAATGCTAGGCCAACAAGAATTAGGGACGAGAAATAATTTTGATTACGTAAAAGGTAGTGATATTGCTCTAAAACTAAAAGGGGTAAAGCTCTTCAAAGAATCATCCGAATTTGATTTAGAAATAAATCGCAAACAGGTCACGGGAATCATCGGATTATTAGGCGCAGGAAAGACAGAATTAGCCAAGTTAATTTATGGCGCGGATAATCTTATTTCTGGTTCTATGAGTTTTAATGGGCAAAATTACAAACCAACTCATCCATCAGATGCTGTAAGCAGCGACATTTACTTGGTGCCAGAAGATCGTGCCGCTGAATCAATGATTCCTAATTGGACTATTTCCCACACTGCTACTTTGCCATTTATGGGTGAATTCTCAGTAAAAGGAATCATTAAAAAGGTTTCCGAATCAATTCGAGGAAAGCAGTTAGTTGAGGATTTAAAGGTGGTAACAACATCACATGAGGCTGTTGTTGACTCACTTTCAGGCGGAAACCAACAAAAAGTAATTGTAGGAAGATGGTTGCAATCAAAACCAAAACTCATGATCCTTGATGAACCTTTTAGAGGAGTAGATATCGGGGCAAGAAGAGATATTTCAAAGAGAGTCAGAGATTTAGCAGCAACCGATGTTGCAGTTCTAGTTTTAGCATCTGATGTTGACGAGATATTGGATGTGGCAGATCGAATTATTGTCCTTGTCGAAGGAAAAGTAGTAATGGATGTAAATGCAGGAGAAACATCAAAAGAAAAAATAGTCAACAAAATGTCGGAGGTAGCTTGATATGAGTATCGGTAAAACAACCGCAACAACAGGATTAGACCTAAGAGACTTTACTGTCAAATACGGTTTCATTCTGGTGACATTACTTCTATTTATTTGGTTTGCTTCAACAGAACCTTCATTTAGAATGCAAAACACTTTATTTTCAATGTTGAAATTTACTTCCGTTGTAGCAATCACTGGTTTAGGTGTTACTTTGACGATGGTGGTTGGTGGCCTAGATCTTTCGGTGGGAGCGACTGCTGGATTATCTGTAACACTTTCTGCGATGACCATGGTTATTTATGCCCAAACTGGTGGCGTAGCTTTAATAGTTGTGCTTTTAGGTGGAGCATTAGTTGGCTTATTTAATGCTTTTCTAATTGTGGTTTTGAAAATTCCAGACCTGTTGGCAACACTTGCGACAATGTTTACCATCATGGGATTAAAACTAGTGCCCGTTGATGGTCAATCGGTTTCTTCAGGTTTGATTTTAAGAGATGGGAGCGTTGCACCAGGAAGATTTACTGAAGGCTTCTTGTTGATTGATCGCGCTTATATAGGACCAGTTCCATTGCCAGTAGCAATATTTTTCTTTCTTGCATTTGTGGTTTGGATCTTTTTGACCCGCACAAGATGGGGCAGAGTGATGTATGCAATTGGCTCTAATCCAGAAGCAGCAAGATTAGCTGGAGTAAAAGTTCAAAGATATCGAGCACTTGCTTATGTATTGTCTGGAGTTTTTGCATCCATTGGTGGCCTAATTCTTTCTTCACGAATTGGACAAGGTGACATCAGTGCTGGAAATTCACTACTACTTGACGCTGTTGCAGTTTCCTTAGTAGGAACTTCAGTATTAGGAATGGCCAGACCAAATGCTTGGGGAACTATTCTTGGAGCAGTATTAATTGGAATTGTTATCACCGGACTAACAATCAAAGGCTTTCCTTACTACGCCCAAGATGTGGTCAAAGGTCTTGTGTTGTTAACTGCCTTGATATTCTCCTTTACGAATTCTTAACAAAAGACAACATCACTAACTATCTATCTAGCAAGAAAGTTTTTGCGAATTTAATTGATGCAAATAATCTTGTTGAGTTTAAAGAAGTTGGTGATGGAAACCTAAACCTTGTTTTCATCATGAAAGATTCCGCAGGTAAAGGAATTGTTTTAAAACAAGCGCTACCTTATGTTCGTTTGGTTGGACCAGATTGGCCCATGACTCCTTCTAGGGCGCGCATTGAAGCAGAAACAACAATAATTCATTCAAAATTTGCAAAAGATCTTGTTCCAGAAATTTATGACTATGACGCAGATAGATTTATTATCGCCATGGAAGATTTATCTGATCATGTTGTTTGGCGAAGCGCACTAAATTTAGGTTTAAGATTTGATGGCGTTGCAGGACCTCTTGGTAAATATGTTGCAAAAACTGCTTTTGGAACATCTATTTTTGGTTTAGGTCAAGAACAGCACAAGTTAGAAGTTGCTCGTGCTATAAATCCAGGTCTTTGTTTAATTACTGAAGATTTAGTTTTTACTGAACCATATTTTGAAAATGGAAGAAACTCAGTTCTACAAAGCAATGAAATAGATGCTCAAGAGCTTGCTAATGATAAAGAGATGGTTAATGAAATTGGTTTATTGAAATACAAATTTATGACCGCAGCCGAATCTCTAATTCATGGTGATCTTCACACCGGTTCAGCGATGATTAAGTGTGAAGATAAAAAAGTGGCGGTAAGTGTGAAAGCAATTGATTCAGAATTCTCATTTTACGGACCGATTGGTTTTGATTTAGGTGCATTAGTGGCAAATTACACAATTGCAGCAGCAAGAGCTTGTGCGTTAGGAAGTATTGATCAAATGCATTGGGCATTGAGCTTGCCCGAACAAACCTGGGTTGAATTTGAAAAGGCGTTTAGAAATCTTTGGCCATCTAGAGTCGATAAGAGAGTTTTCACCGATCAACTTTTGGAAGAACTAATCAAAACCTGGAGAGCAGATACTTTGGGTTATGCAGGAGCAAAGATGGCTCGAAGAATTGTAGGCCTTGCTAAAACTTCTGACATCGAAACTCTTGAACCAAATGTGCGCGAAGGTGCAGCAAGAGCGGTGTTGCAAGTTGCTAGAAAAACCACAAAAGAGAGAAATCAGGCTAAATCATGGGCCAACCTTGCCAAAGAAGCTGCAGAAATAATGCAGAAAACAGCGACGAAATAAGGAAATTATGAAAACTCCTAGAGAAATTGCCGAGTCATATTGGAAGGCAGAATGCGCTCGAGACACAAGAGCCGTCTTAGAGCACTACCACCCAGACGCAGTTTTTTGCCCACCAGGACAAAAACTTGTAGGCCATGATCAAATTAGTACTTTTTATGATTCCTCTGGAGAAGCATTTCCTGGTTTAAAAGTTGAAATTTTACACGAAGTCAGAAATGGTAATGAAAGTTGTTTGGAATGGTATGCAACTTTAACTGACAAAAATGGAAATGTTTTTAACATTCCTGGTGTAAATGTTATTAGGGTAAGAGATGGAAAATTTGAATCCGTACACGCTTACTTTGACCCTACAGTTTTAAACGCTTAACTTTCTAAAGTATCAACAAAGTTTCTTAATCCTTTAGCGTTTTCCAAAAGATTTCCTCTATGTAGTGCACCACCAATTAGTAAGAATGTGTCTTGACCAAAAAAGTTAGTAATTTCGGGAATTCTTTCTATAGTCATTCCTCCACCTGGGGAAGGAAAGATTGGCTTTATGTTTCCTAGTTTAGCTCTGCAACTATTAGCAATATTTGTGCATTCTTCTTTTGAGAAACTAAAGCGACCACCGAAATTAGGAAACACACTGATATCTGCACCGCTTAAACGCATAATTGTTGCCAAGATAATTTCATGATTTAAACCGTGATTACTGTTCATCATGTGTGAACCTAAGGTAGATGGATGACTCATAATCGGAAGTCTTACTTCATCACAATCAGCAATCATTCTCATTGTGTCAAAACCAGAAACTCCGGGTAAAACCATAAGTGCACCACTGCCTAATTTTCTAGCAGTAATTGCTGCTTCCAAGATTTGTTCTGCAGGACGGTTAATACTCGGGGCATAAACAGATTTTCTATTGAATTTCTGATTTGCCTCCACCACAGCACTGGCAATTACTTTTACTCGCTCATCCCACATAGCCCACGGTTGGTTAGCTAAACTGTGGTCATCTTTTATTAGATCAATTCCTGCCTCCACCATAACTGTGGCAATTTTTGCTAATTCATTTGAACTTAATCCCATTGGCTTTAAAGCAGTAGCTAATATTGGTCGCTTTTTGGCTCCCAATATTTCTCTAACACCACTTATGCCAAAACGCGGTCCCTTGAAAGTGTTAAGAAAGTCCTCTGGAAATTCAATTTTTGTGATTCTGACATCGGGAAACATAGAAACGTTTCCCCAGACAACATTTAACATCTGACCGAGTTCATAACCTGTGGTGTCAGTATTGAAATCAATCACAACTTCAGTCTTAGAATTACCAACTTCTTTAGAAGAAACTACTTGACCAACAACTTGTTTTTGGATCCATTTTGGTGCTAATTCAAAAGGGAACTCAATTGTTTGCTCAACACAAATAGCATCAATTACGTCTTTACTGGTTTCAGAATTAACTAAGTAAGTAATCTGAATAGAGGACATTTTAACTACAAAGCTTCAGCTTTTGCAGTGCTGTGGACATCTATAACTCTTGTTAGAGAAAGTTCATCTTCGGTAATTTGTAAGTTCTTATCAATTAGTTTCTCTGTTGCTTCAATTAAGTTTCTAGCACTCATGCCATATTTTTGTAACAAATACTTTTGAGAAGCTCCATGAGCGTAAGTGTCTTTAAGGCCGATCTTGATAAGTTTCTTGCCAATTCCATGTTCAGCCATTAAATCTGCAACAGCACTTCCTAATCCACCAATCACACTGTGGTTTTCCATAGTGATAACACCATGTTTACTTGATTTAAGGCTTTCAATAACTTGTGGATCAGTGAAAGGCTTCAAAGTGGAAATGTGTAAGTGTTGCACGCTTACCCCATGTTCTTTCAACGCAGGAATTGCTCTCAAAGCTTCTTCAGTTGAAATACCAGAACTCAATATTGTTACATCGGTGCCAGTGCTTAACACTCGAGCAGTGTTAAATTCCATAAGTTCATTTTTAGGAAAAATTCTAGATATTTCTCCACGAAGCATCCGTATGTAAACAGGACCATCAATCTTGTGAGCTACTTCTAACACAGATTCAACTTCTGTTGCATCACCTGTTTCCAAAATAGTCATATTTGGAATACCTCTTAAAACATTCACATCATCAATTGCTTGATGGGTCACTCCTCCAGGAGTGGTTATTCCTGGTAGAAAACCAACCATTCGCACGGGAAGATTTGGGTAGGCCACCGACATTTCTAATTGATCTAAGGGTCTTCTATAGATAAACACTGCAAAAGTGTGAATCCAAGGCTCAAAGCCCTCTCTAGCTAAACCACCTGCAAAACCCAACATATTTTGCTCGCCTAAACCAAATGAGAAAAATCTGTCTGGAAAAGTGTCTCTAAATTTACCTACTTCGCAAGAACTCGTTAAGTCAGCTGATAACACCACAACTTTTGGTTTGAATTTGCTCCACTTAACAAAATTTTCCACATGGGGTCTTTTTACAATTTCATAAGCCATGTTATTTCCACGCTTTCAGGAAATTGTTGTATTTGATTTTTTCAAAAGGACTGGCAAATCTTACGTAATGTAACGCATCAGGTCTGTCATTTAGAATTTCAATTCCTCTTGCTGGATCGGTGTAGCCAAGAATTGCTTTTGGTTTGTCATATCCAGTTGAACTGGCTCTAAGGATTTGATTGATGTCATTACCATCAATTTTTTCAACATCCCAACCAAAATTTTTAATTCTTTCATTTAATGGTTCTATCGACATCACTTTTTCCATTGGACCGTCAACTTGGTTTCTATTAACATCAACAATTATGCGAACATTGTTCAATTTATGAAAACTTATTGCAGCTAGTGCTTCCCATGTCTGACCTTCTTGGAATTCTCCATCAGACATAAAAATCCAAGTCTTTCCAGTTTCACCACGCAGTTTTCTTGCTAAGGCAACACCACTTGCTTGAGAAATTGCTTGAGCAAGTGATCCGGTGGTGGTTTCAAACCCTGGTGAATGTTCTGCACCAATCATTTCAACTGTGGTGCCATCTTTATTAAATTTTTCTAAGGACTTTTCAGTTAATCTTCCAGTTTCAATTAATGCCGCATAAATTACTAACGCATAATGGGCAGGACTTATGAATAAGCGATCTAGGTCTGGTCCTTTTTCGCCATGAAATTCTGCACCAGTTACATAATCTGTGAAATTTTTACTTGGCACATTGACAAAGTCACGTGGTTCTAAGGGCGCAGGAAGGGCTTTGAGGTTAACCAAATTTGTATATAAGCAAGCAAGGATTTCAGCGGAAGAGCAAGCTTGGCTGAGATAGCCGCCATTGTTTTTGACGGTGTGCTCCAAAACCCTGTGGCGAATGCCATGGGCGATAGAGGCAATTTTTTCTATTTCCGTTGCAGAAACTGCGTTAGCTATGCTCATTTCATGTCAGCATATCAAAGAGAATAGTTGTCCTACAAGTTTTATTTTCCCTTAAAGCTGGCCAGATCTAAAGGATTTTTACTAATTAACCGGCTGCAGGCAGGGATTCTTTGACGGGTGCATAGATGGCCTCACGGTCATCCTCACTCATCGCACCCCAGACGCCATATGGTTCACGAACAGCCAGGGCGTGCTCGGCGCATTGACGAAGAACTGGGCAAGTAGCACAAATTGATTTGGCTAGGGCAATTCTGTTTTCGCGAGCAGGTCCGCGTTCCCCTTCAGGGTGAAAGAAGATCTCAGGATCTTCTCCACGGCATGCTCCTTTTAGCTGCCAGTCCCACAAATCAGCATTTGGGCCTGGAAGACGGGTTACATCAGCCATGTTTTTCCTTTTGTTAGGTCGAACAATTCCAACTATAGAATATTGTTCATAACTTAGTCAATCATATCTTATGACCAATCTTGTGAACTTAGTCTCAAGGGGTTTACGAGTGGCCAAACTTGTTCAAGAGGTAGACAATAGGGGCTATGGCCATCAAAGACGCTGAGAAAATCCACCTAGGTCTGACCGTCGCAGTTGTGGCAAGGCGAGTGGGCGTGGCACCAGCAACTCTTCGAACTTGGGAGCGTCGCTACGGTCTTTGTCCCAGTGATCGTTCCACCGGCGGGCATAGGCGTTATTGCATCACCGATGTGGCCCGATTGGAGCTGATGCGAAGACTGGTTTTGGCAGGAATGCCTGCCGGCCAAGCGGCTCGAGAAGCAATGCAATCAAACATTATTGATGTTGAAGATATTTCCTTACTGGACGCAAACTCTTTGGGAAACAAAGTTGATTCATTTGTGCAGGAATGTTCACCTGACACAAAATTCTCACACCCAGGTGGTGGATCTGTTCTGTCAATGCAAGGGGCTCCGGCAATTGCTCGAGGTTTAGCAAAAGCTGCCTACTCATTAGATGCAGCTGCGTGCACACAACTAATTCAAAACAGTATTCATGCTCGCGGTGTGATCTGGACTTGGGAAAAACTGTTAACACCAGTCTTGATTGCAATAGGAAAGAAATGGGAATTAACAGGTGAAGGAATTGAGTCAGAACATATTTTAAGTGAATGCATTATTGGCCAAATGAAACAAAGAGCAGACCAATTAAGTAATCCCATAAATATTAGGCCCGTTTTACTTTCTTCAGCTCCAGAAGATATGCATACCATTCCCCAATTTGTGGCAGCTGCAGCTTTAGCGGAAAGAAGAATTGCCAGTCGAACTCTTGGACCTAGAGTTCCGCATACTTCTTTATTGAGTGCCATCAGAAAATTAGCACCAGCGGCAATTTTAATTTGGGGACAGTTGGAAGTAAAAGCAATTCCAGCAGAATTTGAAAACATTATTAATGCTCGACCTGAGCCACTAATTATGGTGGCAGGACCAGGTTGGCCTGAAAAGTTACCTAAAGGATTTAAACGAGCTGGGGATTTGACGTCCACGATTACGGCAATCAGCAACGCTGTTGGGCAATAGATAATTCTTGAGGAAACTTTTTTAGATTTAATTTCGTCACACCCTTGTGGCAAAGGTGCTGGTTTTAGATAAAGATCTTGATTCAATAAAGAAATTAACTCAATTTGTTTCCCAAAGTAAAGTAATTGAAAAGTTCTTCAGCGCAACCGATGTTTTAAGTGCTGAGAAAATACTTGAAAAAGACCAGCCCGAATTGGTATTTTTGACTCCAAGTTTCTATAAACTTTTTTCAAAATCAAACTTGGTAATCAATAAAGATTTTGTGCTGCTGGTGGATCAAAAAAGGCCTAATCAAATAAGCGCTGAAGCAATTAATCGATGTAGCGCCATTATGGCCCAAAATATCTCATTCCTGGAATTCACAGTTTTGATCAATTCTTTAAAGTTAAGAAAAATTCGTGGGGATCAGTCGAAAATGCGAACAGTTAGAGGAAAGATCCCAAAGTTAACGAAAAAGGAATTAGAAATTGTGCAACTTCTGTGCCAGGGAAGAAGTGATGCCTGGATTTCAAAAAATCTTCATATTGCAAACCCAACTGTAAAAACACATCTAAGAAGAATTTTTTCAAAAATGAAAGTCTCCAACAGAACTCACTGCGTTGCCCAGGTGATTAGAGCAAGGATTCTGAGTTGACACCCCAAATCAGATTGAGGTTGGGCTTGTGGAATGAGACATTCACACCTTGAATAAACGATGCTGAGCGCTGAGATTTATTAATCAGGATAGGCTTGGGGATTGTGACTGAAGTCGAAATTGGTGGCACCAAGCGTGGTCGAAGCGCATACTCATTCGACGATATTGCGCTAGTTCCAACTAGAAGAACTAGAAATACTGAAGATGTTTCCACAAACTGGAAAATAGACGCCTACGATTTTTCATTTCCAATAATTGCAGCGCCAATGGATTC
>Ga0315902_10012614_pt1 | contig 10985 bp, 5 predicted proteins | sample LakEriMetagenome_9_FD_203523 | JGI IMG/M metagenome (GOLD analysis project Ga0315902, IMG submission 203523) | Freshwater fungal communities from buoy surface, Lake Erie, Ohio, United States - Buoy 12 MA117 | ecosystem: Environmental > Aquatic > Freshwater > Lake > Lake biofilm | place: USA...
ATGGCGGCGCTCAATGGTGGTGCGGGCAACTACGCGGGCGCGAGTCTGGTGATCAGTCGCGAAGGCGGCGCGAGCCCGGAGGATGTGTTCGGCTTCGACACCGCTGGCGCGACCTTCACGGTGTCGGGCAATGCCCTGCAGTCAGGCGGCCTCACTTTTGCGACTTTTACAAGTGCCGGGGGCTCGCTCGCCATCGACTTCACGAGCGCCGGTACGCCTGCCACTCAGGCGCTGGTGGATGCGGTGATGCAACACATCACCTACGCCAACGTGGCGACCACGCCACCGGCATCTGCGGCGCTCGTCTGGCAGTTCAGCGATGGCACCAATACCGTTGTGGGCGGTACCACCGTGGCGATCCAGTCGGCGGCCAACCAGCCCCCGGTCGCCGCGAATGACACGGCATCGGTGAACGAGGATGCCACCACGGCGAACTTGCTGCCCGGTCTCCTTGCCAATGACAGCGATGCGGATGGCGATGTGCTCTCTGTGACCACGGTGACGCAGGGTTCGAAAGGCAGCGTGCTGCTCGACAACCGCGGCACCACCGATGCGTCGGACGACATCCTCACCTACACCGCCGATGGCGCGGTGCTCGATGCGCTCGCAGCGGGGCAGACCACCCTCGACACCTTCAGCTACACGGTCTCGGATTCTTCGGGCCTGGCGAGCACGGCAACGGTCACCGTCACCATCACGGGTGCCAATGATGCCCCCTCGTCGCCGGGTGCCAGCTTCGAGGTGGTGGAAGGCCAGTCGACCAGCCAGTACGCCGTGGTCTTTGCGGAGGGGATTACCTGGAGCGCGGCGCGCAGCGCTGCGCTCGCGCTCGGCGGAGGGTGGGATCTTGCCACTGTGACCTCGGCGGCGGAGGACGCGCTTGTTGTTTCGCTTCTGCCAACCAATCCGCTCAGCCGATCGCACTTTTACCTCGGCGCGAACATCGACCCCTTGACGGGAGCCGTCACCTGGGTGAGCGGCGAGCCGTTCGTCTACACCAACTGGGGAGTGGGGCAGCCGAGCGGTGGCGAGAACACACTCGCCTACGACTACTACTTTGGCAATTGGGGGTGGAACGACGCGCCTGATGATCTCAGTGCTTACGGCTTCTCTCGGGGCTATGTGATCGAGCGCACCGGCGCTGGCGGTACTCTCACCGCCACCGACGCGGACGCGGGCGACACGCTCACGTTTGCGCTGGTGGGGACGGCACCCACCGGGGTAACGCTGGATGTGGCCGGTAACTGGAGCTTCGACGCGTCGAGTTATGACAGTCTTGCCGCCGGCCAGACACAGACGCTCACGATTCCCTACACGGTGACGGATGCGGGTGGTGCGAGCAGCACGGCGAGTCTGGTGCTCACGATCACCGGCACCAACGACGCACCACTCGCCACGGGTGCCACGGCTGCTGTGCTGGAGAATGGCGTGGTCTCGGGTGTGTTGCCGGGCACGGATCCCGATGCCGGCGATACGCTCACGTTTGCGCTGAGCGGCACGGCACCGGTCGGTTTCAGCATCGACGCCAGCGGTAACTGGAGCCTCGACGCCGCGAGCTACGACAGCCTTGCCGCCGGTCAGACCCAGACGCTCACGATTCCCTACACGGTGACGGATGCGGGTGGGTTGAGCAGCAGCGCGAACCTCGTGATCACCATCACCGGCGTGAACGACGCCCCGGCCTCACCGGGTGCCACCGCCTCGGTGCTGGAAGACGCCACGGTCTCCGGCACGCTCACGGCAACGGATGCGGACGCGAGCGACACGCTCACGTTTGCGCTGAGCGGCACGGCACCGGTCGGTTTCAGCATCGACGCCAGCGGTAACTGGAGCCTCGACGCCGCGAGCTACGACAGCCTCGCCTCCGGCCAGACACAGACGCTCACGATTCCCTACACGGTGACGGATGCGGGTGGCGCGAGCAGCACGGCGAGTCTGGTGATCACCATCACCGGCACCAACGACCCCGCGGTGCTCGCTGAGGACACCGGAAGCACCACCTGGGGCACCGCGGTGGTGATCGATGTGCTTGCCAATGACAGCGATGTCGACAACGCACTTGCCGTTACCGAGGTGACGCAGGGCGCGAACGGCAGCGTGCAGGTTCTCGCCGATGGCACCGTCCAGTACACGCCCACGCCGGGCTTCACGGGCACGGATGCGTTCTCGTACACGGTGACCGACGAGAGCACGCAGAGCGTCACGGTGACGGTGACGCGCGGCGATCTGGTCTGGACGAACGCCACGGGCGACAACGACTGGAACAATGCGGGCAACTGGGACCAGAACCTTGTGCCCACGGTGACCGATACAGTGGTGGTGCCGGATGCGCTGGGAGCGCCACAGCTGAGCGGTGGAGCAACGCTGCTCGCGCTGCGGCTCTCGGACACGCTGACGATCAGCGGCGGGACGCTGACGCTGACGGGTGCCTCGACGATCGAGTCGACAGGGAACCTGATTCTGGAGGGCTCGACGCTCGATGGCACGACGACGCTGCAGAGCAGCGGCACGCTGACGCTGCGCGGGGCTACGGTGACGCTTGCGCTGGACAACGCGGGGCTGCTGGTGGCCGAGGGCGGCGGGGTGGTGGATCAGGGCACCGCGGACTTCGTGAACACGGGCACGATCGTGGTGCCGCCGGGGCAGAGCCTGCAAATCGTGGCCGGGCAGTTCATCAACCGTGGCGAGGTGATGGGCCATGGCACGGTCGATGTGAGCGCGTCGCTCTTCCTGAACGAGGGTGAGGTGAGCCCGGGCAGTTCGCCGGGGATCCTGACCGTGAGCGGCAACTACACGCAGACCGCCACGGGTGTGCTGAACATCGAGTTGGCCGGCCCCACGCCGGGGACGCAGTACGACCAGCTGATCGTCTCGGGGACGGCGACGCTGGCGGGGAACTTGAATCTGATTCTGCTGAACGGTTTTGTGCCCGGTCCGAACGACGGTATCCAGATCCTGAGTGCGGGGAGCATCGTGGGGGATTTTGCGGCGGTGACGGGTCTGCCGCCGGGCGTGACGTTCAGCCTGACGGGCGGGTTCGGACAGGCGGTGCAGCCGGTGATACCGGGGAGCACGGTGTTCAGCCCGACGCCCGTGGGGGTTGTCTACCTCGGTGTTGCCTCGCTCGATCCCGCGATATACGGCGGCGCACCGGAGCAGTCGTGGCTGTATCAGGCACTCGCACCTCCGCCCGAGGACTACATGGTCGGGGATCTGGAGTGGCAGGACATGATGGAGGACATCATGGCCACGATCGTGGGCGAGAACGTGGTGCTGGTGGCGGGCATTGGCGAGGTGCCCGACATGCCGGCGGCGGCTGAGGGGATGCGGGTGGATGGCCCGCTGCCGGATGCCTCGCTGGAGGCGCAGTTGCGTGCGGTGGCGGAACAGTTCACGGAGGAGCAGCAGCAGATCCTCGAGCAGCTGCGTGCGGCAGAGGAGGTGCTCACATGTCCGTGATGCGCTCGCCGATGCACCGGCTCCTCGCTGCCACACCGTCAACCATCTTCCCGTTCATGCGGCTGCCCACCCTTGCGGTGTTGTTGCTGCTCACCCTCGCGCTGTTTTCCCCCTCGCTCGCGCTGGCACAGGCCGCCGTAGCGCCTGCGCCCGCCCCGGGCGCCGCATCCGATCCCTCGAAAGACAACGCGGGGCGTGCGGTGTTCGTGCGGGGACTGGTGTCGGCGAAGGCCGGTGCGCTGCAGCGTGCGGTGAACGCGCGCGATCCGATTTTCCGTCAGGACACGGTGGAGGCGGGCGCGAAGGCGAGCGCGCGCTTCGTGATGCGTGACAAGAGCATGCTGGCGTTGCAGCCGGGCACCACGATCTCGATCGCGGAGTACAACTTCGAGACCGGCAACCCGGGCGCCGACCGGATGGTGACGGGGGTGGTAAAGGGGAGCCTGCGGGCGCTCACGGGGTTGGTGGACAAGCGCAACAAGGAAGCGGTGCTGCTGAAGACGCAGATCGCCACGATCGGTGTGCGGGGTACGGCGATCCGGGTGGAGTTTTTTGCGGACGGGCACCAGGAGATCACCTTCGACATAGGCAAGGGATATGTGGAGAACCTGGCGGGGCGGGTTGACGTGGAGGAGGGGTTCAGCGCGCGGGTGATTGACGCGAACACGCTGCCGGAGCTCTTCAAGAAGCCGCTGGACCCGAACGACCCGGTGGCGCTTGCGCGACGGCTGGCGGGGATGTCGGCCGAGGATGCGGAGGAAGAGGCGCGGCGTCTGGCGGGTCTGGTGGCGGACGATGAGTTGATCGTGCTGCTGGGGATGCTTGATCAGCTGCCGGAGATCGAGCAGGAGGAGATGCTGGGGATCCTGGAGGGGCTGATGCGGGGGAACCCGGATCTTGCGCCTGCGCTGATCCTCACGGCCGTGCGGCTGCACCAGGAAGTGGCGGCGCTGATCCTGGAGCGGGCAGTGGAGGCGGGGCTCGAGGTATCGCTGGTGCTGCACGAGGTGTTGCGCGCGCTCGAGACGCCGACGAAGACGGAGATCGACCTGGTCCTGATCCAGGCCGTGCAGGAGGGCATCAGCATGGAAGGCGCACAGGCCGTGCTGCAGCAACTGCGCGATGCCGGGTTGTGTGACTGAGCCAGAAACAACATTGACGGAGACTGACCGATGTCCACTTCCCCAGTCCGCTTTCCCGCCGTGAAGAGGAAGCCGCTCGCGCTTGCGCTGGCGTCGTTGCTGCTGCTGGGCGGCTGCAGCGTGGTGCCCACGCCGCTCGATGACACCGAGCGCAGCGCACGCGCCACCGAGGACCAGGCAAAGCTCTTCGAGGCGCAGGAGCCCCTCGCCGGTCCGCTCACGCTGGCACAGGCGCTCGATCGCGGCATCCGGTACAACCTCGATCACCGCGTGCGGCTGATGGAGGAGACGCTCGCCTCGGGGGCGCTGGAGGTCTCGCGTTACGATCTGTGGCCGCAGCTGATGGCGCAGGCGGGGTACACGGCGCGTGACTCGTACGCCGCCTCGGAGAGCGTGTCGATCCAGTCGCGTCAGACGTCTCTGGAGCCCTCGTTCTCGACGGAGAAGGAGCAGGGTCTGGGGGGGCTTCGGTTCTCGTGGAACATTCTGGACTTTGGTGTGAGCTACGCGCAGGCGCAGCAGAGAGCCGACGAGGTGCTGGTGGTGGCGGAGCTGCGGCGCAAGGCCGAGCAGAACCTGGCGCTCGACATCCAGACGGCGTGGTGGCGTGTAGCGGCGGCGCAGCGCTCGGCGGCGGAGATCGAGGCGCTGCTGGAGCAGGCGGAGGAGGCGCTCGCAAAGTCGGACCAGTCGATCCAGAGCAAGCTCAATCCGCCCTTGAAGGCGCTGACGATGCAGAAGGGGTTGCTGGAGCTGATCAACCGTCTGGCGCAGCTGCGCAAAGAGGCGCGGCTGGCGAAGGTGCAGCTGGCGGGGCTGATCAACCTGCCCCCGGGGACGCTCTACGAGGTGGCGCCGATGCCCGAGGCGCTGCCGCAGGCACCGGCGCTGGCGGTGCAGGACATGGAGCGGTTGGCGCTCACCTCGCGCCCGGAGCTGCGCGAGGAGGACTACCGCAAGCGGATCACGGCGCAGGAGGCGCGCAAGGCACTGCTGCGGATGCTGCCGGGGATCGAGTTGAATGCGGGGGCGAACTACGACAGCAACAAGTATCTGGATAACCAGTCCTGGGCCGACGTGGGGATGCAGGTGAGCTGGAACATCTTCAACCTGTTCTCGGGTCCCGCAGCACGGCGTTATGCCGAGGGGCAGATGGATCTGGGCGAGCTCCGGCGTCAGGCGCTCAGTGTAGCGGTGATCACGCAGGTGCATGTGGCGCGTGAGCAGTACGATCAGGCGCTTGCCGACTACCAGACGGCGGTGCGGTTGGACGAGGTGGAGGGGAAGATTGCGGCACAGCTAGAGGCCGAGCAGTCGGCGAGCCGAGTGGACCCGGCGCAGGTGGTGATGGGGCGGGCGAGTGCACTGGCGGCCAAACTACGCCGCAGCCTTGCGCAGGCGGAGCTGCAGTCGGCGGTAGCGCGGATCCGGCACAGCATGGGGGATGATCCGGTGCAGGTAGCGGTGCAAGGGTCGTGAGGGCATCGGAGTTGCGGGCGTGGCTCGCTCCCACTGGGCCACTGTGGGAGCAGGCCACGCCCGCGACGATGCAGGCCGAGCTGACAGGAGCGGCTCATGCCCGCGGCAGTTGCCCAGTGGGCGCGGGCGATGCCCGCGACAGGTATTCGCCCGCGTGAGCCACACCACCAAACCTTCGCACCCCGTCTGCATTCTTGCCCTGCTGCTGTCCTGGCCCGCCCTTGCAGCCGATCCCGAACCCGTTCAAGCCCTCCTCCAGCCCTCTGCCGAGGCCACGCTCTCCAGCCGCCTCGCCGGGCAGGTCCGTAGCATCACCGTCAAACCCGGCGACAGCTTTACCGCCGGTCAGGCGCTGGTGGAATTCGACTGCGCGCTCCTCGAGCAACAGGTGCGCAAGGCCCGCGCCGAACTCGACATTGCCGCCGCTACGCTCGCCTCGAACCGCAAGCTGAAAGAGCTCAGCTCCATCAGCGATCTGGAGGTCGAGGTGGCCCGTGCGCAATCCGACAAGGCGCAGGCTGAACTCGAGGGTGCGCAGGTACAAAAGCGCTATTGCACGCTGGCAGCGCCCTTTGCCGGCAGAGTGGTGGCCCGCCACGCCAACGCCCCCGAGAACGTCACCGTCGGCGAGCCCCTGCTCGACATCGTGGCGCTCGGCACCCCCGTGATACAGATGTTCGTGCCCTCGGCATGGCTCGCGTGGCTTGCGCCCGGCATGGCTTTCGACGTGGAAGTGCTCGAGACCGGCGCGCGTTACCCCGCGCGCATCACGCGTACCGGCGCGCGCGTCGATGCGGTGAGCCAGACGGTCGAGGTCTTCGGGGAGTTCACCGGTGATGCAGCGGTACTCCTTCCCGGCATGAGTGGCTCCGCCCGCTTCCCCGCCCCACAGCCCCATGACTGAACCGATTGCTGACAACGCGCGTGCCCTGCGTGAGCTGGTGGCGCTCTTGCAGGTGGAGCGGCTCGCGCGCAGTGCCGGTGCCCGGGATGAACTCGCCTTCCTCGTCGTGAATGATGCGCGCAGGGCCGTTGCCTTCGACCAGGCTGCTTTGATGATCGAGGGCCCCGGCGGCAATCTGGGCGTGCACGCCATGACGGGTGTGTCGCGCCACGCTCCTGATTCGCCGTATGTGCAGAGCCTCAATCGCCTAGTGAACCGTTGTCAGGGGGCACTGCCCGCGGAAGAGCCCGGGCTCGTCGGTCGTGAGGCCTGCGCCGATGCGGTGGAAGACTGGAACGCGCTTGCACCTATGAATCCGCTCTGGGTGCCGCTCGTCGCGCCTGATGGCAAACGCGTCGGGGGCGTCTGGCTCACGCGGGATGCGCCCTGGCGGCAGGCCGAACTGATGCAGCTCGGCTTTCTGTCCCAGGCCATCGCGCATGCGTGGGAGGCGCTTTCGCCCCGAGGCATCGCCCCCGGTGAGTGGCTGTCCCGTTTGCGTGCACGTCGTTATCTGCCGAGGATTGCGCTTGCAGCCTTGCTGCTCCTGCTCTTCCCGCTGCGGCAGAGCGCAGTGGCGCCCGCCGACATTGCCGCTCGCAATCCGCAGGTCATGAGCCCGCCGGTGGAAGGCGTGGTCGAGTCCATCTCGGTGCAGCCCAACGATGCCGTTCGCAAGGGGCAGCTGCTTTTCAGTCTCGACCCGCGGTTGATCCGCAACCGTCACGAGGTAGCGCAAAAATCCCTCGAGGTGGCGCGAGCGGATTTCGCGCGTGCCTCGCAGAAAGCCTTCTCGGACCCTGCAAGCAAATCCGAGCTTACGGTTCTGAAGGCGGTCGTCGAGCAGCGTCAGGCCGAGGTCCAGTACACCGCCGAGCTGCTGGAGCGCATTCAGGTGCGCGCGCCGGCCGACGGCGTGGTGGCGTTTTCCGATGCCAGCGACTGGCTGGGCCGTCCGGTGCGCGTGGGCGAGAAGATCATGATCCTCGCTGATCCGCGTGAGGTCGAATTGGTGGTCTGGCTGCCGGTCGACGAGGCCATCGCGCTCGAGCCCGGCGCGCCCATCGAGGCTTTCCTCACCACCGACCCCACCCACACGTTCCATGCGACTCTCAGGCTCGCGAGCTACACCGCCGAGAAAAGTCAGGAACAGGTGCTGTCTTACCGTATCCGCGCCACCTTCGACGCCGGAACCGACCCACTGCCGCGCATCGGCCTGCAGGCCACCGCCAAGGTCTACGGCGAGCGGGTGACGCTGTTTTATTACATCTTCCGCCGTCCGATCGCGGTGGCACGCCGCTGGCTGGGGCTGTGAGCGAGGAGGCTCGCGAGGAGCGCCTGCTCGCGCTGCGACGTGATCTGGCGCTGCACCCCGCGCCTGCAGCGCCCGATGGCTCGCCGCAGTGGACCATCTCCGACCCGCTCACGCATACCTTCTATCGCATCGGCTGGACAGAATTCGCGCTGCTCTCGCGCTGGCAGGCAGGGAACACACCTGCAGAGCTCTGCGCCCGCGTCAATGCAGATCACGGGCTCGATGTCGGCGAGCAGGATGTCTCTGCGCTGCAGGCCTTCCTGTTGCAGCACGAGATGCTGCAGGTGCCGCAGGCCGCGTGGACGGCCGAACTCCTGTCCCGTCGGCGCAAGGCGGCGCGTTGGGGCCTGAACACCCTGCTGCACGGCTATCTTTTTTTCCGCATCCCGCTGCTACGGCCCGATCGCCTGCTGGCTGCCTTGCTGCCCCTCGCGCGGAAACTCGCCTCCCGGCCGATGCTGGCGCTCTATCTTGGCTGCACGCTGCTCGGCGTGTTCCTGGTGTTGCGGCAATGGGACAGCTTTGCCGCGAGCATGGTGGACATGCTGACGCCTGCAGGCATTGCCGGCTATGTGCTGACGCTCGCGCTGGTGAAGGTGGCGCACGAGTTCGGGCACGCGCTCACGGCGCGGCACGAGGGGCTGCGCGTGCCGACAATGGGTGTGGCTTTCATCCTTGCCTGGCCAGTGCTCTACACCGACACCACGGATGCCTGGAAGCTTGAGTCACGCCGTGCGCGACTCGGCGTCACCGGTGCCGGCATGGCGGTGGAATTGGTGCTGGCCGGTCTCGCCACGCTGGCGTGGAGCTTGCTGCCAGAGGGGCCTGTGCGGTCCGCTGCATTCATGCTGGCGAGCCTGACCTGGATCAGTACGCTCGCCGTGAACCTGAACCCCTTCATGCGCTTCGACGGGTATTACCTGCTCTCCGACTGGCTGGAGGTGCCGAACCTGCAGGAGCGCAGCTTCGCGCTCGCGCGGTGGTGGCTGCGCGAGCGCTGCCTCGCGGTGGGCGACGAGGTTCCCGAGCATCTGCCGTCCGGGTTGCACCGGACGCTGATCTCCTACGGCGTCGGGGTATGGATTTACCGTGTGATCCTGTTCGGTGGCATTGCGCTGCTGCTCTACCACATGGTGCTCGCCCCGCTGGGGCCGCTGCTCGCGCTCTTCGAAGTGGGCTACTTCCTCCTGATGCCTGCGTGGCGGGAACTGCGTGAGTGGCCCGCACTCTCGCGGCGCGGGCGGCCCACCCGCGGAGCGCTGGCTGTTGCGTCCGGTCTGGCGATGCTGGTTCTGCTGCTGGCGCTGCCGTGGTCCACGCCGGTGACGCGCACCGCACTGCTGCGCCCGGCGGAGTATGCGCAGGTGCGAACGCCCGAGCCTGCACAGATACAAGAGGTGCTGGTGCGAGAGGGAGACGCCGTCGCTGCCGGTCAGGTGCTGGTGCGACTGCAGTCGCCGGAACTCGACTTCGACACGACGACAGCCGAATCCGAACTGCGCACGCAGGCCTGGCAGCTGGAGCGCTCGCGCACTGTTCGCGAGTTGCTCGACTTCGGCGGTGTCGCGGAGGGTCGTTATGCTCAGGCGCTTGCCGAGAGCCGCAGCCTTGCGGAGCGCCGTGAGCGGCTCACGCTGCGGGCGGCGACCGACGGGCGCGTCACGGGTCTCGAGGAGTCGTTGGTCGCTGGCCGCTGGGTGACGCCCGAGCAGACCCTCATGCTGGTGGTCGACGATCGGCGCCTGCTGGTCGAGACCTACGTCGAGGCGGCCGAGCAGTCATCGCTTTCGCAGGGCGCTACCGCGCGTTTTTATCCCGATGAGTTCGGGCGTGCACCGCTAGCCTTACGCATCGCGCAGGTCGATGCTCATGCCACCCGGGAGATTGGCGACACCCTCTTCGCCGACCGTCACCGCGGCGATATTCCCACCCGTGTTGATGCCGAGGGGAACCCCGTCTCGAACGAGGCGGTGTATCGCGTACTGCTGGAGCCCGTGGAACCCTCCTCTGAGCCACTGCCGCGCATGCTCCGCGGCAAGGTACGCCTTTCCCGTGAGGGCAGCAGCGCGCTGCTCGATGCCCTGCGCAGGAGCATCGCGGTGTTTCGGCGGGAGTCGGGGGTGTAGCAACGGCGCGGTTCAGGCGCTTCGCTCATACCAGGGCTTCGAGGCATTCACCACGCGCACCACCAGCAGCATCACCGGTACCTCGACCAGCACACCCACCACCGTGGCGAGTGCGGCCCCTGACTCCAGCCCGAAGAGGCTGATCGCCGCGGCCACCGCCAGCTCGAAAAAATTCGATGCGCCAATGAGTGCCGAGGGGCAGGCAACGCTGTGGCTTTCGCCAAGCGCACGGTTCAGCCAGTAGGCAAGGCCCGCATTGAAGAACACCTGTATCAGGATGGGCACGGCAAGCAAGGCGATCACCAGCGGCTGCTGCAGGATCGCGCGTCCCTGGAAGGCGAAGAGCAGCACCAGTGTCGCGAGCAGCGCCGTTGTGGACCAGGGGCCCACACGCGCCATCACGGCATCGAATCGCGCCTGCCCCTGTGCGAGCAACCATCGCCGCCACAGCTGCGCCACGATCACCGGGATCACGATGTACAGCAGCACCGAGACGAGCAGCGTGCTCCACGGCACCGTGA
>Ga0315902_10012615_pt1 | contig 10984 bp, 8 predicted proteins | sample LakEriMetagenome_9_FD_203523 | JGI IMG/M metagenome (GOLD analysis project Ga0315902, IMG submission 203523) | Freshwater fungal communities from buoy surface, Lake Erie, Ohio, United States - Buoy 12 MA117 | ecosystem: Environmental > Aquatic > Freshwater > Lake > Lake biofilm | place: USA...
GTCAGCATCCACTGCGATCCCATCCCGTGCCCGGCATTTGTATGAAAGGCCGACCGGACAATCGCCAGCTTATCCATCACACGAGCCTGCTTCGGCAGGTGCTCGCTGATCTCGATCCCGGAAACGTTGGTCGGGATCGGACGAAACTCGCCCCGGTACTCCAGCGGAGCACCCGGCTTCAGGTCGTACATATCGATGTGACTCGGACCGCCTGCCAGCCAGACCTGGATGACCGCCTTTTTCGGGCGCTGTCCATCGGCTCCGAGTGCCTTCTGCTCGGCCCAGTGAGCCAGCGACAGACCTCCCAGCGAGAGCGACCCGACGCGCAAGAACCCTCGGCGGGAGACCCCGTCACAAGTCCGTCCACCCGCCAAATCCCACTGCAGCATCTCTGGGTCTCCGAGACAGGAACACGCCTGATCCACCTAGAATAATCGACGCTTCTTGATGCGTTCCAGTCGGATTTCCTCGATTTTTGCCGATTTCGCTACGGCAGAAGGAGTTCCGCCGCCTCACTGGAACGGCTGTTGGGCAGCGGCGGATTGTCGTGCGGGCGGAACGTAAAGACCGCCGAGAGCTTAGGCTGCGTCGAGAAGTTCCTCGTCGCAGCATGAAATGTCAGACAGTGGAAGAACAACACATCGCCCGGCTCCAGTGGGGCGTGTACGACCTGGGAGAGCAATGGCTGGGTCTTGGGATGATCTTCCCGCAGAAAGACTGCTTCGTCGAACTGATCGGGATCGAACGTGATCCGATGAGTTGCCGGAATCAGTTTCAGGCACCCATTCTCCGGGGTTTCAGTTCCCAGCGCCAGCCACATGTTCACCAGCTCCGGCCGCTGGAACGACCAGTAGCGGATGTCCTGATGCCAGCCGGTGTCGCTGCTGAACTTGGGCTCCTTGGTCATGATGCAGTTGTGGTGCGCCAGCGGGCAGACGACTCGCGGTCCCAGCAACTGCTTCAGCCGATTCACCACAGCTGGGTGAGTAATCCACTGCAGAAACGCATAATCGCGGGTCAGTGCCTGCTTCAGGCGGCGGACGGTCCGGCCCCCTTCCGAGTCGATCGAATCGGGCGCACCGGGATAACGCAGATCGGCTTCGAACTCGACGGGCGCGATCACGCGCGACAAACCCTCCAGAGTGACCTCGCGCATGCGGGTCAGGAGTTCGGGAGGGCACAGCCCGCGGACCACCAGATAGCCGTTTTGCTGAAACAGCTGGACTTCGTCCGGAGAGAAGGATTCGCGTGGCACAGTGGCTCGATCAGAGGGCAGGGTCGGAATCCCTTCCAGTATACGAGAAACAGAATCCATGACGAACCAAGTCCCGATGACTTCGATTCACCTGAGAATGCATCAATCCAGAACGATCGTCTCACTGGTTGCCAGCTTCGGTGACAGTTCGCTCTGCCCCCCGGTATCATGGTCGAGTCCAAATCCCCACTCAACGCGACGAACATGACTTCTTCTGCCTCTTCAAACGCGACGACGACTCGCAAGCTGCTGGACCGTATCGAAGACATCATGCTGGAAGCCGCGCAGGCCACCCGGCCGCTGGAGGTCGACCCGGCCCGCACCCAGCTGTTCGCCCTATTTGTTGAGGCTTATCAGGCGGGACTGGTCCGGGATGACGTTCCTTCGAACCTTACCGCAGATGGGCTGTGCGCAGCACTTTCGACACGCTGGGGCCTGAAAGATACGGTCCAGGAATCAGTCAAGTCGCAATCCAAGCTCAGCGGAGATCAGCTGGCCCAGATGCGATCGCTCTGGTCGGTGATGCGGATGTGGATGGAGTGGACCTATGCCTGGGATCGCTGGGCCGATCATCACCCGGCAGCAAAGTAAATCCCCCCGGTAATTCGATCAAAGAGTTGGCATCGGAGGGGCTGTCGGCTCCATCCACTTTTGCAGTCGTCGCTCCAGACGCTCGCAGTGGAAGCCAATCCACCAGTCATCCTTGTGTTTGGCCTGATAGTCTTTCAGGACCACGATGGCCCGCTCCAGACCAGCCCGAGCTTCGCCGACCTGACCTTGCTCTTTGTCGACATCGGCCAGCCCCGCCAGCGAGTTGACGTAAGCCACATGATGCAGCCGCGTCGAGGGATACCGCATGACGAGTGACTTCTGCAGTTCAATCGCCCGGCGGTAGTGAACGCGAGCAGGGTCATACTTCTGCGCCATATATTCGATCGCAGCCAGCTTCTTGAGGGCTGAACCGAGAAGAGCCTGATACTCAGGAACTGTCGGCGACTCGCTGAGCAACTGCTCGCTGATCTGAATCGCACGTTCCAACCGGTGAGTCGTTTCTTCGTCCGGAGTCTGCGAAAAGCTCGTCGCGGGCGGAATGCACAGCAGGTCCGCCAGCTCGAACCGGTAGGTCGGTGACTTGGGGTCCTGCTCCTCCAGGTGAGTCATCAGATCAACGGCGGTCTGCAGATCGCTGTTGGCCCGCTTCAGGTCCATCCGCATCCGCAGTGCGTAGTGGCGATTGCGATAGGCCCGCGCCAACAGCAGGCGAACCTGCGAATCGTTGGGGTGAGAGACGCGCAGCTTCTCCAGCAGGTCGACCACCATGTCGAGCCCGCGGCTCCACTCTTCGGGTCGATTCCTACCCTTTCCGCCGGAATCGCCTGGCCCCCGTCCGGGGCCTCGATCTCCACGCCCACGCCCATCAAATCGCCCATCTGGCGGAGGCGGTCGGCGGGGCGGCCCTTCGCTGGTGTTCGCTCCCGGAGGAGGAGGCGGACGGTCGCTACTGCGGTTCAACGCCGAAAAGCTCTCAACCGCCCCGGATCGAATGAAGACTGTATCAGCCAGGATCATCGTCTCTGCGAGATCGAGCTGGACATCGAAGACATCCCGGTTCGAGGCACTCTGCTCCAGGAGTTGACGGGCTTTGTGGTGGGCATCGAACGCCTCCATGATGCGTCCCTCCACACTGTAGGCGACTCCCAGCCGGTTGAACGCCTTCGCATGTTCCAGCAGCAGAGGCATCGACTCGGCCCGCGACTTTCGCAGCGAATCGTAGCTCTCGATACTGACCAGATAACTGGCTTTGGCTTCCTCAGATCGACCGAGCCGCAGCTGGATGTCCCCGATCCGGCTGCGAATGGCCGCCATCTCCGAGGTCAGGTCTTTCTGGTTCTGTTTCGCGAAGCGTTCAAAGAACTCCAGCAGGCGTTCAAGCAGCCGGGCATCCGCCGGGCTGACATCGACGGGCTCCGAAATCCCAGACGCTTCGTCTTCCGAGACCAGAGATACCGGACTGCCGCGCGAGGCGACGTTGTCCATGATGTCTTCAAAGGCCTGGACCGCCAGCTGGAGATTGGCATCCGCGAGTGCCCGCTCGGTCTGGGCCTCAGCAGCGGACTTCTTGGCAGCGTCCACCGACTGTTCGAGCTGTTCATTCGCTGCGCCGATCTTGTAGTTCGCGATCCCCAGGACCGTGACCAGCGACAGCAGCAGCAGGGCGGAGATACTGCCCAGCGCGGAAATGATCGGGTTCTTGCGGCTCCAGCGCCAGGTGCGTTCAATCCACGTCACGGGACGGGCGTGAATCGGACGGTCCTCGGCAAACCGTCGCAGATCCGCGGCAAACTCCTCGGCCGACTGATACCGGTGGGCCGGATCGGTCGCACACGCTTTCAACGTGATCGTTTCCAGATCACGTGGGATCAGCGGATTGATGGCGCAGGGCTTCTTGGGCAGCTCGCGTGTCTGCCGCTGCATGATCTGAGCCAGCGGCTCATCGGCAAACGCAGGCTGCAGAGTCAGCAGTTCAAACAGCGTGAGACCCAGGCTGTAGACATCACTCCGCCGATCAGCATTGCCGTGCAGCTGTTCCGGAGCGACATAGCGCAGCGTGCCGATAAAGTCCCCACTGCGAGTGATCGTGTGGTCCTGAGTCTCAACTTTGGCGAGCCCGAAGTCGGTGACCCAGATTGCTCCCGTGGTGTCGAGCAACAGGTTGGCGGGCTTCACGTCACGGTGCAGAATCCCGAGGTGATGAGCATGGCCCAGCGCCTGAGCCACATCGATCACAATCCGTACGATCTCCTGCCAGAAGGCCCGATGCTCACGAGGCGTGAGCGGCGCGGGCTCAGCTTTGTCACGTGGAGCGGCTGACGGCTTCTGCTGAACCACGACGCGGGCAGGGCCGGCCCCACAGCTGTCCGGTTCCAAGGTGACCTGCATGAGCGGCGATGGAACCGCGGGCCCCTCGGACTCGTCAATCAGTGTCTTCGCTGCGCCGCCGCTGGGTGTTTCTCCGCTATCCGCAGCATCCCGGCCCAGGAGCTCATGAACCGCTCCCACCAGCGAGAGCGAGCCTGCGGAGCTGACGGGTGGATTCGTCTTGTCGGGTGAGGGCCCACCGACAGCTGCATCACGCCAGGCTCGGACCAGCCGACTCAACGGTACCCCCTCAATGAACTGCATCGCATAGAACTGCAGCCCCTGATCCTCACCCACACCGAAGATCGGAACAATGTTCGTATGGTGCAGCCGCGCTGCGGCCTCAGCTTCGCGACGGAATCGGGCTTTCTGCCGCGCGGACATTCCCAGCTGAGTGCCCAACACCTTCAGGGCCACGCGGCGATGCAGTGACTCTTGCTCGGCCTCGTAGACAACACCCATTCCCCCGCGACCGATTTCACGCAGGATGCGAAAGTCCCCCAGACGGGTCAGTGGGACCGGACCAATCGAAGCCGGTGTGCCCCCGGATGAGATCGCTTTATGAACCTTGAGCTGTTCCAGCTCCAGCATCGTCGGAAAGATGTCGCGAATCTCTTCGGCGAGATCCGGATACTGGCGTTCGTACTCCTCGATCGAAGCCCGCTCCCCCTGCCGTCGGCGGGAGACGAACTCCTCCGCCAGGCGGTCCAGCAGGTCGTGCTGATCGGTGGTTTCAGGCATCCCGAGGTTTTCCCAAAAAGGTCGACAAGGTTCCCAGCAGGTCTTTCAGTCGTTTCAGTGCTCGAATGTAGCGAATGCTGGCCGCCTTCACCTGGATCCCCAGCACTTCGGCGACTTCACTGTTGGTCAGTTCCTCGAAGTGCCGCAGAGCCAGAATCTCGCGGTCGATCGGTTCCATTCCCTCGATGGCGGTTTCCAGCTTGCGGGCTGTCTCGACCTGCATCAAAGCTTCGCTGGGACTGGTCAGCCCACCCAGCAATTGGCGGGCAATGGCCTGCGACGTGTCCCGCGATCGGTCGCCTTCCAGTGACACCTCGCGAAATGCGTCCCGCTTCTTGGCTCCCAGATGGCGCCGATGCACATCAATGATGGTCTGCAGAACGATCAGCCGCATCCAGACGAAGAAGGTCATCCCCTCTGTCGTGAAGAAGCTGGGCAACCGCTGCGAGCAGGCGAGCCACGCTTCCTGGAGAACGTCATCGGGGTCGACCCGCGTGGCTGCCATCGGCTCCAGGCGAAACGCCACCAGGCGCCGAAAGCGAGCATTGTGGGCCGTGAATTCCTCAGCCAGCACCTTGTCCGGATCGGCAGCCAGCCGCTTTCGCAGCTCCATCTCTTCCGGAGACAGTGGAGGAACTTCAGATTTGGGTTCAGGTTCGGTCACGCAGCACGTCTGGATTAGAGAACGGAACCACCGCACAAAAGTCTACACCGCGGCTTGCTCCGGTGTCGCTGGACTCGGAAAGTTCACGAGCTCACACGAACCCCTGATAAACCCCGAATCGAGAGCAAAGTTTCGATCAGAAGGGGAAGTTTACGATCGGGAGAGTTCGTACAGTGAGTCCAGACCACAAAGTCGCTACCGCGATGGAGCCTCGCACTTTAGAGTGTCTCATTCACCTGCCCTGCCCTCACACACCACACCATGTCCATCACCACTGCGACTCTGGATGCCCTGGCCAAGTACGACACCCCGACCGTTTGCAACGTCATCGAGCTGTTCGATGTCCGGCCGCGGCATCAGGGGTACATGAACGACACGATCAAGTCGTGCTTCCCCAAGCTGCCGCCGATGGTTGGCTTCGCGGTCACCGCGACGTTTCGCAGCATGCAGCCTCCGCGCGGCGGAGATGCCTACACCGGAATGAAGGATCAGGTCGAGGCATTTGCGAATGTTCCCGGCCCGCCGGTCATGGTGTTTCAGGATCTCGACCAGCCGTGTGTCTCCGCTACGTTTGGCGAGGTCATGTGTACGGTCTACAAGTCGTTCGGAGCCCGCGGGCTGATCACGTCCGGCACGGGCCGTGATCTCGATCAGGTCGAGGCGTTCGACTTCCCGGTCTTCACCAACGGCTCGATCTGCTCGCATGGCTATTGCCACATGCCGCACCTGAACGTGCCGGTCACGGTCGGCGGCATCTGTATCGAGCCGAACATGCTGCTGCACGGAGACCGCAACGGAGTAACGACAATCCCGCTGGAAATCGCGTCTGAGATTCCCGATGCCTGCCGCGAGCTGATGGATGCGGAGCAGATCATCCTCGATTACTGCCGCAAGGGAACGCCCACGGTGGCTGGGTTCGCGGAGGCCCGCAAGGCCTCGCAGGCAGCGATCGACGCGATGGCCAAGCGTCTGCGTCGCAAGTAACCCGCTGTTTGAAGCGGGGATCCCCGATGAGTTCCACCCCCTCGGATTCGATCCGCCAGTCGTCGCGCCAGACTCAGTTTCTGGATGTCCTCACGCGCGATGAGGCGGCTCGCCGGTTCGAAGCGGCTCTGGAACTTCGACCGCTGGGGATCGAGACGGTGCCGCTTCTCGAATCTGCAGGGCGCGTGCTGGCCACGCATGTGATCGCGGGGGTCGACGTTCCGGCGTTTGATCGCTCGAACGTCGATGGGTTCGCCGTCCGGTCAGCTGACCTGCAGGGGGCTGACGAAGAGCAGTCGATCACGCTGCTCTTGACGGAGGACCTGCTCTCACCGGGAAAGGTGCCTCATTTCGAGGTCACTCCGGGGCGGGCCACGGTCATTGCCACGGGCGGAATGGTCCCGCGCGGGGCCGACGCAGTCGTGATGATCGAGCAGACTGAAGCTGTCGAACAAGCTGGGCAGCCCGCAGTTGCCGTGCGGCGAATGCTGGCACCTGGGGCCAACATCAGTTTCGCGGGATCGGACATCACTCAGGGGGAAACCGTTCTCTGGTCCGGACAGGTCCTCACCGCACGCGAGCTGGGTGTCCTGGCAGCATTGGGACAGTCCGAAGTCCCAGTGTTTCGTCGCCCCCGCGTCGCGATCATCTCGACGGGAGATGAGATCGTTGCTCCAGGCCAGCCACTGCCGATGGGAGCTGTCTACGACTCCAATGCCGCAATCCTGGCGGCCACAGTTCGCGAGCTGGGGGGCGAGCCGGTCTGCCTGGGCACGGTCCGTGATGATCTGGATCAGCTGAGATCGCTAGTTCGCACGGGACTGGAGTGCGACATGGTGCTCCTCTCCGGAGGGACATCGAAGGGGGCTGGCGACTTGTCGTATCAGGTCGTCAGTGAATTGCCACCACCGGGGATTGTGGCCCACGGAGTGGCCCTCAAGCCGGGTAAGCCGATCTGTCTGGCGGTCACCGGAAGCAAGCCGGTGGTCGTGCTGCCGGGGTTTCCGACTTCGGCGATCTTTACGTTCCATGAGTTCGTGGCCCCCGTCCTGCGACTACTGGCTGAACGCAATCGTGTTCAGCGGCGAACCGTTCCTGCCCGCGTGCCGCTGCGGATCAACTCCGCGCGTGGCCGCACGGAGTATGTCCTGGTCGGACTCGTGCGAACAGGCGATAGCTGGACGGCTTACCCGATGGGAAAAGGGTCGGGCTCCGTCACGACTTTCAGTGGGGCGGATGGATTCATCGCGATTCCGCTGCAGACAGAGTTCCTGGACGAAGGCGCCCTGGTCGAGGTCACACTACTCGACGAGGCGATCCAGCCCGCAGACCTGGTCGTGATCGGCAGCCACTGTGTCGGGCTGGACCTGCTGTTGGGGAAAGTCCGAGAGCGGGGGTTCTCGACTCGGGTATTGACCGTTGGCAGCCAGGGGGGGCTGGCAGCTGTGCGGCGCGGCGAGTGCGACATCGCGGGGGTCCACCTGTGCGACCCAGCCACCGGAGAATACAACCGCCCTTTCCTCACGGAGGAGATCGAACTCGTTCCGGGCTACGGTCGCCAGCAGTGCCTTATTTATCGACAAGGTGACGAACGATTTGAGGGCCGATCACTCGACGAGATTCTGACTGACATTGTCTCACAGCCCGGGTTGCAGATGATCAACCGCAATGTCGGGAGCGGGACGAGAATCCTGGTTGACGAATTGCTGCAGAGAGTTCTCGCGAAGGATCGTCTGGCAGAGATACCCGGCTATCGAGTTCAAACCAAGTCGCACAATGCCGTCGCAGCTGCGATCTCTCAGGGCCGGGCTGACTGGGGTGTCGCGATTGATACCGTCGCGCAGCAATACGGTCTGGGGGCGATTCCAGTCCGTGAAGAGCAGTACGACTTTCTGCTCCCTCGCCAGCGGCTCGAATCCCCGGCGGTCCGATATTTTGTCGAGTTGCTCGGCAACCCGCAGGTCCGTGACCGCCTGCGAGATCTGGGATTTCGAGGTTAAGAGTCGCCGATTAAGAATCGCTCTGGGCCAGGCTCTCTTTGTGTCGCCGGATGATATCTGCAGCCTCTTCGGCGACGGAACCGAACTCCTTCTTGGGAGGCTTCGGCGTTGGAGCCACAGGCTGTGGCGAACTGGAGGCTGGCCTCTTCAGAATCGTCGTGTCAGAGGTCGGCAGCCCCACGCTCGAATCGTCGCTCAGCCAACTGGCGATGTCATCGTCCGAAGTTTTCGGATCGGGAGTCTTGCGGTTCTTGGCGCTGACCGCCTTGGCCTGCTTCTCGGCGGGGTCGGCCCCTTCCAATTCAAAAGTCATCGGGCCAACGGTGAAGTTGTCTCCCGGCTTAAGGATCGTCTCACCGCCAGAAGGTGCTCCGTTGATGAACGTGCTGTTCCGACTGCCAAGATCGCGAACCAGAACCCCCTCAGGCACAATGACCAGCAGGCAGTGCTGGCGACTGACCTCGGAGGATGCAATGCGGAGCTTGGCATCTTCGTCACGTCCGACCAGCGTTTCGGGCTCGGTCAACTTGACGCGTTTTCCCTTGTGCTTGCCGGTCAGGACAATCAGTACGGGCGGGTTCATCGCGAACTCTCCTCTGCTCAATCCGAGCGGCTCAATCTAGGCGTGCCAGGGGACCGAAACAGGCTGTCCGCAGCGCGGACAGTTGAGAGTCCGGCCACGATGGCTGGCTTTCACCCGCAATCGCTTGTCGCATTCCGGACAGGTGAAGCTGATCTTCGTGTCGTCTGCGTCACCGTCCCCGAGGTGCTTCCGCTTCCAGGCGAGTTCGGCGACCTCTTTCATCTTGGTGACGAGCTCGTCCGGATCGTACGGCTTGGTGACATAGTCGTCAGCGCCCACCCGCTTTGCCAGATCACGGGCATCATCCATGTCGATCCCGGTCAACATGATGACTGGGATATGGATGTTCTCCTGCTTCAGCCGCTCAATCAGTTCGAATCCCGTCACTTCGTTCGGCAGCATGGCATCCACCAGCACAATGTCCGGCGGGTGCATATGGAACGCCGCCCGTGCCTGGCCAGCGTCGCGGGCCACATCCACGAACATCTGTTTCTGTTCGAGGAACGTTTTGAGGAACTCGACCTCGTCCCGATCGTCTTCAACGACCAGCACGCGGGAGACGATTGCCTCGATGGAAGTCAGATCGGCCATGTCTTTCGCACCAGCCCTGCAGGGAGACACCGCAAGTCATCGCGGCGTTCGATCTTACGCGCTCTGCATGTTGCCGCCAAGCAGAGTTTTCGGACACGAGGTTTTTCGATGACACCTTGGAATTGAGGTTGTCTTCCAAAATGGGGGTCAGTGACTCTCCTTTCGGAACTCATGGAACAATACCAGCAAAGTCGACTCAATGCATCGGTGAGAGCTTATGCTATCATCCGACTTGTCACACCGTCCGCCGGATCATCGCTGATGAACATCGTCCGCATCACTCTGGGGCTGGGGCTCTTGCTACTCAGCTCTCATACGACTTGCCTGGCTGCTGATTTCGTGACTGACGTCCGACCGATCCTGCAGAAACATTGCATCGGCTGCCATGGACCGCAGAAGCAGGAGGGTGGCCTGCGGCTCGATCAGCGCGCAGCTGCGATGCGCGGGGGTGAGAACTACAACCCGGCCATCGTCCCAAAGTCGAGCGACACCAGCCCGCTGTTTCAGTTCGTCAGCCGCGAGGATGCCGATCTGCAGATGCCCCCCAAGGGGGATCGGCTCTCCGCACCTGAGGTGCAGACACTCAAAGAATGGATCGACGCTGGAGCCGACTGGCCGGATGCGGTCGCTGACTTGGGAGAACGATCAACACATTGGGCGTTTCAGCCCATAAAGCGACCGGTGGTGCCGAGTTCCCTCACGAGCGGTGAGAACGTAATCGATGCTTTCATCCGGGCCAAGCTCGCCGAACAGCACCTCACCCCCAGCCCCGAATCGGACCGGCGAACACTGATTCGACGGCTCTCGTTTGACCTGCTGGGGCTGCCACCCAGCCCGGAAGAGGTCGCGGTTTTTGTGGCTGACTCCGATCCCCGAGCTTACGAGAAGCTGGTGGACCGGTATCTGGCCTCGCCCCAGTTCGGAGAGCGAGCCGCCCGGTTCTGGCTCGATACGGTCCGGTTCGCCGAGAGTGATGGGTTCGAGACCAACCAGCCGCGTCCCAATGCGTGGCGCTATCGCGACTATGTCATCGATGCTTTCAACCGCGATCTGCCATACGACCAATTCGTGCGTCAACAACTGGCTGGTGATCAACTCGGAGCCGGAATGGCGACCGGGTTCATCGTCGGAGGAGCCTGGGATCGCGTGAAGAGCCCCGATCCCGTGCTGACAGCCCAGCAGCGGGCCGATGAGCTGCACGATATGGTCAGCACGACCGGTTCGGTGTTTCTGGGCCTGACTGTGGG
>Ga0315902_10012616_pt1 | contig 10984 bp, 8 predicted proteins | sample LakEriMetagenome_9_FD_203523 | JGI IMG/M metagenome (GOLD analysis project Ga0315902, IMG submission 203523) | Freshwater fungal communities from buoy surface, Lake Erie, Ohio, United States - Buoy 12 MA117 | ecosystem: Environmental > Aquatic > Freshwater > Lake > Lake biofilm | place: USA...
CCGCCGCCGGACTCGCCGCGCCGATGGTATCTGCGATGGCCACCTCGTGGGCACCCGCCACCAGCAAGGCGTCCGTGAGGCGCTCCGTGACTGCCGGGTCCACCGCGCCCTCGAAGGGGCACTCGAAGGCCACCGAGATATAGCCCTGCACGATCACGCCCTCCTCGCGCGCTCGGGCAATGATGTCGCGCGCCATGTCCAGCACTTTCGCCGCGTCCATGCCGATGTTTTTCAGGCTCATGGTGTCGGTGGCAGAGAGCACCAGCGCCACGCGCGTGGCACCGGCGGCACGCGCGAGCGCATAGCCCTTCTCGTTCGGCACCAGCACACTCAGTTGCGCGCGCTCGTCCGGCGTAAAACCCGCCAGCACCTGATCGGCGCCCGCCATCTGCGGCACGGCCTTGGGCGAGACGAAGCTGCCCGCTTCGATATGTGTGAGGCCCGCCGCAAAGAGCGCGCGGATCAGGGAGATACGCTCCTCCGGCGAGAGGCTGCGCGCCTGGTTCTGCAGCCCGTCACGCGGGCCCACGTCGTTGACGATGACTTTCTCGCGGCTCATGCAATCACTCCGTTCGAGGCAAGCCGGTCGAGCTCTTCGGCCGGCATGTCCAGCAGGCTGCCCAGCACCTGCCGCGTGTGTTGCCCCAGCAAGGGCGGGGCGCTGAAGTCCTCGCTGGGCGTACGCGAGAGCTTGATCGGGTTGCCGGGGCCGCGCGTGCTCTCTCCGTTCGGGTGCCGCAGTTCCACCACCATGTTGCGGTGCAGGACCTGCGAGTCGGATAGCGCCTGGCTGAACCGGTTCACGGGCGCACAGGGTATGCGAGCACGCTCCAGCGCCGCCAGCCAGTGGGCCGAGGTGTTCGCGGCGAAGATGGCGTTCAGCCGATCCTCGATGAAGGTCTTGGCCGCGAGGCGCCCGGGCTGGCCGCGGAACTCCTCGCGCTGGAGTTCAGGGTCACCGAGCATCTCGCAGAGGTTGTCCCAAAACTGGTCGAAGATCACGGCAATCACGATGAAACCGTCAGCCGTCTTGAAGGTGTTGTAGGGCACGTGCACGAAGTGGGCGTTACCGATCGGGTGCGGGTCCTCGCCCGAGAGGAAATGCATGGTCGCCATGTAGTTCAGCATCGAGATCTGGCAATCGAGCATGGAGATGTCGACGTGCTGGCCGCGGCCGCTGACATTGCGCTCGACCAGCGCCGCGAGGATGCCCATCACCGCGAACATGCCACCGCCCAGATCCCCGATCGGGATCCCGGCGCGCGTCGGGTGCTCCGGATCCGCGCCCGTGATCGACATCCCGCCGCCGATCGCCTGCACCACCTGGTCGAAGGCCGGGCGCTGGTACCGCGGACCGTCGCTGCCGAAACCCGAGATCGTCGCCGTGATGATGCGCGGGTTGCGGGCCGCAAGACGCGGGTAATCGATGCCGAGCTTCTGGGTGACACCGGCGCTGAAGTTGTCGACGACGACGTCAGCCGTTTCGGCGAGCTGGTAGAAAAGCTCCAGGCCCTCGGTGGACTTGAGGTCCACGCAGACGCTCTGCTTGTTGCGGTTGAGGGTAAGGAAGTAGGCCCCCATCCCGCCCAGCGAGTTTTTCGGGTCCTTGGCCAGCAGGGCACGGGTGCCCTCCCCGGCAAGTGGCTCCACCTTGATCGTCTCGGCGCCCAGGTCGGCGAGGATCATGGTGCCGTAGGGCCCAGAGAGCATGTGGGTGAGGTCGAGGACGCGGATCCCGGACAGGGGTTTGCTGTTCATGACTCTCTCCTGAGATGGGATGCGAGAGGTCTTTAGCAGGCGGCGTGCCAGCCCTTCGGCCAAGCACGCAAGTGCCGACTATCACTTTCTGGGCCCAAGAAAATCAGTGCGTTGCAAACCATGTTGAGAGCTGCGGGCGTCAGGACATAGCCGCTTTGCAATGGTGCCGCTCACCCTGTGTTTCAATATGGAATTTATTTTTTCATTAAGAAACATTACGCTTTCATCACACCCTTGTCAGTGACCGTTGGAGCTCTGTTATAACTCGAGCCATCCGCAACACCCGCAGGGAGTTTCCCCTTGAACAGCCGCGCCCCCATCATCAAAGCAACATCCGGCATCACTCCTGCAGCCCTTCAGACCGGAACCGCTGGCAACGAGGAGATTCGTGGCGGCGCGGATGCAGATGCGATTAACGGCGCGGGCGGCAACGACACCCTGCTGGGTTTCGACGGAGACGACACGCTGGAGGGCGATATCGGAAACGACCGCCTCTTCGGCGACTTTGGCAATGATGTCGTGTCGGGGGGGGACGGGATCGACGGTGCGGGGTTCGGCTTCCGTTTCGTGAGCACCCTTTCGGCAGGCGTGAGCCTTGACGCCTCGTCGACCGGCGATGGGGGCGTCCTCACCCTGAACGCAGGCGTCTTCGGTACCGACACGCTCGACAGCATCGAGTACGTGGTTGTCCTTGGCACCAATTTCAACGACTCCTTCACCGGGGGCCTGGGCGGCGACTTCCTCATCGGCGACGGAGGCTCGGACACGCTGGTGGGTGGGGAAGGCAACGACTTCCTGTCCGGGCTCACGGACTTCGGCTCGGGCCTCGATGCGGGCGGGATCGATGGCGCCGATTCGCTGAGCGGCGGTAACGGCAACGACACGCTGCGCGGCGCGAGCGGCAATGATGTGCTGAACGGCGGCGCAGGTGATGACAACCTGCGCGGGGATGCCGGCAACGACACGCTGCTGGGTGGCATAGGCAAGGACTTCGCCAGCTACCGCTTCGACGAACTCACGCTCAGTGCCGGGGTGCTCTTCAGTCTCGCCAGCGTCACCGGGGTTGCCGGCGTGCTCGTTGACGACGGACAGGGCGGGCAGGATTCCATCAGCGGAATCGAAACCTTCGGGATCAGCGGTTCAGCCTTCAACGATACCCTCACCGGCAGCGGCCTTGACGACCAGATCGCAGGCGGTGGAGGGGATGACCAGATTCTGGGCGGTACCGGAAACGACTACAGCCTCGCAGGCGATGCCGGCAACGACACCGTGCAGGGTGGAGCGGGTAATGACACCGTGCGCGGCGGCATTGGCAACGACAGGCTGGACGGCGGACTCGGCCTCGACACCGCCGTGTACAGCCTTGCCACGGGCGCCGTGATCGTGAACCTCTCGACAGGTGCCGCGAGCGGCTCCGATGGCACTGATGTACTCGTCAGCATCGAAAACGTGGGGGGCAGCGCCTTCGCTGATACCCTCACAGGAAACGTCTCGGCCAATACCCTGGACGGGCTTGCGGGCAACGACACCCTGAACGGCGGTGGCGGTAACGATACCCTCATCGGTGGTGACGGCGCCGACTCGCTCGGAGGCGGCGCAGGCAATGACAGCCTGTCGGGCGGAACCGGGGACGATGTCCTCGCCGGCGGCACCGGCATCGACACGCTGGATGGTGGCGATGGCGCACGCGACGCGGCCAATTTCGCCGGCACGGGCGCCGGCGTCAGCGCGAGCCTTCTCACCGGCACGGCCACCAGCGGCACGAGCAGCACGACACTCATCGGGATCGAAGAGCTGCAAGGGGCTACCTTTGCCGACGCTCTGACGGGCAACGACGGCGACAACACCCTCCTCGGCAACGGCGGCAACGACACTCTGCAGGGTCTGCTGGGCAACGATTTCCTCGACGGATCCACCGGCAACGACAGCATCGATGGCGGCGGCGGCAACGACAACCTCTGGGGTGGGCTCGGCAACGACGCCGTATCGGCAGGCGCAGGCGATGACTACGTCGACGGCTTCCAGGGCAGCGACACGCTCGACGGCGGGCTCGGCATCGACATGGTGAGCTTCATCAGCTCGGCGGGCGGCGTGACGGCGAGTCTCGCCACCGGCGTTGCAACCACGCTCGCTGATGGCAGCACCGATGTCATCAGCGGTTTCGAATTTCTCATGGGCTCAGAGTTCTCTGACAATCTGCGCGGTAATGCGGGGAACAACAATCTGTTCGGTCGCAGCGGCGCCGACACCCTGAACGGCGGCGACGGGGACGACTTCCTCGCGGGCTTCGTGTCAAACGTCGGGGAGAGCCCACTCGATGCGGACGGCGCCGACTCGCTGATCGGGGGCATCGGCAACGACACCCTGCGCGGCAATGCGGGCAACGACACGCTTCTCGGAGGTGCCGGCAACGACAACCTGCGTGGTGATGCTGGCGATGACGTCATAGACGGCGGAGTCGGTAACGACGGGGTGGGGTACCGTTTTGATGAAATGGGGCTCAGCGCAGGCGTCGTGTTCAACGGCTCTGCGATCGGTACTGCAGCCTCCGTGACGCTTGCCGATGGCAGGGGTGGCACCGACACGCTCCTCAACGTGGAATTCGGCATCCTGACCGGCACGGCCTTTGCCGACACCATCACCGGTGGCGCGAAAGGCGACCAGATCTCGGGCGGCGGCGGCAACGATTCGATCGTCGGCGGGGGTGGTAACGATTTCTTCCTGAGCGGCGAGAATGGCAACGACACCGTCCGGGGCGGCGCCGGTGACGACACCCTGATCGGCGGCGCGGGCAATGACCTGCTGGACGGCGGTACGGGAACCAACGACTGGGTGGCATTCTTCAGCGCCGGCTCGGCCGTCTCTGCAAACCTTGCGAGTGGCGCCTCGGACTCCGCGACAGACGGTGTGGATACACTCGCGAACATCGAGAACATCGGCGGAAGCGATTTCAGCGATGTACTCACCGGCAACGGTGTCGCGAATGAACTTCAGGGCAACGGCGGGAACGACACCCTGACGGGTGGTCTCGGCGCAGACACCTTTGTTTTCGCGACAGCGGCAAACAGCATCACCAACCATGACACCGTGACCGACTTCCTGAGCGGTACCGACAAGCTCGAATTCGCGGCGTTTTCCTTCACGGGACTGGGGGCAGCTGGCCCGCTGGATGCCAGCACCTTCGTTCTGGGTACCGCAGCGCTGGACGCCGGAGATAGGCTTGTCTACGACAGCTCGACAGGGGATCTCTTCTACGATGCTGACGGCAACGGCAGCGGTTCGTCCGTTCTGGTGGCGAGTTTCGGCGCGGGCACGGTAGTGGCGGCCAGCGACATCTTCGTCGTCTGAGGCGGCGTAGCATGAGCCGGCTCCAGGGCAAACGCATCATCGTTACCGGCGGCGCCGGCGGCATCGGCAACGCAGCGGTGCGCCTCTTCGCAGAGGCCGGCGCGCGGGTCGCCTGCACCTGGCACGGCAGCGCACCCGATCTGCCCGCGGGCGTCAATGCGCACCGCTGCAGCATCACCGATCGCAAGGCGGTGCACGCCGCCTTCGAAGCCATGGTGGCGGAACTGGGCGGTCTGGACGCGCTGGTGCACGCCGCCGGTCTGCACGGCAGCACGCCCGCAGATGCGATCACGGACGCCGACTGGGATCGCCTGCTCGACGCGAACGTCAAAGGCACCTGCTGGACGAATCAGGCCGCCTTCAAACACCTGCAGGCCGCCGGCGGTTCGATCGTGAACATGGGCTCCGTGGAAGGCGTACGCGGTTTCGCGGGCAACGCGGTCTATGCCGCCTCACGCGGCGCGGTGATGGCTTGGACGCGCAGCGTGGCGCTCGAGTGGGGCCGCCACGGCGTACGCGTGAATTGCGTTGCACCCGCGGTGGCCACCGAGATCTTCCGACGCCAATGCGAAGGGCTGCCGCCAGAGGTGCTCGCCGGCATTGCTGCTGACCTGCAGCAGCGCATTCCCTTGGGCGGCACGCTGGGTGATCCGCTGCGCGACCTTGCCCCCGTGTTGCTCTTCCTTGCGAGCGATGACTCCCGCTTCATCACCGGGCAGACGATTGCGGTGGATGGGGGGTTGATGATGGTGGGGGCGTGAGGGTGCTGCCGGGTATTCACTCACCCGTGTTGCAGTACACTTCGGGCATGAAAGACACCCCCACTGCTCCCGCTGTGTTCGACGCCCACGCCTGGCGTGAAGCGGAGGCCCGCATCGTACGTGCGCGCGCCGAGCGCTATGCCGCCACCGGGTCGGCTGCCAGCGAGGAGGCGCTGTGGGCGATCGAATGCGAACTGCGAGCCTCGACGGGCCATGCCCGGGCACGCGCGCTCGACCTGGAACACCACCTGCAATGGCGACGCCTGGTTGACCGGATCAACAGCGCTACCGCTCGCTGATCTCTATCGGCGACTGTCCCGCGCGCTGCGCGGTAAACGGTGGTATGTGTTCGGTGCCCGTGCCGCGATCCATTTCGGGTCCGCTCGCGGCACCGTTGATGTGGATATCAGCCTTGCGCTCGATGGCCAGACGCCCGAGTCCCTGATCACACTGCTCGCAGCAGAGGGATTCGACACACGCATACCCGACTGGGAGGAACTGCTTCACGTCGCTCGGGTGCTGCTGCTAACCGATCGTACAAGTGGCATCGAAGTGGATATCGTGATGACAGGGCCGGGGCTGGAGGAAGAGTTCCACTCCAGAACGAGGAGCGCGGTGCTGTCCGGCATCCCGGTTCCGGTGATTTCACCCGAGGACCTCGTGATAGGGAAAGTGCTTGCAGGACGGGCGCAAGATCTGCAAGACGTGGGAGCTGTACTCGCGGCAACCGGAACACTCGAGGTGCAACGCATCATCGACACGCTGCGCAGCATCGAGCGCGCACTTGACCGTGGGGATCTGGTGGACGAGTTCTTTCGATTGCTGGGCAATCATCGCAGGGATTGACCGCGCTCCGGCTCGGGCCGAGGGGGTAATGCCCGCCGGGCGCTGCACTCACGCCTCCAGCACCTCCAGCCGCCCCCGCACTTTCGCCAGAAGCTCCGCATCGCCTGATTGGGCGTGGATGGATTCCAGGTTGCGCAGCATGCGCCTCAGGATCTCGCGCCGTGACGCGGGCTTGAGAAGTTGCGCGAGCGGCGCGCCGAAGCCCGTGGAACGGCGCTCCAGTTCCTCCCGTGAAAGACTGTCTCCGGTGAAGGGATCGATAACGACCAGCCCGCCACCAAGCTTCACGCGGACGAGGAAATGTCCGGGGAATGAGACACCGTCCGCCTCCAGCCCGATGTGCCGTGCCAGTTCGAGCAGCACAATCGAGAGCGTGATCGGTATGCCCTGGCGCGTCTCCAGCACGCGGTGGAGGTAGCTGTTATCGGGCGAGTAGTAATCCTCGGCATTGCCCGCGAATCGCGCGGTATCGAAGAAAAACCGCAGCAGGCAGCCCAACCGCGCGTTCTCGGTGGAGGCGTTGCGGGCTTCGATCCCGAGCCGGATCGCCATGACATCGAAAGTCGTGCGCAGTTGTTCCAGATCCAGCGTCGGATCGGCATCCGTCGCGATGGAAGCGGCAGCCTCGAAGAGCGGGATGGTGTCCTCGTCCTGCACCAGGAGCCGGAAAAAATCGAGCGGCGAGACCACAGATTCCACGCGCGCGCCTCAGCCCGTGGCGTCCCAGCGCGCATCGCGCTCCACCGCGCGCCCGTCACGGGCGAGCTTCAGCAGGTGCGCCCACAGCGAGTACTTCGCCATCGGGAACATCGCACGCGGAACGTCGTCGTAGGCGCGCTCCACAAGTTCGTCCAGCGTGCCGCCAGCCTCGTCGAGCACCCGCGCGACCTTGGCTTCGCGCGTGAGGCGGTGACGGATGATGCCGTCGACCACCGCGACCGGCTCGGGCATGAGCTCGCCGTGTCCGGGCGCGAGCGAGCGAAGCGGAAGGGATTTCAGTTTTTCCAGCGAATCGAGATAGTCCTTCATGTCGCCACTCGGCGGGATGATCACCACCGTGGAGCCGTTCATGATGTGATCGCCCGTGAAAAGCATCCCCTCCTGCTCGAGCAGCAGGCAGTAGTGGTTGCAGGCGTGACCGGGGGTGTGGACGGCGCGCAGCCTGAACTCAGGGGTCTGGAGCAGCGGCTCGTCGGAGAGCGCCACGTCCGGTTTGAAAATCAGATCCTGATAGAAGTCATCCGGTGCTACGACGCCGCGCAATTGGGCGCCGGTGGCACGCGCGAGCGGCGTGGCAGCGGGCGAATGGTCTTCGTGCGTGTGCGTGACCAGGATCCAGCGGATGCGGCCTGCGCCTTCGCGCAGGATGGCATCGATGTGGGAGGGCTCGTCCGGGCCGGGATCCACCACCGCGACCTCGTCGTTACCCACCAGGTAGGTGTTGGTGCCGGGCCCTGTCATCACGCTCGGGTTCGGCGCAATGATGCGGCGCACCAGTGGCGAGAGCTGGCTGGTCAATCCGGGTTCCAGGGTGATCATGGGCAGTCACTCAGGCTGCAGGGGTAGAAGGCGTGCGGTCGCGAGCACGCTAGCGGAGCTCCGTTATGCCAACCACCGGGTCCACCTCCGCGTCGTAATCCACACCCGCGAGCCCGAAGCCGAAGAGCCGCAGGAACTCCTGCTGGTAACCGGCGAAATCGGACAACTCATCGATGGTGTCGTTCTGAACCAGCGGCCAGCGGCGCTCGACCTCGCGCTGCACATCGGCCTCGAGTTCCTTGCCATCCATGCGCAGGCGCCCTGCCTCGTCCACCTCGGGTGCAGCCGCAAAGAGCCGCGTGCGGAAGAGCCCGTCAACCTGCTCGATGCAGCCCTCGTGCGTGCCGCGCGCCTTCATTACGCGGAAAAGCAGCGCGAGGTAGAGCGGCATGATCGGGATCGCGGAACTCGCTTGCGTAACCACCGCTTTCAGCACCGAGACATACGATTTGCCACCGAGCGGCGCGAGCAGCGCATCGAGGCGCACCGCGGTGGCATCCAGATCTTTCTTGGCCGCGCCGATGGTGCCGTCCCAGTAGATGGCCCAGGTGATGCGATCGCCCAGATAGGTGTAGGCCGTGGTGCGGCAACCGCTCGCGAGCAGGCCCTCGTCCGCGAGGCGGCGCATCCACATTTCCCAGTCCTCGCCACCCATGACGGCAACGGTATCGCGGATTTCTTCTTCCGATGCCGCGTCCAGTGCGACGTGTTTGATTTCTTTTTTGTCGGTGTCGAGGGTGCGCTCCTCGACGCGACGCCCGATGGGCTTCAGCGTGGACTTGTGCACCTCGCCGGTGAGCGGGTGCGTGCGGCGCGGCGCGGCCAGGCTGTAGACCACCAGATCCACCTGCCCCAGCGTGCTGCGGATCAGGTCTACCGTGCGGTCTTTTATCTCGGTGGAAAAGGCATCGCCGTTGATGCTCCAGGCACCCAGACCCGCGGCCTCGGCTTCATGGTGGAACGCCGCCGCGTTGTACCAACCCGCCGTGCCGGGTTTGCCTTCCGCGCCCTCTTTCTCGAAGAAAACACCGATGGTGCTCGCGCCACAACCGAAGGCGGCGCTGATGCGCGAGGCGAGCCCGTAGCCCGTGGAGGCCCCGAGCACCAGCACGCGCTTCGGGCCCGCGATGGGGCCACCGGCGCGCACGTGCGCGATCTGCTCGCGGACCGAAGCAGCGCAACCTGCCGGATGCGAGGTGACGCACATGAAACCGCGGACGCGGGGCTTGATGATCATGAGGGTGTTCCTGAAGCCATGGAGACGCGATGGGCCGGATTATAAGCGCGCAACGTGATGTGGCGCGCCCGCCGGCACGAACCCGGTTGACAGCAGACGAAGGCTTATTAGCGGAACAAACCCGCACAATGAGTTAGGGCTATCGGGGGGTGAAAGGCCTATGGTGCTCTCGTGGCGCAGGCCCCTGCGCATCCGGAGCATCACCCCCTCCTCTTGTTCGGAACGGCATTCGGCCGCTCCACGACCGCTATCCGATAGAACGTGCTAGTGCATATTCGATAGTGTCTCTTCTACCGCACAGCACTTTTCTATCAGACGGTGAACGAATGAATATCTATGCTGGAAATCTGTCCTACCAGACGAACGAGTCCGACCTGCGCGAGGCATTCGAAGCCTTCGGTGCAGTCTCGTCCTCGGCTGTCATCAAGGACCGCGAGACGGGCCAATCCAAAGGCTTCGGTTTCGTCGAAATGCCCAACAACGCCGAGGCCGATGCGGCCATCAAGGCGCTGAACGGCCGCGCGATCAACGGTCGCAACATCAAGGTCAACCAAGCCGAGCCGCGCAAAGAGCGCAGCGGTGGCGGCGGTGGTGGTGGTGGTGGCGCTCGCCGCTACTGAGAACCGCGCCTTGCACGCCAGCCGGGCGTTGTCCGGCTGGCTCTCACGCCTTTCCCCGGGCCTGCAACGGCCTCAGAGCACGAGCTTCCTCAGATCCGCCAGCACGCCCACCAGCCAGGTGAGGAATGCACCGGCATCCGCCCCATTGATCACGCGATGGTCGTAAGACAGCGATAACGGCAGCGTCTTGCGCGGCTGGAAGACTTTGCCGTCCCACATCGGCCGCACCGCCATGCGCGAGACCCCGAGTATCGCCACCTCCGGCGTGTTGACGATGGGCGTGAAGCCCTCGCCGCCGATGTTTCCCAGGCTCGATATCGTGAAGCAGCCGCCCTGCATCTCCGCAGGCTTCAGTTTGCGCGCACGCGCGCGTTCCGCGAGATCACGCGCTTCTGCTGCGAGTTCCCACACCGTCTTGCGGTCCACGTCACGGATCACTGGGACCAGAAGGCCCTGCGGCGTATCCACCGCGATGCCGATGTGCACGTATTTCTTCAGAACGAGCTGCGTGCCGCCCGGCGCGAGTGATGCATTGAAGCGCGGGTGCTCTTTCAGCGCGCGCGCGGAGGCCATCAGCAGGAAGGGCAAGGGCGTGAGCTTGTTGCCGCGCTTGTCCATCTCGGACTTCAAGCTCTCGCGGAAGGCTTCCAGATCGCTGACGTCGGCGTAGTCGAACTGCGTCACGTGCGGCACGTTCAGCCAGCTGCGCGACATGTTCGTCACGGTGGCTTTCTGGATGCCGGTGAGGGCCAGCATCTCGATGGGGCCGAATTCGGAGAAATCGATCGCGGGCACCTCGGGAAGCCCGAGACCAGCGCTCGCGCGGGGGGGCTCCGACAGGCGCTTCTTCACGTAGCCCTGCAGATCTTCCTTCA
>Ga0315902_10012618_pt1 | contig 10984 bp, 7 predicted proteins | sample LakEriMetagenome_9_FD_203523 | JGI IMG/M metagenome (GOLD analysis project Ga0315902, IMG submission 203523) | Freshwater fungal communities from buoy surface, Lake Erie, Ohio, United States - Buoy 12 MA117 | ecosystem: Environmental > Aquatic > Freshwater > Lake > Lake biofilm | place: USA...
ACCGAGAACGTGGCCGAGGTGGTGGACGTGTAGCCCGACGAGGCAAAGGTGATCTGCCAGTCCCCCATCGCCACTCCCTGCACCGCGTACCCACCGTTTGCCGACGTGACGATGTTCGACGTGAAGGGCGTGCCCGCACCCTGCGGTGTGAAAGTCAACGTCAAGGCCGTGTTGGCAAGGGGCGCACCTCCACCCGCGGTCGCGTCGATCACCGTGCCCGCGACCGAACCCGACGTCGGAAGCAAAGACGCCACGCCGGCCTTCACATCAAGGCGCTTCAGACCAGTCACCGAGCCGCCGGTTCTCGTGTCGCTCAACGTCGTAGGCGACGTGCGGAGGGCCGCGATGATCTCAGCGACCGACGCCAACGGCTTGGACTGGCGCATGACCACCGCCGCACCCGCGACGTGGGGGGCGGACATCGAGGTACCGCTCGCGCACCCGTAGCCACTCGCCAAAGTCTGGCGATTGACGGCCGAGCAAATGCTCTGTCCGGGCGCGACGACGCCGTTCGCCGCGACGGCCGCACTCACATTTGAGAAACTCGTCACGACATCGAAATCGTTGGTGGCACCCACCGGCACGACATTCGACAAGCAGGCTGGCCAACTGAGCCCGGTTGTCCACCCGGAGTTTCCAGCCGCCACGACCACCACAACGTCCTTCACAGCGAGGGCCTCGACGATCGCCACCGTGCTTGGCGAGACTGAATCACACGCACCCGAGTATTGAGTCGATCCGCCGAGACTCATGTTCACAGCAGTGATGGGCGTTCCGGCATTCTTCTTCGCCAGCACCCACTCGAGAGCAGCATCGATTCGGCTACCTGTCGTTGAGCCGCTTGACCCAAACACCTGTACCGCGACGATGGAGGCGTTCTTCGCTACACCACGCGGCGCGAGCGTCGACCCTCCGCGCGAGTTGCCGGCGGCGATACCGGCCACGTGAGTGCCATGCCAGTCCCAATATGTGTTGCCATTTACCACGTAGCTCTGATGGGCTGCCGCCCCCACGCCTTCTCGCTGATTGGCGTTACCACTTCCGTAATTGCACTCTCCCGATGTGAAGCACGCTTCGAGGACCACGCGACTCGTCGCACCGTTCATGAACATCGGGTGGGTGCGATCGATGCCATCATCGATAATCGCTACCGCGTATCCCGACCCATCGGCGGCCTGACCGTTGAGCGCCCCATCGAGATCGGCGTCGGTGGCGTTGACGACATCGGTGCTCACCGCCAGCGTTCGGTACGCGACCTGATCGGGATAGATCGCTACGACCCCGGGTTGGTCGAGGAGACTCTCGGGATCGTCAGTCGACACCGCAATGAATGGCCCGGTGGTGTACTCATGAGTCACTTCGCCGCCGCTTGCCTCGACTTCCGCCGCCACTGAATCCGACGCCGTATCGATGGCGATGTCGATGGCATCGGGTCCGTCCGGGTTGAATCCCCGATCGGGTATCAACGGCGAGAGTTCGACGATGTAGGCGCCTGGAGCCTCGGGAACGGGCCGAGTCGGGTCGACGACAACCTCTCCGTCAGCATGAACACCAGCGGCCAGGCTCAGCCAAACGACAACCGACCCCAGCATTCCTCGCCGGAGGCGCCTCGAGAAGTAAAGGCCAGTAGCCATCGGTGGGGTGATCGTTTCGCCGGTCGACATGTTTCCGCCAGGGACCATTCTCCCCGGAGAAATCTCAACTCACCAAGGCAGCGATGCCGGCCCGGAACCGGTCGATCGAGTACTCCCGACCGCGAGCGACGGCCGATTCGGCCATCGTGTGGCGTTTTTCAGCGTCGGTCATCAGCACGTACGTGAATTCGGCCAACTGCTCGAGGGTGTGCCAGTGGTAACCGTCCACCCCGTGGCGCACGATTTCGGCCGGCCCGGCCTCGCCGAACACCACCGGAACACAGCCCGCAAGCATGGCCTCCACGAGTGCAATGCCGAAGTGCTCGAACCGCTCTGGGTGTCGGGACCGGCTCTCGCCGAACCCGGTGCCGTGCCAGTAGATCGACGCCGCGGTGAGAGTCGATTCCACCACCGACCGCGCCTTGTTCACGAACACATCGACCGGCAGACCCTGCGCGGCTCGTCGAACACCAAGCGTGTAATCACGGCTCGTGGCATCGGCACCACCGACGAACGCCAACCGCCACTGGTCTCCATTGACAACAGCTCGTCCCGTGTCATTCATCGCGGCGAACGCCGACAACATGTCGGCCTGCTTCTTGCAGTGACCGAGGGCGGGATCAAAAAACCGTCCGACCGACGCAATGAGGGGCTTCTTCGCTGATTCGACTACATCGGTCACGACCGGACGTACTGCCGGGTACACGATGGTGCTTTCGGTCTTCCACAAACGCTTCACCCAGTCGGCAGTGAAATATGAGTTGGCAGCGAAGTGATCGTACGAATCGACCCACGACAGATCGCGCCGACGACGATCCAGCCCCCGCTTTACTCGCTGCATCGTTCCGTCGCCGTCGGAATCCTTGACGACGCGCTCAGCGACACTCGATCCGAGACGCGCAACAATCGAACGCAATCGAGCCCGCGGACTCAAAGGTGGCTCAGGAAAGTGAACGTAGTAGATTCCGCGTTGTGCACGGTTGACAGCGTTCGATCGATACGTACCGTTCACGAACAGGTCGAATCCAGCACTTGCTTCACTCGCTTCGTCGTCGTTCATGACTTCGAGGAAACCGCACCTCGAGAGATCGACACCCAATCGCGCCAGGCTCGAGGCAACGTCGGGGCGCACCGGGCCGAGCAAAGTGACCTCAGACGACTGCGCCAGATACTCCGCGAATGCACCACTTACTTGTTCGCCTCCGCCGTACGTATGCCAGTAGAGGTTGTAGATCGCGGCGCGTCTCACTTCGTGACCTGCCACTTCATGAGCGAGCGACGGCTCACCCGGACGTCGAGTAGCCAACGGTCGCGAATCACGCTAGGAAGCAACGACAAGAAGGAGAAGAACACGCGACGACGGTGCCGAGCCTCGTCGCGCACAGGCAGTTTCAGGGTGAGCGGACGCAGAACGAGATCCCGTACGTTGCGAACAATCACGCGGCGTAATTCACCCAGCCCGGCCCGCCAGGCCAAACGGGCAGGTGCACATTTGGCCAGCACCAACAGCCGGTTCCTTTCGGTGTGGAAACGAAAGACCGGCGAGCCCACACCACTCGACTGCGCGTGACGATGTCGAACAATTGCTTTCGGCTCGTACACGTATCGCCAACCTGCCAGTCGGCCACGCCACGAAAGATCGGTGTCCTCGTAATAGAGGAAGAGTCGCTCGTCGAACGTACCCACCGAATCGAGATACTCACGCCGCAGTAGAACCGCTCCCCCGCACCACGCGAAGACCTCCGCGCGTTCTTCGTATTGGCCGCGATCGCGTTCGAGAAAGCCCCGGTCTCCGCCGAATCCTCCCGCGTAGAGATTCGAGCCGACGTTATTGATCACGTCGAACGCCCCAGGGGGGAGCTCGACATCGATCCACTTCGGAGTCTCGTCGAGAGCACGCTCTGACTCACCGGAGTCGGTAAGAAGAACGACCGTGCACGGTCCCCGACTCGACAGGCGCAAGGTCACTCTCGTGGCGTCAGGCGACTCATCATCGATGATCCTGATCGAGCCCATCGCCGCTGTCCAGCGGCACATCTCGTCGCCGCTCTTCGGATCGAATCCGACCGGGCCGAACACCCCTTCGTCGAATGAGAACCGGGAATCGTCACGTTCACCTTCGACACGCATGCCTGTCAGACAGATGGTGGATTCTCCGACGCTGTCATGCACTTCGAACTCCAACCCGCGCACCCGATTGGCGAAGAGCATCTTGGCGCTGGCGGCTCCGATATCTGTCGACTCGAGCAGCGCCGACGAGAGTGCCTTCAGCCAACCGCTGTCGACTGTCGCATCATTGTTGACAAGAGCGATCATCTCGGGAGCGAATCCGCCAACCTCGGGAGCATCGATCCCGAGGTTGCAGCCCCCGGCGAAACCGAGGTTGGCCAACGGCTCCAAGATACGCACCGATGGGTACAGATCTCGGACCCGCTCGACGACGTCGTCGAGCGAGCCGTTATCGACCATCACGATCTCGAGCGCTTCTCGAGGCCAGTCGGTCGCCACGAGAGAACCCAGGCAGTCGAGCGTCATCTGGCCACCGTCGAAGTTCAGAACCACGACCCGGACACGAGGGACTGTCGTCACGTGAACGACCCCACGGTGTGCACCGAGTCTCGGGGCAAAGTCTCGGCCCGATCGAGCCATCGATCGACCACCCGTACGACATCGTCATGCGTCCACAGCCGTGCGGCGGCAATCGCTGACTGTGAGGCGGCTCGCCACGCGCCATCATCATCGAGCAATTCGACGATGATCGGTACGAGGAGTTGGGCGGCGGAGCGATCGTCCAACCCGGTCAGGTCGACGGCTCGAGTCGCAATCGTGGACTCCTCGGCCGATACGAGATTCGTGACCACCGGAATACCGCGAGCGATCAGATCGTTGATCGCAGCCGAACGCTGACCGATCGACCCGGTTCGAAGCTGAACTCCTAGGCGAGCCGACGTCAAAGTTCTATGGAAGTCATCGTCGTCCACTCGACCCGACAGCCGTACGAGGTCGTCAACTTCCAACTCGGCAGTCAACCTCCGAACGTGTTCGGCGACCACGGGGATCTCCGGTCCGACGAACTCAACTTCGACACGCAGTTGCTCCGCGAGGTGGACGAGGACCCCCGGACGCTTGTTGAAGGCCAACCAGCCAGCCGACACGATTCGTCGGGCCGGTATGTCCACAACTGTTGGAACAAAGGGGTACGCCAGGGGTAACACGAGGATCGGCGGGCAGTCGGAGTGCGCACTCCGGATCACATCAGCGGCCTCCCGCGAACTCACGATCACCGAGCGAGCCGATCGCAGAACCGGACCGAGTAACGTCACCCCCTCGCGGTGGAAGTCCTCGGGCTCGAGGGAGTAGAAGTCGGCACCGCGTTCCGACCGCTCCGCGATGAACGAACGTGCCCACTCCTCCGACGACGACTTGACAGCCGCGTTGAGATAGCAACCCGCAAGCGAGGCTTCGTGGAGCCACACATGGGTCGGCTGACGCTCGGCGACAAGAGCAGTTGACAAGTGGTGTCCGGACGAGCCGAGGACGCTCACGAGATGATCGAATTCGTACGGGTGCCGATATTGGCCGACCGCCGAGCTCAGCCATCGCCCCGGCTCGGGCCGCAGATTCGTGTCGGAGTCGTCCTCGAGAAGTTCGACGTGACTCGAAGGCACTCGTTGCCAACGTTCGAGAATTTCGGCGGTGTAGGTACCGATCGCCGACGGCGATTGGCGGCTCGGCGCCATGACACCCACACGTCGCAAGGCTGGGCGCCGACGACGCTGATCGATGTTCTGAGCGAACTGATCGAGAGCGGCCATCGCTCGTTCTCCCGTCTTGCGCCACGTCCACTTCTCCGTAGCCACCCTCGCCGCCGCCAGCAATCGGGCCCGATGCGCCTCGTCGAAAAGAGCCCATTCGATGGCATTCGCCATTGCTCGTGGGTCGAACGGATTGAAGAGTGCCTCATCGAGACCGATCACTTCGGGAAGCGACGACGTGTCCGAGCAGATGACTGGGCAGCCACACGCTGCTGCCTCGGCGACAGGAAGGCCGAAACCCTCCTCCAGCGACGGGAAGACCGCCAGACGTGCTGCGTGATGAAGGGCCACGATCTCATCATCGGTGACCGAATCGGTGAACACCACGTCACGTCCGACCCGTAGATCGAGTTCGTCGGCCACCTGGGTCCAACGAGTCATCACCATCGGCCCGATGGCGCAAGCAACAACCAGCTGATGCGACGACCGAACCTCCGACGGCAGCAATGCCCACGCACGAATCAAACCCTCGGTGTTCTTGCGTTCGTCCCCTCCGGTGACGGCAACGACAAGCGACCGACGACGGCTGACCCCAAGTGAGACCAACCTCGACATTTCCCGCCACGGGTTCGAATTCGATGGACTGAAGACATCACCCACGCCCGCACCGATCGACACGATCTTCGCCTCGTCGAGATCCATCACGTCGCGAGCCGTCATCGCCGCGAACTCGCTGATGGCGAGGAGACCGTCGAGTGTGCGGGCCAACATGGTGCGAACCGCCGACAGATGGCGGGCCGGCGGACGGTTCAGATACCGCTCCGGGTAACGCTCCGGGATCACGTCGTACATCACCGCTGCCACTGGCAACCTGGCGGCGGTCACCGCGTCAGGCACCGGATCGAGAGTGATCGGATGAAGCATCAATTGCGTCGCCACGAACCACGACTCGGTGTCGGCGGCGCGGCGAACGAGTTCGGGGCGCCAGACCTCGACGTCGACACCCGGCAAAGCCTCTCGCACCACGTCCCGTTCGCCCTCCGTCGCACTCGCAGCGACGACGTCGGCCCCCGCCGACGACAACCCCTGGATCAGCCCGGCGGTGTAGCGGCCGATGCCTCGTTGACGGGCAGTCGGATGATTGAGCGGACGCGCGTCGATCAGGATGCGACGCTGGGCCTTCGTGGCCATCGACCGTCAGCCCCGCGCAATGGAGTCGAGGCGATCCTCCAATTCGAGGAGCCGACGCTCGATCACCTGAGCAACGCCCACCGCCGTCTCGGCGTCGAGGCGTAGCCGCTCGGTGTAGCCCAAGAAGAGTGGCAGGGACTCACCAGCGCCATGACGGACATCGTGATTGAGCGCCAGAAGGATCCGGTCGATCGTGTCGACACGGTGCTGAATGTCGACCACCATCACCTTGATGGCGGCAACGTCCCGATACAGATGGCGGCGCCGGCCACCCAGGATCCGACGAGCGAGCGACCGGAGACGAGACACACCGCGAGGTTAGTCGCGGCGGCGATCTCGGATCAGGCACGCAGACGGCGTGACACCCTGAGTCGGACGCACAAAGCGACCATGTGCATGCCGAGAGCGATGGCCTTGGTCCGACTGCCAGTGACCGAGCTGAGCCCCACGCGGGCTTTGTAACGCACCGGGATCTGGACGAGGGGCAAACGCAGCCGAGCCGCGATGAGCATCATCTCGAATCCGAAGGCCGAGCCAGTACCCCGGAAGTACGGGGACATTCGATCGACAGCCGAGTTGTTCAAGACACGGAACGTACAACCGACGTCCGAGAGATAGACCGTGTTGTAGAGCACTTCGGCGAACTTGGCGACGGCCCAGTTGCCGTAGCGCAAGAAGCGACCCATGTTCGCTCCCGAGAAGATGAACGTCTGCACCGTACGAGAGCCGAACACCACGTCGACATCGACGGTGTAGGGAAGGAGCTTCAGCAGATCGGCTGGCTCGAAGGTGCCATCGGGTTCGCACAAGCAGACGAGGTCGAAACCTCTGGTTTCAGCCAATCCGCGCCGAATCGCCGCACCGTATCCTTGCTCGGGTTCGTGAACTTCGACGGCGCGCGTCAGAGCGACTTCAGCCGATGTGTCGGGGTGGGCGTTGTTGTTGACGACGACCACCCGGTCGACCACACCGAGTGTGTCGAACGCTTCGACGCACTCGCGGATCGACAGGTGCTCGTTATAGGTGGGCAGCACGACCGCCAGCGACTTACCGTTCCACACGACCGATCACCCTGAGCCTTCCGCTCGCGGAAGATACACAACAGCGTCACCAACCACCATTCGATCGTACGTGTCGATGGAAAGAGGAAGCACCGACGTCTGCTCGTCGCCAGCCGCGAAGACGTACGGCACCACCTCGTTCGGCGCGGCCTCGACCAACCGCTGACTATCGACCACACGCACGGTGAACGGATCACCTGCTACGGCTCCACGAATCTCACGGCTGCTGAGGTACTCGATGGGGAGAACCCACCAGAAACTTCCGGCGACCGAGTCGAAGCCCCGATCGTCGATGACCCCGATTACCCTGCGCGCGTCGGCGTTCGGATCGCCTCGGCGTGGACCCTGGTTTTCGCTCAACCACGGCACGACGAGAAGAGCGCACCACAGGACCGGCACGACGCCGATGACGAACACTTTCGAACCACCGGCCCGTAACGATGAAGCACCCACTACCAGCGTGACGAGAAGAAACGGGAAAGAGACGATTCCGTACCGGGCGTCGTCGACGAACACCGTGCTCTGGAAAACGGCCAGGATCGGAAGGCACAATGTTGTCGTCAGTGCGACGACTCGACCCGCCGCGTCACGTCGGGCGAGAACGACGATCCCACGAACCACGAGACCACCAATGACCACGAGGACGATGAGAGCGGTTGGCTCGCCGATAGTCCACCCACCGTCTAGGTCGCGCATGCCGAACACTCGCGGGGCCACGTCGCTGAACAGCGATCCGAGCCGACCCAAGTACGTGGACGACGCAGCTTCGGGCTGATCGAGTGTCGACCAACCGTTCCGAACGTTCCAGACGATCAGCGGGATATTCGCCACCACAATAGAAGAGGCCAGCGGCACCCACCACCGCCGAACATTGAGTCGATGGGTGATCGACGGCAACAACAGGATCGGCACGATCGCGGCCAGATACATCGGATGCGCGTAGAGAGCCAGGCCAGCCGCCGCTCCGAGGACGATCGACGTGCGAGTCTGGGGATGAGCCTCCGCGACCGATCGTTGAGCCGCAGTAACTGCGACGAGAACGAAGATGAGGCCCAACCCGTAACCCTCGTAGGCCCGAGTCGAGAGAAGCATCAACGCTCCGGGTGCGACCCAGAAGAGCGCGCCAGCAGCAAAACCCACTGTCGGACGAGCGACCTTGGACGCGATACGGGCGATCAGAACCGATGCCAGGGCCCACCACACGAGTGGCAACGCCTTCAAGACCCACACATTCGCCCCCACCAGCCCGAGAATGGGTGCGAGAAGATAGCTGTCGAAGACAGCGGTGTACGCCTGACCCTCGATCACCAGAGGCAGGTCGCCGTCGAGGATGCGCAGTGCTTGGAGTCCGGTGTACGCCTCATCCGCGCTCACCGCTCCTTGTGATGCGCCGAAGATCCACCAACGGAACGCGAATCCGACCAGAGCGACCGTGGCCAGTCCGATCCATGCAACCGCCGAAAGGCGTGGCACGGATCGCCTCACGACTCAGTTGTCACGATCTCGAGACCACGGTGGCACCAAGCGCGACGCCATTCCTCCACCATCGGCCGGCTGTCGATCCGGACCGTTGCTCGTTCGGTCGGATTGTCTGCCGCCCATCGCCCCGCCTCGTCGACGAGACGCCGGGCTTCGTCATCCGACGTGCGTCGTCCGATCTCGACGCGATGATGCTCGGAACAACGGTGGTCACGAACGCGCTCGCACGACTCCTTGCCGATGAAACGAACCGGCTGATGCAGAAGCTCGCCCGACCACTTCGCCCGGAACACCTCCCGTGATCGTACGGCGAGCGCCACACGATCAGAACTCGCCGACGCATGATCGTGGATCACCGGTCGGTTCGACACGAGTCGGCACCGCCCACCCGACTTCCAAACTCGGAAGGCAAGATCCACGTCTTCGAAGTAGGCCGGCGAGTACTCAGGTGCGAAACCACCGAGTTTGGTGAAGTCGGAACGACGCATCAACCAACAGGCTGCCGATGCGTAGTCGATGTCGCGCGAGAACATCACTCGTTCGTAGGGGGTCACGAAGCCCGACTGCCCGAACGGTTCGCTGCCGCCGTCGGCGTACATGATCTGACCGGCCTCGTCCACCTCACCCATCGGAGTGAGCAGGGGCGGTGATGCGATCGTGACTGATGAATCGAGCAGAGCATCTTCGAGAGGAGCGAGCCAACCTTCGGGCAGCACCAGATCAGGATTGAGCAGAGCGACTCGATCAGCGGACGCGCGATCGATCGCCAGATTGTTGGCCGCACCGAACCCGATGTTCTCGTCGAGATCGATCAAGTGAACGGACGAGTACCGCCGCAGGATCTCCGCGGCCATCGAACCCGATGCATCGGGTTGAGCCACGACGATCACCTCGGTTTCAGAACGCGAGGTGGTGCGGGACAGTGACTCCAACATTGCCCAGAGTGTCGGAGTCACTCCATAAGTGACGGTGACGCACGAAACGCGCGGAGCGTTCATCGACCGGTATCGGAGCCCGCGTTGGAGATGATCCACTCGGTCGGGATATCGACCAGCGCAATGTCATTGGACTTGTGCTGGCGAACTTCGAACCTGATTCGCTTCTCCCAGTGTTCGTACGGATGCATCTCGGTCCAATCGGTCACAGCGAGCGTCAGGTCGTACGTCCCCTCGAGAAGTGGCATCGATGGCATGACGAGTTCGGCAGTCGCCTGCCCGTTGACCAATGGAATCTGCCGATTGGCTCGCCGATTGGACGTCCCCCAAACGGGCTCGCCGGACTTTGTATCGACTCGCATGTTCACGACCACGTCGCGAAGCGGCACGTGCGAGGTGAAGTCGATCGCGATGCGGAGCGGCTCGAGTGTTTTCAGAACGGTGGTCGGGCCCCCGTCGAGGCCGAACAACTTCACGGAGTCGATGGTGACCTCGCCACTTCCCCAACGCGAGCCGAGTTCTCCATCCACTTTGACGGCGTCGCGACTCTCGCCGGCGTACTCGGCGATCACGTCACGGGAGGGACCGATCATCCGAACATTCCCCTTGTCGATCCACATCACGGTGTCGCACAACTGCTCGACCTGAGATAGTCCGTGGCTCACGAAGACGATCGTTCGGCCGTCGCGGCGGAACTTCTCGATCTTCTCGGCGCACTTGCGCTGGAAACCCTCATCTCCTACCGACAACACTTCGTCGATGAGAAGGACCTCGGGCTCCACATGAGCGGCGACGGCGAAGCCGAGACGAACGAACATCCCCGACGAGTAGTTCTTCACCGGAGTATCGATGAATGATCCGAGGCCCGAGAATTCGACGATGTCGTCGAAACGATCCTCGATTTCTTTCTTCGTCAGGCCGAGAATCGC
>Ga0315902_10012620_pt1 | contig 10983 bp, 5 predicted proteins | sample LakEriMetagenome_9_FD_203523 | JGI IMG/M metagenome (GOLD analysis project Ga0315902, IMG submission 203523) | Freshwater fungal communities from buoy surface, Lake Erie, Ohio, United States - Buoy 12 MA117 | ecosystem: Environmental > Aquatic > Freshwater > Lake > Lake biofilm | place: USA...
AAATGTGGCTTCACAATTAGTATATGATAATAAAACCTATTTCCTAGATAAGATACGCACACAATATAAAGATACTTATTTGTTAGAAAGCATTTAGTAAGTTCTAAGGTTTTACAAATTTTTTAGTTGTTTTTTATGGTGTCAATATACAAGTGTGGCATAGTAGAATTTTTTGTCCCACTTTTTAGTCTTTTATTTAAAGTGGTGTCGACACCAAAATTTATAAAAATGTTTTATGGTCCGTAACAAAAAAGTCTACTATGCCACACTTGTATATTGACACCATAAAAATAAAGAGTAAATATTACTTTATGGTTGTAAAGACTATACAATAAAAACCGACTGAGAAATTTGTAAAGAATTTATGAAGATTTATAGTAAGTTATTGCTAATTGGCAATATAGATAAGAGAAAATTTGATTTATTTTATTTATTATTTTTTAATATTATTGGCAATCTTTAGAAAAAATAATAAATAGATAATAATGACTACTTTTTATGAATGTGTAAAATTAGGACACATTGAACGGGCCAAAACATTTAACTTAGACCGAATACCTATTTATGTTATTCATAATGCTTTCCGCCGTGCATATAAAAATAATGATATAGAGCTCGTGGACTATCTATTGAGTAGTCCATATTTGTTTAAAACACCTGACATGTATCATTTCTTAAATTATTTAAATGGTGATAGTGGTATTACTATTATACGCAAAATAGTAGATACACGGCAGATTATACCAAAGCAATTTTTAGAGTTTGTCAAAGAATTAGAGGCATATAAATATATATTGTCTAAATATCCAGATACAAGTTTATCCATTAATAACTTGGAAGTGTCTATTGATACTAATAACTATAAATTATATAAATATATAATATCTAAGATAAGTGAACCTATAGACTATAAGAGTATTATATGTAATATGTGTGTTAAAAATATAGATATTGCTAGGGATATTTGTAGTAATATTTTGTTGTCTGACCCAAACTATGACACGACTAACCTAGTAGTAAATTTTATAGATTATATAGAATTACTGGAATACGTTCTTAGTCTAAATAATCATAATATTACCGAATGTGTATATGACGAAAGTATCAGTATAAATTATAGTATTAGTTTTGCGAGTATAAAAACTATTTTAGATCACACACTTAAACATACACCCAATAAAATTTTAGTACCAATGATATTACATTGTATGAGGCTATCTAAAACAATGGTTGACATACAACAATATTTACCATATATTAGTGAAATTAATATTGACTTATTAGAGAATATATTTGCTAGTAGTAATATAGAGTTATTAACTTATATACACACCCACATGTTACGCCGCGAGTTTACTATGGATGAATTAGAATATGCAGCTGATTTTGCTACGTGTGTTGATATGTTTAAATATGTTTACACACACACTGAAGATAATACTTTTAGTGAAAAAATACTATCACTTATTGTTCACAAATTGGAAATATTGAGATATATGCTAATACAAAATCCTATTAATAAATTTCCATATTATAGTTATAAAAATATATTAATGACAGCATGTTATACTAGGAGTAAGAGAGACAATTATTATATTATATGTGAATTATATAATTATGGTAAGAGGTCTATAATATATACAGAGACTGATTTTTCTGATATTTTAATGTCATGTATTAATAAGTGTGGTAAATATGGCTATTTTGATAGTATTGATTGTCTATTGACACTTCATTCTTTTAGTACAGAATATTATAAATTGTTATATAGACAACAACTAGATATTGTAAAATATTGTAGTGTAGATTTTAAACTATTAACTCGTCTCATTACATTATCACAAACATCTGATATATCTGAAAACGACCTACTAAATATTTGTACTCATACTAGTGTTGAAATTTTAGACTATTATCTAAAAAATATACAATTGACATTTAATTTAGATAAGTTTGTTAGTAAATACATAGACTGTATTATAGATAATTGTAACTTTGCAGTTGCTTATTATTTAATACATCGTTTTCCGTCTATTGGTAACTATTCTGAAATTTCCCTGGCACTAGCAGAGAATATGCCCTATTATGGTGAAAATAAACAAGAGATAGCAGCCTATAATATATTATATGAAATAGTGGATAAGTTAAGTGTTAGTGATAGGGAAAGAATGCTGCTAAATACTAAATCGCTTTGTCTATTCACAATACTATTAAAGTATACTGACTATCATCCACATCTATATTATGATTTATATAAAATAGAGTTTGTAATCAATGATATAGACGTACTAAAACTAGTATTGCCTCATTTACAAATGGATGAATATATATATATAGATATAATAACACATGCTATGTGTAAAACACGTATTGATATTATTAGATATTTGTGTGAATTGGCTGGGGAAATAGTAATTAACCCTATCGTATGTCATTGTATGAGAAATGTAAAAGTAAGCAGACAGTTACAAATATGTGAACAGCTAGGTATAGGTATAACACCATCTGATATTATTCTAAGTAATTTTGCGCATGATAGTATAAATACTTGTTGTATATGCTATAGTGGATCGGAAGTTGTGACTGAATGTGGTCATAGCTATTGTGCTGTGTGTTTATCAAAATGGTTAGATAAAAATACAAGTTGTCCATATTGTAGGAGAGATATTATGTCAAGTGATATGGAAAGTAATACAATGTGGTAAGTAACAGAGAAAATTTGATAAAATAATTTTACTACTATTTTTATTTTTATATATTTCAAAATAGTACCATGATTATAAAACCAGGTAATATTTTATACCATAGACAAACCATTATTACATTACACTATTCATTTACAGATAGTGACATGGAAGCATTGGTAGATCAACCGTATTTCCAGTATGTAACCACTCTAATATGTATTAATTGTCGGAGTCTAACTAGATTACCTATTATGGAAAACCTAATAGAACTAACATGTAATCAGAGTATAAATATAACTGAAATAGCTTATCAGCCTAATTTGACAAAACTAACATGTGATGCTTGTAGAGCACTAACTAGTATACATTGCTTACCTAAACTAATAGAATTAAGATGTGTTAACTCTATTGGGTTAACTAGTATATCAAGTCTACCATCTTTAGAAATATTGAACTGTAACCTATGTCATAATATTACATCTATTAATAATCTACCTAATTTAATAGAATTAGCTTGTTATCATTGTATTAAATTAGATAGTAAGTATATTATAGATGTACCAAAGTTAAAAATTCTAAAATGTGCTTGGTGTAATGGTTTTAGTAGTTTCAGTAAATTTATAGAATTAGTCTACTTAGACTGTAGAGAATGTATGGCTATTTATGAGATTAGTGGTTTATCTAATTTAGAAACACTAATATGTGATGGATGCCATGGTTTACAGCTTATTAGAGATTTACCTAATTTAAAAGAATTAAACTGTAGTATGACTGGGTTAATAAATATATCACATTTAGACTTACTAACTAAATTAGATTGTAATATGTGTATAAAATTAGAATGGATTGATACATTACCAGCGTTATCTAGCCTTAATTGTTCCCACTGTACTAGATTGCGTAAAATAGAGTGCGTACCAGAGTTGAATGAAATATATAGTAGTGGTTGTAGTGCTTTATTGTCTTTACCTATTATAAAAAATAGGATGATGACAGATAAGCTTAGTGATGAAGTGTGTAGTATATGTTATGATAATGAAAATGTATTCCTATCACAATGTGGTCATAGTTTTCACCAGACTTGTTTAAACACATGGATAGAACGCAATAGTTGTTGTCCATATTGTCGTAAAAATTATTGACTGCTATTATGGCTATCCAGCGGATTACGCAACATGCAAAATATTATTTAGTCTATATTACATTTTTATTATTTGTTATAGTAACATTATAAATAATAAAAATATTTACTATATTTTATTCACTGGATAGCCGATTACAAATAAAATAAAATAAAATAAAATAAAATAAGATAAAATAAGATAAAATAGAATAAAATATCATGCTTAACACTTTAAATTTATAGGACATGCTTTTATAAAATAGGTTTGTATGTTATACTTACTATTTTGTTGGATATTCATTAAGTTTATACGGTATAAAAAAAAACACACTTTTGTAATATATAATGGTAGAAGTTAAACCAGGATGTGTTGTTAATAGTCCATATATAACACTATGTAGCACATTTACAGACCAGGAATTGGCTGAGTTATTGTCTAAATTAAATTTAGATAGAATTAAATCCCTTAGATGTGTAGATTGTTATAGTCTTACATCTATTCCATCAATACCAAATTTAACAGAATTAGACTGTAGTGGATGTGGTAATCTAGCTGTATTGCCAGAATTACCTAATCTATTGTCTTTGGTGTGTAATGAATGTAATATGTTAACAGAAATACCTGAATATCCACTTCTAGAAAAACTAGACTGTAGTAAGTGTCCCATGCTAGAATGTATTAAATATCAGCCATGTTTAACTAGTCTAACATGTACTGACAATAATAGTCTAACTATATTACCTGGAAATATGACACAGTTAACACATTTGAATTGTGATAGATGTTGTAATTTATGTGAAATACCAGGCTTTCCGAAACTTAATCAACTAGATTGTTTTGGCTGTGAACAGTTAAAAAGTATAGGGGAGTGTAACACGTTGCGAACTATAAAATATAGTGGCTATAAGTTGGCTGAATTACCAGAATTACCAAGACTGGCAAAACTACACTGTGAGTGCTATATTTTAAAAAACCTACGCCAATTTCCATATTTAAGGGAACTTACTATTAGAAATTGTAATGCTATAACCCATATATCAAACTTACCAAAACTGTCAAAACTAGAATGTCTATTTTGTGATAATTTGGAAAGTATTAATAACTTACCTCGTTTAACCACATTGGAATGTAATGGATGTGCCAAACTCAATAGTATATTTTTTTTACCACACTTAACTAAATTTACATGTATAACATGTAATGGTATTACCAGTATTGCTGGTCTATATAATTTAGAAGATGTGTGTATAAGACGATGTGATGGATTTACCCAAATAAGTGACTTACCTAAGTTAGCAAATCTAACATGTACAGACTGTAAGTATTTAACTAATATTAAAAATCTGGAACAGTTAAAAATGTTGGATTGTGGTAATTGTAGTAAGCTTGTCAATTTGTTGGCACTACCAAATTTAAAAAATCTAAACTGTGATTTTTGCTATAGTTTACAATCAATAACTGATTTAGCTAGTATACACCGTTTGAGTTGCGCAAATTGTACTAGTCTTATTCAGATTAGTGATATGTCTAATCTTAGTGAATTATATTGTAATTACTGTAGTGAACTAACTACTTTATATTCATTACCTAAACTAAAAGTATTGTCATGTAATAGCTGTGTGTCTCTATCTAATATAATAGAGCTTGATGAACTAACTACACTAATATGTTCTCAATGTAGTGAACTATCCAGTTTGCCATTATCAGAGTACTTAACTAAATTAGAATGTCGTGAATGTATTAAGATATGTGTTATACCGGTATTTCCTAATTTAAAAGAATTAGACTGTAGTAAGTGTGCTAACATAATAGATATGCCAGTATTACCTAAATTGGTATCACTTGTATGTGATGAATGTATTAGTCTAAATGTAATACCTCAGTTTCCTATGTTGGAGACACTTAATTGTCGCCAGTGCTATAATCTAAGTTATATATTAAGTATTGACACTCTAGTTTATCTAAACTGCGATCAGTGTGAGATGTTGACATCAATACCACCCCTAACTAACTTAAAAACATTGTCTTGTTCTAGATGTATTAATTTAAGTGTCGTGCCTTATATGCCAAAGTTAAGGGGTGTATATTATGATAGATGTCCATTGTTAACTAATATTAGTGTGTCACATTTTAGTAAAAATAATATGACAGAAAATTAAAAAAAATGAAAAGTCCGGAGATTTGAGTTTTTGAATAGTTAAATGTCAGAAACCCATTATAATATGAAAACTACATATTTAGATAAAACATTGTGTTTACAATTGGAAGAAAAATTTGGTAAATTTGTAAGCTATAAGTCTGATCAGATTATCTATAGTAATGGTATCTTTAATTATTCAGTAAACTTGCCATCTGAGTTGTCTGATTTGGAAATATTGTGTAGTATTATGGATGTACATGATATGGCAGAGAGACAGCGTAATATAAATGATATGGAACATATTATAAATTATTATCAACGTATTAACAACTATTTATTTGGTGGTGTTGAAATATTATCACTAACTGGTGATAAATTATGTTTTCCTAATTTATTTGAAAAACCTAAATATTATTTAAATAGCAAAAATAATATAGAGACTTATAAAAAATGGAGTGAAAGATACATACCACTTATTAAAAATATAACGGATAGATTAGCTACTAATAAGACTGGTCCAGACAGATTTTTACTATATAAAGATCTAACTATTTATGGTGAAAACTATTATAAAATACGATGTACTAGGAATAACTACACTGTAACAGCCAAAGTTATAAACTCTATTACTATTATAGGTATATCTATATTTAAACAGCATAAAATATTGCATTGTACTATAGATACACCTGATAACATTAGTGATTATATATTGTCACTAGTGGACTATTGTCATAGTGTAATTCCATCATACTATTGTTCAGCTAGAATAAATAAATATGATGAGGCTATTAGAAACAACTATTTTACAGATATGGATAAGTTTAAGACTTTTATAGAAAATGTTAAGCCTTTGCCAATTTCTAAGCTAATATAAAGTGAAAATTGGGGTTAGCCGTTGGGTAATCAGCGAAATATTTGTCCAACTACAATAAAGCGAAAAGTGGGCATTACCCACCACATTACAAGTCTGGCACAGTAGACTTTTTTGTCCAGCTTTTAAGTTCTTTATTTAAAGTGGTATCGACACCAAAAATTATAAAGATGTTTTATGGTGTGGGACAAAAAATTTCACTATACCACACTTGTATCCAGCGGATACAATATAGCAAATATTTTTATTATTTATAATGTTACGGTAACAAATAATAAAAATATAATTTAGACTAAATAATATTTCGCAAAATGCGAAATCCGCTGAATAGCCACTTATTAGCTGCCAATAAAAAATAGATATTTATCTGTTTATTTTATACTACAAGTCTTATATTGTTAGCGGAGACTGTAAAACATTTGACACATAAAACATAGTTTTAAAATGTAGTACAAGTGCGTCGTTGTGAGCTACGACCGTTTAAAACGTCCGATACCATAAATTCAGAGTTTAATGACTTTACTAAGACATACCACCGTAACCAGACATTTTTCAGCGTCTTAGTTCACAACAACAGACTTGTAATAAGTTAGAAAATGTGAAGGTGTTAATAGTTAATTTTTATTATTATTATTAGCTGTTAGTTTTTGATAGTAGTGTTTCAATTTCAGTTAAGTATTGATATAGAGAATAGAGAGGCTCTCCTGTACTATGTTTTTTATATGCCACACCGGCTATATCGAAGTGTATCCATGGAGTTTTACTATCTACGAAATGTTTTAGAAATAATCCAGAAAATATAACACCAGCACTATTTTCTCTGTTGTGGTTTTTTAAATCGGCTACATCTGATTTTAGATATTTCTTATATACATTGTGTAGACGTATTTTCCAGAAAAATTCCGTGTTCATATCACCAATATTTATAAGTGGCTCTATTATACTAGATGCTGGTTTGTTGTGCATTATAGCTGTACCAATATTACCAAAGAAATAGGAGGCCTGTCCAGTTAGTGTTGCTATATCAATAATTAACTTTGCCTTAATGTGTCTCTTTATATATGATAGCACATCCGCTAATATAATTCTACCTTCAGCGTCAGTATCTTTAATTTCTATGGTGGTTTTGTCATATAAACTAATAACATCACCTGGTTTTATACTAGCGCGTCCTATAACATTTTCTACGAGTGGTAGAAAACCCATAAAGTGTCCAGGCACATTATTTTCAGCTAGGGTTTTAATAAGTGTATAGGTGTAGACAGCCCCACATTTGTCTATTTTCATGTCACTAAAATCCCCACGTTTTATATTATTACCACCTGCGTCAAACATAACACCTTTTCCTACTATAATAGTTGGATCTACGTTAGTGTTCTTATATTTTAATATTATCAATAATGGTTCATTACTACTACCAGTATTAACACCAAGAATACCACCAAATCCATTTCTTGTTAGGTTTGTCCTATCAAATACAGACAGTTCTACATTTTTAGGTAGATGTTTTGTTATGTGTTTTAAAAATATAGTGCTATTTACAACATTACTAGGGGAATCATTAAGACGCATGGCTTCTAAAATATTATTCGCTAAATTAAAATTTGGTAGTTCTGTTATCTTTTTACCCGAGACATATATCTTATCCAGTTTTTCCATAGATTTTTTTTTATAATTGTATAAACTATTAACTAATCTATAGCATAACAAGTGTATTGTGTTATCGCTAACATCTACAAAGTCAATATTAATACGATGTGCCCTCCTTATAAATAAATTAATATGACCAATAATATTGGATATTTCTTCTGGTAGGTCATCATCAACTACCAACAATTCTTTTGGATGTTTATTCTTATTATAAATAGTAAAGCTTTGTGAGACACTCATTATGTATTTTTATATACTATATAAATATTTATATTTATTCCAGAAATATTCTATGCAATTTATAAAACATATTTTATACATTAGTAAAATTGTCACCCGTTCCCCGTCTAAGCCCCCCGTATATTATGCACATTTTTAAAAATGATTTTTTAGACGTAATGTAATTATTACCATATTCAGTCTCTGAAATTTATAGCGCAAAATCTATAATTATTAAATGGACATATAATATACCCGGGCTTAATACTATATAGTGTGCTTTATAAATATACCAGAATACATAGTATATTACAGTAAAACATCTACATTAGCTCAACTACTAAGTGATGGTAATATTTGAGTAACTATTATATATAGACTGTAATATGATCTGATCTGATTTTCTATAGTTTATTAATTGGCTAATCAGCGGAATATTTGACCGATAAAAATATATATTTTCTTATTCATTCCATGGTATCATCTACCAGCATTAGGCTTCTCAATTCACCGCAAATTTGATAAGTTACTATATTCTAAAAAATGTATCAAATCTGAATTTGTTACTACAATATGGTAACAAATTATTACACTATTGCGAATTTTATTTTGGTAGAAAATGTAAAAACTAGGGTAAATGGAGAAGCCCAACCAGCATAAGATAAATATGAAAATACGCAAAAACAATAATCCGGGCAATGCCCACTTTTCACTTTATAGCGGTAATTTCATGGCGGTGGAGCTAATAATGAGGTTCTACTGTAGCCATTAATTAATATTTTCTGGTTACAAAAAAATCTGTTTAAATTATATAAATATTAATACATGGGAGGTCCAAAAAAGTTAGAGTGTAGTAGTTATGTAAAAAAGGGCAATATAATGACATCAGTAGTGTGTATGTTGGCAAAGGCTTATGATAAATTTCATAGTGGGTGGAAGTATAAAGAACCAACAGGAAAAGAACTTCGTGTCTTTTTGAGTAGATGGGATAACATAGAAAAAAAACCAAAAGAAAAAGAATTTGATGAGTTTTTAGCTAAATGGATTGCTGACAAAATAACAGGTGAAGATATTACGAAGTTTTTAAATAAATGGGGTAACAACAAACCAAGCGAAACAGACATATTTGAGTTTACACAGGATCATCAAATGGCTTCTTATCTAAACTATTTAAATAACTATAATTATGGTAAAAACGACCAAATTCAAAAAATAATAGATCTAGATAAAAAAGATAAAGAAAAAACTATTCACACTGATAATTTTATTGGAAAAGTATTAATACAACTATATGATATATCATTAACGCCTGGTTTCAAAGAATTTGAGTCGTTTAGCACAAAATTTAAATTTTATGTTAAATCTATGATATATATTAAAAATAACAGCAAAAATAAGACAGGAGAATATGTTCCTAGTAAGTGTCTGGAAGATATAAATTATATATTCTCAAAAATTGAGAACGACAATGACAATGTTATAGATATGACAAAATTAGTAATTTATATGCTTGATATAGATAATGAATTTCCTGCCAAGTCTAATAGTAAAACTCAGGACCCAAATATTTTGTCTGGGTATCCATTACCTACAATACCAAATTCTAATGGATATTCTATATTACATTTTATATACAGAGTGTCTGAAAGATTAAATAATTACAATGCGACAGACAAACAAATTATTTATAATATAAAACGTATGCTGGAAAATCTGTTCAATATTTTTGTAAAAATTGTTAAACAAAGTGAGAAAAATCGTTATAATATAGACTTAGAATTACCAGATAGTAAAATAACTATTTTATATGATGCTTGTAAAAAATATGATGAATACATGCCATTAATTAAAATATTGTTAGAAAATAGGGCCAGTCCTGACGTACGTAATGATAATAACGAACCTATTTTACATAATTTAGTCAAATCTTTCAGTGAAAAATCTAAAAAAAATGCTGAGGTTATAGAAGACTTAACCGAAGTTGTTAACCTATTTCATAAACATAACGCAAATTTCAATCTAAGAGATAAAGAAAACATGAATTTACTAGACTTAGCCTTCAAGTTTAATATGCCAAGTGATTTTATTAAACTACTTGTTACATATGGTGTTGAATTAAGCGACGAGCATAAGGAACGTTACACTAAACTAATATCTGAACAGAAGAATTTACACAATTTACTAAAAAATAACTACACAACTACTCAACTCACTAATTTACAGCGGTCCATTGGTGTATCATCTACTATGGAATTAGCAGGTGCTCTTAGTAGGTTTTTAGAAATAAAT
>Ga0315902_10012621_pt1 | contig 10983 bp, 8 predicted proteins | sample LakEriMetagenome_9_FD_203523 | JGI IMG/M metagenome (GOLD analysis project Ga0315902, IMG submission 203523) | Freshwater fungal communities from buoy surface, Lake Erie, Ohio, United States - Buoy 12 MA117 | ecosystem: Environmental > Aquatic > Freshwater > Lake > Lake biofilm | place: USA...
TCTTCCGTACATCCTGGAAGAGGCCTTCTACCTGGCCAATACGGGTCGAAAGGGACCCGTATTGGTCGACATTCCGAAAGATGTCTTCATTGCGAAGACAGACAACCCGTTCCCAGATAAGATTGTCCGGCGAGGCTATACGCCGTCTGCTCCGCTTAACTCAACTAGCTTTGAGCGAGCAGCCAAATTGCTCGCCGAATCGAAGCAGCCAATCGTGATCGCCGGTGCAGGAGTCATCTGGTCGAACACCTCGCCCGCCCTCCAAGAGCTCGCCGAAAAATGCGATCTTCCGGTCATCTCCACGTTGCTCGGTCTGGGAAACATTCCCCGCGAGGATCCTCGATCCCTCGGAATGATGGGAATGCACGGTGAAGTCACAGGAACCCTTGCCGTCCAGGACGCCGATCTCGTCATCGGAATCGGAATGCGCTGGGATGACCGCCTCACCGGAAAGGTCTCTGGATTTGCGCCCGCCGCCAAGATCATTCACTTCGACATCGACACATCGGAGTTCTCCAAAATTGTGGAAACCGAAGTCGTCATCCCCGGTGATCTCGCCGAGTCACTTCCCGAATTCGTGAAGTGTGTCGCTCCAAAGAGAAACCCTGATTGGTGGAAGAAGATCCGCATTATCCAAGAGGCGAACCCGATTGTCGTCCCTGAGTCTCCCAAGTTCCTCGCCCGGCATGTCCTCGATGAGCTCAACCGATCAACCAATAGCGATGCCTTCGTCAGCACTGATGTTGGTCAACACCAAATGTGGACGGCGCAACAATACAAATTCAAGCGACCTTACCAGTGGCTCTCGTCGGGTGGACTTGGAACGATGGGCTTCGGCTTCCCCGCAGCGATGGGCGCGGCATTTGCCAACCCCGGCGCAGAGGTTTGGTCAGTTGTTGGCGACGGTGGTTTCCAGATGACCCTTCAGGAGCTTCAAACTGCGGTCGAGAACCAGCTTGACGTGAAGATCTGCCTCATCAACAACGGGTTCCTAGGCATGGTCCGACAGTGGCAAGAGCTGTTTTATGAGAACCGTTACAGCCACGTTTCGATGGGCTCGCCGGACTTCGGCAAGCTCGCCGACGCCTATGGTGCAACGTTCTTCCGATGCTCATCCCGAGCCGATCTGGCCGAGACCTTCGCACAAGCCAGGAAGGCAACGGGACCCGTTCTATGCGAGTTCATCGTTGAGATGGAAGAAAACGTATTCCCAATGGTTCCCGCCGGAGCGGCGAACGATGATGTGATCAGCGACCCTGATCTCCAGAAGAAGCAAGAGGTGCACGCATGAGCACGACCTTACACACGATTACCGCACTCGTCCACAACGAATCTGGAACGCTCAATCGTTTGGCTTCACTGTTTCGTCGCCGTATGTTCTCGCTCGCCAGCCTGAACGCGGGCGACTGCGAGCAGGAGGGCTTTAGCCGGGTGACGATGGTCGTCGAAGGTGATAACAATCTTCTTCGACAGTGTGTGCGCCAGCTTGACAAGCTGGTGGATGTGGTTGAGGTGGATGATCTGCCTCAGTCAGCTTCGGTCCAGCGTGAACTGGCTTTCTTCGAGGTCTCGGCGACGCCCGAGAACCGCCGGCAGGTGCTGGACATCGCAGACGCGATGCGCTGCGAAGTCGTTCACCTCGAACCAGAATCGATCACCCTCCAAGTCTCCGCCGAGCCCACTCGGATCGACCACATCAACACCTTGCTTTCGCCGTTTGGCGTGAAGCAGCTCGTCCGCAGCGGCCTCGTCGCAATCCGTGTGAAGAACTAACCATGGCAACCATTTACTACACCAAAGACGTCAACCCTGAGCTGATCAAGTCGCTCAAAGTCGCCATCATCGGCTACGGCTCTCAGGGCCATGCCCACGCCCTCAACCTGAAGGACTCCGGAGTGGAAGTCTGCACGGCCCTGTATGAGGGCAGCAAGAGTTGGGCAAAAGCTGAAGAAGCTGGGCTTCCAGTCATGACTGTCGCCGAGGCAACCCAGTGGGCAGACGTTATGATGTTCTGCGTCCCAGATGTCCCGATGGCGAATATCTACAAGACCAGCGTCGAGCCCAACCTTCGAGATGGGCAGCTTCTTCTGTTCGCCCACGGACTCAACATTCACTTCAACCTCATTGAGGTCCCGGCGAACGTCGATGTAGCAATGATTGCACCAAAAGGACCCGGGCATCGCCTTCGTGCTGAGTACGTCGGCGGGGCAGGGATGCCGTGCCTCATCGCCGTCCACCAGAATCCATCCGGCACCGCGAAAGAGAAGGCTCTTTCCTACGCCTGGGGAATCGGCGGCGCCCAGGCCGGAATCCTGGAGACTTCGTTCAAGGAAGAAACCGAGACCGACCTGTTTGGCGAACAGGCAGTTCTCTGTGGCGGTCTTTCAGAGCTAATCAAAGCTGGTTTCGAGACTCTTGTTGAAGCCGGCTACCAGCCCGAAGCGGCTTACTTCGAGTGCTTGCACGAGACAAAGCTGATCGTTGATCTGCTTTACGAAGGTGGCCTGAATTACATGCGCTATTCCGTCTCCGAGACTGCCGAATGGGGTGACTACGTCGCCGGCAACAAGGTCATCAACGCCGAATCTCGAGCAGCAATGAAGGGTCTGCTAAAGGACATCCAGGACGGCACCTTTGCCAAGCGATGGATCGCCGAGAATGAGGCAGGTCTGCCGGAGATGAACCGAATTCGTGCCGAGAACCGAAACCACCAGATCGAGAAGGTCGGTGCCGAGCTTCGTGCAATGATGCCGTTCATCAAAGCCAAAGTCGCCCCATGATCGTGTTTTCAACCGATCTGGAATCGTATCTGCCTAGGATACGAAGCACTGCCGTTTACAACGTGGCGCGTCGGACCGCTACCGAGTTTGCCCCAGTTCTGAGCCAACGCCTCGGGAATCGGGTGTGGCTTAAACGAGAAGACCAGCAACCGGTCTTTTCGTTTAAGCTTCGGGGCGCGTACAACTTCCTCGCCAAGGCTGATCCTGTCATGCTGGCAAAAGGGGTTGTCGCAGCTTCTGCGGGAAATCATGCTCAAGGTGTTGCACTTGGAGCGCGAATTCTTGGGATCACCGCGACCATTGTCGTTCCCGTTACGACTCCAAGCGTTAAGATCGAAGCTATTCGTCGTCTTGGTGCGGAGGTGATCCTCCACGGCGATACCTACGATGAGGCGTTCGCTAGGGCAAAGGAGTTTGACCTGATGTTCGTCCACCCATATGACGATCCTGACGTGATCGCAGGTCAAGGGACGGTAGGACTTGAACTCATTGAGGATATGCCGGTCACACCCGATGCGGTGTTCGTACCGGTTGGCGGTGGTGGTCTCCTCGCCGGAGTCGCGCTCGCGGTGAAGGCACTGAGTCCTTCCACCAAAGTGTTCGGTGTAGAGCCTGTCGACGCGGCATCAATGTATCACTCCCTAGAATCGGGGAAGCGAGTTAAGTTAGACACCGTAGGCTTGTTTGCCGACGGCGTCGCCGTTCGAGAGGTCGGTGAGGAGAATTTTCGGATTTGCCGCGAACTTGTCGACGGAGTGATTCTCGTCGAGAATGACGATATTTGCGCGGCGATCAAGGAGGTTTTTGAGGATCGCCGAGCCGTCTTAGAACCGAGCGGAACTCTGGCATATGCGGGTCTGAAAGAGTGGGCGAAGACCACCCGGGCTTCTGAACTCAACTTGGTCGCAATCGCCAGCGGTGCAAATTTGAATTTTGATCGGCTCCGACACATCTCCGAACGAGCCCAGATCGGTGATCGCCGAGAGGCGATATATGCAGTCCATATTCCTGAGCGTCCAGGCGCATTTGTACAGCTTTGCCGAGCGATTGGGAATAGGCTTGTCACCGAGTTCAACTACCGATATGGGAATCCAGATCAGGCGACGGTCTTTGTAGGCATTGAGATTTTGGACCAGAAAGACCGAGACCAGATTTCGCTTAACCTCCGAACAAGCGGGTTTGAGAGTATCGACCTCACTGAGGACGAGCTTGCCAAGACCCATATCCGGCACATGGTTGGCGGTCGCGCGTCTCAGAATTTAGAAGAACGATTCGTCCACGTGGATTTCCCCGAGCGACCGGGTGCGCTTCTCAAGTTCCTAACCGGACTGGGTTCAGGCTGGAACATCAGCCTGTTCCACTATCGCAACCACGGCACCGATCGGGGTCGCGTTCTCGCGGGAATCCAAATTCCGTCTCAGGACAACGATGTATTTGACCGACAACTCACCGACCTTGGGTACTCCTACACCGAAGTCACCGACCAGCCCTCCCTAAAGTTCTTTTTATGAGCACCTTTGACGTTAAACACAAATCTCGAACCATCTCCGAAGGGAGCGACAAGACCGCCAATCGGGCGATGCTCCGGGCGATGGGGCTCGGTGACAAGGAACTTGCCCAGCCATGGGTAGGTGTCGCAACTGTTTGGAGTGAGGCGACTCCTTGCAATGTAAATCTCGATGTTCAGGGCCTCAAAGTTGCTGAGGCGATCAACGCCAATGGAGGAACCGCGCGGCGGTTCAATACGATTTCAGTTGCTGATGGAATCGCGATGGGGCACGATGGAATGCGGATGTCGCTCATCAGTCGCGAAATCATTGCGGACTCGGTAGAGGCCATGATGCGCGGACACTGTTACGATGCTTTGGTCGGCGTTACAGGATGTGACAAGAGTTTGCCGGGGATGCTGATGGTGATGGCAAGGCTGAACGTGCCGTCGGTCTTCTTGTACGGAGGAACGATTATGCCGGGGCGGCATCGTGATAAAGATGTGACAATTCAGGACGCCTTCGAAGCGGCTGGATCGTTCGCAGCCGGAAAAATCGATGCGCAGGAGTTGCATTCTGTGGAGTGCGCGGTCTGCCCGGGTGCAGGAGCCTGTGGCGGTCAGTACACGGCGAATACAATGGCGTGCGTCGCCGAGGCTTTGGGTATGACTGTTCTTGGTTCGAGTTCGCCGCCCGCTGAGTCTTCGGAGCGACTAGAGTTTTTGGAGAAAACCGGATTGCAGGTTTTGGAAACACTTCGGGCAGGGATATTGCCTCGGCAGGTTCTGACTCGCAAGGCGTTTGAGAACGCGATCATGGTCGGCGCGGCGACGGGTGGATCGACGAACATAGCTCTTCATATTCCGGCGATTGCTCATGAAATCGGGATCGAGATCACGCTAGATGACATCGACCGGATCAGCCGTGCGACTCCAACACTTGCGGATTTACGTCCGGGTGGACGGTTTGTCATGCTTGATATGCACAAGATCGGCGGAGTTCCGGTTGTGCTCAAAGCACTGTTAGAGTCAGGACATTTGCATGGCGATTGTCTTTGCGTTAATGGCAGGACCTTGGCGGAGAATCTTGCGGATATCGCTCTTCCCGATGGCGAAGTTGTTCGAGATAAGGCTCACGCCGTCGAGCCAACGGGAGGCCTTGTGATTGTTCGGGGAAACTTGGCTCCCGATGGAGCAGTCATCAAGACCACGGGTGTCAAGAAGCTGACTCACACCGGTCCGGCTCGAGTTTTTGATGGTGAAGAAGCCGCAATGAGGGCCGTTCAAAACAGGGAGATTCTCTCCGGAGATATCGTGGTCATTCGCTATGAGGGACCAAAGGGCGGACCGGGAATGCGCGAGATGTTGGGTGTGACGGCCGCCATTGTTGGACAGGGCTTGGGTAACGATGTTGCGCTCTTGACCGACGGAAGATTCAGTGGGGCCACCAAGGGGCTCATGGTTGGTCACATTGGGCCAGAAGCGTTTGAAGGCGGTCCGATTGCCCTGGTTCAGACAGGCGATCTGGTGACGGTTGACGCGGAAGCAGGGGTGCTTTCGATGGCGGTTTCAGACGCTGAGCTGGCGGCCCGACGGACGACCTGGAAGCAGCCAGAGCCGTATCCAAACGGGGTGCTTGCAAAGTATGTGAAATTGGTCGGCCCCGCTTGTCGCGGAGCCGTTACCCACTAACTTACTGGTCACACCAGCGGTAAGCATCGATGAGCTTTCGCTCGCCTTCTTTGCCGCCTTGGCTGTTGCCGTGCTCCATTCCGAGCACGCCGGTGAAGCCTTTCTTTTTGATGTGCCGGAAGATGTTTTGGTAGTTGATCTCGCCGGAGAGAGGCTCTTTTCGTCCGGGGTTGTCGCCGATCTGGAAATAGGCAATTTCGGAGTAGGAAGCGTCCATGTTTGGAATCAAATTCCCCTCATGGATTTGCTGATGGTACATGTCCATCAGAATCTTGCAGCTTGGCGAGTTGACTGCACGGCAGATCTCGAATCCTTGGGCCATCTTGTTGAGGAACAAGCTGGGGTGGTCGCGATAGTTGAGCGGTTCGAGAACCATGACAAGTCCGTGCGGTTCGAAAATCTCACTTGCATAGCGCAAAGACTCAATGACGTTTGCCGTTTGGTAGCCGAGCTCCATGTTGTAGGAGATTGTTCCGGGGACAACAGTCATCCATTTTGCGTTGACACGTTTGGCGCAATCGACAGCCACACGACACTCGTCCAAGAACTTCTTGCGGGAGTCCGCATTTCCGGTAGTAAGCGTCGCACTCCATGCGGTTCCAAGGTTGACAACGAAGACTCCCATCGTGATTCCGAGGTCGCTCATCGCCTTGGCAAGCTTTTCTTGATCTTCGACGGATCGGCCGGCCATTCCGTTGTCCTCCCAAGCGGTAAACCCTTCATCGGCCGCAAACTTTAGCTGGTCAAGATCTGATTTTGCATGGTTAGAGAACATGCCGAAGTGCGGTCCGTACTTGGCCTTAAACTTTTCGCCCCGTAGCGACTTGCCGATTTCCGTGATTGCATCCATTTTGCCAACACTGATGGCGGCTCCCGCCGCCATCAGTTCCCGTCTCGATATGTCCATCAGTAAACGCCTTTCGTTGAACCCGGAACTGCGACTGCCGGTACCGGAAGGTCATTGAACCCGAGCGGATTCGGCATCAAGCTGACTTGCGAGTTCAGTGCCTTCTCCCAGGTAACTTCTTCACCGGAGTAGGCGCTCATTCGGCCCATGATGGCAGTGAGAGTGCTCTCTGCGACCTGCACGCCCTCGTTGAATCCCTCGTTGGCCTTGATTGACTTGTAGAGTCGACCGTGCTCGAGAACGTACGGATTCGGTCGGTCGCCTTCGAAGCGCCAATTCTTTTCACCGCGAATGCTGGTGTTTGCGTTACTCTGACCCTTGGAGCCAATGATCTGCTCGGAGACTCGCGAAGCGCAACCGTCTGCTTGGCGGCAGTAGCTCATCATCTTCACGCCGTTTGCGTACTCATACTCGGTGGCGAAGTGATCGAAGACATGGCCATAAGCGGCATCTGTTCGCGTCTGGCGTCCGCCCATCGAAGTTGCCTTGACAGGGTGCGAGCCCATAACCCAGTTACAGACGTCGAGGTTGTGGACGTGCTGTTCGACGATGTGGTCTCCACCGACCCAGGTGTAGTAAAGCCAGTTTCTGACTTGGGTTTCGACGTCGGACCACGATGGTTGGCGAGGGTTAAGCCAAAGGCCACCCTGATTCCAGTAGCAGTTCATCTGGAGAACATCGCCCATCACGCCATCTTTGATCGCCTTGATGCACTCGTTGTAGGCGTTATCGTGTCGCCTTTGGGTTCCCGCGACGACGCTCAGGTTCTTAGCTTTGGCAGCAGCGGCGGCGGTCATCACCATGCGAATGCCAGGCCCATCGACAGCAACCGGCTTCTCCATGAAAACGTGCTTGCCAGCGGCAACGGCAGCTGCAAAGTGGATGGGTCGGAACGCAGGAGGAGTGGTGAGGATGACCACATCACAATCTGTCGCGAGAACCTGTTTATAGGCATCAAATCCGCTGAAGAATCGTGCGCCAACCTGGCATCGCTTGCCGAGATCCTTTTGGAGACCGTTAAGAGCTCCTTCTAACCGGTCGCCAAAAAGGTCGGCAATGGCGTGGACAACCGCGCCTGGTTCGGCGGCAAGGTTGTCTCGGATTGCGCCGCTTCCGCGACCGCCGCATCCGATCAGTCCAACTTTAATTGTTGGTTTGTCTTGAAAAACTCCGCCCGCAAAAGACGAGCTACTGAGCGCTGCGGCAGCTCCGCCGACGAGCACTTGGCGTCGAGTGATATCCATCACTCGCTATGTTATCCCGTTACTTTGTACAAACGAGTCGCAAACCGATAAATTGTCCGTTTGCCAGCCACCATTTGCTTTTTGGAGTCTGGGGGTCAGCTTCGTTCCACTTTGGACTTGAAGCCTGCCAGTAGTCTTGTTTGAGGTCGGCGGGCTTTGTTTTCCATGAGCCTCCGGCAACGCCATACTCTTCCTTTTCAAGCGTCCACTCGGCGACGTTTCCGAAGCAGTCGAACAGCCCAAAGGCGTTTGGCTTCTTGTTCGCGATCTTGTGGGTCGTATCTTCCGCATTATCCCAGTGCCAACTGGTTTCGTCCGGCTTTTCGGGACTGGCTCCGGCGAGGTACTCCCACTCGGTTCTCGTTGGCATTCGATACTTCTTGCCTGTTTTGTTGGAGAGCCACTTGCAGAACTCTTGGGCTGAGTTGAGCGAGATGCAGATGGCAGGAAACTCGTGGTGTCCGAAGCCAGTGAAGATCACCGCATAGGGCCGGCTTGGGCGGGAAATTGCGTCGGGTCGGACGCTAGTCTGTTCTTGGATCGTCTGGTCGCGTTGGAGATACCAGATCTCGTAGACCTCCCAAGTCAGCTCGGTTTGCGCGGCATAGAGGTTCTTGATCTGGGTTCCTTTGTGCTCTCCATCAGGGATTCGGACCATTTTGAAGCTCACGCCGTGAGAGGGGAAGTCTTCGGTTATGGTTTCCTGCTGAAGAACGGCGGCGGCAAGTAACGTTGTGAGCATCTTGAATTCTGAATTCAGACGAACCCGAAGCTGCCTAGGTTCGCTGGAAACCCACTTATTATGCTTTGCCCTGACCTGGTTGGACTCAGTCGTGGTTCCTTCCTATGACAAATCTGATCACTCATCGGCCACCTTTCTTCATTGCCTCGCGCATCCGTGCCTCGGCATCGCCGGACCAGTAGCCACATTCGAGTTGGAAGAACACCGAAGTATAGGGCTGGATGTGGGGCGTCTTTATCAGGAGAACTTTGAACGTCTTTCCTGCCTCATCAAGCTTGGCGATGATTTCTTCGTGAAGCTCGCGAGCGACCGTTTTGCCTTTGAGAAGCCCGTCGAGAGACTTTCGGTACGAAGTGATTCCTTTGGCGTCTGCTTCTGGAACGAACTGCAATTACTTGTCGACCATGATTGTCGGGCGGACGTGTTTGGTCTTGGACAGAGCCGCCATTACGACCTTCACGGCTTCGAGTTGGGACATGTTGACGGTAATCGTCTCGATTCCTGGCGCAGTTTGAAGTGGGTAGGCGGAGTCAGCTACGACGATCCAGTTGCGGTGTCCGAGAGCAGGAAGTTTTGCCTTGAGCATCGTCTCAAGTGAGGGGGCTTGGGCCATAGCCGAGGCGGCTACCAACAAGAACGGCAGAAAAAAATGAGCCTTCATCCTCACACTATAGGCGAGGACTTGCCCTGGTGGCAAGTCCGGTTGGCTAAACTGGCTCCGTGCTTCTCGCCGCTGCTGTCGTGATGTCGAACCTCGCCCGAATCGAACGAACTCCCACTGAGTTGGTGCTGACGAACGGGATTGTCGAACGACGAGTCCACCTTGATCGATTTGTAACAACAACCTCGCTGAGGCGATTGGATACAGGAAATGAGTACATCCGCTCGGTTGAGCCGGAAGCTGTGGTGCAAATTGACGGAAAAGAGGTGCTTCTCGGAGGAACAACCGCCCCACCCAACCGAGCGTTTCTGGATCCAACTTGGCTCAAATCACTGAAAGCCGATGAGAGGTCATTGCGATTTGTAGGACTCGAGGAAGTCCCTCTGCTCCGACCGGTACCGCATACCTCCACCGATAACTCTCCTTGGCCGCCAAAAGGAAAGGCAGTGATGCTCTACTTCAAGAGTGAAGTTCTGACAGCTGCGGTTCGGTACGAGGTTTATGATAATCTCCCTGTGCTCGCGAAGCAGGTGGAGATTGTCAATCGGGGACCAGCTTCGGTGCGGCTGGATAAGATTTCCAGCGAACGACTGAGTGTTGTGGAGGGAGAAAGCAATGTCGAGGCGGCTCGTTCTTGGCGGCTACCGAACATAACTGCGTTGACCGATATGGCGTTTGGCGGCGGAACGGTGGATGCCGGTTCCGCCGTGCACTGGGATGTTGATCCTCGCTACCAGACTCAGGTGAGCTACGAACTCAAGACCCCCGCTCTGCTCGATATCCATCCGCCCGTGGGGCCAGGATTAGACCTCGCTCCAAACGAGAATTTCAAGTCGGTGCGCTCGTATTTGGTTCTACACGCTTCGGATGAGCGGGAACCGAAATCGCTGGATGTGCGGCACTTCTTCAGAAACTTTGCCCCGTGGACGAACCAAAATCCGCTGATTCTGCATATCGTTTCGACGGATGAAGTGAAGGTCAAAGCGGCGGTTGACCAGGCGGCAGAGTGCGGTTTTGAGATCGCAATTTTGAGCTTTGGAAGCGGTCTGAACATGGAGGACACCTCTCCGGGGAACCTGAAGAAGTTCAAGGGTTTGCGTGAGTATGCATATTCTAAGGGGATTCGGCTGGGAGGATACTCTCTGCTTGCCAGTCGGCGAATTGACGACGAGAATGACGTGATCAACGTCAAGACGGGCAAGACGGGTGGAGCGATCTTCGGAAATTCGCCTTGCCTTTGCTCCAAGTGGGGGCTTCAATACTTCGAGAATCTGAAGACCTTCATCCGCGAAACCGGTTTTCATATTCTAGAGCACGACGGCAACTATCCGGGTGACCCTTGCGCTTCGACAACTCATCCCGGGCACCGGGGCTACGAGGACTCGCAGTGGAAGCAGTGGAAAATGATCACCGACTTTTACAGCTGGTGCCGGTCAAGAAATGTCTATTTGAATGTGCCGGATATCTACTT
>Ga0315902_10012622_pt1 | contig 10982 bp, 5 predicted proteins | sample LakEriMetagenome_9_FD_203523 | JGI IMG/M metagenome (GOLD analysis project Ga0315902, IMG submission 203523) | Freshwater fungal communities from buoy surface, Lake Erie, Ohio, United States - Buoy 12 MA117 | ecosystem: Environmental > Aquatic > Freshwater > Lake > Lake biofilm | place: USA...
TGGTAGGCAGAATCCAGGTTATTTGCATATACCCCATATCCGATCGCCGAGCGGGTATCGAGTAACGTAACCTCATTTTTGCTGACAGACGTGAAGTTGCTGTTGCCTACATACACCCCGTTGTTATTGAAGCCGGAAACGAAATTGCTATCGATGTTATTATTCGATGTAACCAGGGTAGCAGAAGTACCTGTGAAATATATACCCTGTGTACCACCGATCACGGTGTTTCCTTTGATCGTGTTGTTAGAACCCACCAGGCTCCCGAAAACACCGGCAACCGTGGTACCGGTTCCGGTGCCCACGGGTGCAATCACTCGACAATTCAATAAACTGTCGTATGAAGCAATACCGGCAAATTCAACCGCCCGACCATTCGTTGCGTTGGTGGCTGTGATGGTAATGCCTCGGAAAGTGATGTACTGTGCACTATCAAGTTCAAGTGTATAATTGCTTGCAGCCAGGGTAGCATCATACGTGAGATTCACGGAAGTGGCATTCCCATTCGCACTTTGGAAGGTGACCCGACTAGTAGGCGATGCGCCTGTGATACGACGAATACGAACTTGCTCAGTATAGGTACCAGGTGCCACATTGAACGTAACCGCACCACCGATACCGCAATCCATCACCGCAACGGCTTCCACAAAGGAGTTGAAGTTGACGCCGGTTGGGTAGTTAGTCGGTTGTGTATTATTGATGGTATACACGCCAGGAGGGAATGGCGGGTTCATGGTCACCTGTACGGGGGTCGACGTGGCCGATTGACCGCTACAAGTCATCACACACTGATACCAGAAACTACCGCTGGCGAGAATGGTTGTATCCGCAAACAAACGTGTTCCGCCTAAATTGGTCCACGGACCGGTTGCAGAGGTTCCAACCTGCCATTGGAACGTCTGACCCGCACCGGCAGAATTACCACTCAGATCCAACAGGATCGGAGTACCGATACACATTCCCACATTCGGTGTGGCCGTAGCAGCACCACTGGCCGGTGGTGCAATACAATCCGGTACAGCAAACTCCCAAGCACCGATATCCGGCGTGGTGGCACTGCGAGGAGCATTCACGATATCCGATGTGATGCCAACGGGTGCAGCCTTATTATCGAGCGTAACACTTCGAGGTTTTAGGTCGCCGGTTGCCGGGTTTGTATAGAAGGGGTTGATCGTGACAGAATTCGCATCCTGTGTGGTAGCCGCTTGCCAAGCAGCCAGTGTAGTACGGTTGGCGCCATTGAATCCTACATGAGATTGGGGTGCCGTCAAATAGAAGTTATTGTTGTTGGAAGTGAACGTGGTTGTAGATGTTGCGAAGTATAGACCGACTTTAGTTCCCTGTCCACCACGAGCGATGGAGATCAAGTTATTCTTGAATTCCAATCCGGCAGCAGCTGTGATCTGATAAAATGCATAGGCAAGGCTGGTGGTAGATGCCGCTGCATCATCAAAACTGATGGTATTGTGATAACACCAGGCATTATCTGAGCTACTATTGTATACGCCATAAATGGCACCGGCAGAACGGATATCGTAGATGGCGTTGTTGCTGATTACATTCTCCAAGCCACTAAGCGCATCGGTACCCGTTAAATAAATACCATAGAAGGCCGACGTGCTACCCGGATCCCCACCGAATGGATTGAAGATCCGATTCTTGTTGATGCTGACTTTCGTATTCAGTCCGGTCATATAACAACCATAGAATGTGGTTGGCGTGGCGCGGTTAGGTCGCGTGATCCGGTTGGATTCGATCAGCGTATTGAAATTACCCAAGTGGTATGTGCCATATAAATAGAAGTCACGGATCGTATTATCAATGATCTTGTTATTGCCTACCGCATTGGTGGTACTACCCACCATGGTGATACCATAGTATCCGCCGATGATCGTATTCTTCTCAATGATGTTTCCATCACTTTCGTTCAGGCCGGAAGTAGTAGGTGTATCACCCGCACTGTTCACGATGCCCGCGAAATTGGTTGATGTAGAGGTTGTATTCAGGGTAATGGTACATTTCCGGATCACATTGGAATCGGCACCATTCGTGAGATGGAACCCGTATCCGAAATCGGTAGCCGTACTTCCCTGCGGCACTACATTCAAACTGTCGAAGATGAAATAATCCGTTCCACTCAATTTGAATACAGCACGCTGAGCTGTATTGGTAGAAAGGAAGGTGATGGTTTCACCATTACCATTGAAGGTAACGGTATTCACCGCCGATGTACCCTGTACATAGGACATGTTCACCTGTTCATTATACGGACCGGTACCGGCGACCACATTGAATACAATGGGGCCAGCGATACCACAACGCAAGGCGGCATAGGCCGCATTGAAACTGTTGTAGTTAGTACCCGCAGTTGGCTGATTCCGATTAATCGTATACGTGCCGGCTGGGAACAACGCATTCACCAATACCTGCACCGGTGTAGAGAAAGTTGTACTTCCCGAACAGGTCACCGCACAACGATAGTACAAGGTGGTGGTCGGATTCAGGTTGTAATTCGGATTATTCTGGGAGGTTCCGATATTGGTCCACGGACCCGCCAGTGTAGTAGCGGATTGCCACTGATAGGTCTGACCGGTACCGAATGAGTTGTTGATCAATCCGAGTGAAACCGGTTCATTCGGACAGATCGGCGCGGAAACGCTAGATGTTGCATCGCCCGCTGTCGGTGGCGTTACGCAAGCCGGAACCGTAAACTCCCAAGCACCGATATCCGGTGTGGTAGCACTGCGAGGAGCACCTAATACATCAGTTGTTACACCCACAGGTGTTCCCAGATCATTCAGGGAGGGGGCCGTAGGCCGTAGGTTGCCGAGGGCAAAATTGAGATAGGACGGATCGATCGTTACAGAGTTCGCGTCTTGTGTCGATGCCGCTTGCCAGTTAGCCAAGGTGGCCTGAGTAGCTGTACCCCATACGCCATAGTTCACAGAAGCTGATGGCGTAAAATAAATATTGTTGTTATTGGAAGCGATGACGCTGGCCGTAGATGCCACATGTATACCGGCACGCACTGTTGCCCCTCCTCGATTCAACGAGATCAGGTTGTTCTTGAATTCAATACCTGCCGCTACCGTCGTCTGATAGAAGCCACGGGTAAGCTCTGTAGCTACAGCCGTACTGGCCGCATCATCAAATGAGATCGTATTGTGGTAGTATAAAACATTATCTGAGCTGAGATTGTAGATACCGTAAAGAGCTCCATTGCTCTTGATGTCGTAGATCACGTTGTTAGTGACCCGATTTTCCAAACCGGCCAAGGCATCCACACCTGTGAAATAGATACCATACGCGTCATTGGTAGTAGCAGTGGCCGCATCGAAGAGGCTGTGGATGTAATTCGCGTTGATACGGGCATTGGTGCTGAGTCCGGTGAAATAAATACCATAAATGGCCGTAGCACTGTTGGTGCGGGTCGGGCGACTGATATCATTCGACTCGATCAGCGCATTGAAGGTTCCATTCATTAAGAACCCATACAAATAAAACTCTTGTACCTTATTTCGAATGAATCGGTTGTTCTGATTGGCCAGGGTACTGCTGCCCACATTGGTGACGGAATAATATCCGCCGATGATCGTATTGTCGCTGAACGTGTTTCCGTCACAATTAGCACTGCCGGTTGCACTGGCAGAAGTTGCACTGGAGCTGATCACCACAGGGGTGAAGTTCGTGCTGGTCGAAACAGCATTGGCTTCGATGGTACACTTACGGAATGTGTTGGAGTCGGCATCATTGATCAGTTGTACAGTAAAACCATACTCAGTGGTGGTGGATCCGGTTGCCGTGATCTGTAGGCTATCGAACACAAAATGATCGGCTCCGTTCAGCTTGATAACAGCTCGCTCGTTGGCATTGGTAGATAGGAAGCGGAGTTGTCGTCCGTTACCATTGAAGGTGATCTTGTTGGTGACGGAGGCGCCAAATACCGGGGTGATGATCAGTTGCTCGGTGTAGGGACCGGAAGCAGCATCAACATTAAAAGTAACCGGACCGTTGATACCGCACTTGATATAATTATAAGCATCATTGAAACTGGCAAAGTTGGTCCCACCTGTAGGAAGGGCGCTGTTGATCGTGAAGGTGCCGGAAACCAGTCCGGGTGTAGTGACTAAGATGGATGTGCTGTTCGACGATTGGCTGCTGTTCGTACAAGAAACCACACAACGATAGTAGGTGGTCACCACCTGTGTACCACTATAGAAGGAAGTGGTGGCACCGGCGATATTAGTCCAGTTGGTGTTATCAGGAGAAGATTGCCATTGATACGTGATGCCGGAAGCAATGGTTTGCCCGCTCAGGGTAAGACTGATGGTTTGTCCAGCGCACGCGAAGATCGGGTTGGCCGTTGCCGTGCCCGCGGTGGGAGCTCCGGAACAAGCCGTTGCCGGTGTCCACACAAACGTGATATTGGGACGAGTCGTTTGTGTGCCCGTGTTGGTCGTACTGGTGGTGCCACACAAATTGTTTTCATCGTCATTTCGGTACGTGTGTGATCCATTGAATGCCAAGCCGGTCGTCCAAGGCATAACTGGATTCTCAGTCCAGAAAGTTGCCGTCGTGGAAGCGGGATCTCCATTACAAACCTCCACAATGATATTATCCGTTCCATTCCAGTTGAAGGCACCAGGCAGGGTGAATGTGTTTATACCGACCACGGGCTGATAGTTGGCAACCGCAGTAGCAACAGTAGGTCCAGAGAATGCATCCCAGCTAGTAGTCGCTAGGGTACTGACTGTCGTATGTCCGATACGGATCTGATAGGATTCTACCAAGCCCGTAGTGCCAACAGAAACTACATTGAATTTTATCGAGGTGATCAGGCCAGGTCCCATACCAGCCGCAAGCAGTTCAGATGCACGATACAGATATTGCGCCCGCTGACCTTCATAGAAATCCTGCAACGGACATGGGTAGGTGGTAGTTCCATTCCCTACCGTGCCGGTACCAATATTTATGTCCAGTTGCGCCTGTGCTTGTTTCGGCACAGATAAAAAAGCGATCATCAAAAGAAAACTGGAAACAAATGGGAAAAACCTTCTCATAAAATCAATTTTGATTGGACGATAGAAGTTGTCTATAAATCGCATGCAAACATGAAAAGATCATGTTATACAACGAAGGGAGTTTTGGTTTTACAAATCAGTAGTCTCGCCCCTTCGCGAAACTGCATTCAAATAAAAGCCATGGATAACGGGTCCGGAAGACTTCCCTCGAAACAGCCAAAAGGGGCATGATTAACTGAGTGTTAAATATAATTTATTTTTCAGGCAGTTTTGAATCAAAATTCAAGCCACTACTGTAGAATAAATTCTACAAGGCTACCCAGAGAGAGTATTCACTGAGATTGGGACTCACTATTGGACATTAATCATTGACTACCTTCACATTAGTAACATGTTCTGGTGTTTTATTGCTAACGCTCGTTAGAGAAAATGGCACTTATAACCTCCCGATCGCTGACAGGAGGGAAGAACTGATAAAATCTCCCAACCCCGATAAAAGGTTCCGGCTGATACAGGCAAATAAAACGATCAACCAATGGCGCTATCTGAGCGGCCGCGGCTCGAGAGGAGACGGGTACGACCACCCAAATCGCCTGGGGGCTATTAGACCGTACCATATTTATCGCGTGAAGTAGGGTACGGCCGGTGGCAATACCATCATCTACCAGTAATACGACCTTGTCGCTTAGTTGAGGGAAGGGCCGATCATTGCGGTAGATCCTGTTGCGTTCACGCAGCAGCTGTCGTGCTTGTTGGATTTGATGATCAAGCTCTTCTTTAGATAATAATTGTTTTTCATCTATCCAGGACTTCTCCAAGCCGACCGCCCCGATGGCATACTCCGGGTTATTGGGCGTGGTCAACTTTTTTATCAGTAACACATCCATCGGGGCTTGCAAAGCAGCCGCGATCTGTGATGCGATAGGCACTCCTCCCCGAGGTATCCCTAAAACGACCATCTTATCAGGATCAACTAAAGGAATTTTGGGGATCAATTGCGCGGCAGCATCTGCCCGGTCTTTGAAAAGTATTTGCTCCATGAGCCCGAAATTGGAAACATGGAGGAATTGATCGGCTGAGCTAGATCAGAGGGCGCTCAACTCCTCGTCCCCTTGACTTCTCATCCTTCACCATTCACCCTTCATCCTTCAAGTCGCGTATCGCGACGGAGGCACATACAGCCCCGAATACAGCCGGTAAGTAAGAGATGGTTCCGTAGGCGGACTTTTTAAAGTTTGTTCCGTCCGTCAGCATTAAGCTCTCTTTGATCGGTTCTTCCGGGGAGAAAACCACTTTGAGTCCGCGTCGAATACCGAATCGTTTTTTCAATTGCTTCCGGATCTGCTGAGCGAAAGGGCAATTAAATGTTTCTGCAATGTCGACCACCTGCAAACGAGTCGGATCAAGTTTCGCGCCGGCGCCCATGCTGCTAACGAGGGGAATCTTTCGTTCGAGGGCCGTTTTAATAAAGGTGATCTTGGGTGTTATGCTGTCGATGGCATCAATGAGATAAGAGGGCGTTTCAGCAATGGAATCAAGTACTTGTTCGGGACGTATGAAAGAACTGATCACATGCAATTCCAATTCAGGATTGATGGCGCGCAGCCGCTCGGCCATAATGGACGCTTTGGACTCACCATGGTTGGTGGCCAATGCGGGAAGCTGTCGATTTCTATTGGTGGGATCCACCACATCACCGTCTATGATCGTCATTTTTCCAACACCGGCGCGGGCCACAAACTCAGCCGCATAGGACCCCACCCCTCCTAAACCGACCACACATACATGTGACGATGCAAGTCGTTTCAACGCAGTTTCCCCAATGAGAAGTTGGGTACGAGAGAGCCAGGATAGGTCGGTGGTCATGGTGATCGATTGGTGTGCAAAACAACAAAATCCTTCCCGTTCACAAGGGAAATCGAGCCGAATGAGGATAATTTCCCTCGGAGAAAAATTTTGTTCTCTCTTGGAAGGGAATGGATTTGCTCTATATTTGTTATCGGTTTGCAACACAAACCCATTTAAATTCTAAAACCTTTAACCATGGCAACCAAAAAGAAAGCCGCCAAGAAAGCAGCAAAGAAGCCTGCTAAGAAAGTGGCTAAGAAACCCGCGAAAAAAGTAGCGAAGAAAGCAGCTAAGAAAGCAGCAAAGAAGCCTGCTAAGAAAGTGGCTAAGAAAGCCGCGAAAAAAGTAGCGAAGAAGAAGTCAGCTCGTAAACCATCTGCTGCCTTCATGAAGCCCCTGACACCCAGCGCCAACCTGGCTGCTGTAGTCGGAAGCAAGGCTATGCCCCGCACCGAAGTGGTGAAGAAGATCTGGGGTTATATCAAAACTAACAAGCTGCAGGACAAAACCAACAAGCGCATGATCAACGCAGATGCGAAGCTCAAAGCCGTATTCGGTGGTAAGAGCCAAGTATCCATGTTCGACATGGCGAAGCATTTGGCTAAGAACCTGAGCTAAGCAACGCTTTGCCCAACTGAATGAAGGCACCCTCGGGTGCCTTTTTTCATGCCATTTCGGCTGCGTACATAGGTTGTACGGAACGGATCGTCCATTGGAACGACTCTAAAGAAACGGGTGTGAGTAAACAACTCCTTACGCGTGTACCGCGATAACGGCGACATTCATTTGAATTCTTCGCCAACAAAATGACAGATACGCCATCCGGTATCAGATTCAATGCCGCTGGTGAAGGAATGAGGCTGGCATCGAGATAGAGGACATCAAAATGGACAGCTTCTGAAAGGGCCTCTGTCCACGTTTCGGCCATCTGAATACCCGATATGTCGGGATGATTGTCGGCAAAGGAGCGGAGTGTCAACTCAGTCTCTGCGTCATTGGTACAAATCAGTACATGTATAGTAGGGTGCATGATGCAAACCTACAGGTCCGGAAAACGCTCATTTATGAGTTTAATCAGTGAAAGAGAGTTTTTAAGTTGGAGCTTTTTGAGAATTTTAGCCCTATGCGTATCCACCGTACGTGGTGAGAGGAATAATTTTTCCGCGATCTCTTCGGTTGTACATCCTTCCTTCAGCAATTTAATGATATCGATCTCCCGGTCGGTAAGTGAATTGAGTCGGGCCGACTCATCATCCTCCATCAAAATATTCTGCGTGATCCGATTCTTGATCTCCGCACAGATATAGGTTTTACCCTCCATCACTTCATTGATCGCCTTATACATTTCATCCTTGGTAGAATTCTTGGTGACGTAGCCCATTGCCCCATTAGAGATCATGCGCTTAGCGAAAGAGGGTTGATTGTGCATGGAAACCCCGATGGTGCGGGAGTTGGGTGATTTCTCCCGGATCAGCTTAACCGCATCCAACCCCGATATCGGCAAAATATTGATATCCAATATGACGATCTGTGGCTGCAGATCTGCCACCTCATCGAGTAGGGTTTGTGTATTGTCATATACCTTGATCACTTGATAGGCCGGATCGAGGTTGATAAGGGTGGCCCAGGTTTCAGCAATGAGTACGTGATCATCAGCGATAACGATCTTGATCTTGGTTGACATAATTATTCAGTTGGCAATTGTATAAATGTTTTAGTTCCTTTCCCGGGAGCAGATCTGATCTCAATCAGTCCTTTGTAGAATCCGATACGAGAACGCATGCTGTCCAAGCCCACTCCCTTCTGGATCTTGGCAATATCGAAACCTTTTCCATCATCGACATAATCCATATGCAGATCGGTACCCTTGAAATACAGGTGTATCGAAATCGTATCTGCATCCGCGTACTTGAATGTGTTATTGAGCAACTCTTGCAATACCCGGAATATGACGATCTTCTTATCCAATGTGATGCGTGCATCTTCCGCTTGAGAATATACCTTTAGTTTGAATACGGGTTTGGTGAGAATGCCATAACTATCCACGAGCTCTACCACAGAATCGCGTAATCCCAAGTCACGGATGGCGGGTGGCGCCAACGTACGAGACAGGGTACGTACCTGCTCCAACGTTTGTTTTACCGTCTTCTCGAGCTGCGCAATATCAACAGGATCATATACAGCCTTAGACTTAATCATGTTCAGGAAAAGAGACATGTAGGCAAGCATTTGTCCCACACCGTCATGCAGATCTCTTCCAATCTGAGAGCGTTGGTCTTCTTCTGCTTGAAGCTTGGCTTCCAAAATATATTTTTCCTGATTGATACGCTCCTCCAGCAACTGCTGTTCCATCGAACGGATACGGGTAACATCCCAGTGAATGCCTACCGAACCCCGCACCTTTCCATTCATATCAAATACGGGCGCACCGCTGATCACCAGTCTGGCTATTTCTCCGGATTTACGAGTCATATTTAACTCATAAATCGATTCCTTACCTTTTTTTCGACCCCTTTCCTGTTCCGACAATATTTTCTTATCCTCTTCGCTACTTATAAACAAACGTGAAGCCACCTGTCCCTTCATTTCGGATATCGTATATCCGGTAATGCGCTCCATCGCGTTGTTCGCATAAATTATTTGCTCTTCCTGGTCCACTTCCAGTACACCCAGATCCATATTCTCAAACAGCGTCCGATATTTCTCTTCGCTGGATTCGAGCGCCTGATGCGCCATTTTTTGCTCGTGCACGTCACGGATATGAAACAGCAGGTTTTGATTTTTATCCGTAGGGGAGTCAATGGTACGTACCGCCGTTTCCACCCAAAGCAATTCTTTATCCTTCTTAATCAGTCTGAACGTGAATGTTTTGATGCCGGCACCCTGCAACTCTTTTTTAGTAAACCTGGGTTTTAGCATTTTCCAGCACTCCTCGCAATACAGCTCGTACAAGCTCGTACCCTTGATTTCATCCGGCGTATATCCTAGTAATCGACTCACACCGGGCGAGATATATGAGATTTTTCCCTTCCAATCCGTGATCACGGTAACATCACTGGAATTTTGGGCGATCAATTCAAACTGCTGCTTATCCGCCTCGAGCTCCTTTTGATATTGATACTCTTTGGTGAGGTCGAAATAGGCTCCGATATATCCTACGAATTGCCCGCTTTCCAGAAAACGAGGGACGGCGATCTCGTGGATGTAGTGATATTCACCATCCTGTCCTTTGATGCTGAATACACCATCGATGGGCTCCCGACGTTTGACCTTCTGCCCCCATTCCTCAATAGCGAGTTTTCGGTAATCGGGATGAACCAATGGAACAAAATCGTTCTGCCCTTTCATTTCTTCTAAGGCAAAGCCGAAGAATTCTTTTGTCTTATCATTTGAATAGGTGACCAGGTCGTTATGATCCGACACCCAAACCATCACCGGTAATGAATCCGTAACACGCTTGAATCGCTTCTCACTTTCCAGAATGTACTCTCTGTAAAATTCTGCTCCGCTGACATCCGTAATGCGCCCCGTTAGTACCTCATCATTCAAAAACGGATCGAATTTTTTCTTCACCTCCTCCTCTAACCAAAGCTGCTTGCGTGTTACAGCATTTTCAATCTGATACTTGAAGGTTACCTGTCCGCTGAAATCAAGCTGACGCATCGCCTCCTGATACGCTTCCAAAGAGGCCGGTAGAATACTTTTTTGACGCTCCAGTAATGGCTGAGACGTTTTAGTCGGATTGAAACCAAAGAACAACGGCCAACGGGAAGTGAAAAAGCTTTTCTCCGGATGGTTTTTATAAATGATATAATAGACTGCATCGGTAGACTCCAAAAAATTATTGAGTCGATAGAAATTATCGTAAGCCTTTTCCTGTAATTGCTTTTGATCGGTTACATCCAAGCAATACAGGTTGATATCATCATCGGGCAACTTCTTGTAAGTGATTGAAAATATCCTTCCCTCGGACTTGACTTCCATATTTCCGGCCGCAGTTTTGAGCAGGGTGGGAAAGGCTTCCAAAAAATCGGCGATCAGATAGGCCTTGCTTTGATATTCGACCACCCGTATGGAGAGCGCCGGCGGATTTTGATAAACGATGTGACCATT
>Ga0315902_10012625_pt1 | contig 10982 bp, 6 predicted proteins | sample LakEriMetagenome_9_FD_203523 | JGI IMG/M metagenome (GOLD analysis project Ga0315902, IMG submission 203523) | Freshwater fungal communities from buoy surface, Lake Erie, Ohio, United States - Buoy 12 MA117 | ecosystem: Environmental > Aquatic > Freshwater > Lake > Lake biofilm | place: USA...
GCTATGGATGCCGCAAACATCTTAAAACCTGCCTTGGCCCGCGGAGAGCTGCGCGCTATAGGTGCAACCACCTTGAATGAATACCAGAAGTATATTGAAAAGGACAAAGCACTCGAGCGAAGATTCCAACAAGTGTTGGTAGACGAACCCAACCGAGAAGATGCTATTTCCATTCTTCGTGGATTGAAGGAAAAGTATGAATCTCACCACAAAGTGCAGATTAAGGACGACGCTATTATTGCAGCGGTTGACTTTTCCATTCGATACATCAACGATCGTTTCTTGCCAGATAAAGCCATTGACTTAATTGACGAAGCGGCTTCACGCCTGCGCATGGAGATAAATTCAAAGCCTGCAGAGCTTGATGAAATTGAACGGAAAATTCTTCAACTGGAAATTGAACGCGAAGCCATCAAGCGCGAAAACAACACGGTCCGTTTGAATGAGATTGGTGAAGAGATTGCTAACCTTCAAGAAGAACGCAACGGTTTGTACGGTCAATGGAAAGCAGAGAAAGATGTTGTAGAGCGCATTCAGCAGGCGAAGAAAGACATTGAGTCGTTCAAAGTTCAAGCTGAACAAGCCGAGCGCGAAGGGAACTTCGGATTGGTTGCAGAAATTCGTTACGGAAAAATCCGTGAGAAAGAACAAGCCATAGAAAGCGACCGCGAAGAACTTCAAAAACTTCAATCGAATACCAAAATGGTAAAGGAAGAAGTGGATCCAGAAGAAATCGCTGATGTCGTTGCAGCCTGGACAGGCATTCCTGTTTCGCGCATGATGGAAAGCGAACGCGAAAAATTACTTCGCATGGAAGATGAATTGCACAAGCGTGTCGTTGGTCAAGAAGAAGCCATTGCAGCGGTAAGTGACGCCGTTCGCAGAAACAGATCTGGATTGAGCGATGAAAAACGTCCGATTGGATCGTTCATTTTCTTAGGAACCACAGGGGTTGGTAAAACCGAATTGGCGAAGGCGTTGAGTGAATATTTATTCAACGATGAAAACGCCATGACGCGCATTGACATGAGTGAGTTCCAAGAGAAGCACAGCGTGTCTCGCTTGGTAGGAGCGCCTCCTGGATATGTTGGATACGATGAAGGCGGACAGTTAACAGAAGCGGTTCGAAGAAAACCATACTCTGTTGTGCTGCTCGACGAAATTGAAAAAGCGCATCCCGATGTGTTCAACATTTTGCTTCAAGTTCTTGACGATGGAAGATTGACCGACAACAAAGGACGAGTAGCGAATTTCAAGAATACCATTGTGATTATGACCAGCAACATAGGTTCGCACATCATTCAAGAAAACTACAATCATGTCGATGAGAAAACAAATCTTTCATCACTCTTCGAAACAACGAAAGAAGAAGTCATGGATGTTGTGAAAAAATCGCTACGTCCGGAATTTTTAAATCGTATAGATGAGGTTATCATGTTCCCTCCTCTTCTGAAGAAGGAAGTGCGTGAGATTGTCACCATTCAATTGCACATTTTGGCGCAACGTCTTCGCAAGAACGACATCATTCTGAAGGTTTCTCCAGATGCATTGGAATGGCTCAGTGAAAAGGGTTACGACCCGCAATTCGGAGCGCGTCCTGTAAAGCGCGTATTGCAGAAAGATGTCTTGAACATTCTATCGAAGCACTTGCTTGCAGGAACCATAGACAAGTCGGCGCCTGTCGTGCTCGACATGTTCGAAGGACAGCTAGTTTTCCGAAAGGAAATCGAAGGCGAAAAAATTGAAGAAGCTTAAACTCTGTGGTGCACGAATTTTAAAGTAAATTCGTGCACCATGGATACAACGCCTAGTCAACCTATTTCCACATTAAGAAAAGTTTTCAATACAGAGCAAAAACTGTATGCCCTGTACGGAGGACTTTTTGGTTTGATGTTTCCCATTGTCGGAACATTCGTCGAATGTTACCTTGAAAATATGGGATTCAATTGCTCCCAACTGTTGGCATGTCAAGCACACACTCCGATGTTATGGATTATTGATATTGCGCCAATAGTCCTTGCTGTGTTTTCATCGTTTGCCGGAAAGCAGATGGATATTGTTCGTCAGACGAACAAAGAATTGAATGTGCGTTACAACCAAATGGTTTCCTTACGGGAAATAGCAGACTCTGCAAACGCCTCCAAAAGCGAATTTCTTGCGAACATGTCGCACGAGATTCGTACGCCCATGAATGCCATCATTGGGATGAATTATTTGTTGAAGAAAACTGATCTTTCTGAAAAGCAAGCAGACTATGTCGGAAAAGTCGAAGTCTCTGCAAAAAATTTGTTACGGATCATCGACGACATTCTCGACTTCTCGAAAATTGAAGCAGGAAAGCTTACCCTCGAAAGTACTCACCTTTATTTAGAAGAATTGGTATCCGATGTTGCAGATGCCGTTAACGTAAAACTTCAGAAGAAAAACAACGTTGAATTGGTCACACACATTGACCCCAACATTCCACCAGTGATTCTCGGCGACTCAGTGCGTCTACGACAGGTTCTTTTAAACCTTACAGACAACGCAGCAAAATTCACAGAAGATGGAGAGGTTCACTTGTTCGCGAAAGTGGTAACTAAACTTCCATACGGAATCATTATTCGATTCGCAGTGAAAGACAGCGGAATTGGTATGACGGAAGAGCAAGTCAATAAATTGTTTCGTCCGTTTCAACAAGCCGATTTATCTACCACTCGAAAATTCGGTGGAACTGGATTGGGTCTTGCCATTTGTAAGAAGATTGTAGAAATGATGGACGGTGAGCTGTCTGTAACGAGCGTGGCTGGCAAAGGATCTGAATTTTCATTCAACGCCTTCTTCTCACTCTCAAACGAAGAAGCCAACAGCATTACCAAGGTAGAGTCTATTTCTGGAATGCGTGCTTTACTTGTTGATGATTCCGACAGTGCACGAATTGTTCTGGAGGAAATGCTTAGTTCATTCGGCTTTGAAGTTCTTATGACCGACAATGCGAAAGAAGCTATTGAAATTTTTGAAAAAGAGAGTGCGGCGAAACGACCGATTTCTCTGATGGTTGTTGATTGGAGAATGCCCGGCATGGACGGACTTCAATTGGTTGCCGAGCTACGAAAAAAAGAGGGCCATTCTGTTCCATCAGTACTCATGGTAACTGCTTTCGGCGTAGACACCGTGCGTCAAGCAGCCAAAGAAAAACTCATCGACGGATATTTGCTGAAGCCCATTAACCCTTCTATTCTTTACGATACCATCAACAGTATTTTACACCTCGGTGAAAAACGTGTTCTCGACAAGTCGAAAGATGTTGACGTAATTGAAAACTATCGCGCAGCGTTAAAAGATTCTAAGGTATTATTGGTGGAAGACAACGACATTAATCTTGAACTTGCTATTGAATTACTCCGCGATGTGGGTATTGAACCCGACTTTGCACGCAACGGTTTAGAGGGATGGGAAAAGGTAAAAGAGAACACATACGACTGTGTCCTCATGGACATTCAAATGCCTGAGATGGATGGACTTACTGCAACTCGAAAAATTAGAGAGGATGAACGCCATCGTTCTCTTCCCATTTTAGCCATGACTGCTCACGCAATGAAGGGCGAACGTGAAAAAAGTTTGTCTGCTGGAATGAATGATCACATTACCAAGCCTATTGACCCGCACATTCTTTACAACGCACTCATCAAATACATCAAAGGTGAAGACTCGGCGAAATCGGCTGCTAGCTTCGCCGAACAAAATACTACTGCCGATGGCGACGCTCCTTTCCACATTGAAGGGGTCGATGTCGTAAACGGATTGAAACGTGTTGCTGGAAAACAGGATTTGTATTTCAAACTTTTAAAAACATTCGTCGACAATTACTCAGGTGCTACTTCAAAAGCACAAAAGATGGTAATGGAAAAGAATGTAACTGAACTCGCAGCATTACTTCACACCATTGCTGGAGTTTCAGGAAACATAGGCATTACCGAGCTATACGAATTGGCGCATCCGATTTCAAGTGAATTGAAAACCGTTTCGCAAGAAGCAACTCCAACACTGAACAGTTCGCACTTGCAAAAGACCATTGCCGTCTTCACCAAACTAGACAAACAACTTCCGATCATTGAAAAATTCGTTCAAGCGAATGTGAAAATTTCCTCTGCGACAGAAGAAGTTTCTGAAGATGAATTGAACGAGAGAATGAATGCACTCGTAAAAGCCATTGAAGACAACGACATGCAGGCGGGTGAACTTTGCGAAGAGATGCTTTCGAAATTCACTTTGGGTGAAGATTTAAAAATGAAATTAACAGACATTCAAAAAGCATTGAACGAATTTGAATTCGACAATGCACTCGAAATATTGAAGAAATAATTAAAGACTTACAAGTGGAAAACGTAGATCAGAAACCATTAATCCTAGCCGTAGACGACTCAGTAGAGAACCTTCAAGTTCTTTCAGCTTTGTTGAAAGACCATTACCGTGTGAAGATTGCGAAAAGCGGAGAAAAAGCACTAGAGATTGCACAACAAGAACAACAACCCGACCTTATTCTTTTAGACATTGTTATGCCTGAGATGGATGGTTTTACCGCGTGTGAAAAATTGAAGAGCAATCCACTCACTCAAAAAATTCCTGTTATCTTTTTAACTGCTTTGAATGAAGTGGCCGATGAAACTCGCGGATTCAAAGTAGGCGGTGCTGACTTCATCATTAAGCCATTCAATCCAGACATCGTAATGGCGCGCATAAGCACGCACATAGCCCTTCAAGCCGAGCGAAGAAAATCAGAATCACTGTTGCGCATTCTTCTTCCAGATAAAGTTATTTCGGACCTAATCGTAAAAGGAAAACATACACCCGAGATTCACAAAAACGTGAGTATTCTCTTCTGTGACTTTGTCGGTTTTACAACCATTACTTCTACCCTGACTCCTGAATTTTTAATTGAAGAACTTTCTGAAATTTTCAGCGAGTTCGACGAGATTTGTGCCCGCAACAACGGTATGCGCATCAAGACCATTGGAGATGCATACATGGCCACTACCGGCATTGGATCAGACAACGCAAGTCATGCAAAAGAAATGGTAACCATTGCGCACGAATTCATTGAATACCTTGAAAGAAGAAACCAAGATTCCAAGCAGGCATGGACATGTAGAATCGGAATTCACAGCGGAGAAATCATTGCCGGTATCGTTGGAAAATCACGCTTCATTTATGACATCCTGGGAGACAGCGTAAATATTGCAGCTCGGGTGGAAAGCAATGGAACCCCTATGAAAGTAACCATTACAGATGCCACCAAATCGCTTATTGAAAACGGCTTTCAATACGAATCGAAAGGAAATGTTATGTTGAAAGGGAAAGGCGAAATGGAGTTGTTCCTAGTTGAAAAAGCCCATTAAGGCTTTTGCGCAACACGCAAACGAACCTCTTTTAAATTCGTTTCTTTCCGAACATTTCGGCGGTTTTGATTTGAAACCGTGTGGTAGCTGTGCGCTTCCAAAAATTTAATCTGAAGATTATCCCACGTGAAGCGATCACTCATTTCACCACATGCCGACATTTCAAGAAATAAATTTTCACCAATTAAATTGAAATCTTCACGACCTAAATAATCCAAATCGGCGTCGCAGATAATTCGTTCCAAATGCGTCTTCGGATTCTGAGGCATATGGGTCGCCGCAATGCAGCCCGTGATAATGTCGCAGTCTTCGTAGGTCAACGAACTTAATCCTCCCACTGCTTGAAAGAAGTCGATACTGGCTTGCTCATGTCCGGAGCGAACTTTTAAGAATCCAGTATCATGAAACAAAGCAGCAATCTTCAAAATTTCCAACTCTCTGGGTGTTACCCCCTCTAGTTTTCCTATTGCTTGAGACTGTTCAATGACATCAAGGGTATGACGAACATCGTGGTAATAATAATGCTTATTCAACCCGTCTTTTAAGCGCTGAAGCACCGATTCAAGGTGTTGTAAGTAGAATGCGCTTAACTCTGTCATAGGTATCCTGATTGAAGCAAATTTCGTGAAACAAAACCGAAACGAAGATGGCTATTCTTTATTACTTTTGAACCACTTTATATGAAAAACATTAATCGTATTTTAATTCCCTTCGATTTAAGGGAAGACAGTTATAACGCCATCTTGCATGCAGAGTTCATTGCACGCACCGCGAGTTCAGAGATTGTCCTACTTCATTTGGTAAAAAATGATTCAGACATTCCCTTTGCACAGAACGAACTGAACAAATGGGCCGATCGCATTCGTGAGTCTTTCGAAGGTTCCGTAAAAACAATTGTTGAAGAAGGCGAGCTCTCTACTACGGTTGATGAAATTGCTAAGCTTCAGCATTGTGGATTGGTCGTTATGCCAACACACGGCATGCGTGGTCTTCAGCGCATAACTGGAAGTCTTGCATTGAAGGTGGTTTCAGAATCTACGACTCCGTTCATTGTCGTTCAACAAAGACACATTCGTTCGGAAGGATATAAGAAAATGGTCATTCCTGTAACTTTCCGTCAGCAATTACTCGAAGAAGCCAGCTTCTTCGCAGAAATGGCAAAGCTCTTCGGCAGTGACGTTTATTTCATAGCTCAGCAAATAGCTAGCGGAACCGATGAAGAGTTGATTGCAAAAGTTGAAGCCATCTTCAACGAAGCAAATATCCCCTTCAGCATGCATATTGAAACTGAGCAGAAGCCTTTTGCAAAATCTGTCGTAGCCTACGCCGCAAGTGTGGATGCAGACTTGATTTGTGCGGTTAATTTTTCTTTTGAATATCTCTACACTTTGTTCCCACGCACAGAAGAAGAAGATTTAATTTACAACGAGGCTCAGATTCCAGTTCTGCTAATTACGCCTGAGCAGCAAGACGATTCAGTTTATTACATCCCTATGTGGCACTAAAAAAATAGTATTATGTCGAAAATTATAGTTCTCTCCGATTTTTCAAGCACCTCAGATGTTGCTGGAAACTACGCTTGCGAAATTTCTAAAACACTTCATGCTCCTGTTGATATTTTGCACATTGCAAAAGATAAATCAGCCGAAGCAAGTGCGACAGAAAAACTCAACGAACAAATTTCAAAATTTAAAGAAAAAACAGGTGTTACTGCCTCTCCAGTTATCAGATTCGGTAGCATTTTCGATGAAATCCCCAAGGTTACAGAAGAATATTCAGGTGAACTTGTAGTAATGGGAACACACGGTTTACGAGGCATGCAGTTCATTACTGGCAGTAGTGCATTACGTGTCATAACTGAATCAGACGCTCAGTTTATTGTTGTTCAAGACAACACAACGCATAGCGCAAACATTAAGAAAATCCTGGTGCCGTTGGATTTGCATAAAGAAACAAAGCAAAAAATAAAATTCGCGAGCGACTTAGCTGCGAAGTTTAGTGCTGAAGTTCACATTATCTGTCCAAAAGAGTCTGACGAATTCCTGAACAACCAAGTAAAACGCAACATGAGCTACGCTGAAGGTTATTTCAGCGAACGCGGAATTGCCTGTAAAACAAAAGTGACTGAAGAAGACAGCTCAGGATTCGTAAAAGAAATTATTAAATATGGACAATATGCAGATATAGATTTGATTTGCATATTGAACTTTGCAGGTGAGCGTTTGATTCATGCATTTGGTGCAGATGCGGAGCAAAAGATAATTACCAACGAAGCGGGTATCCCAACGATGGTTATTAATCCGATTAGTGCGAACGTGGATGCGCGTAGCATTTTCGCGCAATAATTTGCAAACTGTTTTTGCAAGTATTTACAATGAAAACAATTCGAAATAACTCCTTAGTCCAATTTTCGGTTCTATTGATTTTGTTGTCTTTGCATCTTCCACTGAGAGCCCAAATTGTTTTAAATGAACTTATGGTTCGTCAAAGCAATGTTAGCATGAGCTACTATGGAAATTTCGACCCCATCTTGGAAATTGTAAATACCTCGAGTACCAACATTAATCTTTCACAGTATTTTCTTTCAGACGACCCTCTCACCCCTTTTAAGTGGCAGTTCCCTGCTATACCCTTTGCAGTTAATGCTAGGGCACAAGTGTATTTAAGTGGAAGAAACATGACTACTCCGCAGTGGCATACTAGCTTCAAATTAGATGATACGGAAGGACTGTATTTATCCAATTCAAACGGAATAATTTCGACTATACCCCCCGTAACACATTACTTAAACGTCAGCTACTCGCGATATCCCGACATAACCGGTGATTTCCAATACACAACTCCAACCATAGGCTTTCCGAATGTTGAGGGCACCTTAAACATGCCAACACCGCCTGTCAACCTCACTCCCATGGGTGTGCTGCCTCCGGGATCTACACTAAACTTTTCAGGCGTAACAGGTAATACGAGGTATACCGTAAACGGAATTGAAGTTCAGCCCAACTCCCCTCTTTTACCTTCCTCACTGACGCTTCCCAATCCAGCTATACTTCCGAATAGGTTTTCAGCTATCCCGGCGAATCCGGAATTAAACTTTCCCCTATTCGATTACACAGAGAGTCGAGCAAATAATCGCGGTTATGTTCAACCCTATGGCAATGTGCAAAAAATTAACATCCTTCGGGTTAGAGCATTCAGCGACGAAGGGTTAGAAACCGAAGAACAGGTATATAGCTACTTCCCTGCGACCCCGTCTTTCGGCTTACCCATCATCTCTGTGATTACAGATAGTGTCGGTTTTTTCGACGATGAGCATGGAATCTATGTTTGGGGTGACACGAGCATGGCTGGAAATTACAATCAAACAGGTGCCTATTACGAGCGCATCTCACATCTGCAATTCTTCGATGTAAATGGAACATTCGTCAAACAAATTAAAATGGGTGGACGTATTCATGGAAATGGATCTCGCCATTCACCTCAAAAATCATTTCGCTTTTACACGCGATCGAGCATTGACAATCAAGATTTCCTACTACCCAATGGCGTGAAGACGAATGTCATCATGCTCAGAAGTGGAGGACATCGTCCTGACTGCATTGGTCGTGATTTTCTCGGATGTAAAATTGTTGAAGAAATGGAAATGGATCACGCCGATCCCTATTTGCACGCCGTTTTTATAAATGGAGAGTTTTGGGGACTGTATGACCTTCGTGCTCGAATTGATGCTGACTTCATAGGTAGAAGATATAAAATTGAAGAAGACTTTGTTGGAATGATTGATCAAACTTATCAAATCAGCGAAGGCTATTTGATGAATCCGTCTGAATACGAAGATTTAACGCTCTTCGCCTCAGAAAATCCGATGACTGACGAAAATTACAATTACATCTCGGATCGATTGGATATATCTCTCTTTTCAGACCTCATGTGTACGCAGGTTTATTATGGCAATCATGATTTTCCTGTGAATAATGTTGGTGCTTGGAAGTATAACGGTTGGGATGGTGAAAGCAAATGGAAGCACTATATTTTCGACTTGGACGGAAGTTTTGGCGGAAGCTGTTCAACCGAAAATGTTGACGACGAGACCTTGGATTATTACTTGAATACGAATACGCTGAGCATGGTTCAGTCAACGAGAATCATCCGAAATTTGCTTGAAAATCCGAATTATGAAGATTATTTCATTAACCGCATGGCTGACTTATTGAACACACAATTCAAGCCCTCTATTGTTACGAATAAGTTCAACCTTTATCAAAATCAAGTCAGTAATATCCGCATCCCGCATGTATACAGATTTCGCTACCCGTCATCTGTTACCACGCTTTTGGAAAGACAAACTGAAATTCCAAATTTGAATAAATGGGACGAACGATTCGCGGGATATGCAGACTACTTTGAAAACAGACCTCGTTATGTTCGGGAAGAATTCATGAATGAATTCAATGTAAACGACAGTGTGAAATTCATAGTGAATGTGAACGATGAAAGTATGGGGAAAGTGCAATTGAATTCGCTATTCATTTCAAACTTACTCATTGGAGCGAACACTTTCAATGTTTACCCTTGGACTGGAATTTATTTCAGCAATGTACCTGTTGAATTGACAGCTGCTTCGAAGTATGGCTACAAATTCGACAGTTGGTCAATGACTTCCAACACCTCTGCAACACTGAATTACAGCTCATCTTCAGACCAAAACATCACTGCTAATTTTTCGGTAGATCCAAATTTTCTAGCTCCTGTAGTGAATGAAGTCATGGCATCGAATTCCAATGTACTTGCAGACGACTTCGGCCAACACGAAGACTGGATTGAAATTTACAATCCGAATCCTTATCCGATTACGTTGGAAGGATATCGCCTCACTGATGATATTTCAGTCCCTAACAAATTTGTAATTGCTTCCAAAGCGGAAAGTATTGTACCCGCTTATGGCTATCGCATTTTCTACGCATCGAATGTCACCCAGCGCGGAGCAGACCATTCGAATTTTAAAATCAGTGTTGGTGAAACCATTCAGTTGTCTGCTCCAAATGGAACAGTGCTTTCGAGTTTGAGCATCCCATCTTGGTTGGTACCTAACTCGAGCTATGGCAGTTCTCCGAATGGAAGTAATAATACGTGGGGAATGTTCTCACAGAGCACGCCTGGAGCGGAAAATCCGAGTGGCGTTGCCGACATTGAGAATGAATTGACCAACATTTTCAAGTTGTATCCCAATCCAACCAATGAAGGAGAAATCGATTGCACTGCCTTTGGAAATTATCGCATTTTCGATTTACAAGGCCGATTAATGGGAATATATAATAACACCCGTAAGCTTTCTATTGATGGTCTTCAGGCTGGGGTTTATTTGGTAGTAAATGAATTCGGAAGCAGCGAACGTTTGGTGAAACTGTAGTCTTGCTTGAAGAAAATTTCTGAATTGGCTTGAAAATTAAAAAAGAGATGTATATTTGCACCCCCTTAGGGTGCTAAAGAGCATTTCGGGGTGTAGCGTAGCCCGGTATCGCGCCTGCTTTGGGAGCAGGAGGTCGTAGGTTCGAATCCTGCCACCCCGACAAAGAAAAGACAACTCGGTTGTCTTTCTTTTTT
>Ga0315902_10012626_pt1 | contig 10981 bp, 11 predicted proteins | sample LakEriMetagenome_9_FD_203523 | JGI IMG/M metagenome (GOLD analysis project Ga0315902, IMG submission 203523) | Freshwater fungal communities from buoy surface, Lake Erie, Ohio, United States - Buoy 12 MA117 | ecosystem: Environmental > Aquatic > Freshwater > Lake > Lake biofilm | place: USA...
CTTCGTCTTTGGTGGCCGCCGCGCCGGTCTTGAACCGCAGGAAAGACTCGGACCATTGCTCTTGTGCCTGACGGGCGCGCTGCGCTGCAGGCGAGGCCGCAAAGTTGGTGAGCCCGCCCGCCAGCGCCACATCCACCTGACTCCACGTTTTGGTTGGGTCAATCGGGATGCCGCTCAGCTCTTTCTCTGCGGCCTTCATCTGCGACATGAACGTGGACGCCTTCGCCTGGGACTCGGTCAACGCGCTGTCCTTCTGCGGTGGCTTCACACCCGGCACGATGTTGGGCTGGCCGCCCGCCTTGTCCGGCTGGAAGAACACCGGGTTGCCTGCCGTGTCCGTGCCGGCCACCGGGGCGCCGTAGCTGACGCTGACGCCGGGAGGCACAAGCTGCTTTTTTGCGTCAATCAGCGGCTTGTTGGGCACCAGTTGGCCGCCGGGGCCAGGCACCAGCAGGTCGGCCACCGGGTTGCTTTGGCGCGGAAGCACAGTGCCGGGCGCAGTGGCGAACGGGTCCACCGCCCGGCCGTCCACAAACTCGACCCTGGTGCGCGGCACCAAGTCGGCGTAGTTTTTGGTAAGCGCAAACTTGCGCACCGACTCTGGCGTGAAGTCCTTGGGGTCCACCTTGCCAAACGGGTTCTCGGCCTTGGCGGGCATCAGCGCCTGGATCTCCTGCAGCCCCAGCCCCGCACGCATGGCTTGCGGCACGCTCATCGGCATGGCCGGGCCTGCGTTGGAGTCAATGCTGTCCAGGAACGAGCCGCGGGCTTGCTTGGCGGCGGCAGCTTCTTCACGCGCCCGTGCCGCATCGGTCATTCGGCCCTCCAGCTCTCGCAGCTGCAGCGCCCGCTGCGCCAGTAGCTGCTTGCGCTCCTCCTCCTCTTGCTGCGCCTTCTTGGCCGCCAGCATGGATGAGCTGTAGCCCTGCATGCCCTGCACCAGGCCCGCCCCGAGGTTGCGCTGGCTCAGCAGACCGCCGGCCAGGTTGAGGAGGGCCGCGGTGCGCGGGTCTTCCCAGCTATCGCCCAACAGTCCCATGGTCAGCCTCCAAAGCCACGCATGGCCATCAACTGCATGTTCTGCATGTCTTGCTCTCTTTGACGGCGCTGCTCTGGCGTCATTTGAGGGCCGCCTCGATACCGCATGTCCATCATTCCGCCACCGCCATCAAACGCCTGCGGTGGGGCGTCCACCTTTGCTTGCGGCATCTGCGGCATGCCGCCACCCATGCTTGCCATATTCATGGCCGGCAACCCACCGCCCAGCGAGCTAGGCATTCCGCCAGGTTGCGTGAAAGGGTTTCCCGCCATGCCGGACCCCAGCAGGCCCAGGCCGGTGTTGCGCAGGGTGTTGTAGCCCTCGGTGTACTGCGGGCTCTTGTAGTAGTCAGCCATCATCTGCGCGCCTTGCAGCATGAGCGGGTTGCCGCCCTTGTTCTGGTTGAACCAGTCGGTGGCCGCGCCCAGGTAGCCGCCCTTGCCGTCGGCGCCGTAGAGCAGGGCCTCCATGCGCGGGTCCAGGCGCTGCTGGGAGGTCTGCTGCTTGTCGCCGGAGTTGGCCGCGCCAGCCGCGGCGCCGAGCAGGCCGCCGATGGCTTTGCCGGAGAGGCTGCCCAGTGCGCCCAAGCCTCCCGCAGCAGCGCTGCCTGCCGCAGCCGCTCCAGGCCCAAAGGCCAGCCCGGCACCTGCACCAATCGTGGCCGGATTGAACATTCCAGACGCTGCCGCAGCGGCGTTGGTGCCGTAGCCGGCAGTGCCGAGGCCGGCCTCAATGGCCGCCGGAGTGAGCGTGGATCCGCCGCCGCCAATGCCAAAGCCTGCGCCTGCCGCCTCGCCTGCACCGGCTGACGCAGCCTGCCCGCCACCGAGAAGCCCGCCAGAGCTGAACATGCTGTTCTGCCCCAGCGCCGAGCCCAGCGCGTTGGCGCCCACGGCGAACGCCGCGAGCTTGGCCATGTCGCCCACGCCGTACTTGTCAGACTCCGCGTTGTGCACGTTGCTGCGCTGCAAGTTGCCGCCCATGTCCACCACATCCGAGCGGTACGTGGTGCCACCCAACGGGGCGCTGATGGTGTAGCCCATCTGGCGCGAGGTGCCCGGGTCTTGCTCGGTCTGGCCTGTCATCTCAAAGTACGGGTTGACCTGGTACTGGCCCACGCGCGCCATGCCGGGGTTGCCGCCCATGCCGGGGCCAAAGCCCGCGCGCAGGGCTTGGGCAATGATGTCTTCGTAGTTCATGGTCGCTCCTTGTGATCAACCGGGACGGAACAAGTTGCCGAATTGCATGCCCGCCAGCCCGCCGCCGATGGCGCTGCCCAGCCAGTTGCCGCCTGGGGTAGTGGTGGTGTTGCTGCCGCCGTAGCCCGTGAAGGGGCTGAGCATGTTCCCGTAGCCCTGGTACGGCATCAGGCCGGCGTTGTACTGCCCGAGGCCCGCGTTGTAGAGGCCCTGGCCCTGGCCCGCCAAACCAGCTTGGCCGCTGTTGAACATGTCCATGCCCAGACGCATGCCCGACTGATCCAGGCCGCGGTTGGCGGTGTAGAAGTTCTGCATGCTGTTCTGGTTGCCCAGCGCCAGGTTGCCCATGCCCAAGTTGTAGTTGTTGTTAGCGTTGTAGTAACCGAGGCCCAGGTTGCCGTAGCCCAGGTCACGAGCGGTTTGAGCTTGGTAGGCGTTCACCCCCAGGTTGCCCATGCCCAGGTTGTAGTTCTGGTCCTGGCCGCGCATCGTGGTGGCCGCGCCCACGTCGGTGGCGTAGCGCTGGTTCTGCAGCCCGCCCAGGCCGAGCTGGTAGTTCTGCGCGCTGTTCTGGTAGCCCAGGTTCAGGTTGCCAAAGCCCAGATCGCGCTGGGTCTGGTTTTGCATCCCGGCGATGTTGGCCTGGTTGTTCAGGCCTGCGTAGCCGAGCTGGTTTTGCTGGTTGGCGATGTTGGCCTGGTTCTGCAGCCCGGCGTAACCCAGGCCCAGGTTGCCGTAGCCGAGGTCGCGCTGGGTTTGCGCCTGGTACTGGTTGGTGCCGGCGTTCTGCTGGGCTACACCGAGATTGCCCATCCCCAGGTTGTAGGACTGGTCGGCCTGGCGGTTGCCCAAGGCCAGGTTGCCCATCCCCAGGTTGTACTGGTTGGCGGTCTGCTGCTGCGAGTTTGCCAAATTGCCCAGCCCCAGGTTGTAGGACTGGTCCTGCCCGCGCAAGGCGGTGGCGTTTTGCATGCCGGCGATGTTGGCCTGCACATCCTGGCCACGCGTGGCGGTGTTGGCGCCGACGTCGGTGCTGTAGCGCTGCTGCTGCAGCCCCCCCAGTCCCAGGTTGTAGTTCAAGTCCTGGCCACGAGCGGTAGTCTGGTTTTGCAGGTTGGCGATGTCGCGCTGCGTCTGGTTGCCCAGTTGCGCCGTCTGCAGCCCAATGTCTTGGCCGCGCTGCGCGGTCTGCGCGCCAACGTCAGTGCTGTAGCGCCCGAGATCTTGCCCGCGCATGGCCGTGGCCGCGCCCACGTCGGTGGCGTACTGCTGCTGGCCCAAGTTGCGCAGGCCCACGTCGTAGTTGAGGTTCTGCCCACGCAGGGCCGTTTGGGCCCCCACGTCCGTGTTGTAGCGCGAGGTCTGAGCGCCGACGTCGGTTGCGTAGCGCGAAGTCTGCGCACCTACATCGGTGTTGTAGCGCGACGTCGCCGCACCGACATCGGTGGCGTAGCGTTGCTGCTCAATGCCCTTGTTGCCGATGTCGTAGTTCAGGTCCTGCCCACGCATGGTGGTGTTGGCCCCCACATCCGTGGCGTAGCGCTGCTGCTGGATGCCTTGCTGGCCAATGTCGTAGTTCAACGATTGGCCGCGCTGGGTGGTCAGGTCCTGCATGCGCGCGATGTCTTGCGCGTTTTGCAAGCTGCGCTCTTGCCCGTAGGCCGTGCCGTACAGGTTGGCCATGGCATCAGCCAGCCCTTGGTTAGACATGCCCGCAGCCAAGCCTTCGGCGATGCCTTGGCGCGAGCCGCCAAACCCGCCCGCGGCCATGGCCCCGCTGCGCAACCCGGGCAGGGTGGTGTAGTTCAGCGTCTGGTTGTAGCGGTTGGCCAGGGCTTGCGCCTGGGCATCCAGAAACGGGTTCAGTTGAAACGAAGTGGCCATTGCTTACCTCACAGCTTGACCCACGTGGCACCCACGCGGGCATAGATCCCGGCACCGCTGCCGGGGTTCCAGTTGGTTCCATCAGCCTTCACCACCATGCCCTCGCGCGGCCGCAGCGGCGCGGCGTTGAGCGTGTCCAGGAACACGTAGGGCTGGGGGGCTTCCATCGCCTTGCGCAGGTTGGCCAGCTCCTGCAACAAAAAACCCGGCAGCGCGGCCGGGTCTTGAGGGGGGATCGTCGGGTTGTAGATCATCAGTACGCGCCCCGCTTCACCACGTCCAGGTCGATCCCCTTCAGGCGCCACGCAAACCCGGCCGTGCTCTTGATGCGCAGCGACAAGAAGCGCCCCGTGGCAAAGGCATCCGCCTTGCGCGTGGAGCCGATGGTGTAGGTCACCGGGCTGGACCACGTGGGGGCCACCTCCACGTCCATGGTCGCGCCCACCTCCACCGTCAGCGTGGCCCCGGTTGGTCCGTCAATGCGCGGGTACACCGCCTTCACGGTCTTGACCGAGTAGGGGTCGTCAAACGCCAAGTTTGTCCGCTCGATGTAGGCCGTGAACTCGGTCCCCGCGTCGTTGCTGCCAGCGTCGCCCAGCAAGATGTTGGAGCTGTTGCACAGCAGCATCCGGCCGTCGCTGGGGTTGAACTCGGCTTGCGCCCACACCGTGGCGTCTGACAGCCAGGTGTCGGCATCGGAGGCCCAAGTCTCAGCCACCCCTGGAGCGATCAGGCCAAAGTCGCCATAGGTCACGTTGGGCAAATCGCGCGGGGCCAGCGTGTCGTCGGCAAAGTTCCACACCAGCGCCTTGGTGCAAGTGGATTGGCCCACGTAGGGAAAGCAGATCCACACCTCGTTGCGCCGCAGGTTGGTCATCAGGAACGAGCGCGCGTAGTTGGTGGTGTCCATCTGCGTGAACAGCCACTTGCGCATCCGTGCGGTCAGGATGGACTTCGGGCCTTGGCCGTTGTGCACGATCACGTCACCCGGAGTCAGCACCACATGCCCCACCGGGGTGTTGGCGATGCAGCCGCGGGCCAGAGCCCCCACATCGCCGGGCAGGCGCTGGAAGGCAAAGATGAACTGGCCGCCGATGTAGCGCATCGAGTACATCGAGCGCTCTTTGTAGATGATGTTGGCGTCACCCAGCACCATCTGGTCGACCATCAGGTCTCCGGTCTCGGCTAGATCCACCTCGCCAGCGTCGGTCGTAGGGTCTGCTTCGTCCCACGAGCCAGGGATGGCGCCGGGGTCAGCCGCGTCCGACCACTTGACCATATGCGGGTAGGCCGTCCCGCCCTTGGTGATGCCCACGCCCACCAGGTAGTTCTTGAACGGGCGCAGGCTCTTGGCGCGCCAGTTGGCGTTCCATCCTGTCAGGCTGGCCAGGTTGCTGGCCGCGTTGCCGCCCCAATACTGCGGCACGTCCTTCTCGTTGTTCATCACCAGCACGCCGTTGAGCGCGCCGCCGGTCCAGCGGTCGTCGATCGCTCCGGTGGGCGCGGTGCCGGTGATGTCGGTGCGCGTGGTGCCATCGTCCACGTACACCGCGCTCAAACCTGCGTGGACCCAGAACCGGGCGCTGGTGGTGACGTAAGGGGCCAGCCAGTAGGGCGTGACCGACGGGGCGGTGAAGACGGTCTTGAGCCCGCCAAAACGCTCGGCGTAGCCGTCCCGAAAGCGCACGTTGTTGGCGTCGCTCCAGGCGTTGAGCGGCAGCTCCTGCGGCGCCTGGTCAGCCAACACACCGTACTGGCCGGCGTTGGGTAAGGTGACGATGGCCATGGATTACCAGCAGGTGATGCGGGCGTACCCGTTGCCGCCAGCACCTCCGGCGCCGGAGGTGCAGGTGCCGCTGGTGTAGCCCACCGAACCACCACCTCCGCCGCCCGCACAGCGCCCGCCCGCACCCCCATTCCTGGCGGTCACGCCGGTTCCCTGCGCACCAGCACCGCCGCCGCCAGCGCTGCCTTGCGGCCTGCCGGTCATGATGGGGGTGGTGCCTGCAGTGCCGGGATTGGTAGTCCCGCCGCCGGCACCACCGCCGCCAAACGTGGTGCCGTTGTTTTCGGCCACGTTGCCGCCTGCTGTGGCGGCGTACAACACCTGCAAGCCCGTGTCGTTGGCAACGCCGCCACCGGAGCCGCCACCGGGCCCCGCCAGTGCCGCCAGCGCACCAGCCACTGTGGCCACAGCGTAGCCGCTGCCTGACGCAAACGCGCGGATCGTGCCAGAAGCGCCACCCGTTTCCGCCAAACCGGTTTGCGTTGCGTTGGATGATCCAACGGTGCTGGGAGAACCAAAAACATTGCCTCTCCCTCCGCCCGCTCCTCCAAACGCCGTAGCCAAGCTGCCAAACGTGGTGTCGCCTCCAGATGACCCGTCATTTCCAGGCACAGCCGTGCCGCTGGTCGCGCTGATTGCCGCAGCTCCATTGCCACCGGTGCCAAGCGTCACGCTGACCGTGCTGGACAAGTCCGAAGCCTTAAACAGGCGCTGCACATAGTTGCCGCCGCATCCTCCATGGCCGCCAAACAGCGCGGCAGAGCTTGAGCTGCCTCCCGAGCCACCACCGCCGCCAGCGCCCCAGAGCTCCACCATCACCACGGTCACGCCCGCGGGCTTGGTCCAGGTGCCGTTGCTGGAAAACTCCTGCACATCACGGATGGTCTGCCAGCTTGCCGTGGTGCCGTCTGTGGTCACAAACTTGCCCGCGTTGCCGGTTTGCGCGGGCAGCACCGCACTGAAGGCCGTGGCCGCCACAAACGCGGTGGTGGCCACTTGGGTGGAGCTGGTGCCTGTGGACGCCGTGGGGGCCGTGGGCGTGCCGGTAAAGGCCGGGCTGGCCAGGGGCGCAAACCCCGCCGCCACAAAGGCAGTCGTGGCCAGTTGCGTGCTGTTGGTGCCCGGCGAAGCAGTGGGCGCCGTGGGCGTGCCCGTCAGGGCTGGCGAGTTGGCAAACAGCAGCGCGCCCGTGCCCGTCTCGTCCGTGAGGGACGCCGCCAGTTGCGCCGAGGTGGCCGCAAAGGTGTTGTTGGCCAGGTCGAAGGTCTTGTTGGTCAGCGTGGCCGTGTTGGTGCGCTCGGCAAACACATGCGCCGTGGTGGCCAGTTGCGTCGTGTTGGTGCCCGCGGCTGCCGTCGGCGCAGTCGGTGTGCCCGTCAGCGCGGGGCTTGCCAGCGGCGCCTTGGCGTTGAGCTGCGTCTGCAGTGCACTCGTCACCCCCGCCACATACCCCAGCTCCGTGTGCGTGGCCGATACGGCCCCCGTCACGTTAGGAAACGAAGCCTTGATCGTGGATTTGAGCAAGCGCAGGTGGTCGTCGCCTTCGCTCTTCAGGTCCGTGGCGCCGGGCTTGGTGGCATCCAGCTGGTTGATGTAGGTCGCGCTTTCAACGGTCATAGGGTCCTCACTCGCATGGCAGAGCCCGAGCGCAGCGCCGCGTCATCGGCCTGCTGCAGCGCGGCCACTTCGGCCCGGTACTTGGTGTCCCACAGCGGGGTGCGCTCGTCTTCCATCAGGTACGGCGCGCCTTCAGCCAACGCCCCGAACAGGTACACCCCGGGGTGGTTGGTCAGCAACCAGTTGGTGGGCGTGGTCGACAGCGCCGCAAAGCGCTGGTAGTAGTCCAGGCTCACCGTGTAGACGGCATCCGGCGTGGGGCCGAACTGGATCGCGTCGCCCACGATGGTGTAGACCACCGGCTGGCCGTTGGCGTAGCCGCTCGGGAACTTGCGGTCCATGATCTCGGGCGTGACCACCGACAGCGCCGCGGGCGGCGTGGTGTTGGTCAGCGTGATGTTTTCCATCTCCAAGAAGTCGCTGGGCAGCGTCACGGTCTGCGTGCCGGCCACGGTGCTCAGCGCCGTGTTGGTGACCTGGCGGCGCAGGCGCAGGTCTCGCGCGATGCGGGCCTCGGCCAGCGTGATGAAGTCCGGGATGATGGACGTCAGGTCCGACCGCTTGAGCCAGTTGGCCACCGAGGTCTGCAGGTCGGAGTAGGTGGCAATGGCCATGTCACACCCTGCCCTTCCAGATGCGGAAATGCGCCAGCGCCGGATCGTTCAGCAAGCGCTTCTGGTGCTCGGGTGAGCGGCCCAGCTCCTGCAGCGTGATGGCGTGGTCGTTGAGGTAGCGCTCCACCAGCACCATGGGGATGCTCGCGGCCAGGCGCATGTCGCTTGAGCCCGTGTGCCCCGCGTTGTGCATGGCCTGGGCGCGCTCGGCGTAGGGCGTGCAGTCCTGCGTGGTGCCGGTGATGAGGGCCCCGTCTTGCAGCGCCACGGTGGTCACCACCCCGGGCGCAGCGGCAATGTCCGTGCGCAGCATCAGGAGTTGTCCAGCGGGACGACGTTGACGTTGCCCGCCGCGGTGCCCTGGATGTAGGCAATGTGCGTCAGGCCCTTGGGCACGTGCATGATCACCGAGTCGGCCGGCTGGACCATCACGTCGTTGGCGGTGGCCGTCACGGTGGAGTCGCCCACCTTGACATAGCACTCGTTACGAGCTGCGACGCGGATGTAGTTGGGTGCTCGACCGGATGAGTCGTTGGGGATGGCGGTGCGGGCCGAAGCCGCACCAGTGGCCGCGGAAAACCCGCTGGCCGTCACGGAGATGAACGCTCCGCCGAAGATTTGAGCCATGTGCTGCTCCGACGTCTCTCGACGCTGGGAGAAATGAAAAGGGGCCCCGAAGGGCCCCCGTGTTTGCAGTGCGTCAGGCCGGAGCCAGGTGCACTGTGATCGAGCCCACCGCCGAGGTGGCGGTGCCCGTCAGGTCGTAGCTGAGCGCGTCACCCACGGCCAGCAGCAGATCACTGGCGGTGGTGGACAGCGTCAGCGCCTGGTTGGCGTTGGCCGTGCCCACCAGGTTGTACGAGCCCGAATGCAAGACCGTGCCGCTGGCCGGGGCCGTGGCGGAGGGGGTCTTGCGAATCACCGCCGTGCAGGCGCCGCCCGTGCCCGCCACATCGACGCGGCCACGGATGGCCTTGACGACATAGGCGCGGTCGGCCACGAAGAACGTGCAGTCCGGCGTGGTGGCCACGTAGTTGATGGTCACCGGGATGAAGCCCGCGCCACCCGTGCTGGCGCTGCCCACGAGTCCGAGCGAGGAGTCGGTATGCTGTGCAATGTCTACAGACATGTCTGGTCCTTTCAGAAATGGAAAAGGGGAGCCGAAGCTCCCCTTTGTCGAATTGGCTCGGTCAACGAGCGTGCGTCAAACCCTTGCGGATGTTGGCAATGGTGGTCTTGCCAACGCCGTACAGCTTGCCCAGTCCGCGCGTGCCGGGAGGCGTGCTGCGGATGTGATCAATGGCTTCTTGTGAAAGCGGCTTGTTCACGTACTTCTCAGCGTCTTGCTTGACCACACCGCTGCGGCGCCGGATGCGCTTGATCGTGCACACATCCACCCCGAAACGCTCGGCCAATTCCTTGGTCTTGCCAACCGTTGAGCAAATCAGGTCAATGTCGGCCTGATCTTTGAAAGCCGAATTCCAATGCTTGACGCCAGACGGAACGCCTGACACCTTGCGCCCCTTTTCAAGCATGTCTTGCACGTTGTCGGCTTGGGTGCCCAACTGCAGGTGCGCAGGGTTCACACACAGCCGGTTATCGCAGGTGTGCATGACCACATAACCGTGCGGCGGCGGCCCACCTTCAGGGATCTCGCCTCTGAATATGAGCCACGCCACGCGATGAGCAAGCAGCACACCTCCTTTTTGGACATACCGCTTGCCGTTGACCTCGCCGCCGATGAGGCCGTAACCGTGCCCATTGACCCTGCCGGTCCAGTTCCAGCAACCCGTTTGCGGATCCATCGCAAACCGCTGAGCAAAACGCTCGTTGACCGAGCCAACCCTGGTCCTACGCATACCACCCCCACACAGCAATGTGCCGCATGGGTGCAGTATAGCGTATTACCGTTTACAAAATATCATAAACAGCTCCGTGGGCCTTGGGCGCGCGGCACTCCAGCGTCCACTCCACCACCAGCTCGCGCTGCTCGGCGTCGCCCGTCTTGGCCAGCTCGATGGTCTGGAACGGGCGCAGGTACGCGATCGCCAGCTTGTCGGACTGCAGGACGAAGACGTCACGCGCGGCCATGAAGCGGTTCGGTACGCACTGCAGCGTGCCGAAGTCGCTCACGTAGAAGTCCACCGAGCTGTACAGCTTCGCGTCCTCGCTCTTGTCAAAGCGAGTCGCGTTGCCGGTGAAGCCGGAGAACGTCTGCTTGGCCGCCGGGGGCAGCATGACCATGTCGGGCTCGCCGCCGGCCGTGTAGACCTGCTGCAAGACGTCTTTGACCTGCGCCTCGGTGAAGGCGCGCTGCGTGCCGGCGGTGTAGCCGGTGTTGGCGGTGTAGCTGGCCAGCGTGCCGCCGTTGCGGTTGACGTTGTCCACCACCCAGCCGCGCAGGCCACGCGACTGCCGCGGAGAGGTCGCCAGCACATCGAGCTGCGTGGCGCTGCTCTCCATGTCGCGCTTGATCTCCAGCGACGCCAGGCTGAGCTGGTAGGCCAGCTCGTCCTTGCGACCGGCGGGGTTCATCGCCTGCTGCGTGCCAGAGACCACCACCTTCTTTGCAGAGATCTGCGTGCGGTTGTTCAGACGGGAGGTGACGGTCACGGTCTTGGCCGTGAGGTCGTCGCCTTCAACCTGGGCGTTGTTGGTCACCGCCGAGGCCAGCTCCTGCACCTGCCACTCGTGCAAGGTGTTGGACGCCTTGGCCTTGCTGGCCATGTTCAGCACCGGCGTTTGCGTCGGGCTGATGCGGTAGATGATCAGTGTGTTATCGCGGGGCTCTTTATCCCCGCTTCTGCAACTCTCGCTGCAGTTCAGACTATCTCATCACGCC
>Ga0315902_10012629_pt1 | contig 10978 bp, 12 predicted proteins | sample LakEriMetagenome_9_FD_203523 | JGI IMG/M metagenome (GOLD analysis project Ga0315902, IMG submission 203523) | Freshwater fungal communities from buoy surface, Lake Erie, Ohio, United States - Buoy 12 MA117 | ecosystem: Environmental > Aquatic > Freshwater > Lake > Lake biofilm | place: USA...
CGTTCCAATAGCCAACCTGCGCGCATTCTTGGCCTCGTCGTAGAAGTCCCTTTACGCCGCCGCGTCTTTGTTCCAATAACCCGAGTCACTTCTATTGAATCTGGCGCAGTAGTTATTACAGGTCTGGTCAACATGCGACGCTTTGAGTCTCGTGCTGGTGAGTTACTTGTCTTAGGAGATTTGCTCGATCGCTCCATAACCTTGGTGGATGGTGACGAACCAGTCGTTGTAGAAGATTTGGGTATGGAACAAACGCGCACAGGTGATTGGTTTATTAATCGCGTGCACATTATGAGGAAAGGCAGTGGGCTACGCCGCAAAGGCGCAACTTCGACGGTCGCTTGGGAAGAAGTTTCGGGTTTCACTCTGCCTGAGCACAATCAGGGAGTAACCAATTTACTTTCCACGATAAATAACTTACGCGCCGCTGACTTGGCCGCAGTAATTCAAGATTTAGCTCCGAAGCGCCGCCTTGAAGTTGCACGCGCTTTAGATGATGAACGACTTGCAGACGTGCTTCAAGAAATGGATGAAGCAGAACGAGTTGCTTTGCTTGCCGAATTAGAAGGCGAACGTGCCGCCGATGTTCTTGGCGAGATGGATCCAGATGATGCTGCTGACTTATTGCGCGAAATTGGCGAAGAGCGTGCGCAGGCACTGATTGAACTTATGGAACCGGAAGATGCCGAAGATGTTCTTCGCCTAATGACTTACGAAGATTATTCTGCGGGTGGAATGATGACGACCGAACCAATCGTGATGAGCGCTGACTATTCAGTTGCTGATGCGCTAGCAAGTGTGCGCGCACGTGAGGTTTCACCTGCACTCGCCTCACAAGTTTTCGTCTGTCGCCAGCCTTTAGAAACCCCCACAGGTCGCTACATCGGATTGGTTCATTACCAACGTTTACTGCGCGAACCTCCCTCAACGCTCCTTGGTTCGATAGTTGATACAGATACGCAGGGGTTAAATCCCAACGCATCTCTCCACGAAGTTTCGTCATACTTAGCCAGTTACAACTTGTTATCTGTACCGGTAGTAGATGCCAACGAGCGTTTACTCGGTGCAGTCACTGTGGATGACGTGCTCGACCACTTACTGCCTGAAAATTGGCGACTAGATCACCGTGATTCAACGCGCGGCACTGGTCCAAAAGTGGACCTCGCCGATGTGACTGGCACCGAGGTCGATCCGAGAGATATTGAATTAGATAAAGAAATGGAAGAGGAGGCGCGCTAATGGCACGTTCACTAACCACGCGCAATACCGGTTTAGATACACCTCGCGAATCTCGTCGTTCATTGCGCCCTAATTACGATCCTGAAGTTTTTGGACGCCTATCTGAACGTTTTGCCCGCTTCTTGGGCACGGCACGTTTCTTGGTTTACATGACTGCATTCGTTCTCACTTGGGTACTTTGGAATTTCCTCGCACCGCGCGATCTACGTTTCGATGATTATCCATTTATCTTCTTAACTTTGATCTTGTCACTGCAAGCTTCATACGCTGCGCCGCTAATTCTGCTTGCTCAAAATCGTCAAGCGGACCGCGATCGCATTTCTTTAAATGAGGACCGTGCGCAAAATTCACGCTCTATCGCAGATACAGAGTACCTAACTCGCGAACTCGCTAGCTTGCGTATCGCACTGGGCGAAGTTGCGACCCGTGACTTTATGCGTAATGAATTGGAAGATTTACTAAAAGATTTACGTGCTAAGCCCCAGTCTGACTCCAAGTAAAGAGTTACTTCTAACCATTAACTTAGCGGAAATTTCTGATATTGCTTTTGCGCTTGGTGAATCTGGATCCGCTACAACGATTGGTTTTCCATCGTCGCCGCCTGTGCGCAACTCGGTACTAAATGGCACTTTACCGAGCAATGGAACGTCGGTGCCAACTAACGTGGAGAGACGGGAAGCAGTTTCTTCTCCGCCACCTGCGCCAAAGAGCGCGATCTCATCATTGCAATGTGGGCAAGGAAAGGCCGACATATTTTCAATTACCCCAATAACACGTTGGTGAATTTGATGCGCGATGCGACCTGCGCGCTCTGCGACTTCAGCGGCAGCAATTTGTGGGGTCGTGATCACCAAGATTTCTGAAGTTGGAATTAATTGCCCTAGCGAAATTGCCAAATCACCAGTGCCAGGGGGCAGATCGATCAAAAGTAGATCTAAATCTCCCCAATATGCATCGGATAAAAGTTGCTCCAGTACGCGGTGTAATAACGGGCCGCGATAAGCAACAGCGTCAGCACGCTCTGGTTTAAACATCTCCATTGAAACAACTTTTACTCCATATGATTCAAGTGGAATAAACATCTGATCAATCGCTGTGGGACGTTGCCCCATCAACCCCATTAATCGAGGTATTGAGTGTCCATAAACATCAGCGTCTAATATTCCGACACGAAGCCCGCGCTGGGCAGCAGATATTGCCAAATTTGTAGTGAGTGAAGATTTTCCGACGCCGCCTTTGCCAGATGCAATGCCAATTACCCGCGTTAATGAGTCTGGTTGTGCGAAAGGAATGAACTTTTCACGCCCACCGCGAAGTAATTTCTTAACGTTATTGCGTTGTTCTTCTGACATAACCCCGAAAACGATCAGAACCTCGTTGATTTCCGGGACTTGAGTTACGGCGGCAGTGATATCTGATCTAAGACGATCTTGCATTGGGCAGCCTGAGATCGTTAAAAGTATTTTCAATTCGGCGAGTGAGCCATTTATTGAGACTGATTCAACCATTCCTAGGTCCGGCAGTGGGCGATGTAATTCAGGATCTGAAACGGTTGCCAGCGCTTGGTGTACTAATTCAAGTGTTGTCATAATAATTCTGGATCAATCTTTGCCTTAAATTTTGCTGGTGTTCCTTCATCTTCTTCTAGCGCGTTCGCGATATGTTTTTTAATAAACTTCCTTGGGTGTAAATCAGATGGTTTGAGGTCTTCGAAGCCCGGCCCTAAATTTTGTCGAAGTTCCGATGTAGCTGTCTGAGAGAGTGCTTTAATCTTTTTTACTAATTTTGCGGCATCTGAGGCTAAATTGGGTAGCCGATCTGGGCCAACTAGAATGATCGCCAGTAGAGCCAGACCAAATACTTCACCAGCTCCAAAATCAAAGAACATTCTCTACTCTCCAGCGCTCAGTACTACAGTTGCGGTGGCACTGACTCCATTGCGCACATAGGTAAGTTCAACTTTATCGCCAACGTTCTTTGCGCGGATTGCAACAATCAACTCTTCGGCGGTAGTTATGGTGCGTCCATCAAATTTGGTAATGACATCTCCAGCTTTGAGACCCGCTTTTGCAGCCGGCCCTCCCGGAAGAATTGCTTTATCGTTCTTTGAGATAAGAGCTCCATCACCATCAAATTTCATTTCAATGGCTATGCCTAAGACTGGGTAGGTTGCTTTTCCATTTTTGATTAACTGATCGGCAGTGGTACGTGCTTGGTTAATTGGAATCGCAAAACCCAGACCTATAGATCCGCTTTGTGAACCAAAGGAAGTTCCTAGTGTTGCAATGGCTGAGTTAACGCCGATAACCGAGCCCCTTGAGTCAACTAGCGGCCCACCTGAATTACCTGGATTGATTGCAGCATCTGTTTGAAGTGCATTTATAAATGAGCTATCGCTACCACTTTCGCCCGCGGTTACTGCGCGATTCTTGGCGCTAATTATCCCCAAAGTAACCGTCCCAGAAAGTCCTAATGGAGAACCAATCGCAATTACCGAATCTCCGACAGCCACTTTATCGCTATCTCCAAATTGCAAGGCTGGCAATCCAGTTACAGCAATTTTAAGAACGGCTAAATCATATGAAGCATCTCGGCCGATAACTTTGGCAGTGTATTCCTGACCACTATTCAACGTTACATTTATCGTGCCCTTACCCGTTACCGCTTCTGCAATTACGTGATTATTCGTAAGAATGTATCCGTTACTTTCAATAATAAAACCAGTGCCCGTCGCGCCACCATCTTTAGTGCCCGCTTCAATAGAGACAACAGATGGAATCACACGTTTTGCAATATCTGCGACTGATCCAGGAGCGCGTTCGATTGAGTCAGATGTACGAGAAATATTTATAGAGTGTCCAAAAAGTGATCCAGATGATGATGCACCAAAAATTGAACCCACCAATCCGGCAACAAAGGCTAAAAGAATCGCATTCGAACGAGTTATGAGATTTGATTTACCATTTTTAGTTGCTGGTATCCACCAAGGCCCATTTGTGCCAGGTGCACCTGATGGCTGTGAGTAACTCATATCCCTATCTTCCTACAATTTTGTAGCAAGTAACAAACCATCGCCGACTGGGATGAGCGAAGTCACCCAAAGGTCTACCTGGTTTTTCAGTGATTTCCCAGCCTCGCGGAGCGCAACCGTTTTTGGGTCACGCTGTGCTGGATCTGAGACTTTTTCTCCGCCAAAGTAATTATCTATAACAAAGACCCCACCGCTGCGCAAAATGCGGTGCGCTTCATTCATTGCAAAAGGTAAATCTTCTGGGTTGTGACGAAAGATAACCATGTCGTATGCACGATCTGCTAATTTCGTAACTACTTCCATTGCAGGATTGGTAATTAAGCGAAAGCGAGCTGCCGCAATATCTGCATCCAGAAACGCGTTCTTGGCAGCGTTGCTATGTTCCATCTCGTTATCTATCGAAGTAAGTGTTCCGCTAGCCAACATGCCTTCTAAAACCCAGAGCGCTCCGACGCCAGATCCAGTACCTATCTCAACGACAGACTGAGCCGATAAAATATGTGCTAAATGTTTTAGGTAAGCGCCTGTGCCTGCGGTGGCATCCGTCGCGCCCATTTCTTCACCGACAGCGCGTGCATTTCTCTTCACTTCATCTTCGGGCAGGAAATTCTCTGCATAAGTGTGCGGATCAATCATCATTTGAGTGTGGTTAGCCATTCGATAAGAAGTCGGACCCCAAAGCCAGTTCCGCCTTTAGGATTTTCGCCAGCATCGGCCTCGCTGCGCGCTACGCCAGCAATGTCAAAGTGAACCCAGGTGTGTTCACCGGCAAATTGTTCGAGAAAGAGCGCTGCCGTAATTGAACCAGCGCTAAATTTTTTCTTCCCTGTTATATGGCTGAGATCCGCAATCGGACTTTCTAGCGCTTCTTGATAATCATCAACGAGCGGCATATGCCAAACGCGATCGCCAGAGCGCTGCCCTGCCTCAAAAAAGTTCTTAGCAAGTTTTTCATCGCGCGTATACATCGCGGCATGTTGTCTTCCTAAACCTAAGGTTGCCGCGCCAGTCAGAGTTGCAATATCGATTATGTAATCTGGCTTTAAGTTTTTTACTGCGTAAGCGATTCCATCGGCTAAGACCAGTCTGCCTTCAGCATCGGTATCTAAAATCTCAACGGTCTTTCCGCCGTATTGGGTAATAACATCGCTCGGACGCTGAGCTGTTCCGGAGAGCGCATTTTCTGCAAGCATCATTAAAACGGTTACTTGCACTTGTGGTTGAAAGTGCGAAAGTGCACTGATCGCACCGAGCGCAGCGGCAGATCCCGCCATATCCGATTTCATCGCCATCATGATGTCGTAGGGACGCTTTAGAGAAATTCCACCAGTGTCAAAAGTAATTCCCTTACCGACAATCACCACATGTGGGAGTGCGCCAAGAGACTTTTTCATTCCGCGCGGATGAAATGAAACTTCTACAAATCGAGGTCCGGGATTAGGAGATGAATTTCCAACAGCTCGCAGCCCCCCAAATTCGGCTAAATCTTTTCCAGACAGGATTCGAATATCAAGTTCATTCTCTTCGGCAATCTTCTCTGCCTCGGTCGCCATCCAAAGTGGAGTCTTGATATTTGAAGGGGTGTGTACTAAATCGCGAGCGCGTGAAATTGCGCTTGCGATTACACCGGCGTCGATGATTACATCAGGTTTTTCAGTGGCAAATAAAAATTGTGGTAATTCTTGTGTCGCTCCAGTTTTTTGGGTCCAAATATAAGCACCTAGCTGTACCGAAATCGCAAATGCCTTTAACTGTTCATGGTTTGCAACGCAGATTGAGGAGATTACTGTGGCTTTGCCTCGCCCCTTTCGACCGAGCACTGCACCTGCTTGGCGAAGTGATTGGGTGGTTGAGTCTCCTAGTCCAAGTAAAAGAATTCGGTCTGCTTGCATTTGATCTGATGAGACGGGAATTTCAAACAATTCTCCTGTTTTTCCGGAGGCAGAGAAGAATTCCAGTTCATCTCGCAAATTTAAATCAAATAACTTTTCTAACTTTTTTACATGTGCGCTATTTGCTGGAAAATCAAAAGATGCGGGTGTGTTGGAATCGACGGTAAAGCCAATCGCAATTGCCTGAGAATCTGCGAGCGCGTCTACGGAAGCCTCGATCGGAGTGAGTAGCGAGGCAGAAAATTTTGAGCGAGATTTAGGCGCTGTCTTGGTGGTCATGATTGCCAAAGGCTAGCGAGTGCCAGGCCAGAAAGCGCAGTTGGAAGGTGAAAAATTGGGTTAAATTGAATTACTTTTTGATTAAAGCCACTGCCGCTTCGAGGGCGGCGCTAAGGTTATTTGCTTCTTGTGGATTCATTTCGACAACAAGGCGTCCCCCGCCTTCAAGTGGAATTCGCATAACTAGCGAGCGAGCTTCCTTGGTTACTTCCATCGGTCCATCACCAGTACGAGGTTTCATGGCTGCCATTGGGAAGTCTCCTTTAATTACCTATTTACTACCGAAGATGAGTGAGCCTTTATGGGCGCCACCTGTATTGCAGGGGAATTGCAGAGGATAAGTATCTCGCATATCGGGCTAGGTATGAAATCGGAGAGGGCAGCGCCCTTAGCCCAGCCCCAGAAGAGCGGTAATTCGCGCCTTTCCAGATGCCATTACCGCCAGCACCGATTTTTCGGGCACACCGAGCATTTCTGCGATCTCTCGGCTTGGAAGTGAACGAAGATAATGAAGAGACAGAATAATTCGCTCTTCTTCCGGTAACTGCGCCAAGGCATCCGGGAGGGATAAAGGCGCGGTCATAGGTGCAAGGTTACTCGGGTGGGCGTAGTGATGTGGAGAGGCGAGCCAGTGATATTCGTACACCGATCCACAAAAACGGGAATATCGCTAAGAATTGCAGGCGAGAGCACTCAATATCTTCAGACCAATTAAATCGAACCTTATCTTTTGAAATTTCGACTAACTCGAAGGTTCCAACTCCTCGCAAAACTTTGCCAGTATGCATTACATCGCAACGAACTGGTGGTTGCCAATTCGTAACAACCATTGTGTCCAGTAAGCCAAGTTTCGAAAAACGTGGATAGCGTTTATAGAAGGGCCCAGTAAATGCAGCAATCGTTGTACCGACTCCTTCGCGAATTTCTGAAGTTACCCAAACTTTGCTTTGTAACATCCAGCGCCCTTGGCCTTCCCAATCGGCGATCGCTTCCCACGCGCGCTCGCGATCACAAGGCAGATTTACGGAGATATGAATATTGTGGCTCATCGCTAAGTTACTAACTATCTTCTTGAACCGGCAGCGATATCGAGTGCTTCGTCAATACTTCTCGCCCAGTGCAGCAGTTCGCGTTGTCCAGGCTTTACAAATCCGTGCGCTTCTAAATGATCAATTAGCGTTGCAAGGGGTGCATACAAATCAAATGGATCTAAAACAATTACCGGCTTGGAGTGAAACTTTAGAAAGCGGCCCACCCAAATTTCAAATAGCTCTTCTAAAGTGCCGATTCCTCCGGGAAGTGCGATAAAGGCATCTGATAGATCTTCAATCATTGCTTTACGATTTCGCATTGAATCAACGACATGCAGTTCATCGCATTCTTTATCCGCAAATTCGATATCGACTAATAGTTGTGGGATGACTCCAATTGTTCGCCCGCCAGATTCGCGCGCCCCACGCGAGACGGCTCCCATTGCAGAAATATGCCCGCCACCTGAAACCAATTCCCAGGATCGCATTGCGATGCCTGCACCAAGATCGCGCGCCAACTCAATATATTTTGGATCTATAGTCTGTGAGGAAGAGCAATAAACGGCGATACGCATAAGCCAAAGGATAGGGGTTAGGCTTATCGCATGTCTTCATCAAAGCAAGCGCCTACTGGGCTGGCTTCTGGCCACGGAATTGCAACTTTATCTGGCACAACGGTTCTCGATGTTTGGTTTCCAAATCCAACACTTGGATCGCTAACTGGTCAACCAGAGAAAACTCTTTCTTCTCTCGTAGGAGTAGATGAAATTCGAAAAGTTAAGCGTGAGTTAGTTTCAATTGAAATTGATCTGGCCGCCGCCCCGCAAAACGCTGCCGATGCATATCTTCGCCTTCATTTGCTTTCACATCGTTTAGTAAAGCCACACGGCGCGGTGATGGATGGGATCTTTGGACTATTAACCAACGTAGTTTGGACATCTGCTGGTCCTTGCGCTGTCGAAGGTTTTGAGGAAGTCCGTGCCGGGCTGCGTTTGAAATTTGGTCACGTCACAGTATTTGGTGTAGATAAATTTCCACGCATGGTTGATTACATTATTCCTAGTGGAGTTCGTATCGCAGATGCCGATCGAGTCCGACTTGGAGCGCATTTGGCACCTGGTACAACTGTGATGCATGAAGGCTTTGTTAATTTCAACGCTGGAACTCTTGGTACTTCAATGGTGGAAGGACGCATTTCTGCAGGCGTCGTTGTTGGCGATGGTAGCGACGTTGGTGGTGGCGCTTCCATTATGGGAACTCTCAGCGGAGGAGGAAAAGAAGTTATCTCTGTTGGAGAAAAGTGCTTACTCGGCGCAAATTCAGGACTCGGCATTTCACTTGGTGACAACTGTGTGATTGAAGCAGGAACGTATATCACCGCCGCCGCGAAAGTACGTTTGCCTGATGGTGAAATCGTTAAAGCTGGTGCGCTTTCAGGAGCCAACGATCTTCTCTTTAGACGCAACTCATTAGATGGTTGCTTAGAAGTTGTAGTACGCACAGGAACTTGGGGCGGGCTTAACTCAATACTTCACGCGAACTAGCAATTACGAAACGACTATAGAAAACCAGGCAGACGGTAATCTGCTTCTGCTCCTAAAGGTTTCTCCCGTAAGTATTGCGGAAGCTCCCGTTGAAGATGTTGCCTTGATCTGATCGACCGTACCAACCGGGTTTAGTGAAAGCACTTCAAGAGATACGACATCTGGCAGAAAAAATGCTGTTGCAATAACTGATTGGGCAATCTGCCGTGACCAGGCTGCGAATCTTGGGTTTAACTTAACATCAGCGCTAGCGGTATCTGGAACGCTCAATGTGTATGGAGTTGCGGTGCCCCAAGCATGTTCTGAAGTTTCAGTTGCGCCACCCGTCGAGGAAGAAAAATAAGCTGTGATCGGCAAGCCGTCATAGGTAATTATTTGACCAACGGTGCTGTCAACAGCGCTCTTCCAAATTTGACCATAAATTGGTTCGCTCTCTTTAGAAAATCCGACAAAGGATTGATCGCTGATTGATCCATATAAATGACAACTACAAGCGGCACGAATACTTGTTGATTTTGCCAGAGCGTAAGTTCTGGAAGCTATCGCTTGCGCTTGCAGAGCAGCCAATGGCCAAGATGAAGGAACTTCGCCAATTCCCCATAAATATTCATCTTGTAACCTGACAGAATTAATTATTGATAAACGGTATCCCAATAATTTATCTTTTATTACCCTAAATTGGATCTGACCGTGGCGATACCTATTCACCTTTGAATTTGCCGTTACAGAAATCACTGTTGGTGCACCTTCCATATGGCGAGTACCACTCCAACGGAGAGTAAAAGATGTTCCATTGGCGATTGGTGTCGTGTTAGACCCTCGTGTGGTTGAGAGATTTAACTGACTGCCTGAAAGTTCCACATTAAGCGTGGTCTTGCTCGGAATATCTAAGAGCACTGCTGCAGTTTTGGACTCGGATAGCGTTCCGGCAAATAGATGTAACTTTGCTCCGTTGGAATCACTTCTTACCTTTGTTGATGTTAGTAAGTGGCCAATATTTACGCGCAGAATCTTCGTATCTGTTGCCGTTTCGACCTTGGTACCGCTGTAGTAATAATTCAAAATAGCAGTTGCTGATTCGCCGGCTAGTGCTTTGGCACGCGCACCAATTTGGCTCATTCCGACGCCATGTCCATATCCACTGCCTGTAAATGAAAAATTCGGAAGGTTCGAAGCGGAGCTATTTGTCATTGGCAAGAGCGTCAGGCACAGAACTACCGTAATTGCCACTGATAACCGCTTGTAAATAGCCATCTGTTATCGCAATGATTTGGTTGAGGTAATAAAGCCCGCACCCCAAGCAAAGTGCATAGTGGGAATAATAGCGAGAAGCGAAAAGAATTCGCGGATCGATTTCGCAATCAAAATCGATGAGATAAGCATAAAGATTCCGTAAACAGCTGCGGGCAGGAAGAAGATTGAGTGAAGGAGTAAACCAAGAATTAGAGAAGTAACCGTTCCAATTAGCGTCAATGGCGGCGCTAGATAACGTAAGTTGACAGTTCCGGGATGGCTTCTGGAAACCACTCTGCGCCAACGACCATATTGGAAATACTGTTTTGCCAGTTTGCTTAAGTTAGGTCGCGGTCGATAGGTAACTTGCAGTCTTGGATCAAAGTAAATCTTGCCACCACTTTTGCGAAGCCGGTGATTTAACTCCCAATCTTGCGCCCGGGTATATCTCTCATCAAATCCACCAACAGCGTTTATTGCTTCTCGGCGAAACGCTCCTAGGTAAACGGTATCTACTTCCCCTGCTTTGCCTCCAGTGTGAAAACGTGAAGAACCTACGCCTAATGGGCTACGCATTGCACGAGATACTGCGATTTCAAATTTTGTAACACCTTCTGCCGCCATTACTCCACCAACGTTAACTGCGCCAGATTCGCGTAAAACTGAAACTGCAATTGAAAGATAGTCATTTGGGATTTTGGCATGGCCATCTACTCGAACAATCACTGG
>Ga0315902_10012630_pt1 | contig 10976 bp, 6 predicted proteins | sample LakEriMetagenome_9_FD_203523 | JGI IMG/M metagenome (GOLD analysis project Ga0315902, IMG submission 203523) | Freshwater fungal communities from buoy surface, Lake Erie, Ohio, United States - Buoy 12 MA117 | ecosystem: Environmental > Aquatic > Freshwater > Lake > Lake biofilm | place: USA...
CATTCCGGTGCGGGCCCGCATCGAGAGGCTCAACGACATGTCGGCGCACGCCGACGCGGGGGAGATTATGCGGTGGCTCGGCACGTTCCCCTCGGCGCCCGGCATGACGTATCTCGTGCATGGGGAACCGACCGCCCAGGCGGTCCTCAAGGCGCGCATCGAGCGCGAGCTGGGCTGGCGTGTGCACGTACCGTCGCACGGCGAACAGGTCGAGGTGCCCCTGTGAGCGCGCGCCGCTATCTGCTCGAGCAGGTGGGTGAGGCCGCCATCGTCCAGCTCTACGCCGATGGTTTCGATGCCCTGCCTGTCCACCAGAAGGTGCTTGTGTGGCACCTGTCGCGTGCGGCTCTGGCGGGCCGCGACATCTATTACGACCAGCGCTATCGGCACAACCTGCAGATGCGGGCGGTGCTCGAAGCCGTGCTGACCCATGCGGAGGGCATCGACGCCGATGTGCGTGAGGCCGTCACGCGCTACACCAAGCTGTTCTGGCTGAACTCGGGTCCCTACAACAACCTGACGGCGCGGAAGTTCGTGCTGCCGCTTTCGGCAGCGGCGCTGACCCATGCCGTCGTGACCGCGCACCGCAACGGTGCCCGCCTGCCGCTGCATCCGGGTGAGTCACCCGAGGCGCTGGTGACCCGGCTCGGCCCCATGTTCCTCGATGCCACGGTCGATCCGATGGTGACGAGCAAGACGCCCGGACCCGGGCACGACGTGCTGACCGCCAGCGCCAACAACCTGTATGACGGGGTCGCGATGAGTGACCTCGACACCTTCCGCGAGCGGCATCCGCTCAACTCGCGGCTGGTCAAGCGCGACGGGTCGCTGCACGAAGAGGTGTATCGCATCGGTGGCCTCTACCACGACCACATCGTCCGCATCGTCGGACATCTCCGCGAGGCGGCCGCGCTCGCACCCGAGGGTCTGCGCCTGGCGCTCGAGGCCCTGATCCGGTTCTACGAGACTGGCGAGGAGGCTGACCGCGAAGCGTTCGACATCGCGTGGGTCACCAATCCCGACACGGACGTCGACACCATGAACGGCTTCATCGAGGTCTACATGGATGCGCGCGGCATCAAGGGCGCCTGGGAAGGGCTGGTGTACTACACCAACCACGAGAAGACGGGGAAGATTCAGCGGCTGGCTGCGGATGCGCAGTGGTTCGAGGACCACATGCCCTACGCCGCCGAGTACCGCAAGCCGGTAGTGACCGGCATCACGGCGCAGGCCATCGAGGTCGTGATGGAGGCGGGCGACTCGGGCCCGATCACGCCCATCGGCATCAACCTGCCCAACGATCAGCGCATCCGCGAAGTGTACGGCAGCCGGTCGGTCTCGCTGTCGAACGTGATGGAGGCCTACGACCGGTCGCAGCTGCCGAGCATGCGCCACGAGTTCTGCTGGGATGCCGACGAGGAGGCGCGCGCCGAGCAGTGGGCCGGGCCGGCCGGCGAACTGGCGACGGACATCCACGAAGTGCTGGGCCACGGATCGGGGCGGATGGCCGCAGGCGTGACCCAGCCTCCGCAGGACCTGCTCAAGGAGCAGTACTCGACGCTGGAAGAGACCCGGGCCGATCTGGTGGCGCTGTACTTCATCGCCGACCCCCGCGTCGTCGAGAACGGCCTGGTCGAGCCCGGGACGCACGCCGACCTGGTGCGCGCCGAGTACGAGGCGTATGCCCGCACCGCCCTGGTCCAGCTGCGCCGCATCCGCGAGGGCACCACTATCGAGGAAGACCACATGCGGAACCGCCAGGCCATTGTCCACTGGCTGAAGGCGCACACCCGGGCGATTGAGACGCGCGTGCGCGACGGGCGCACGTACTACGTCGTGTGTGACGTCGGGGCCTTCCGGGACGGCGTGGCACGGATGCTTCACGAGGTGCAGCGCATCAAGTCGGAAGGTGACTACGCGGCGGCGCGGGCCCTGTTCGAGGCGCATGGCACCCACTTCGAGGCAGCCCTGCGTGATGAAGTGGTGGCACGCGTCGACCGGCTGGGCCTGCCGTCGTACACCGGCTTTGTGATGCCGACCCTGACGCCGGTGCGCGACGCCTCGGGGGCGGTGTGTGATGTGACGATTTCCTATTCGTGTGACTTCATGGGGCAGATGCTGGAATACTCGGGGGCGCAGGTATGAGACGTCACTGCTGCGCGCTGGCCCTTTGGCTGGCGGTGCCGGCCCTCGTGGGCGGGGTGCGCGACGCGGAGGGCCAGCCCGCGCCGGTCACGGCGGCGGCGCAGCAGGCCGCGCTCGAACAGATCATTGCCGCTGAAGATGCGCGCGACAGCACCGCGGTGCGCGAGGCGATGGCGGAGGGGGCCCAGCGGCGTGCGGGCATCCGCGCGCTCGGCCGCATCGGACAGGCCAGCGATATCCGGTTCATCGCGCCTGCCCTCGGCGACGGCCCCGGCATTCGTGCCGAAGCGGCCTGGGCGCTGGCGCAGGCGGCCACGACGCCCGAGGCCGTGGCGCAGGTGCAGGCGCTGCTCCTCGAACGCGCGGCGCAGGATGCCGAGCTGGGCCTGTGGGAAGTCTGGGGCGAGCTGGCCGCCGCCCTCGGACGGCTGCGCTACACCACGGCCCAGCAGGTGTCGATAACCGAGGCGGTGCTGGCGGCGCAGCTGCCGTCGCCCGGAGGCATGGATGAGCCGGACACGCCCGCCATCCACGGGGCGGTGCGCGGCCTCGAGTCGCTGGCCCGCATCAGCCGTGCGACGGGGACGTTCACGCCCCGCACGTGGGACCTGCTGCGCTGGTCGGCGACGGCCCAGCGGCCGGCCGCCGATCCCCGCTCGGCGTGGATCAGGCGACTGGCCATGGCGGCTCTGGTGACCGGAGCCGAGGCCACGCCGTCGGTCATCGAGCGTGCGCTCGCTGATCGCGATGCCGAAGTCCGCCGGCTGGGCGCGCTGGCGCTCGCCGCCGACCCCCTGTCCGGCCGCGAGGCGCTCGTCCGGCAGGCCCTGAAAGACCCGGCCGCCCCCGTGCGCCTCGACGCCGTCAAGGTGTGGGGCCGGCGCCTCGCCAGCGCCTCGTGCGCGCCGCTCCAGGCCGCCGCCGCCGACCCCGACGCGCATGTGCGCCTCCAGGCCATCGACGAACTCGGCGCCTGCCGCGCGCCGGACGCCGACCCGGCGGCCCTGCGCGGCCTGGCCGAGGCGCTCGCCGCTGACGCGGCGCCGCGCGCCTGGCACGTCCCCGCGCACGCCCTGCTCGCCCTCGCCCGACTCGCCCCCGAGGCGGCGCGCCCCCTGCTGCCGCGCTTTGCCACGCATCCCACCTGGCAGGTGCGCATGTACGCCGCGCGCGCCGCCACCGCGGTCGCCGACACCGCCCTCGGCGTGCGCCTGGCGGCCGACACGCATCCCAATGTCCGCCATGCGGCCCTCGCGGGCCTCATCGACCGCAGGCAGCCCGAGGCCGTGCCCGCCGCCGTCGCCGCGCTCTCGAGCCCCGACCATCAGCTCGTGCTCGAAGCCACGGAAGCCTTCGTCGCCCCCATGCTGCCCGCCGACACGGCGCCGATCGCCCAGGCCCTCGTCGAGGCGCTCGCGCGGCTCACCCGCACCGATGCCGACACCTCGCGCGACCCCCGTCTCGCCATCCTCAACAGGCTCGACGCCCTCGGCGCGCGTGCCATGGCCCCGCGCCTTGAGCCCCACCTCACCGATTTCGATGCGGTGATCGCCGAGCGTGCCGCCACGCTGCTGACGGCCTGGACCGGCACCGCACGCACGGCGGCGCCGAGGCCCGTGGCCGGCCCGCGCGTCACGCGCGCCCAGGTGCAGGCCCTGCGCGGCCGCCGCCTCCGGGTGACCATGGCGGCCCTCGGGTCCTTCGACATCGCGCTCGATGTCGACACGGCCCCGATCACGGCGGTCCGCATCGCCGCCCATGCCGCCGAGGGCTACTACAACGGCCTCACCGTCCACCGGGTGGCGCCCAACTTCGTCATCCAGGGCGGCAGCCCCGGGGCCAACGAGTTTGCCGGCGCCCCGCGCTACCTCCGCGACGAAGTGGGCCTCCACAAGCGCGGTACCGTCGGCATCTCGACGCGGGGGCGCGACACCGGCGACGCGCAGTTCTTCGTCAACCTCGTCGACTCGCCGCGCCTCGACCACCAGTACACCGTCTTCGGCACCGTGACGAGCGGCATGGAGACCGTCGACGCCATCCTCGAGGGGGACGTCATCGAGCGCATCGAGCTGGTCGGCCCCTGATGCGGTCAGATCGGCTGCCGCTGCACCTCGGCATCAACCAGGTCGCCCAGGCACTGGAGGCCCGTCTTGCCGCCGGGCAGCCGGTCGTCGACCTCACCGAGTCGAACCCGACCCGCGTGGGCCTGCACTACCCGCACGATCTGCTGGCACCACTGGCCGATGCTGCCGCGCTGCGCTACGACCCGCAGCCCCTGGGCCTGCCGTCGGCGCGGGAGGCCGTGAGCGGCGAGTTCCACCGGCAGGGCCTGGCCGTGCCGCCCGATCGGGTGGCGCTCACCGCCAGCAGCAGCGAGGCCTATGGCCTGCTGTTCAAGCTGTTCGCCAATCCCCACGACGAAGTGCTGGTGCCGCAGCCGAGCTATCCGCTGTTCGACTACCTCACGGCGCTGGAAGGCGTGCGGGCCGTGCCCTACCGGGTGAGCTACCACGGCACGTGGCGCATCGACATCGACACGGTCGAGGCAGGCCTGTCGTCGCGCACCCGCGCGCTGCTGGTGGTGTCGCCCAACAATCCCACCGGTGCCTACCTGCACCGCGATGACCTGGCGGCACTGGTCGGGCTCTGTGCAGAGCGGCACATTCCGCTCATCGGCGATGAAGTCTTCTACGACTACGCCATCGACCGGCCGGCCGAGGCCGTCTCGGTGCTGTCGCAGGACGCGGTGGTGACCGTGGCGCTCGGCGGACTCTCGAAATCGGCCGGCCTGCCGCAGGTCAAGCTGGGATGGATGGGCTGGGCCGGGCCCGCCGCACAGGTGGTCCCGCTGCTGCAGGCGTATGAGGTCGTGGCTGACAGCTACCTGTCGGTATCGACGCCGGTGCAGGTGGCAGCCCCGGCGCTGCTGGCGTCTGGTGCCGCGGTGCGCGATCAGCTCATGGCGCGCATCCGCGCCAACCTCGCGCTGGTGCGCGCGCGCTGCGGGGCGTATCCGTCCGTGGGCGTGCTGCCCGTCGAGGGCGGGTGGACCGCCGTGCTGCAGGTGCCGGCGGTGCAGGGCGAGGACGCCCTTGCCCTCGACCTGCTGCAGCACGACGGCGTGCGGGTGTATCCGGGCTACTTCTTCGACTTTCCGAGGGAGGCATTCCTGATCGTCAGCCTCATCGTGCGGCCCGACGTGCTCGCCCACGGGCTCGACGCCGTGCTGCGCCGCGCCGGGGGAGACGCGGAATGATCCGGCGCAGCGGGCTGTCGCTGCCGCTCAGCGCCGCCGTCTCGCTCCGCAGCTGGGGCATCGGCGAGTTTCGCGATATCGTGCCGCTGGCCCAGTGGGCCCGCGGTGCCCGACAGTCGGTGCTGCAGCTGCTGCCCCTGATGGAGCTGCCGCCGGGCGAGGCGTCACCCTACGCCGCACTGTCTTCGTTTGCCCTCGACCCGGTGTTCATCGCGCTGCCCCAGGTGCCCGACTTCGAGGCCGTGGGGGGAGACCTGATCTTCGAGGCCCACGATCGCCTGGCCATCGATGAACTGCGACACGCCCCGCACGTGCGGCGCGACGAGGTGCAGCGCCTCAAGCAGCGGTGGCTGCGGCGCGCCTGGGACCGATTCCGTCAGGTCGAGCTGGCGCGTGCCACCCCTCGCGCGCGGGCCTTCGATGCCTGGTGCACACAGGAGGCCTGGTGGCTGGATGAATACGCCGCCTTCCGGGCCCTCATGCATCACTGGGATGACCGGCCCTGGTGGCAGTGGCCCGCCCCATGGGATGCACCGACGGATGCGCAGATCCGCCAGGTGGAGGCCGACCATCAGGAAGAAGTGGGCTACCGGAAGTACCTCCAATGGATCGCCGCCGCACAGTGGCAGCGCGCCCGCGCGCAGGTGTTTCCGCTGCGCATTTTCGGCGACCTGCCCTTCATGATCGCCGCCGGCAGCGCCGAAGTCTGGGCGCGCCGCCGGCTGTTCCGGCAGGATGTGACCGTCGGCGCCCCGCCAGATGCCTTTGCCCCCGACGGGCAGGACTGGGGCATGCCCGCCTGGCACTGGCCGGCCCTCGAAGCCAGCGGCTTCGAGTGGATGCGCCAGCGTGCCGCCCGGATGGCGGCCCTGTTCGACGGCCTGCGGATCGACCACCTCGTCGGGCTGTATCGCACGTGGCTGGCGCCTGTGGATCGCACACAGCCAGCCGCCTTCGCACCGGCCGACGTCGCCGATCAGCTCCGCATCGGCGAGGCCATCGTCACGCGCATCCGCGACTGCGGCGCCGAGGTGTATGCCGAAGACCTCGGCACCGTGCCCGACTTCGTGCGTGCCTCGATGGCCGCCCTCGAGGTGCCGGGCCTGAAGGTGATGCGGTGGGAGCGCCGCTGGCATGACGAAGGGCAGCCCCCGATCGATCCCGCGGACTATCCCGTCAACGCGGTGGCCACCACCGGCACCCACGACATCCCTCCGCTCGGGGCCGTTCTGACCCCGGAGGAGGTCGCTGCCGAGGTGGCGCGGTTGCAGCAGAGCGCCTCGTCACTCACGCTGGTGCCGCTGCAGGACGCCTTCGGCTGGCCCGCCCGGATCAACGTGCCGGGTACGGTCGATGCGCTGAACTGGGCATGGCGGGTGCCAGAGCCGGTCGACACGTGGGCCACCTGGCCCGAGGCCGTGCAGGCCCAGCAGCGGCTCGCCGACGTCACGCGTGCCGCCGGTCGCACCGCACCGGGAATCGGATAGACTCGATCCCGTGACTCTCCGCCGCATCGTCGCTCTGCTGGGCGGCCTGCTGGTGCTCTTCCATGTCTGGCTGCTTGGCACCCAGATCTGGGACGGCCAGCTGGCTGAGCCCGGGCTGCTGCTGCGGTGGATGATTGCCGCCGGGCTCGTGGCGGCGCTGGTGCACCTGGCGCGCCGCGGACAGCCCCTGCTGTGGGGACGCCACGCCACGGCCGTCTGGCTGCTGGCCGCCGTGCTGCACGGTCCGGCCATAGCCGGCGAAGTGGACGATCACACGCTGGCAGGCCTGCCCGAGGCGGTCACCGCCCTCGTCGAGATCGCCGCGGCTTCGTCTGTGCTCGGGCTGGGCCTGGCCCTGCTGCTGCGCCGCGTGCAGCGGTGGCCTCGGCCGACGCTGTCCCTGGCGGTCGCCCCGCGCAGCGTCCGGCTCGACCGGACGCCCTGGCTTTCGCTCCTGGCCGTCCCCCGGCCTCCTCCCCAGTCCTCCGTTCCCGCCATCGTCTTCGTCTGACGGTCGGTGCCGTGCGCCCGGGCGAGTGTGTGTCGCCAGGGTCGTTGCGGTCGTCCACTGTCGTTGTTGCAGGGGTGTGAAAGCCACTGACCGTGGCAGGTGCGGCCCGAGACTGGCCGTGCCCCGCGTCGGTGCAGGAGCAATGAGTCATGCGTGCATGGATGCCGGTGTGTGTGATGGTGCTGGGGCTGGGAATGGGCGCGGCCGCGACGGCCGGTGCCGAATCGCTGAAGGGCGTGGTGGCCGACACGACGGGCGCGCCCCTGGCGGATGTCCGGGTGGCGGTGCGCGACGTGGCCACCGGCCAGGTGATCGAAGTCACCACCGGGGCCGACGGGCGCTATGACGTGAGCGTGCCCGCTGCGGGCGAGTATCTGGTGTCGGCGCTGCGGCCCGGATTTTCCGAGACCACGCGGACTGTGGTGATCGAGGCGCCGGCCAGCGATGTCGAGGTGCCGCTGACGCTGGAGGTCGCCGGTCTGTCGACGGCCGTCGTGGTGACGGCCTCGCGGGCGGAGCGTGATGCGCGGCAGATTCCGCTGCACATCGAGACGATCGGGGCCGAGCGCATCGCGCAGACCAACCAGACATCGACCGGCGATGCGCTGACGCTGGCCGCCAACGTCACCCCCGTCGGCAACGGTCCCTTCGGCGTGCGGCCGAGGCTGCGTGGCCTCGACTCGACGCGGCTCCTGGTGCTCGTCGATGGCGAGCGGCTCAATACGGCCCGCCAGGCGACTGATCGCACCGGCGCCGAAGTGGGCCTGATCTCCCCGGATGCCATCGCCCGCATGGAGGTAGTCAACGGCGCGGGCACGCTCATGTACGGATCGGACGCGCTGGCCGGCACCATCAACATCATCACCAACGAGGCGTCGTTCACCCCGTCGCTGCGGTGGCTCTACGGACTGAACGGCTTCTACAGCAGCAATGAAGATGGCCGGCGCGGAACGGGAACCGTCGGCTTCACCGCCCCGCGCATGACGCTGCGCGTGCAGGCCGGCGCCGAGGAGTTCGGCAGCTACCGGGCCGGTGCGCTGACCACCGAAGACACGCGCACGTTCTTCACCAGCGGCCAGCTCACGCGGCGCGACACGATTGACGACAACTTCGGGTTTCGCCTGGGTGCGTTCCCCGATCCATTCAACGCGCCGTACGTGCGCACCGACAACGCCGTCATCAATTCGCAGGCCTCGGGCAACTTTGTCACGGCGACCAGCCTCATCAAGCTGGCCGAGCGACGCACCCTGCGGCTCAAGTATCAGCGGCGCCGGATGAACGACATCGGGTTCCCCGACTTTGATGCCCCCTACTTCTTCAACACCACCAGCCTGCCGTTCAGCAACCTCGACCGCGCCTCGGTGCGGTATGAGGCGCAGGCCGTGACGCCCTGGTTGGCGAACGTGTCGGCCACCGCCTACTACCAGCGCACCGAGCGGCTGCTGCGCAACACGCTGCCCGTGCAGTTCCCGGCACCGACGCCCGTCACCTTCTTTCCGATTGCCGTGATGCGCCTCAATGTGGTGTCGGAAACCGAGCAGCGCGTCTGGACGCCGGGGGTCGACCTGCAGGCCGTGATTGTGCCGGCCGCGCATCACCGCATCACGACCGGGCTGACCTTCTATCGCGATCGCAGCGGCGACCGTCGGCTCACGACGACGACCACGTCGATGGTGGGGCAGGTGATCGCGGGGGCGCGTGGCCCGGCGCCGGTGGTGTTCCCGACGCCAGTGACACTGGGCCCGGCCTCGGTAGCCCGGCCCGTGCGCGTGCCGAATGCCACGTTCCAGGACATTGCGCTCTTTGCCCAGGAGGAATGGCGCATCGCTCCGCGCGTGCTCTTCACGGCTGGCGTGCGCGGCGACTTCTTCACCGTCACCACCGACGCGACGCCCGGATACGAAGTCGCCTCGCTCACCGTGGGGGCACGGCCCTCGATTGACCCGTCGACGCTGCCCGACGTGAACGGGGCGACCTATCAGCGGCAGTCGCTGACGGGCGATGCCGGCTTCGTCTTCAACCAGGGCGGGCGGGTCAGCCCCTTCGTCCGCGTGGGGCGCAGCTATCGGCATCCCAACCTCGAAGAAATGCTGTTTGCCGGCCCGGCCACGGTCGGCAACATCCTGCCGAACATCGCGGTGAAGCCTGAGAGCGGCGTCAACGTCGACACGGGCGCCAAGTTCACGCTCGGCCGTGTGTCTGGCGGGGCGTATGTCTTCGTGAATCAGTACCAGAACTTCATTGCGCAGGACCTGGTGGTGGCGACCAACGCCTCCGGGCCGCTGGCGCAGGCCACCAACTATGCCGACGTGCGCATCAGTGGCGTCGAGTATTCGGCCGACGCCCCGTTTGTCGTCGGGCGCGGCGTGCTGATGGTGTCGACGTCGGGCGCGTTCATGCGCGGAACGATTACCGACGGCATCAATCCGCTCAACGCGCAGTCGCTCGCCGACACTCCGGCCGACAACATCACGCCGTCGCGTGTGCTGGCGTCGGCACGCTACACCGGCAGCGCCGGCCGGTGGTGGCTCGAGTACGGCGTGCGTGCACAGGGGCGCGTCGACCGCGTCGCCGAAACCGTGCTCGACTCGCCGTTCCTCATCCCACAGGACCTGCTGTCGCTGGATAGCTTCGTGGTGCAGCGGGTGGGGGCCGGCCTCACGCTGAGCCGCGGTGCCCATCGCGTGGGCCTGACGCTGGCGGTGGAGAACCTGGGGAACGTGTACTACCGCGAGCACTTCCAGTTCGCGCCTGCGCGCGGCCGCACCTTCACCGTCGGGCTGCAGCTCGGCGCGTTCTAGACGGGCCCCGAGGCCCGGGCCCGCCGGTGGTCCCTGCGCGAGGGACCACCGGTGGCGGCTACTTCATGCGAGCCAGGTCCGCTTCAGCGGCGATGTAGCCGAACGCATTCCAGCCGCTGCCCGAGGCCACGCGGGTCAGCACCTCGCGCGCCTTATCGGCCTGACCCGTGACCAGGTAGTAGTTGCCGACGCCGTAGCCCTGCGTCGCGATGGTGGTGGCGTCCGCCGTCGCGGTGTCGAGCAGAGACTCCGGGGTCGACAGGCCCTTGTACATGAGCAATCGCTTGTGGTACGACTGGTTCTCGAGAATGTCCATCACCGGCGTGATGCGCTCGAGGACGCGCGCGGCGTCAGCCTTGCGATCGAGGCGCATCAGCGTCATCCACATCCAGTCGCTGGTGGCCGTCACCGAGTCGTCATTCGTCGACACTTTCATGCACTGCACGTAGGCGTCGTAGGCCTGCTGGAAGTGACCCTGCAGGTAGTGCGCCAGCCCGAGGTGATACCAGATGTTGAACTGCAGGGTGCTGCGGGGGACACCTGCGGGATTCGGGGCGCCATCGGGCTCGATCTCATCGGGCGCGCCGGCCACCAGCGACGCGGCCCTGGTGAAGTCGGCCTCGGCCCGTGCGAACTCGCGCACGGTCAGGTATCGATGCCCGCGGTGCCGGTAGAACCGGGCGTCGGCGGGAAAGCGCTCGATGCCCCGCGTGAACGTGTCGATGGCCGCGCGGTAGCGCCACAGGTAGCCCTGCCGGCGCCCGACCCAGATGAGC